>Ga0310786_10000152_pt1 | contig 115215 bp, 73 predicted proteins | sample AusTroGonzalo_MG_FD_203881 | JGI IMG/M metagenome (GOLD analysis project Ga0310786, IMG submission 203881) | Bovine rumen microbial communities from tropical cattle in Woodstock, Queensland, Australia - Gonzalo_03 (v2) (version 2) | ecosystem: Host-associated > Mammals > Digestive system >...
GTTCTGCGGTTCTTGGCGCGCCCTGCCTCCGTACTGTTGTCAGCAATGGGCGTCGTCTCACCATATCCCTTGTATCTCAATCGGTTGGCAGGAATTCCCTGCGAAACCACATAATCATACACCGACTTGGCGCGGTGCTCAGACAACCGCAGGTTATCTTCGTCCCGACCGATATTGTCGGTATGTCCCTGAATCTCCACCTTTACGGTGGGATTCTCTTTCAAAAACTCAATGAAGAGCGCCAACAGCATCTTCGATTCCGAAGTCAGACTGAAGTCGTTGGTCTCATAGTAAATGTCGCGAAGGTCGCACACTTTGCCGGTCTCCACGGCCTTCACTTCGGCATCTTTCTCAATCACCTCCTCCGTAATCTCTTCCGGTTTGATAATCTGGGTGTCAAACGAATAACCCTCCTTCTTCACATTCACGATGAGCGGTTGGGGATTTTCGTGGTTCACCTCGGCGGCGACGGCATACTTGCCTTGGGCCGCACTCACAATACCCGTGGAAATCACATTGGCGTTAGTGTCGCGAATCTCGACCACCGCATTCTCCAAATCGCCCTCGTCGGCCGTCACCTTGCCCTTCACAATGACCATCGTGTGGGGGCGTGCCTCCTCATACAGCTCGAACTGGTAGATGTTCCAGTCCTTGTCGCCATAGTTGTTGGAGGAGAAGTAGCCGGTTTTACCATCCAGACTCACGAAGAAATCAACCTCGTCGTTCTCAGTGTTGATAGGCGAGCCGATGTTGACAGGATCGCTCCACTGCCGTTTGCCGTCCATCTTGGAGTAGAAGATGTCCTGTCCGCCGAGTCCGTCGTGACCATTGGAGCTGAAGTAGAGCGTTTTGCTGTCGGTGTGGAGAAACGGCGACCGCTCGTTATATTCGGTATTGATGGTCGGTCCCATGTTGACGGGGTCGTTCCAGGATCCGTCGCTCTTGCGGGTGGCGTACCAGATGTCGGAACCGCCACGTCCACCCGGACGGTCGCTGGCGAAGAAGAGCACCCGTCCGTCGGAACTGAGCGAGGGTTGCGACTCCCAGCTGTCGTTGCGGTTGATTTTGCCCGGCAGCGGCTTCGGTTCAGACCACTCGTAGCCGTCGAACTCCGAATAGTAGAGGTCGTAGTTCGGATAGGTGCCGCCCGGCAGTTTCACCGTATGACGCTGTGTGAAAATCAGCAGGTCGTTGGTGAGGTTAATCGTCGGGCTCCCCTCCCCTTCCGCATTGTTGAACGGGGCGGGCAACATATCGCCTTCTCCAAACTGTCCGCCCTTCTTCTGGCTGCAACTGAAAAACTCGCGCAACACTTTGCCCTCTCCAAACGGGTTGCCGTCGGAGACATACTTGCGGCGGGTGAAGTAGAAGAGCTGTCCATCTGGAGAAAGCGTACCGAGATATTCGTCCGCAGAAGTGGAGATGTTGGGCACCGGGTGCGGATCGAAGGGCACGGGATGGTTGAGGATGTTATCGTAAAAAAGGGCTCTGCGATAAATATTCTTGGCCTCCCGGAGCTTATCCTCATCCTTGGGATCCGAGAAAAGGTCCGGATTGTCCACAATCACCCCCGCAAACTTCACCGCCTCGGGAAACATCTCGTTGTTGAAGGCCAGCTTCGCTGCGTATAGATTATGGAACGGCTTGTAGAAGGGACAAACATCGTAAATCCGGTTGAAAGCGGCCATCGCTTTCGTCACGTCCGACCGGTCTTTTCGTCTGGAAATAAACTGATTAGCTTCAAGTGGATAGTAGTAACCCATCGCATAAAAGTAGTTCACGTCTAAATATTCAGGATGGTCGGACAAAATCTCTTCATAAAGCTCGTAGGCTTCCTCTTTCTTCCCGGATTTTTGAAAATCCCGTGCCTTTTTGAAGATTTTCTCGCTGTTTTTGTCCATAGTCTGCTTGCACGGGTCATCATCCTGCGCGTAAGTCACGCAGGAGAATCCGAGGCATAGGATGAACAATATCAGCGAAAAGTTCCTCATTTCTATTGATGGTTTAAGGTTTAAGGTTTAGGGTTTAGGGTTTAGAGTTTAAGCGGAGAATAAACTATAAACCTTAAACTATAAACTAATTCTCTTTAATAACGGTTTCGGCGGCCTCAATGATCTTGATGAAATCATCGGGTTTGAGGGATGCGCCGCCGATCAGGCCGCCGTCCACATCGGGTTGGCTGAAGAGTTCGAGGGCGTTCTTGCCGTTGCAGCTGCCACCGTAGAGAATGTAGGTGAAGACAGCCATTTCGGTGCCGAACTTCTTCTCTATAAGGGAGCGGATGAAGGCGAGCATCTCCTGTGCCTGTGCGGGAGTGGCGGTTTCGCCGGTGCCGATGGCCCAGATGGGCTCGTAGGCAATCATCGTGCGCTCCAACTCCTCAGCGGTGAGCGTGCAGATGGTGGATTCGATCTGTTTCTGAACCACTTCAAAATGCTTGCCAGCCTTGCGCTCTTCCAGCGTTTCACCGCAGCACATCACGGGGACGATGTCGTTGTCCAGCAGACGGTGCATCTTCTTGAGCACGATTTCGTCGGTCTCGCCGAAGTATTTGCGACGTTCGGAGTGGCCCACAATGCAAAAGTCGACCTCCATAGAAGCCAACATCTCAGCGGAAACCTCGCCCGTGTAGGCGCCGTTTTCGAACTCGCTCACATTCTGCAAGCCAGCATAGAAGCGGCTGTCTTCGAGACTTGCGTGGTCGGTCACCAGCTCGGCATAAACGGCGGGCGGACAAAGCACAACCTCCGTTTGAAGCTGATAGTCTGCAAGCTCTTCTTCAATTGTGGTGATAAGGTCTTCTGCTTCTTCGAAGTCCTTGTTCATTTTCCAGTTTCCAATAACGATTTTCGGTTTCATTTTTCAAAATTTTTATTTGTACTACTTTTATTCTACTTTAGCCACTTTGATATCCTCCACATTGAGGCGGACCTTCAGCCATTCCACCAGCTTTTTCTCTGATTCAGGATGGTGGCGACCGTCTTTCCAACTCAAGTAGACGACCGGCATACGACTGTGTTCCAGCGTTTTAGTATCGTAGCAGTTCATCTCCGAGATGGCAATCGTCTGCAAATCGGGATACTGCGTGTGAATCTCGCGAATCAGCTGCTCGGTTTTCTCGGAGAAGCCGCCCGTACGTTCGAGCTGCACCTGCATCTGCTCGATGATAGAATCCTTCTGCGCTATCACCGCGTCTTTCTTGTCGATGATATCCTCAATCACCTGATTCTGTTGCGTGATGTCAAGGATGTTCTCAGTCTGCTTGACCATCAATTTGGCGCGTTCGAGACCGTAGTCTGTCCGCATGACCGTCTGAATCCGGTTGATATCCTCCAAGGTGAGCGGTTTTCCGATAACACGCAACGTGATGGTCTGCTCTTTCTGGGAGTAGTCGGTTTGAAAGTCAATCAGTTGCACATTCTGAAAATGCGGAGTCTGCTGGATTTCGTTCACAAACTTGACAGTCTGTGATTTGAAGGCCGTTTCGCGCACGAGGTTAATGGCCATAAAGACACTGGGTATCATTACCAGAATGGCAAACAGGTAGATCATCCGCCGCACAGCGATGAGCCGTTTGTCGCTCAGGTATCTCTTCTGCGGGAAACCGAGGAAGCGCACCATGATGAAGGTGGCCAACGCGATGAAGAAGGAGTTGATGAAGAAGAGGTAGAGGGCGCCGCCGAAGAATCGGGGTTGCCAAGTAGCGAATCCGTAGCCGGCGGTACAGAGAGGCGGCATCAACGCAGTGGCAATGGCCACACCGGAGATCACCGTGAAAGGCTGGCTTTTGCGCGACATGGCCACAATGCCCGCCAAACCGCCGAAGAAGGCGATAATGACGTCGTAGGTCGTGGGACGCGTGCGCGCCAACAGCTCCGAACCGTACTCGTTCAAGGGTGAAACAAGGAAGTACAGCGTAGAGGTTATCAAGCTGATAATCACCATAATGAGGAAGTTGCGCAACGACTTGCGCAGCAACTCCTCGTCGAGAATGCCGATGGAGAGTCCAACCCCGTTGATGGGCCCCATGATGGGCGAAATCAACATGGCGCCGATGATGACCGCCGTGGAGTTGACGTTCAACCCGACGGAAGCCACAATGATGGCGAAAGCAAGCACCCACAAGTTCACCCCGCGGAATTCCACACTCGCAGAGATGGAGCTCACCGTGGTCTCATAGTCGGTGTCATCCTTCAAGTGGGTGAATTCCAGCACAGCGTACCAGAACTTGCGCATCCGCACATATAACGGACTATATTTCCTGGTCGGGGTGGGTTCTTCCGTTTTGGGGGTTTCTTCTTCCATTGGATGGGTTTGCTTGTTTGTTGTTGTAGAGACGATGTGCACATCGTCTCTACCGGCGGCCCCACATTACGCTCCTTCGTCGCTTATGTGGGGTTAATTGCACTTCGTGCGTCTTGCCTCTTCGAGGCTGCTCAAGGAATTATTTTTTCAATAAATCAAGTATATCATCAACTGACAGCGAATTTTGCTCACCCGTCTGCATGTTTTTGAGCGTATAAATGCCGGCATTGCGTTCATTCTCGCCAGCCATAATGACATAAGGGATGCCTTTGGCGTTGGCATAGTTCATCTGCTTGCCGATCTTGGCCTTGTCGGGGTAGATTTCGGCGGGAATGTTGGCATCGCGGAGGGCTTTCAGACCTTGCAGGGCGTAAATCTCGTCGTCGCCGCCGAAGTTGACGAACATGGCGGTGATGGGGGTGAGGATATGCTGCGGGAAGAGGTTGAGCTCGTTGAGCACGTCGTAGATGCGCTCGGCACCGTAGGAGATACCCACGCCCGACATATTCTTGAGTCCGAAGATGCCGGTGAGGTTGTCGTATCGACCGCCGCCGGAGATGCTGCCCATCGCCACGTCCGTCGCCTTGATTTCGAAGATGGCGCCGGTGTAGTAGTTCAGACCGCGGGCAAGCGTCACATCGATCTCTAAATTGGTGGCAATCTGCATCTTAGCCACATAATCCAACACCGTTCTCAGCTCAGCCACACCTTGAAGACCGATTTCGGAGCCGGCCAGCATCTGCTCCAACTTGCCGAGCACCTCCTCGTTGGAGAGTCCGCAGAGTTCAAACAGCGGCGCCATGCCGTTGATGGCCTCCTGCGAGATGCCGCGTTCCAGCATCTCGGCGCAGACGGCCTCGCGTCCTATTTTGTCGAGCTTGTCGAGCGCCACGCAGAGGTCGGTCACCAGGTCGGCGCAACAGAAGGTCTCCGCAATACCGCTGAGAATCTTGCGGTTGTTGATCTTCATAACGATATTGATGCCGAAGGCGCGGAACACCTCGTCGGTGATCTCCACCAGTTCGGCCTCGTTGAGCAGCGAGTTGCTGCCGATAATGTCGACGTCGCACTGGTAGAACTCGCGGTAGCGGCCCTTCTGCGGACGGTCGGCGCGCCACACGGGCTGCATCTGATAGCGCTTGAAGGGGAAGGTGAGCTCGTTTTGGTGCTGTACGATGAAACGGGCGAAGGGAACAGTCAGGTCGTAGCGCAGACCCTTCTCGCAAAGTTGCGCGGCCAGCTTGTTCGTGCTTTGCGTTTCATCCTGAAAATCAACACCTTTCGTAAAGTCACCGGAGTTGAGGATCTTGAACAACAGACGGTCGCCCTCCTCGCCGTATTTGCCCATGAGGGTGGAGAGGTTCTCCATGGCGGGGGTTTCGATCGGCAGACAAGCATGCTTGTGGAAGACGTTGCGGATGGTGTCGAAAATATAATTGCGCCGCATCATCTCGACGGGCGTGAAGTCTCTTGTACCTTTGGGAATAGAGGGTTTTACCATAAGCCTATACTATATTATAAAAACCTGCAAAAATACATTTTTTTTGATTGTCCTCCGCGATAATGGTCATGTATTCCGTAAAAATCTTATCTTCGCGGCATGAAATTATTAAAACATCAGATATGAAGAAATTATACGCTTTTGTGCTCAGCATCATCGTTTGCGGGATGGTCACCGCCCAGAATGTGACACCTCAGGAAGCCGCTACCGTGGCGCAACGCTTCCTCGAAAGCCAAGGGAAAACATTGGTGCGCTGCGCCAAAGTGATGGACAACGGGCAGGACAACCTGCTCTACATCTTCAACGCGGAAAACGCCTTCGTGGTGGTTTCCGGCGACCGAAGCGCACAACCCGTGCTGGCCTATATCGACCATCAACTCTACAATGAGAGCGATGTGGTGGCGCCGTTCCAGATGTGGATCGACCACTACGCCAACCAAATCGCGCAGCTCAAACGGGAGCACGTCGTGCAACCGCAGCCGGCAGCCCAGTGGGAGGCCATTCTCACAGACGGCTCCTCGTTCCGCACGGGTGACAGTATCGCACCGCTGATGCTGTCGAGATGGGACCAGGGCAGCTATTACAACTACTACTGTCCGCGCGACCCAGCAGGACAAAACGGTCGTGTGGTGACCGGCTGCGTGGCCACAGCAATGGCGCAGCTTATGTACTACTTCCGCTTCCCTGAATCCGGCGTTGGAAGCTACTCCTACACCGACGAGAACTACGGGGTGCAATCGGTCGACTACGGCAACGCCCACTACGACTACAACGACATGTGCGACGTGCCCACCTGCCTCAACCCCGAGATTTCGAAGCTCATCTACCATTGCGGTGTGGGCGTCGATATGCACTACGGTCCCAACGGTTCCGGTATGACCAACCACAGTGCGGCACAGGTTATGCGCACCTACTTCAAATACTCCCCCGAAACTGAATACCTCTTCCGCGATTCCACCGACCTCAACTGGGACAGCTTGATTGTCAGTCACTTGCAACGCCGCATCCCGATGTACTACGCTGGCTGGAGTCTTCCCAACATCAACGGACACGGTTTCATCTGCGACGGTTACAAGACGGTGAACGACGCCTACTACTTCCACTTCAACTTCGGCTGGAGTGGCTATATGGACGGCTATTTCTACACCAACTCGCTCTATGTCGGCTCCTCGAACTTCAACCTGGCGCAGGAGCTCATCATCAACGCCTACCCCGACACCACGCAATACACCTACCCCACCCCGCAGCCGCTGACCGGCAGCACGACCCTGACCGCACGCGAGGGCACCTTCACCGACGGCGGTCTGGACTACGAGAACTGTCCGCCCGGAATGAACTACACCTGGCACATCGCACCCGCTGTGAGCAACCTCACCCACGTCACCCTCACTCTCCACTATGACCTTGCCGCAGGTGACACGCTGTGGATCACCAACCCCAACGTGAACACTTTCCAGATGCGCACTGCCGACACGGGCACGCTGAATGTCAATTGGGGCACCTCTGAACTGACGGTAAACCTCATCACTCATTCAGCGGAAAGCGCCGGATTCAGGGCACATTACACCGCCTATCAGGAGACTTTCTGTTCGAAAACAAAGACTTTCAGCAGTGTTACAGGGCATATTGAGGACGGCAGCGGTACCGCCGACTATAACGACCTCTCCTTCTGCAAATTCAAGATCATTCTGGGTCAATACACCGCCATTTCCGTACATATCAACTCCATCGACCTTGAAGAAGGCCATGATTTCCTGAGTTTCTATGACAACTCCATAAGCGAGGCCAACCATTATCTCACCCTGACAGGTCAACTTACCGACACCAATATTGTATTCGATACCAGACGGTTATTGATCTATTTGGAAACGAACGAGACCGTCACCGCAGATGGATTCAGTCTGGACTACGAAGGCGGGCATGTAGGCATTGACGACTACGACAACGCCCTGAACCTCTACCCCAACCCCGCGAACGACCGCGTGGTTCTCGATTGCGCCGAGCCTATCCGCAGTGTGGAGATCCGCAACGCGGAGGGTCGCATCGTCTATGCAGGCACCCTCGAGACTGATCGTACCGAAATCCGTATCGAGCAGCTGCCCGCCGGCATCTACCTGCTGACCGCGCGCACCGAGACGAGCGTCATCACCAAGAAAATCGTCAAGATTTAGACATAAAACCTCTCCGGCAATCATTTACCCAAGAAAACAATTTATGGACAGAAGCAGAAAGACCTTTCAGGAGAACTTGCGTCGGCATTTTGGTTTTGAGCCGACCGAGAGTCAGGCGGAAGCCATGGACCAACTCGCCGACTTCATCTACGGAAAAGGCGACAACTTCCTATTCCAACTCACCGGTTACGCCGGCACCGGCAAAACCAGCTTGGTGAGTGCCCTCGTGAAGGCGCTCACCGATATCGGGGTGCACATAGTGATGCTAGCGCCCACGGGCCGTGCCGCCAAAGTGTTGTCACAATATGCCGGACGCAAAGCCTACACCATCCACAAATGGATTTACCGTGTATCGAGCAAGGAGGGCATCCGCCGCTTTGTGCGCCGCGAGAACAAAGACAGCCACACCCTCTTCATTGTGGATGAGGCCTCGATGATTTCCGCACAGGGCAGTCTCAACGACCTAATCGGCAACAGCCTGCTGGACGACCTGATGGAGTTCGTCTATCTCGGAGACAGCAACCGGATGCTCTTTGTGGGCGACGACGCGCAGTTGCCACCGGTACACGCGGATGAGAGTCCCGCCCTCGACGCCTCCTATCTTCGCAACGCCTACGACGTGCAGGTCTTCGGAGCGCGGCTTACCGACGTAGTGCGGCAGTCGCTCGACTCCGGCATCCTCTACAACGCGACCAAGGTGCGCGACAAGATCAACGCCGGCGATTACACCTTTCCGTTGTTCAGCGGGCAGAAGTTCGAGGATTTCCGGCGGATTGACGGCGGCGAGATGGAGGAGCTGCTCAACAAGCTCTATAACGACCACGACAGCGACGAAATCGTGTTGGTGACGCGTTCCAACAAGCGGGCGTTCCTCTTCAACAACGCGGTGAGAAGCAGGGTGCTGTTTCGCGAAAACGTCATTGCCACAGGCGATTACATCATGGCGGTGAAGAACAACTACTACTGGCTCGACGAGCTTTCGGAAGCCGGCTTCTTAGCCAATGGCGACATTATGGAGATTATGTCCATCAACAAGCAGCAGGAGCTCTACGGCTTCCACTTCGCCGACATCACCGCCCGGCTGTGCGACTATCCGGAGCATCCCTACGTGGACATGAAAATCATCTTGGAGAGTCTGGACTGCGACGGTCCCTCTCTGTCGCACGAAGCCAACCAGAAACTCTATCAAGCGGTGGCGGAAGACTATATGGATATTGTCAACCCGAGGGCGCGGTTCCTGAAGATCAAGGAAGACCCCTACTTGAACGCCGTGCAGGTGAAGTTCGCCTACGCGCTGACCTGCCACAAGACGCAGGGCGGCCAGTGGAGTCACGTGCTCATCGACCAAGGTTTCCTTCCCGACAACACCATCGACAAGGAATATCTCCGCTGGATGTACACTGCCGTCACCAGAAGTACACAATACGTCTATTTGCTGAACTTTTGCGACGAAGCTTTTGAGCAGTTATAAAAAGTTATCAACACGACGAGATATTAAAGATTTTAAATCGTATTTTTGCTGCAGGTTTACTTTAAGAAAATTCGAGTTAAAAATCATCATTCATTCACAAAATCCATCTAAGTATGAAAAAGTCAGTACTTTTTATGCTGGCCTTGTTTGCACTCTGTTTTTCAGCAGTGCCATTGTCAGCACAGACGATTTGGGACGGCACCGCGGACGTTTCGTGGTATGACGCTTCCGAAACCTCGTTCGACATCTCCACGCCGGAACAGCTGGCGGGCGTGGCGCAGTTGGTGAACAACGGCACCACCTCGTTCAACGGCAAGACGCTGAACCTGACGGCCGACCTTTGGCTGAACAGCACGGGAGACTCCACCAACAACTGGGTGCCCATCGGCGGCGGTTCGCCCACAAGCGAGTCGCCAAGCACCGGCAGCGCCTTCAAGGGGAATTTCAACGGCCACGGCTATGCTATCTACAACCTCTACTGCGACAAGGGAAGCACCTTTCACGCCGGACTTTTCTGCGCGCTGGAGAATCCCTGCACGATTGACTCTTTGGTGCTTTACAACCCTGTGCTGAAGTCGCGGGGCATGATGGGCTGCATCACGGGCTATCCCAGAGGCAGCAGCTCGGTCTACATCCGTCACTGTCTGGTGGTGAACGCCCGCATTGAGGGCGAGAACAGCAACGGCAGCAATAACATCGGCGGCATCTGCGGCGCAACCTATCCGAACAGCGGCAGCACCTACATCCAGAATTGCGGCGTCACCGGCTCTATCACCGGCTACTACCCTGCCGGTATAGCGGGCAACGCCGAACGTTCCTACATCACCAACGCCTATTTTGCAGGCACACTCTTCTCTTACGGCACGAACTTCGGCGGTATTACTGCGCACGCTGGCAACCGCACGAACTGCTACTCCTACACCGAAGTGCTGAGTTCCACCACGCAATCTTCTGCCTCCTCCCACGGCACGCAAGTGACGCAGGCGGAGATGCAGTCCGACAGCATGATCACGCTCCTTGGCGAGGCCTTCACTGCCGACCCTGGTGTGAATAGCGGCTACCCGGTGCTCTCCTATATGTTCGGCATCAAAGCCTCCTCCGACAACTTATGTGCGGGCGAATCGGTCACGCTGAGCGCCTACGGTTACGACTCCTACTACTGGAGCAACGGCTCGACTTCTGAAACCATTACGGATTATCCGACCACAACGACCACCTACAGCGTTACGGGTACGCTCGGAAGCTTAACCCACACGCACGAAGTCACCGTTACCGTCTATCCGCAGGCGGTGATCAATACCACCATCGCAGCTTCTTCCGACGGGCTGGTTCACGGCACGGTATCCCAACCGACCGCCACGGTTCCTTGCGGAAGCTACGGAGACGTCACACTGACCGTCTATCCAGACAACGGTTGGCGCGTGGCGAGCGTCTATGTGGACGGCACACAAACTTACGGCGAGTTCACCTACGGCCCCGCTGACATCATAGTGACCTCTGGCGGCACCATCACCGAAGTGGTGGTCAACCTCACCGATGCCCTCACCTGTACACACGTACACAACCTTTCCGTCACCAACCTCAACGGCACCAACGCCACGGTCACCTGGACGGCCCACGACAACGGCGAGCTTTCGGAATACCACGTTATATTGCACGAGAATGCGACGGGTGTTGAATCGGAATTCACCACCGACGGGCTCAGCTACCTGCTGATGGGGTTGTCGGAGAACACCTCCTACACTGTCGGCGTATACACCTTCTGCACAGATGGTTACGGCAGCGACACGGTGTACAAGAATTTCGTCACGCCCTGTAATTCTCCGATTTCCGTAACCGTGGGAGAAGGAACTTCCAGCACTCATGGCAACTATTTCCCGACACAGACCTACTACAACTACTCTTACACCCAACAAATCATCCCCGCTTCACAGCTGAACAACGAAGCCCAGGATTTCAGCTCGCTCGCCTTCCAATACTTCCTCTCCACCTCACTGACCCGCAATCTGGACATCTATCTGGCTCATGTGCCCGACACTTTGGACCTCTCCGACGGATGGGTACTTCCTTCCGCCGACAACAACATCACCTTCACGCAGGTATTTTCCGGACAAGTGGCGCTGAACAATTCCGGGACCGACTACTGGTTCGAATTCCCGTTCAGCCAGAGCTTCACCTACAACGGCAGCGACAACATCCTTGTCGCCGTGTTGGACCATACGGGCAGCTTTTCCAATAGTAGCAGCAAATTCTACACGCACAACGACGCCAACACGGCCAACATGTCACGTTATGTGTATCGCGACGCCTCCACCTACGATCCATTGGCTCCTGATCAGGCCGGTACGCTGTCGAGCAACGTCAACAACATCCGTTTCATCTATTGCGACATGAGCAGCTGTATTCGTCCGAACACGCTGGCCGTGAGCAATGTGGATGCCTCCTCCGCCGAGATTTCTTGGTTCAACCCCAATTCCACGCAAAATGCCGAGATTGAGTACAGAGCCAGCGGCGAGACGGACTGGACACCCGCAGGAACCACTTCCGGTTCCACCTACACCCTTTACGGTTTAGAGGGCAACACGGTGTACCAAGTGCGTGTGCGCGCCCTCTGCGGCGGCAACGACGTGAGCCTTTGGACGGATGCGGTGAGCTTCCGCACCGAATGCGAAGCGCTTTGGGAATTGCCCTACACCCAGAATTTTGACGGAAACGACCACTACGGTTCCGGCGAGGATGCCTACATCTATTGTTGGGATCGCTACACCAACAACCCTAGCAGTCCAGTATATTATAGCACCAGTAGTTCCGCCCACTCTCTGTCTGGCATGTTGAGATTCGACGACGGTTCCAATGTCACCAACATTGCCATCATGCCGAAAGTGGATGAGAGCATCTACTTGAACGAACTGCAAATCTCTTTCTGGGTGAAAAACACGTCAGCCTCCTCCACCGCCATCCTTGAGCTCGGTGTGATGACGGACAAAAATGATCCTACCACCTTCGAAACACTCGACACCATTCATCCCCAAGTGGTTAACCAGTACAATCTTATTGAATATTCTCTGGCAAATTACACTGGAAACGGTCAATACATCGCTTTCCGTGCCAGCAACGGCAACGGCGGCAACAACCTCCGTCTGGATGACGTGACCTTGGATTACATCCCGGTTTGTGCGCATCCTGTCGATTTGGCGGTAGATGCTGTAACTTCCGAAACGGTCACCATCCATTGGTCGGAGGTCGGCACCGCAACAGAATGGATGGTCGAATACGGTCCTGTTGGTTTTGAGCCCGGCAGCGGCACCTCTGAGACCGTCTACGACACTTCGCATACCATTTACGGTCTGAACCCGAACACCGAATACGACCTCTACGTCTGGTCTGACTGCGGTGTCGGATTCGTCAGCACGCCCGTCAGCGTCTCCTTCCGCACCGACTGCGGTCCGATTGTGACACTGCCTTATTCCGAGAACTTTGAGACTGGCATTTACGCCACCTCACAAGACAACTATATCCTCTGTTGGAGCCGTTTCGCTTCCGATCCGGCGCACTACGTCTATGTTCCCAGCAACACCTACGCCCACAGCGGCACGCACTTCCTGGACTTCCACCACACCACCAACTGCTACAACATCGCTATCGCTCCCGAGTTGGACCAAAGCTTTGACGTGAGCCAGCTGATGGTCAACTTCTGGGCTTGCCGAACCGGTTCGAGCGGCACGCTGGAGGTGGGTGTAATGACCGACAAGGACGTGGATTCCACTTTCGTGCCGGTCGACACCATCGACCTCTCCGCCATGAACACTTACGCTTACGCTGAGCAATTCGTGAGTTTCGGCAACTACCTAGGCTCAGGCAAGTACATCGCCTTCCGCGTCTCCAATGCCGCCAGCTGCGGTTACTACATCGACGACGTGACGGTTGATTACGAACCCTCCTGCTCGCCGATCAGCAGTTTGGAGGTGGACGACATTTCCGGCACTTCAGCGATCATCTCCTGGACAGCCGGACCGTTCGGCACGGTGGACAGCTATACCCTCGAATATTCCGAAAGCGGATTGGAGGCATGGACCACGGTGGACAACATCACGGCAACGACCTATCTGTTAGGCGGTTTGAACTACTCCACCTACTATGACGTGCGGGTGCGTCCGAACTGTGACAACAGCTACAGCGGCGAATGGGTGATGGAGACCTTCCGCACCAACTGTCTGGTGGGCGGCGACGTGACCATCGGCGACGGTACCGCCACCAACAGCTATCTCCCCTCATACAGCACCTACAACTATTCTTATACGCAGCAGCTCTTCCTTGCCGAGGAGATGGGCGGCACACCGAGAAGCATCGAGTCGGTGACGTTCGAAAAGGTGGCCGGCAGTGTGGACCGCACATTGAAGATCTATCTGATGCACACCTCCGAAACCAGCGCCTCCAGCTGGATTGACGCCACAAGCGCAACGCTGGTGTTCGATACCGCGCAATCGCTACAAAACGGCTTCAACACCTTCCAGTTCTCCACCCCGTTCCAATACAACGGTGCGGACAACCTGCTGTTGATTGTGCTGGACATGACGGGCAGCTGGCAATCGGGCAACACCTGGCGCACGCACACGGCCCCGTTCACCGCATCTCGATACATCTATCAGGATGCCAGTGCCTATAGCACCACCACAACGCCCTCCAGCGGCAATGGCGGAAGTACCACCAGCCGTAACAACGTCATCTTCGGCTCACCGTGCGACACCACCACGACCTGTGTGGCGCCGAACATCAACATCACCGGCATCACCAGCGACGGCGCGACGGTGAACTGGGTGCCCGGCTATCAGGAATCCGCTTGGGAGATGGAGTATCGTCCCATGGCCGACACCAACTGGGTGAGTATGGGCATGGTAACCTCCATGTCGGAAATCATTACCGGTTTGATCGCCAACACCGCCTACAAGGTGCGCATGCGTTCCGTTTGTGGCGGTGGCGAGTACAGCTTCTGGAGCGAGGCCAACTTCACCACGGCCTGCGGTGCCTTCACAGTGACTCAGGCCAATCCGTGGTATGAAGACTTCGAAGGCTACACCAGCGCCGAATTCGTATGCTGGGAGACGCCGATCACCTACGTCAACGGCAGTAGCTTCTATCCTTACGTCCTCCGGAACTACGGTGAAGCCGCGCACTCCGGTGGCAATACCGCCGAGTTCAAGGGCTACACCAATATGCTGGTGCTGCCTGAGTTCACCAACGACATCCACGAGCTGCGCATGTCCTTCTGGGCCACCCAATTCGGTAGCGGCACCACCAGCGCGATTGTGGGTGTGATTTCCGACATCAACGACACGGCCACCTTCGAGCCGCTGGGCGATGCCGGTACCCCCGGACCTCGCGGTTCCTCTGCCGGCGGCAACGGTGCCTTCATGGGACCGTTCGACTTCAACAACGTGCAAGCCACTTCCGGCAGAATCGCGCTCCTTTACACGGGTTCCAACACCTCTTCCGGCTGGAACATGGACGACTTCACCGTGTCGATTATTCCGCAATGTTCGGCTCCCGCGCACAACTCCGTTACTGTGACCAACGTGACCGACAACAGTGCCGAAGTCTCCTTCCTCGACGACGATGCCAGCCACTCGGCGTGGGTCATCTTCTATCGTGAAGCGGGTTCCTCGAATTCTTGGAGCTCCTTGAACGTCACCTCCACCTTGGGCAACCTTCTCTCCGGTCTCCTTCCCAACACCACTTACGAGGTGTATGTGGCTACACTGTGCAACGGCACTATCGGTGACGATCAGACCAACACCGTCACCTTCACCACGACCACGATCGCGGCCACGCTGCCCTACACCACCGATTTCGAGGACGCCACCGACAACCTGCAATGGGGCATTCTCAACGGCACGCAGACCAACAAATGGTACATTGGCGAGCCTACCGACGCCACCAGTGACGTGAACACCACGATTGGCGGCTCGAACGGTTTGTACATCTCCAACGATGGCGGCGTTTCGAACACCTACCAAGGCACGGAAACGCGCGTGTATGCATATCGTGACATCTTGGTTCCCAACGGCACTACCGAACTGCAGCTCTCCTTCGACTGGAAGGCGCAAGGCGGCTCCAACCATTATGAGTTCCTGCGTGTTTACTGGCTGGATCCTTCCGTAGTGAACCTCACCCCCGGCAGCAATCCGCCGACCGTGAACGGAGTCAACTACGACGCAGCGGGTCAGCCCGGCAACTACGGCTCCGGCGGCGAGCACTGGCTGTCGTTACAGAGCACTTGGCAGCATCAGGAGATGATGATCACCTCCGACCAGTTCCCGGAGATGGGCAACGGCGACAGAGTCTACCGTTTGGTGTTCCACTGGAGAAACACCAGCTACAACAGCAACCCACCGGCGGCTGTCGACAACATCGAGTTGTCTGTACCCGTGATCGAGCCTTGCGAAACACCCACTAATTTGGCCGTGGGCAGCATCACGCAGAACGAAGCCACAGCCACTTGGACGCCCGGCGGTTCCGAATCGGCCTGGATTGTGCAGTACAAGGCCGCTTCCGCCACAAACTGGACGCCTGTTGCCGCCACGGTAAACAGCTACACGATGACGGGATTGACGGCCAACACCCAGTATCAGGTTCGTGTGCAATCGGCTTGCAGCGACGGCACTGCCAGCCCATGGACAGAACCCGTCACCTTCACCACCCTGCCGGAGGACACGCCAGAGCCGTGCGAAACCCCGACGGATCTCGTTGCGTTAGACGTCACCTCGTCCACAATAACTTTCACATGGACAGATCATTCTGATTCTTACAGTTGGAACATTATGTGGACTTGGGACGCCACTTTAGCAGGTCCAGTCCCCACGTCTAACAAACCTTATACCATGCAGGATCTGCATCCTAACACCACTTATACCATCCGCGTACAAACTATTTGCGCCGGGATTGGTGAAAGTGGATGGTCTGAACCTCTGACCGTTACGACATTAGGTGTTGGCATTGACGATCACCTGCTCAACAGCATCAACCTCTTCCCGAACCCTGCCAACGACATTATCAATGTACAATGTACAATGAACAATGTACAGGTGGAGGCATTGGAGGTGTTTGACGTATACGGTAAGTTGATCAACACCGTAGAGACGGTGTGCACACCGTCTCTACAGACGCAAATCAACGTCTCCGGATTGGCCGCGGGTATGTATTTTGTGCGCGTGACGACCGAAGAGGGCGTTGTGACGAAATCATTTGTGAAGAAATAATTCCATAACTCATAATTCATAATTGTGATGAGCCGTTGCCGATGAGCGACGGCTCATTTTATACAACAGAACCCCCATTTCATACAATAGCCGACGCAACGGCGCGAGGCGGGTGCGCGGAAGAGGTATTTTTGCCGCAAAAAATCAAGCAAAAATATCGTAAGTATGAAAAACCGACCATTAACCCTTTTGATTTTGGCGCTGATGCCTATGATGTTCTGCCACGCGCAGACTAAAACCTCCTCCACAGAGTCCTACCGCGACGATGCTTTCCTGAAGCTATTGGCTGACACCAGCGCCATCACTGAGGAGAGCCATCTCTCCGACGACGGCGACAACCCCTACGTCTATTACAGCCGCTTCTATAACCTGCTGCCTGCCGAAATCTCCTTCGCAGACGAGCAACTCAACAATATGCACGATTTCTACAATCTCTGTCTGATCGCGCGTGATTTCTTTTGCGGCTACGACACCTACTTCCGGGAATCGCACATGTCGGACGACGACAACAACACCGAATTGGTGAAAGCCTGGAAAGCCTCCGTGAAGCAGCTCCGCAACCAGCAGGTCTTTCACGACAGCACCGTGCAACAGCAATTTCAGAAAGTACTCGAAGAGGGAATCGACAGCTTTATCCAAAAGAGCGAAGACGAAGAGCTCCTGAAGCTGGACGATCTCTTCGAGCTTTTAACCCAATGGCACCCCATGAACAAAATCGAAGAAGAGGACGAAGATTCGGTGTGGACGGTCCTCCAAGAGAAGCTTCACCCTCAGAATTATATGCCGGACGGCTTCCACAACATTTACACGACCTACCTGGAGCACGAAGCCGCCCCAACGAAGGAAGAGATGGAAGATCTGTTCAAATGCTACCGATCGGCAGAGAACCTCAACCAAAAGTCCGCCTGTCTTTTCACCCTGATGGGAATCGGGACCATGAAATCTTTGGGACGCGACACGCTGGAAAGGTTCATCAAAGAGGCGGAAACACTCTTCGAATCAGCCGCTTACACCCCCATGCTTCCCTTACTTTGGCGCGCCTACCGATGTCTGTATAACGACACCTACTCCTGCCCGTCCAAAGACTGCTACATCTTCAACCAGCGGTACAACTACTATAGAAGACTCGTTGCCTACACCTATCTGCGCCACATCCAAGCCACTCAGGAAGACGAAATGGCGAAGTTCCAATACTTCTTCCACTGCTTCATGGACAACATCCTGAAAGAGGGAGAATACCTCTTTGGCAACCAAACCGCCGCAGAGGCCATCTACCTATTCTGGGAGGAAGGGGTGTTTTAATCGCTCAACATCCCTATTCCACTGACAAAGCGCAAACTATCCACCTCCGGCATCCTGCGACTTATCAAAAGTTATCAACAATTGGTATTTGATAAAATAATATTGTAACTTTGCAGCCTATATTTCAATAGAGTGCGATGCAGTCTATGTTTTGCCCTTGGCAAATACACTAAAATTAATTTTTGTATAACAAGTTATAAACAATATTTTTCACCAAATTATTAAGTTATGAAAAGAATTTTACTATTGATGCTGACCCTGCTGACGCTCGGCTTCGCAGTTGCGCCTGTGTCGGCACAGAACACTCTCACGGTGGCTGACGGCTCGGCAACGAATGCCTACGTGCCATTCTACGGCTACTACCTTGACGAAGTCCAGCATACGCAGGTGATCTATCCTGAAAGCATGTTGACTGCCATGGTAGGCAATTCCATCATGGAAATGACCTTCTATTTGACATCAACACCTTCGTTCTCCTCCAACATCACTATCAGTTTGGGCATCTCCACTGATGCAACGTTCTCGTCCACCGCCTTTGACGCGACCACCACACTGACCTCCGTATATACGGGTGCCATCGTTATCAACAACAACGAGATGACGGTTGTTTTTGACGTGCCTTTCAGCTACACAGGCGGGAATCTTCTTTTCGACCTGACCAACACAACCGGTAACTGGACTAGCGCTACCTTCAACGGAGAAACCGCCACAGGAGCCAGCCTTAACGAGTATAATTCTTGGAGTGGAATTTCCCAGCGAGACTTCATTCCTAAGACCACATTCAGCTACGGCACACCTTCGCTCTGCGCGAAACCGATGAACGTGACTGCCTCCAACGCCACCACCAATTCAGCCGACATTGCTTGGCTTGGTGACGACAACGCTTCTTCCTACACTATTGAATATATGTTGTCCTCAGAGTCCGACTGGACGAATGCCCTGACGGAAACCTCCACCACTGCCTCAGTCACCTTGTACAACCTGCTGCCTTCTTCCACTTACAAAGTGCGTGTGCAGACCGTTTGCTCAGACAACACCTCCACCAACTGGTCATCCGTAGCCACCTTCCAGACCGAATGCGATGCCATCACCGTTACACAAACCGTTTCCTGGTTTGAAGACTTCGAAGGTTACCAAGGCAGCGGCGAGCAGCCGTTCCAGTGTTGGGCAACCCCGATTCACCCCAACGGTCCGTTTGTCTATTGCGGCTACAGCGCCTCCTGTCACTCTGGCTCCAACTCCGCTGAATTCAAAGGCAGCGAAAACATGCTGGTGTTGCCTCCCTTCACCAACGACATTCACGAATTGCGTCTCAGCTTCTGGGCTACGGCCACCACAGTGACTTTAGGTCAGGTCGAGGTCGGCGTGGTCACAGACCCTAACGACCCAACCACTTTCGAATTGGTGGGACTGGCTGGCACCCCCGGTCCGCGTGACGGTGTCGGCAACTTCATGGGACCGTTTGATTTCAACGGCGTGCAAGCCTCTTCCGGCAGAATTGCATTGCGTTATACCAACACCAACTCAACCGCATCCTGGAACCTCGACGACTTCACCGTGGAACTTTCACCTTCCTGCAACTCACCTGTGAAGACCAGCGTGACGGCCACCAATATCGACGGTCACAACGCCACCATCTCCTGGGTGGACAACGATCCGACCCACACTTCTTGGACACTATATTATAAGATGAATACCCAAACCGACCTCGACTGGCAGGCGGTGACGGTCAACTCCGACACTTTCTACACACTGTCAGGTCTCAACCCTGAAACCACTTATAACGTGTATGTGGTGACCAACTGCGACGGCACTCCCTCCACGGATGCCACCATCACCTACAACTTCACCACGCTGGTGGCTTGTCCCGCCCCTACCGCTGTGACAGCCTCTCCGGTTTACATCAACGACGCCACCATTACTTGGAACAGCACAGCCACCGCGTTCAATATTGAATATGGCGAGAGCGGCTTCACCCAGGGTTCCGGCACTACCGAGACTGCATACGGCAACACCATCACGTTGACCAACCTCAACGCTGAGACCAGCTACACCGTTTACGTACAAGCTGACTGCGGCACCGATGACGGCACTTCCCAATGGGCATCCGTCCAGTTCACTACGTTGCCTAGCTGTCCGAAGCCCACGCAAATCCACACCAGCAGCATCACAACCACATCGGCTGATCTGGAATGGACCGCTGGCTATCAAGAGTCTGAATGGGAATTGAGATACGGTGCTCAAGGTTTTAACCCCGATACCAGCTCAGTCAGCGAGATCGTGACCGGCACTCCGTACTTCCAACTGCAGAACCTGACCGCCAACACGCACTATGACGTGTACATCCGCGCCATCTGCTCCAGCAGCGACACCAGCGCATGGTCAAACCTCTACTCTTTCCTGACTCCTTGCGATGCAGCTCAGCTTCCTCTCGTCGAGAACTTCGACGGCTATCCTTCATGGTACTCCCCGGATTGCTGGCGCAAGTTTGAGGCTGGCAACTCTGGCAGCTATGTATCTTTCGGCGCCTATATTTTCAACGAGCAAGCTTACTCTGGCGACAAAGCTCTGAAACTGGTTGCCGGTTCATCCGCATCCGGTTACGCCCTACTCCGTCTGCCGGATCTCGACACTTATGACATCACCGGCCTTCAAGTGAAATTCATGGCTAAGAAGACTGCCGGCACTCGTCCGTTAATCGTGGGTGTCACCCCGGATTTCAACTCTGTGGACAGCATCGTTGTCTTGGGCAACTTCGCCGACCTGACCGGCGATTATGCAGAGAAAATCGTTTCTCTGGAGAACTATCCCGGCACCACCGGTTACATTGTGATCGGTCTTCCCGGAGGCTACAACAGCTCAGCTACCATTTATGTGGACGATGTGACTGTTGAAGCACGTCCCAACTGTATGTATCCCACCGATTTCACCGCCACGAGCACTAGTGAGACCTCTGTTACACTCTCTTGGACAGAGTTAGGCACATCACAAAGCTGGAACATCGAATATGGTCTTACAGGTTTTTCACACGGCGACGGCACCACGGAAGTTGTGACCGACTCCACCACCTACCTTGTTGAGAACCTCATGGAATCCACCGCTTACGACTTCTACGTGCAATCCAACTGTGGCGACATGGAGAGTCAATGGGTCGGTCCCATCACGGTGGTCACCAGCCAATACAACATGGCCGTTACGGGCAGCGACACCGTCACCACTTGCGGTATGATGATTTACGACGACGGCGGTGCAAACGGCGACTACAGCACCGATTGCAACAGCATCTTAGTGCTCTACCCTGCCACTCCCGGCACGATGATGATGCTTACGGGTACTTCCTACACCGAAAACAACTATGACTTCCTCAAGATTTACGACGGCGTTGGCACCGACGGCACACTGTTGGCCAACTATACCAATCAGCAAAATGTTTCCGTGATTTCCACCACCGGTCCGTTGACCATCCATTTCACCTCCGACTACACGGTAGTTAAATCCGGTTTTGAATTGATGGCCTCATGTGTGGCCTGCTTCCCGCCGAGCAATGTCGCTGCTTCCAACCCGACACTGGATGGCGCCACCATCACTTGGAGCGGCAACGCTGACAGCTACACTGTCTATCTGAGCGGTGCTATGTCAGGTGAATATTCCACCACCGACACCTTCTACGTCTTCTCTGGTCTGACCGGCAGCTCCACCTACAGCGTGCAAGTGCGCTCTTTCTGCGGCTCCGACTCTTCCATCCTTTCTCAAGCTGCCTCCTTCAACACCTCATGCGACGCCATCACTGTCACAGAGACCACTCCTTGGTTTGAGGACTTTGAAAGCTATGCTGGCAGCGGCGAGCAGCCTTTCGTTTGCTGGGAGACCCCCATTCATCCTAACGGTCCGTTCGTCTATTGCGGACACAGCCTGTCTTGTCACTCCGGCTCCAACTCCGCCGAGTTCAAGGGCAGCGAAAACTTGTTAGTGCTTCCTCCTTTCACCAATGACATCCACGAGTTGCGTCTCAGTTTCTGGGCAACGGCCACGACCGTCACTTTAGGCCAAGTCGAGGTCGGTGTGATGACAGACCCCACTGATCCCACCACCTTCGAACTGCTGGGTCTTGCCGGCACTCCCGGTCCTCGCGGCAGCTCCGGCTCCGGTCACGGCAACTACATGGGACCGTTTGACTTCAACGGCGTACAAGCCACTACCGGCAGAATTGCGTTGCGTTACACCAACACCAATTCCACCGCATCTTGGAACCTCGACGACTTCACCGTCTCTTTGGCTCCCAACTGTCCTTCTCCTGTGAAGACCAGCGTGGCGGCCTCCAACATCGACGGACATAACGCCACTATCACTTTTGTCGATAACGACCCGACCCACAACTCCTGGACCGTCTACTACAGAGAACACGATGCCGACACCACGGATCCTTGGACTCCTGTGACGACCAACATCACCTCTGTGGATCTGACTAACCTTGATCCCGAAACCTCTTACGATGTGTACGTGGTGACTAACTGTACCACTCCCGACCTTGTGGAGGATGCTACCCTGACTTACACCTTCACCACTATGGTAGCATGTCCTGCTCCGCAGAGCTTGACTGTTTCCAACATTGACTTGGCCAGCGCCACTGTCACCTGGTTCAGCAATGCAGATTCTTACACCATCGAATACGGCGAAGCTGGCTTTACGCCCGGCGCAGGCACCGTGGTCACGACCACGAATACCACTTACGACCTTACGGGTCTGACCTCCGGCACCGCATACACAGTCATCATCACTGCCGACTGTGGTGTTCAAGACGGCACCTCTGCTCCCGCCACCGTCAACTTCAGCACCACCATTTGTGCCGCATCCGACCAATGTGCATACGTTTTCACCTTGAACGACTCTTTCGGCGACGGCTGGAACGGTGGTACTCTCGCCGTGCAACAGAACGGCATCACCGTGGCCACCCTTGGATTGCCGAGCGGCTCCACGGCTACCGAAACTGTGAATCTGTGTCATGGTGTTTCCACCTCTTTGGTTTGGACCGCCGGCAGCTACGCTTCCGAGGCCAGTTTCACTCTTACAGATGCTTTCGGTGTTGAGCAGTACGCATCTCCTACGATGAACAACTACTCCACTTACACCTTCATGCCGAACTGCTCCGGTTGTGCTATGCCCACCGCCCTGACCGCTTCGAACATCACCACCACTTCTGCAAACGTCAGCTGGACAGGCACTGCCAACAGCTACACTTTGGAATATGGTGAGGCTGGTTTCGCTCCGGGTTCCGGCACCACCGTCACGGTTACAACCACCTCTTACGACCTCACCGGTTTGAACGCTGCAACGTCCTACACCGTGTATGTCACCTCAGACTGCGGTTCAGAAGGCACCTCCTCCGCCGCTATCCTGAATTTCTCCACCACGATTTGCAATGCAGCAGATCAATGTGTTTACACGCTCTCCATGAATGACAGCTACGGCGACGGCTGGAACGGCGCCTCCTTGTCCATCCAACAGAACGGCATTGAAGTAGGTACCTACACCCTCACTTCTGGAGAATCTACAGGCACTGAGTACATCTCCTTGTGTAACAACATGACCACCACCCTTGTCTGGAACACCGGATCCTATGATAGCGAATGCAGCTTCACTTTGACTGATCCTAACGACACCGTGATCTACACCTCCTCCTCCCTGTCCTCCGGCACACTGACCACCTTCACCACCGATTGTAGCGGTTCAGGCCCTGGTCCTGTCATCACCGATCCTACTGTAGCTACCACAGCTGCAACGAGCATCGCACAGACCACCGCTACGCTGAACGGTAACATCACCAACCCTGACAACGTGACCATCACGGCCAAGGGCTTCGAGTGGAAGGCTACCGCTGGCGGTACGTTCACTCCTGTGACGGTAACGGGCAATGACCTCACCTACAACCTCACCGGTTTGACCGCCAACACGAGCTACACCTACAAGGCATTCATCACCTTCAACGGTACTACTGTTTACGGTAATGAAGTAACTTTCACCACGCTGCCTGAGGATGTACAACCTTGCGACGTCCCGACTGGTCTGCACACCACAACGGTCGAGAACGAGGCTATCGCCATCGCTTGGGACGCCAACCCCGACGTAACCAGCTGGAACATCCAGTATCGTCCTGTAGGCGGCGCTTTGGCTTCTGCTACCAGCACCACCAACAGCTACAACATCACCGGCTTGACGGGTCTCACCACCTACGAAATCCAGGTGCAGGCTGACTGTGGCGACGGTAACGTCAGCGACTGGTGTACGGCGATTACAGCCCAAACCACCAACGTGGGTATCGAGGAGTACTTGCTCAACAGCATCAGTTTGTTCCCGAACCCGGCCAACGACGTTATCAATGTACAATGTACAATGAACAATGTACAGGTGACGGCATTGGAAGTGTTTGATGTTTATGGTAAATTGATCAACACCGTGAATGTGATTGACAATCCGACTCAAATCAACGTCTCCAACCTGGCAAGCGGCATGTATTTCGTCCGCGTGACCACGGAGGAGGGTACGGTTACGAAATCGTTTGTCAAAAAATAATTGATTCCCCAACCCGTAGAGACGGTGTGCACACCGTCTCTACAATACCGAAAACCAAGGTCGTCCCAGTTCGGGCGACCTTTTTTGTTGACTGGAAGACACCTGCAACCCCTCCCCCAAAACCCATAATGACAGCCCCCACATTCGGTTAACAAAAAGTGGAAAAAAATAAAAAAAAATCGCCCATCGTATTGAAAGAAATTTATATCTTTGCGATGTGTTAAAATAGTGATTTGTTTGTAAAACCATTATCATATAATAATTATGAAAAAGTTAACCGCTATATTGTTCAGTATCATCCTCTTCATCTCGACTGTCTTCGGACAAACCATTCTGTATGAGGGATTTGAAAACAATTCCATGCCCCCCACAGGATGGACTGCGACATCGGTTTGCGCTTCATCAAACTGGTATGGATGGGAGAGAACATCCCCTGGGTATGCAGGCAATTATTCAGCCTACGTGGACTATTCTCCGTACGGGGTCCCGCATTCCAGCTATTTGATCACGCCTCAGCTGTCGATTAGCGGTCACAAGTTACTCTCTTTCTGGTTTGCGGTAAGCTATCCGGAGTTCTCTTCCACCACCTCTTTCACGTTGGAAGTCTCCACAACAGGAACAGCTTCGCAGGATTTCACCGTTCTTCAAACGATAACATTCCCTACGAACTACGACTTCGTCAACGTCACATACGACTTACAGGCATACAGCGGGCAAAACATATATCTCGCCTTCCATGTTGAAGACGAATACGGCACCGGTGTCTATATCGACGAAGTGAGTGTCTACGAGATGCCTGAATGCATGATGCCCGACAGCTTATTCCTGGTAAGCACGGATTACTATAGCGCAGACATCTCTTGGACGGAGGTCAACAACGCCAGCGGTTACACGATCCGATATGTACCCGAAGGTTCCAACTGGAACAGTGCCATTGAAACCACATCAAGCACAAACTCCGTCACTCTTAATGGACTTTTGCCCGCCACCTACTACCTAGTTCAAGTAAAATCGAATTGCGGAAACACTGGGTCGAGCAGCTGGTCCAACACTTTGCTTTTCAGCACACTTTGTGAATCCATCACGCTTAACCATGGCGAGGATTGGACAGAGGATTTCGAAAGCATCTCAGGCAGCGGCAGCACTGCTTTGAGCAGTTGTTGGTCAACTCCTGTAATCTCTTCCTACCAAGCCCCTTACGTCTTATGCGGTTTGCCCATTGCAAGCCACTCTGGCTCCAACTCTCTGGAGCTGAGAGGAAACAACGGCGAGAGCAATCTTTTGGTATTCCCGGTCTTCACGAATGACCTCAACACCTTGAAACTGAAATTTTTCGCCAACACAACTGCTGCATCCTCCGCAACAGCGGGCACTGTGGAAATCGGTTACATCACAAACACCGAAGACCCCACCACCTTCACTGTCATAGAGACAGTCACGCCTAAGGCCGAAAGTTACAACAGAGCCCAATCCGTTCCATACGGTCCTTACTATTTTGTCGGCATTAATGACACCGGCAGAATTGCCATCCGTTTCTCCTCAAATGCATTCAGTACCACCTGGAATTTGGACGACATCGCTGTCGGCGCACTTTCAGACTGTGCCGAGCCCATCCAACTGCAATCCACGAACATCACCTCCACCTCTGTGGATCTCAGCTGGATTCATACGGACGGTTATCTTTACGAAGTTTTGTTGTGGGAAAGCGGCACACAGGACACCGCCTATTTCACTGGCGTCTCTTTAGACAACGGTCCTTACCATATCGACAACCTTGAACCGTCCACAGCCTATACTTGGCTTGCACGTACCATTTGTGGCAACACTTACGCAACATCGGAAATCCACGGACATTTCACCACGCCTAACGTCACTTTGCAGCTGCCTTATATATGTGATTTTGAGGACACCTCCTACGATTATGAGGAGTTCACCTTCTCAGGATACGGCACCAACCAATGGCATATCGGCGCCGCCACTTCCGCTCCCTCTACCGACGGTTCCCCCTCTTCACGCTCATTGTACATTTCTGACAACCAAGGAATCAGCAACAATTACAGTGGCAATTCCTACTCATACGCTTACGCCAGCATCTTCTTGAACTTCCCCAACATCGCAATGGAATACCACCTCGAATTCGACCTCAAGGGCGTGGGCGAATGCGGTTGGGACGACATTTCCGTCTATTTGATGGACGGCAACGCCACAATCCCCAACTCCGGCACACCCAATGGCGTCGCATTAGTCACCCAAGGATGCGGCTTGACCTCCTGGAATCACTACAATATAATCCTGCCCGATGTGACCGGCACCTCCAAAAAAATCGTCTTTTACTGGCGTAACGACAACTACATCTTCGGCAATCCGCCAGCCGCTATCGACAATATCACCATTAGCGGAAACTCCTGTGCAAGACCCTCTCATTTGACGGCAAGCAATATCACGGACGAATCAGCCACCTTGACTTGGCAAGAGAACGCCAATGCCACCTCCTGGACGGTCCATTACAGACCTCAAAACAGCGCTGACCTCACCTTTTTTGAAATACATGTCTCCGACTCAACCACTTTCGAGTTCCAGAACTTGATGTCTAACACCTCCTACGTCTGTTATATAACGGCAGACTGCGACGAGGGGCAATCCAACTATTCCAACCCTGTCGTTTTCAGAACGCTTTGCAGCACAAACGGCATCAGTGTGTTGCCCTACTTTGAGGATTTCTCCACCTACGAATCCATCAACGGTTCCAATTATGTCCCCTGTTGGAACAGACTGGCCTCCAACGCCAGCCACTTTGTATATGTCAACGATGCAGACTTTGAATCCGAATGCTTGGACTTCCACTACACTCCCAACTGCTATACGATGGCTATACTTCCTCTGATCAGCAACACTATTCCTTTGAGCTCTATCATGCTGAACATGGATGTGCGTCGCCACTCCCTCACCTCCGGAACCTTAGAAGTGGGTGCTATAAGTGACCCCACTGACGCCAGTACGTTTGTGCCGATTGACACCATCCAATTAACCACCACATACGAGTGGGAAAACCACAGCGTTTATTGCAACAATTACACTGGCGATGCCCAATACCTTGCCTTCAAGGTGAACAACGCCGGATATTATACCGTGGCCGTCGACAATTTAACTATGGATTATCTCCCCGGCTGTCTGCCACCCTCTGGCATCACCGTAAACAACATCACCCCGACTTCAGCAAACGTCTCCTGGTACGGGAACGCCAATTCCTACCATGTGTATGTGGTAGGAAACCCTGACACCACCGTCCACATCACGGCAGAAAACTCCATTACCATTGACGATCTGGAACCGAGTTCCTCCTATAGCATTTTTGTACAATCGTTCTGCGAAGACGACACTTCTGTGTTGTCTTCAAGAGTCAGCTTCCACACGAATTGCGATGTCATTACTATTACGGATGTGAATCCATGGATGGAGAACTTCGAAAACTATTCCGGCATATCTGACGCCATCGCACTCAATCCGTGTTGGGGCACACCTGTCACAGAACTTGTTTCAGATGTTGTATTCCCGACTATTTACAACAACGTCTCTTCATGCTATTCTGGTCGTTACTCATTGGAAGTGAAAGGCAACAACAACATGTTCGTACTTCCTCAATTCACCAACGACATCAACACGTTGCGCATCTCCTTGTGGGGGAATACCACTGCAACAGATTCCACCACAGCAGGTTCTTTGGAAGTGGGTGTCATCACCAGTCCCACCAATCCTGCTTCATTCATTTCCGTGGCGACAATACCCGCCACCGCTTTCAACCGCACCGGCACCGACGCTCCCTACACAGACTTCATGGGACCGTTCGACTTCTCCTCTGTCATCGCGCAACCGGGAATGCGAATCGCTTTCCGCTACACCAACGGGGACAATTCTTACACCTCTTGGAATTTAGACAACTTTGTTGTGGATCTGATTCCTAACTGTTTGTCTCCCGACAAGCACAGTGTATCCGTCTACAACATCACCAACAACGAAGCGATGGTTTCCTGGGAGGACGACGACCTCAGCCACGACACTTGGTGTGTCTATTACAAACCGACCGCAGCTGGAAACAACGCTTGGCAAGTGGACACCGCCTACAACACAAACAAATTGACTATCAACGGTTTGTCAACGGAGACAGATTACGAAGTATTTGTAACCACCTATTGTGGCACCACCGTAGTGAACCCAGATGCCACCCTCCACAAATTCTTCACCACCACTCAAGTACCCGCCTCACTTCCCTACAGCACAGATTTCACACTAAACGACGACTGGAGATTCAACAACGGCGTCTGCGCCAACTACTGGACCATTCGCAATTATGCGCCCACGGGCAACCACTACGGCTTGTTTATCACCAACAACGGCATCACCCCCAGTTATGACGTAAACACTCCATCCATCGTTGCAGCTGAAAAGTATTTCACCGTGGGTCAGCACACCCAAATCCAGGTAGATTACGACCTCAACGTCGGCGGTGAAAATTCCGAGACCTGGGATTATGACTACATGAAGATGTTCCTGGCCACTTCCACCGAAGTGTTTGAATCTTCCACCACGACGATGCCTTTCTGGGCTGAGCCTACCTACACGACTCATGCCTACAACTTCGCCCCGTACCTCTCCTTTGGAGGTTCCAATGCCAGCACCCCATACGACTTCTCCCAAACGGGCGGCAACACCATCCACATCACGGCTGTGATGAGCAACCCCAACCCCAACCCCACTCCCAATTCCGTTGCCAAACTTGTCTTCACATGGATCAATGACGAGACAATGGGTACGCAGCCCGGCGTCATCATTTCCAACCTTTCCATCACTCATGTGACTTGTCCGCAACCCACCAACCTGACTGTTGAGAATATCGGGGCAGCAGAAGCGGATGTCTACTGGATTGCCGGAGAGGATGAGACCCATTGGAATTTGGAATACAAAAAGTCGAATGCAAGTTACTGGGTCAGCGTCCCCACCACCTCAAACAGCTGTCATCTTACGGGTTTAACCTCTAATACGCAATATGATCTGCGCTTGCAGGCCGACTGCGTCACAGACTCCTCTCAATTCCTGGTCACATCATTCAGCACATCATTTTGCAGTGCATCCGATCAATGTGTCTACACGCTTCACATGAACGATTCATACGGCGACGGTTGGAACGGAGCCTCCATCAGCATGATACAAAACGGTGTTCTCGCAGGCACTTATACTCTTGCGGATGCATCTAATGCGGATATTCCCGTCACCCTTTGTGACAACTCATCCGTCACCCTTGTCTGGAACATGGGCATGTATGACTATGAGTGCAGTTTCTCTTTAGAAGGTCCTGACGGCACCATTATCTATTCCAACCCCAATTTGGACACCATCAACCAAACCACTCTCTGTACATTTATGTCCAGCTGTTCCAACACTATCGTGTGCAATGCTCCCGAAAACATCGTTGCCAGCAACATCACAACCTCAGAGGCGACCCTCTCTTGGTCTGCCGGCGATGCTGACGCTTGGGTTATTGAATACAAACCCTCAACGGCCTCTACTTGGGAACCTGACATATACACAATCCACAATACCCGGACCCTTGTCGGTCTGGTCTCCAACACCACATACCAAGTTCGTGTGAAATCCAATTGCACGTCAGGCATTTGGAGCGACTGGAGTGACATCAATGCATTCACAACGTTGGTGGATTCCTCCAGCTTTGTTGAGCCGACAGTGATCACCAACTCTGCCAGCGCGGTCACGCATAACAGCGCCACGCTGAACGGCGCCATCACCAACCCCGGCAACCAGGCCATCATCAACCGCGGTTTCGAATGGAAAGTATCCAGCAGCAGCACGTACACTCCTGTCACTGTCTCCACTACGGGTGCTGTTTTCTCCACCACACTCTCCGACCTGACACCCAATACAGGATACACCTTCCGTGCTTTTGTCACCACTGCCAACATGACCACTTACGGTGAGGAGATAACCTTCACCACAGAAGATATCATCACGTGTGAAACACCGACCAATTTGGACACCGTGGATGTGGCGAACGAATACATCACAGTCACTTGGACCGACAACGCAGGTGCTTCCCAATGGAAGGTGCGCTACCGCACGCAAGATGGTGCTTGGATCAACGAGACCGCCAACGTCACTACGCATACCATCGTCGGGTTGACCGGACTGACCACCTATTTCTTGCAGGTGCAAGCAGTCTGCGGTTCTGTTTCCAGCGAATGGAGCAACACGCTTGTGGTGAAGACCAAGAACGTGGGTATTGACGACCATCTGCTCAGCACTATCAAGCTCTACCCGAACCCCACCTCCGATGAACTCAGTATCGAATGGGGAATGGAGTATGAGGTCACGAATATAGAAGTTTTCGATGTGTACGGTAAGCTCATCAACATTATAGGTGTGAATACCTATTCGCCGCAGACCGCCCGCATCAATGTTTCCAATCTGGCCAGCGGCATGTATTTCGTACGTTTCACCACCAATAATGGTGTGGCCACCAAATCGTTCGTGAAGAAGTAGGATTCTAACGCATTTATTATTATAAGCATTCAAGCTATGAAGAAGTTTTTCATTTTTAGTTTGTTATGTTTGCTCATGTCATTCGGTTTCGTACCGAATGCACAGGCGCAAACTCCTTGCGGCATCACTTCGCTGCCTTATACAGAAGGGTTTGAGACAGGTGTGGACGGTATCCCGAACTGTTACACCCGCAACCCGCTGGGCACTTGGTCAAACGGAACCCTCTACCCACAAGTGAGAACCGCAAATCCCCACTCGGGAAGCAGTGCTCTTGAAGCCTTCAACAACTATTACGACGATACCGACCCGAACGTCCCGACTATCGTTTTCCCTGAATTGGCTTCACAATTCAACATGAGCAGCATTGTGATGGAGTTCTGGGGTGCCGATATATGGGGCACTGAAGCCTATTTTGTGGTGGGCGTCATGGATTCCGATACCGGTTTTTCCACCTTCACGAATGTGGCCACCATCCATCCAACGGTTCAAGACAACTTTGTGAAATACACGGTCTACTTCAACCAATATACCGGAACAGGCCGCTATATCGCCATTAAATTCGCCAACGGAACCGGTTATTACGGCCGCTTGGTCATTGACGATGTGGTGCTGACTGAAGCTGCGGAATGCGGTCCTGTGCAGTATCTGTCATTGGAGAATGTTTACGGCACAGACGCCACCATCCAATGGCAACCCAATGCCGTGGGCAATCCCAACTGGTACAATGTCTCACTGGTCAACCTGGACGACGGTACTGTGTTGGCCAACACCACGACATACGACACTTTCTACACCTTCTCGGCTTTGTCGTTTTCCTCCCACTATCGCGCCTACGTCTCTGTGAACTGCACCAATGGTCAAGAGAGTGACATCGACTCCGTGGACTTCACCACGCTGAATCAGCCGATCACCCTGCCCTACAACGAAGACTTCGAGGGTGAATCCTACCTGTATGTGCCCTTTTACACCTTGCAAAGCAGCAGTATCAACCAATGGCACTTCGGATCCGCCACGGGCGCACCTTCCGCTGGTGCCTCCTCTGCCCACTCACTCTATATCTCTGACGACAATGGTCTCACCAACAGCTATACCGACTCAGTGGAAACGGATGCCTACGCTACTTTTAACGTGGTGTTCCCGAATGACCCGTTAGAATATCACCTCGCATTCGACTATAAGGTGAAAGGACACCATAGCGGCTATATGGCCTTCGACTATCTGTCCGTATATCTGGTTGATGCAAACCAAGAGATTCCCGCATACGGTCCGCCCGCCGGCACTCCGCTCTTGTTCGAGGCCGCCAACCTGGACACCTGGACCCATCTTGACGTTATTCTGGACAATGTTCAAGGTACTTCCAAGCAGATTGTGTTCTATTGGTACGACTTCGGTTGGAACAATACTGGAATGGACCTGAATCCGCCTGCCGCCATCGATAATATCGTCATCAGCGGTTCGGCTTGCGGACAGCCCAACAACCTGACAGCAAGTGAAATCACCACCGATTCCGCTACCTTGAGCTGGAACGAAGTCGGCGTCGCCACCTCCTGGACACTCTATTACAGACCGCAAGGCAGCATTGGTGCCTACACCGTCGTTCCCGTCACCGGCGCCCCCACGACCACCCTTTCTGGTCTGACCTCCAACACCGAATACGAATTCTACGTAGTGGCCAACTGTGATGGAGATCCTTCCAATCCCTCTGCCATCGCCACATTCCGTACCGCCTGCGGCACTATTGACGTGCTACCCTTCACCGAAGATTTCGAGAGCGGGCTGTACAATACACAGCAATACACCTATGTTGTCTGTTGGGACCGTTTCGCCTCTAGCCCCAACAGTTTCGTATATGTGAACACCAACGACTATTACGCTCACAACGGCGATAATTATCTGGATTTCAACTATACGCACAACTGTAATAACATCGCCATCTTGCCTGAGCTGGGACAGAACATCAACGCCAACGACCTGATGATCACCTTCTATGCTTGTCACACTTTCAATGGCTTTTACGGCTCTCTCGGCACCTTGGAAATCGGTGTGATGACCGACGTTACCAACGATTCCACATTTGTCACTTTGGACACCATTGATCTGCTGAGTTATGAAAGTTATGAATACTCCATGCACATCATCTCTCTGGTGAACTACACCGGCAACGGCAAATTCATTGCCTTCCGTGTCTCCAACTGCGACAACACCTCCTATTACATCGACGACATTTTGCTGGAAATGCGTCCCGACTGCATGTATCCCATGTACTTCCACAAGGAGGGCGTCACCAACCAAAGTGTGACTTTGGCTTGGACAGAATTCGGCAACGCCACATCCTGGAACATCAAATACGACACGACCGGTTTTAATGTGGATTTGAGCGGACAAACGATGTCTGTCAACAGCACCACCGTTACCGTAAACGGCCTTACGAACATGACCTCGTATGATTTCTACGTGCAGGCGAATTGCGGTAACAGCCAGAGCGACTGGATTGGACCTTTGACAGTAGTCACTGGCGTGATCAACATGCCCACCAACGGTAGTGAGACCCTCACAACCTGCCAATCCATCATCTGTGACGATGGTGGCGTTGACGGTGATTACAGCCTCAATAACGCCTCCCAGATGGTGATTTACCCAGCCACGCCAGGCGAAGGTTTGGAGATCACCGGCACTGCCAACATCCATCCCGGCTATTCCGGATGGGGCGCTTCCTACCTCACCTTTTATGAAGGCGTAGGTACCAACGGCACAGTTCTTGGCGAATATACCGGACTCAACCTTGACATCGCAGTCGCCTCTTCCGGACCTATCACCATCTTCTTCCTCTCCGACTATTTCGAAGAGTCGGGCTTTATTCTCAACGTCTCTTGCGCCAGCTGCACACCGCCCACCAATTTCGCAGTCAACAACATCGGCACCACAGACGCCACCCTTTCCTGGGACGGCGGTTCCGATGCATACGCCATCTACCTCTCCGGTGACACCACCGCTTACTTCACCACCAACGACACTGTTTTGCATCTCACCGGATTGAGCGTCAACTCCCATTATAACGTGAAAATACGCTCCCTCTGCGGCACCGACAGCTCCATGTTCTCCCCCACTCTCTCGTTCAACACCAACTGTGAGTCGATTACCGTCACAGACGATAATCCGTGGACGGAAAGTTTCGAGGGTTATGTAGGATCCGGCGAACAGCCGTTCCAGTGCTGGTACAAGGCGGTTTCCGACTACGACTATGACGCCCCCTTCGTTTACTGCGGTTATGAGCCGGCCTGCCATTCAGGTGGCAACTCTGCAGAGCTGAAGGGCTCCTACAACTTGTTGGTACTCCCTGAGTTCACCAACGACATTCACGCATTGCGACTCTCCTTCTGGGCCACCTCTACCAATCCCTCTCACGGTACTCTGGAGGTAGGTGTCATCACCGATATTACGGATCCTCTCAGCTTTGAACCTATTGCCACCACCGGTCAACCCGCCCCGCGCGGCGTCTACCCCACCGGAAACGGCAACTTCATGGGACCGTTCGATTTCTATATGGCACAAGCCACCACAGGACGCATCGCGCTCCGCTACTCCAACTACACGATGAGTTCCGCTTCCTGGAATCTGGATGACTTCACTGTGGAGATCGCGCCCTCCTGCTTTGCGCCTTCAAATGTGACCATCGGAAACATCAGTTCTTCGGAGGCTACGATTGCCTGGAATGGCGGCGCCAATGAAGCTGCATGGGCACTACAATACAAGATGTCTACTGAAAACGACTGGAGCGCTGACATTATCTGTAATGCCACTTACTACACGCTTCAAAACCTCCAGCCTTCCACGATCTATCAAGTGCGTGTGAAATCGGTTTGCGACAGTGTGGATGAGAGTGCTTGGAGCGTGGTGGAAGAGTTTGCCACATTAGATGCCGTGTTGATCACCGAACCTACCGTTGTCACTAACCCTGCAGACGACATCACCCAACACACTGCAACGCTGAACGGTGCCATCACCGACCCGGGTAACCAAACCATCATCGCACGCGGCTTTGAATGGAAGGTTTCGGGTGCTGAAAACTACACGCAAGTGACCACCGGTACAAGCAACGTGCTATTGTTCGGTCTCTCCGACCTCAACGCCAACACCGAATACACCTATCGTGCTTTTGCCACCACCACGAATATGACGACCTACGGCAACGATGTGACCTTCACCACGCTGCCCAACGAGTTTGATCCGTGCGAAACCCCGACGGAATTGCACACCACGGAGGTGAACATCGACAACATCACCGTCACCTGGACAGACAACGCCGGAGCCAGCCAATGGGAGCTGAATCTCCGCGAGCTGAACGACTACTGGCACGAGTACTACCCGAACAGCACAACTTTCCAAATCACCGGACTGGAAGGCGACTCCTACTACGAAGTCCGCGTCAAAGCTATATGCGAGGGTAACGAAAGCGAATGGAGCGACACCATCTTGGTGCACACCTCCGACGTGGGTGTCATCGAGCACCTGCAGAACAGCATCAGTCTCTACCCGAATCCCGCCAACGACGATGTCAATGTAGAATGTACAATGAACAATGTACAGGTGGAGGCATTGGAAGTGTTTGACGTTTATGGTAAATTAATCAACACCGTAAATATCGTCGAAAATCCGATCCGCATCAACGTTGCAGGTTTGGCCACTGGCATGTATTTCGTGCGCGTGACCACGGATGAGGGCACGGTCACGAAATCGTTTGTGAAGAAATAGTTTAAGGTTTATGGTTTATTTTGAACATTTTCGAATCCAAAAACCTGAAACTTGAAACCTGAAACCCAAAGGGCCGCTGCCAGTTCTGGCGACGGCCTTTTTTCATCTCCTCATCTTCTCATCCAAAAAAATCGTATCTTCGCGGTTTAAAACCAAAACCCTATGGCTGAAGAATTTGAAGACGAAGAATTGACCGAAGAAACCGCTGATAATTCGGGTGAAGTTATTATCCCTGAGGAAGATACAGATACAAGCACACAGGACGAGTCGGGCTTGCACAAGGTGATTTTCGCGCAATCGATGTACCGCGAATGGTACTTGGACTACGCCTCCTACGTCATCCTCGACCGCGCCTTTCCCGACGTGTACGACGGCCTCAAGCCCGTGCAACGCCGCATCCTGCACTCCATGGATGAACTGGAGGACGGCCGCTTTAACAAGGTGGCCAACATCGTGGGTAATACGATGAAGTACCACCCGCACGGCGACCAGTCCATCGGCGCGGCACTCGTGCAGATGGGACAGAAGCACCTGCTCATCGACACGCAGGGTAACTGGGGTAACATCCTCACCGGCGACGACGCTGCGGCTCCCCGTTACATCGAGGCGCGCCTCACCCCGTTCGCCAAAGAGGTAGTCTTCAACCACAAAACCACCGAGTGGCAGGTCTCCTACGACGGTCGTAACCGCGAACCCATCGCGCTGCCCGTCAAGTTCCCGCTGCTGCTCGCGCAAGGCGTGAAGGGCATCGGCGTGGGTATGTCTACCCTCATCCTGCCCCACAACTTCAACGAGCTGATTGACGCCTCCGTGCACATTTTACGCGGAGAAGAGTTCGAGATCTACCCCGACTTCCCTACCGGCGGTGCCATCGACGTGAGCAAATACAACGACGGTGCACAGGGCGGCAAAATCCGCAACCGCGCCAAGATCAGCATCGTTGACAACAAAACATTGGTAATCAACGAGATTCCTTACGGCACCACCACCGAAGACCTCATCTCCGAATCCACCAACTCCATCACCAAGGCCATCGACAGCGGCAAGCTGAAAATCAAGAAGATAGACGACAACACCGCGGCACAGGCCGAAATCTACCTCCACCTGCAACCCGGTGTTTCCCCCGACCAGACCATCGATGCCCTCTACGCCTTCACCGACTGCGAAATCACCTACTCCACCAACGCCTGCGTGATTTGGAACGGCAAACCGGTCTTCACCAACGTCAAGGACATCCTGCGCATCAACACGGAGAACACCCTCAATCTACTGCGCAAAGAGCTGGAAATCGAGCTCGACGAACTGCGTCAGCAATGGCACAAGATCTCTTTGGAGAAGATCTTCTTCGAAAAGCGTATCTATAAGGAATTGGAGAAGGATGCCGACTCTTGGGATGTGCAAATCGACCGCATCGAGCGTGCCTTCGACCCTTATCGCAAACTTTTCCGCCAAGAGATCACCCGCGACGACATCCTCGCGCTCTGCGAGAAGCCCGTCCGCAAAATCTCCAAATTCGACATCAAAGCTGCCGAAGATAAGATTGCCGAAATCGAGCTCAACATGGACGAGGTGCAGAACCATCTCGAACATTTGGTTGATTACGCCGTCAACTACTTCATGCAGCTCAAGAAGAAATACGGCGCTGACTACAAGCGCCTTACCGAAATCAAGAGTTTCGACAACATCAATGCCGCAACGGTGGCCGTGGCCAACCAGAAGCTCTACGTCAACAAGAAGGAGGGCTTCATCGGCACCAACCTCAAGAAGGATGATGAGGTCGAATTCGCCTGCCTCTGCTCCGATTTGGACGACATCATCGTCTTCCACGAAAACGGCGAATGCTCCATCAGCAAGGTGGCCGACAAACACTTTGTTGGCAAGCACATCATCCACGCGGAGGTCTTCCGTCGCGGCGACGACCGTCAGATCTACAACATGATCTACTCCGCCGGCGTGAACGGCCCAGTCTACGCGAAACGTTTCAACGTGGGCGGTGTCACCCGCGACAAAAAGTACGACCTCGTAAAGGGCAATGCCAACGCCAAGGTGCTCTATTTCACCTCCAACCCGAACGGTGAGGCTGAAGTGGTGCGCGTGAAGCTCAAACCGAAGCCCAAGCTCAAGAAGCGCGAGTTCGATTTCGACTTCGGCACGTTGGCCGTGAAGAACCGCGCCGCATTGGGCAATATCGTCACCCGCTACCCGATTGCCAGCATCACTTTGGCACAAAAGGGCATCTCCACACTCAGCGCCATCGACGTCTATTTCGAGACGGCCGTGATGCGTCTCAACACCGAAGGTCGCGGCGACCTCATCGGCTCTTTCCACGAAGACGACAAGATCATAACCGTCTACAAATCGGGTAATTACCGAATCACCGGTTACGAAACCACGCTCCACTTCGAAGACGATCTGGACATCATCCGCAAGTGGAAACCTTCGATGATCATCACTGCTGTCTATATGCTGAAGAAGGAGAAAAAGTACTTCATCAAACGCTTCCAGCCCGATGTGCTGATGAAGAAGGTGGACTTCTACCCCACCGACGGTACGGCTAAATTGGTTGCCTACTCCATCGACTATCTGCCTCAGATCGAGGTGGTTTACCGCGAAAAGAAGGCCGACAGCGACACAAAAGAGGTACTCGCCTGCACTGAACTGGTTGATCTCTCTACCGCCCGCGCCAAAGGCAAACGCCTCAGCTTTAACGACATCAAGTCTGTGAAGTTCACCGACCCGCTGCCCTACGAAGAGCCCGAAGAGGAACCCGAGCCCGAACTGCCCGAAGACGTAGAGCCCGTCCCCTCTGTAGACGAGGAGATCGCCAAAGACATCTTCGACACCATCTCTGCCGACAAGACAGACATCACGACCGACAACGACGGTGGAGGATTGCAACTAGGACTGTTTGATGAGGACTAGCATCCTACATATCGTAATCTGCACTCTCTTGCTGTTCTGCGCCGCCTGCCGCGACCGCGTGGAGCCCCCTACTCCATACAATCTCCAAATACCAAAGGGATTCCCGACAGTGCTGAACATCCCCGCAGACAACCCGATGACGGTGGAGGGTGTGGAGTTAGGACGATTGCTCTTCCACGACCCGCACCTCTGCGGTTACACAGGCTCGGAACCCGATTCGCTGATGTCGTGCTCCACCTGCCACCGACGGGAATGCAACTATGACCTCGGTACCGACAACCCGCGTTTCCCCGACGGGAAGCCGAAGGGGCGCACCACAGGCAAGCCGACTATCCACAACGTCATGCCGTTGGTCAACCTCGTTTTCAACCACGAGGGCTACCTCTGGAACGGTCTGATCTCCAGCGACAATCCCAATCCGGAGATGCGCACCATCGAGGACATTGTGCGCATGGCTATCATCGCCGATGACGAGATGTGCGGAACCGAGGCGAGTGCCGTGGCCGCCATCAAAGCCGACAGCAAATACCCGCCTTTGTTCAAAAAAGCTTTTGGCACCGAGGAGATTACGATAGAGCGCATCCAGAAGGCCATCGCCCAATATGTGCGTTCGTTGGTTGCCTGCAACTCCAAATTCGATCGTTATCTGCAAGGCAAAGAGCAACTCACCCCGCAGGAGCTGCACGGCTACGTGCTCTTCACCACCGAGGAGGGCGCCGACTGCTTCCACTGTCACGGCAGCAGCGGCAGTCCGCTTTTCACCACGAACCTCTTTTACAACAACGGATTGGACAACGCCTTCACGGACGCGCACGACCGCTCGTCCGTCACGGGCGACCCTCACGACCGAGGTGCCTATCGTGCCCCCTCGTTGCGCAACGTCAGCCCTTCCGCGCCCTATATGCACGACGGCCGCTTCCAAACCTTGGACGAAGTATTGGAATTCTACAACTCAGAAGTGCAGAATTCCCCCTATATCAGCCCGCTGATGCACCACGTGAACGACGGCGGCGTCCGCCTCACTCCCTCCGAAATCGCGGATCTAAAAGCGTTCCTGCTGACGTTAACTGACGATTCGATATAAAAAAACGGGAACGAATCGTGATTCGTCCCCGTCCATTGTTGATATTTCCGAAATTAATTCTCCAATTCCGCTTTGATGGCGTTTTGGATGAGTGTGACGAACTCGCCGACCGGCATCGTGCCGTCGTTGATGTTGCCGTGACGACGCACGCTGACGGTGCCGTCTTCCTCTTCCTTCTCGCCCACGATGACCATATAAGGCACCTTGGCGGTTTCGGCATCGCGGATCTTACGACCGGTCTTCTCGCTGCGCTCGTCAATATAACAGCGGATGTCCAGCTCGTCCAACTTAGCCTGCACTTTGCGGGCGTAGTCCATGTACTTCTCGCTGATGGGCAGAATGACGACCTGGTCGGAGGTGAGCCACAACGGGAAGTTGCCGCCAGTGTGCTCCAACAACACAGCCACGAAACGCTCCATAGAGCCGAACGGAGCGCGGTGAATCATCACCGGACGCTTCTTTTGACCGTCAGCATCGGTGTATTCCAGACCGAAACGCTCGGGCAGGTTGTAGTCCACTTGCACAGTACCCAACTGCCACTCACGACCAATGGCGTCCTTCACCATAAAGTCGAGTTTCGGGCCGTAGAAGGCAGCTTCACCTTCCACCTCGATGGTGTTCAAACCCTTTTCGGCAGCAGCTTCGATAATAGCGCGTTGCGCCTTCTCCCAGTTCTCGTCCGTACCGATGTACTTCTCCTTGTTGTTCGGGTCGCGCAAGGAGACCTGTGCCTTGTAGTTGTCGAACTTCAAAGTCTTGAAGATGTAGAGGATGATGTCGATCACCTTGCAGAACTCTTCCTTGATTTGGTCGGAAGTACAATACAAGTGAGCGTCATCCTGCGTAAATCCTCTAACCCTGGTCAAACCGTGCAATTCACCACTCTGCTCGTAACGATAGACGGTGCCGAACTCCGCCAGACGGAGAGGCAGTTCTTTGTAAGAACGCGGACGAGCGGCGTAAATCTGACAATGGTGAGGACAGTTCATCGGCTTGAGGAAGAACTCCTCGCCCTCTTGCGGCGTGGTAATCGGACGGAAAGAGTCCGCACCGTATTTTGCATAGTGACCAGAGGTCTTATAAAGGTTCACATTACCGATATGCGGGGTGATAACCTGTTGATAACCATACTTTTTCTGAACCTTGCGGAGGAATTGCTCCAGACGGTCTCGCAGAGCGGCACCCTTAGGCAACCACAAAGGCAGACCTTGTCCCACGAGCGGGGAGAAGGTGAACAGTTCCATCTCACGGCCCAATTTGCGGTGGTCGCGTTTGGCAGCCTCTTCGAGGAGAGCCAAGTACTCGTCCAACTCTTTCTTCTTCGGGAAAGTGACGGCATAGATACGGGTCAGTTGTTTGCGCTTCTCGTCGCCGCGCCAATAGGCACCAGCCGTCTTCAACAGCTTGATAGCCTTGATCATAGAGGTGTCGTGCAAGTGCGGACCACGACAGAGGTCGGTGAACGGGCCGCTCTCGTAGAAGGAGATTTGGCCGTCTTCCAAACCGTCGATCAGTTCCAGCTTGTACTCATCACCTTTCTTGGTGAAATAGTCGAGAGCCTCAGCTTTGGGCACCTCGCGGCGCACGAACTGGATCTTTTGGGAAGCCAATTCCTTCATCTTCTCCTCGATTTTCGGGAAATCGTCAGAAGAGATGGTATAATCCATGAAGTCAATGTCGTAGTAGAAGCCGGTCTCGATGTGCGGTCCAATGCCGAATTTCACGCCCGGGTAGAGCGACTCGATAGCCGCCGCCATCAGGTGGGCGGAGCTGTGCCAGAAGGTGTCCTTACCTTCGCGGTCGTTCCAAGTGTAGAGCGTGAGCGTAGCATCTTCGTTGATGGGTTTGTCGAGTTCCACCATTTGGTCGTTCACTTTGGCTACCAGCACGTTGCGAGCCAAACCTTCGCTAATGGCCTGCGCCACCTCATAAGGGGTGCAGCCCTTTTCCATTTGTTTGATTGAGCCGTCAGGCAGTGTGATGTTGATCATATCTATTGTAAATCTGTTTATTTCAAAAAACCTGCAAAAATACACTTTTTTTGGCTATTTCACCCATACTTCATCAATGAACAGCCAGGATTGCTGACCGGCACTGAGATGCCATTCGGGAAGCTTGCCGTAGTTTCTAAGAATGATTTTCACATAACGGGCGTTGGCTTTGCCTTTTACTTCAACATCCTTGATGTGAGCATCCTCTGTACGGTCAACTTTAATCTCTTGACTACCAAAGCGTTTGTAATCCTTACCATCCCCAGAGACATACACCTCCATGGCAATCGGGAAGAAGATCCACGCGCGTTGCTCTTCCAAACATCCTGCACCGACACGGGTGATGGGCTTGCTTTCGCGAAGGTCGATCACCAACTCACAATCGGAGGTGAAGCCTTGCCATCCGCCGATACGGTAGTTTTCGATACCACGCAGGTTGTCAATCAAACCAGCATCGCCGCCGGCAAAATATTGCGGATTGGGTTTGGTGATGTAGGTAAGGTCTTTGTCGCGGGTGTAACGCACGTAATGTGCCTCCGCCACCTGACTGCTTTGGCCTTTGCCATTCACCGCCACGGCCTTGATCGTCATATCCTTGTCCACCAAAATCGGGGATTTATACTGAATACCGTTTTTCGGAGAAGGTGTCGAACCATCCGTAGTATAGTAAATGACACACTCATCAACAGAGACAGCCACGAATGGGCTGTGGCTGGCCTTTTTAATATCTTCCTGCTTCTTAGTTTCCGCCTTAGGATCTGCCACTTTCTTGCGCATGTTGTCTTCTCTCGTCACTTTCGGCAAAGAAAGTCCTACCATGGTTTTATCCTGGAAAGAGACCTTATCGGTGGAGAAAACCGGTACAGGAATGATACTCCACGCCGGCTCAATCCGGGATTCCGGCATGTCTTTTTTGCTCGTACCCCAGTTCTCACTGGGTTTGTCGCCCATAACGAACGAAAGCGTGCCGCCAGCGGCAATCTCTTCATAGGTGATATAGGAGCGTGACAGCGGCTTGCCATTCAGCGTAGCCGATTGAATGTAGGGTTTCTCAGAATCTTTGGTAATCGTCAGTGTCTTACCATTCTCAAGATGCAGCATCACCCTTTCGAAAAGCGGGAAACCGATGACATACTGGTTGCTGCCGGGACAAACGGGATAGAAACCCATCGCACTCAACACATACCATGCCGACATCTGCCCGCAATCCTCATTACCGCAAAGACCGTCAGGTTTGGAAGAGTAGAGTTCCTTCATGATTTTGCGCACCATCTCCTGTGTCTTCTCGGGACGTCCTACATAGTTGTAAAGGTAGGCGGCATGGTGACTCGGCTCGTTGCCGTGGGCGTACTGACCGATCACACCGGTGATGTCGGCTTGGTCGCGACCAGCCATCTCGGAAGAGGAGTGGAACAGCTTGTCGAGGAACTTTTCCATCGCCACAGGACCACCCACCAACTCGATGAAAGTGTTGAAATCGTGCGGCACGTAAGTAGTGTACTGCCAACAGTTGGCCTCAGTGAAGAAGTTGTTGACCTCGCGCGGGTTGAACGGGGTCACGAAACCGCCATTCATCCTGCCGTGCATGAAGCCATTGGAATCCATGATATTCTTATACGATTGCGCCCGATGGATATACTCTTTGTAGACACCATCATTGCCAATGGCTTTCGCGAACATCGCGATGCACCAGTCGTCGTATGCGTACTCCAACGTCTTCGACACAGACTCGTTCTCCATGTCACCAGGGACAAAGCCGTATTTTGCATATTCAGGACGACCCAGTTTCTTGAGATTTGCGGTGGTAATCATCGCCTTAAGCATCTCCTCAGCCGGGAAATCATTGATGCCCTTCATGTAGGCGTCATACACCACCGGCACCGCATGGTAACCGATCATGCACCAAGTCTCGAATGCGGAAAGCTCCCACATCGGCAGGTAACCCGACTGACGGAACTGGTTGATAAACGTGTACATGAAGTCGCTACTCCGCTTCTGGTCGATGATATTCAGCAGCGGATGCAACGCGCGGTAGGTATCCCAAAGGGAAAACACCGTGTACATTTTTTTGTTCTTCTCCACAGAATGAATCTTATTGTCCTCACCGCGGTAGCGGCCATCCAGGTCAGAATAGAGGTACGGAGAGGTAAAACAATGATACAGAGCAGTATAGAACGTCATCAGGCTCTCTTGGTTTTTCGTGGTCACCTGAATTTTGCCCAACTCGCGATTCCAAGCCTCGGTAGCGTTTTTCCGCACTTTGTCGAAGTTGAAGTCGCGCACCTCGGTCTGGTTGCTGATAGCGCCGTCCATATCCACAGCGGAAATGGCCACCTTCACCACCACCTCTTTCGCGTTGTCGGGGAAATAGATGACCGCCTTGCAGTTGGTTCCCTTTATTTCTTTGACATTCACGGGTTTGTCGTCAACGTAATAGACAATAGATTCCGCCGGCACAGAGGTTTTGAGCGAAAAAGCACAATATTGGTCGTCATTCCATGCGGCAGAACGTCTGAATCCAATCAAATCATTGGCTTGCATAATCATATAGCTTTCCAACGTCTTGTCGCGATGCTGCAAATCCACGATAATACCATGCTTGCCCCCTTTGGGGAAGGTGTAACGATGCACACCGACATAGTTGGAGGCGGTCATCTCCGCCACAATGCCGTTATTGAACTTCACCGAGTAGTAACCCGGCTCCGCCTTTTCGTTATCGTGGGAAAACGCGAGAGCGTACTTCTCGTTTATGACAGAGGGCTCGCCTTGGAACGGGGTGACCATGATGTCGCCATAGTCGGAGCAACCCGTGCCGCTGAGATGGGTGTGCGAGAAACCGTAGATGCGGCTGTCGCTGTAGTGGTAGCCGGAACAGCCGTCCCAGCCGTCCAGACGTGTGTCGGGACTCAACTGCACCGCACCGAACGGCATAATCGCGCCCGGGTAGGTGTGTCCGTGCTCAGCCGTGCCCACGAACGGGTTGACATATTGGGATTGGGCGCCTGCCATCACCACAACGGCAAGCATCATCAGGGAAAAGGTGATTTTTTTCATATTTGGATTATTTTTTTTCGATTTACGAATGTAGAGACGCGATTAATCGCGTCTCTACAACGTGATACTATTGTTCTTTCGAGACCCTTGACGTCACGAAGCACAGGTATGCCAAGCAGCACAACGGCACGATGAACGCATAACGGATGCCAACTCCCGCCATGGCACCGGTGAGCAGCGGAACGATAGCCGCACCCACGATGGCGGTGGTCATCAGACCCGAAATCTCGTTCGACATCTCCGGCTTGTGGTCCACACAGATGGAGAAGATCAGCGGGAAGATGTTGGCAAAGCCAATGCCGACGAGGATAAAGCTCAACCAGGTCGTGAAAGCGTTATAGGGCATAAACAGCAGCAAATTGCCTATAATCGACACAGCGATGGTGATGGCGAGGAACTTTTTCGCACTCATCTTCTGCAAGATGACACCGCCGAGGAAACGTCCCACGAACAGGGAGACGATCAACACGATGTTGCCCAATGCCGGCGTGACGCCCGGGTTGTTCTCAATCAGAATCGAGGGAATGCGGTTGAACATGGAGGCCTCCGCACCGCAATAGAAGAAGATGGCGAGGAACATCATCAGGATGTAGGGATCGCCCAATGCGCGGATGCAGTTGCCCAGTGTGGTCGGCTTCTCGTCCGATTTGCTGATGTTGTCGGGCACGAACGCCATCACCATGACCAGCGTGATGAGCAGCACCACAGCAAAAATCGGGAAGAGGATGCGGAATCCCATGTCGATGGTCTCGCCGCCCTCCGGGGTGAACGAGAACCAGCTGTACTTCATCAGCGAAGTGCCGATAAGCACCAGAATCAGTGACGTGGAGAGCGTGCCGATGGCCTTCAGCGACTGCGCAAAAGAGAGCATGCTGGAGAATTTGCCTTCGTCGGCCACATCACGAATCAACGGATTGCCGGAAACTTGCAGAATCGTGGCACCTGCACCCATCAACAGTACTGCCAACAGGATGACCGGAAAGTTGAAAGCGAAGATCGGCAGCAGCGCACCGACGAGGAAGAGGATCAAACCGATGGTGAGCATCTTCTTCTTGCCGATTTTGGACTGCCACACGCCCGTGGGCACCGATAACACACCGAACATGATCATACCCGAAAGGGAGACCAACGACGCGGTAAACGGTGTCACGTTGAACGCCTTTTCCACCACGGAGACCAATTGTCCGGCAGCATCGCCGAAGCCCATGGCCAAAAAGACGAAAAACACTGAAATCAGGGATAATTGTTTTTTCATACGATATCTGTTTTTTATTAATTTGCTCTTGAAAATAGTTGGCAAAGATACATTTTTTTCAAGTAGCCGAACGCACAAAAAAACACGAGACCCTTTCGAATCTCGTGTTTTCACAACTCTTCAAGAGAGTGTAATTCTCTCTATTAGTGATTGCCGCAACCTTTGCCGTCTTGGTGACCGCTGCAGCTCTTGCCGTCTTGGTGACCGCTGCAGCTCTTGCCATCCTGATGACCAGCACATTTCTGACCGTCTTGGTGACCACTGCAGGATTTACCATCTTGGTGATTACCGCAGCTCTTGCCGCTCTGGTGGTTGCCGCAGCCCTGACCATTGCTGTGACCGCTGCATCCGCCGCAACCGCTGCTCTTCTCGGCACGACAGCAAGCAGGCAGTTTGGCACGTGCAGCCGCATCAGCCTTCACATTGTCGGCGTTGTAGCCCAACTTGCTGATTTGCTGACGCAACTGGTCGGGATTGGTCTTCTTGGAATCATAGTTGATGGTCAGTTTGGCGGTCTTCATGTCGTAGGTGTAAGACTTCACACCCTTGAAATAAGGCACATTCTCTTTGAATTTGTCGGCGCACTTCTGACAAACGCCATTGGTTTGGATGGTCACGGTCTGCTCCCCTTTGGAGGCCGCTTTCTGAGCGCTCACGCCCAGGGTGATGAGGCTTACTAAAGCCAGGATGATGATTCTTTTCATATTGTAATTACTTTTGTTAATTGTTCTTGTCTCGCCCCCACATCACGCTCCTTCGTCGCTCATGTGGGGTTAATTGCGCGATTTGTTCGTTCTTATTTCCTCGTTCGGCCCCACATTGCGTTCCTACGTCGCTTATATGGGGTTAATTGCACTTCGCGCGTCTTGTCCCTTCTGGACTGCTCAAGGAAGATGTTTTTTTTGACAAATCCCTCTTCCGAAAGTTTAAAACCGCACTGCTAACTTCTAACTACTAACTGCTAATTTTCTTGAAATCGGTTTTTCAGGAAATCGGTGCAGTCCTCGAAAGTCTCGAACGTGTGCTGTTCGGGGACAAGCTCCGGAATAACTTTCATGGTAGTAAGCATATACATCGGCTGCGGTTGGATGATGGTCATCAGCACGAGGACGCCGCGGTCCTGCAACTCCTTGATGGCGGTCTCCATGGCGTACAAACCCGACTGGTCCATGAAGCTGACGAGGCGCATCCTGATAATCACGATCTTGGCATCCTCGGGCACATCGTTCATCACCTGCTGGAACTTGGTGATGGTGCCGAAGAAGATCGGACCGTTAAGTCGCTGGATGTAAATCTTATGCTGCACCTTATCCGGCATGCCGCCCTCATCCTGCCACGGACTCTCCTTGTCGAAGTTGGTCATTTCGGCGGAACTGTAGCCGCCCTCAACAAGGTCGCTGGCGCGCTTCATGAAGAGAACGCAGGCAATCACCATACCGATGCCGACAGCCGTGAGCAAGTCCACGAAAACGGTGAGCAGGAAGACGATGATAAGCACCACGGCATCCGCACGCGGGATTTTGGGAAGATCCTTAAAGCCTTTGAAGTCAATGATGCCCCAACCGACGGTGATCAGGATGCCAGCCAAGACGGACAGCGGGACATATTTCACTAGACTGCCCAGACCGAGCAGCACGGCGAGCAACAACATAGAGTGGACCATCCCACTGATCTGCGTGCGACCGCCGCTCTTCACGTTCACGACCGTACGCATGGTCGCACCCGCACCGCTGATACCGCAGAACAGACCGCTGGCGATGTTACCGATACCCTGCCCTATCAGCTCGCGGTTGCTGTTATGCTGCGTCTTGGTGATGTTGTCGGCCACCACAGAGGTCAACAGCGTGTCGATGCTGCCCAAACCGGCAAGCGTAAGTCCCGGAATGACAGAGGCTTTCAGCACAGCGCCCCAATCAAGGCCAGCCAAATCCAAACCCTCTTTCGCAAAAACCGGCATCGGGAATCCCGACGGAATCTGACCGATGAGCAGCTTCTCGTCCATGTTGAGGAAAAGGGAGATGATAGTCATCACCAACAAGGCCACCAATGTGGAAGGTATCTTCTTGGTTATCAACGGGAAGAGGTAGATAATGGCGATTGTACCCAAACCGAGCAACAGTGCGGTGATGGAAATACCGTCAGCCACACGCTCAGGGAATTGCGTAATCATATCCACTACCAAAACGGGTGATTTACAGCCGATTAACGGATAAAGCTGTTGGATGATGATGATGACACCGATACCGCTCATGAAGCCGGAAAGCACCGGATACGGGATGTAGCGCACGTACTTGCCGATTTTGAGGATACCGAAGAGAATCTGGAAGAGACCGCAGAAGAGTCCGGCGAGCGACATGCTGATAAGCACCGCGCTCATAGAGTGTTGCGCCGCCCACACGCCGCTGAGCAAAGAGGCGGTAATGACGGTCATTGGACCTGTCGGACCGCTGATCTGCGAGTGGGTGCCACCGAACAAAGAGGCGAAAAAGCCCAAAAAGGTCGCACCGACCAGACCTGCGAGTGCGCCCATGGAGCTCGCAGCGGGATCGTCGATGCCGCCAAACGCCTGGATACCGAACGCCAAAGCCAACGGTAACGCCACGATTCCGGCGGTAATGCCGCCAAACACGTCACCTTTAATGTTGTCTGTCTTGATAAAAGCCATATTCAAAATATTAATAATCAATCGGTTATTAAAACAACATCCTCACAAAACCTGCCGTTTTAAATTGGGCGCGAAAATACATAATTTTCGGATATACAGGGATATATAATATCCACCTGTAGAGACGCGATTAATCGCGTCTCTACAACGGGGTTTACCGTTCCCTCCGTTCAATCACCTCTTTCAAACGGTATCTATCCCCAGTAGCATTACCGATAGAATTAATGAACTGGATATCGTAGCCGGGCGTATCATAACCCCAACGCTGAAACTCACCCTTTTTGTCCACTTTTTTCACCACTTGGTCGTTGTATTTGACAATCAAATATTTAGCCAGCACATCCCAACGCTTCATCATCTTGTCGGCGTAGGCGATGCTCTTCTTGTTCAGATAGTCGCGACGGTCGGCGGGCGTCATCTTCTCCACCGCCTTAAGCACGCTGTCTTGGTCGGCGAAATAGTAGTCTTCCAGCTCGTGCTGCGCCTTTCGCAGGTCACCGATCATCATCGAGTAGCGCGGATAGATCATATTGGCCACCCAGTTGTTCATCCAGAAGGCCGACTCGAACGAGAACTCCGTGCGCGGGTTGTTCTCCGGACGGAAACAGTCGGGCACCTGCGTGATGCAACAGTAGAGCGGAACGTAGGCCACCATGTCGGCATCGTCGCAGTTGAACCAGACCACGCCACCCACATCGTCGGGCAGCCACGAGCGCATCTGGCAAGTCATCGTATATCCGCTTTGCTGCGTGGCGATGGGACGTTCACGGAAAAAGTTCACACCAGCCGTGTCGTGGAAGTGCATCGGCAGCGGACGAATCGGCATCCCCCACGGACCGGCCGTCATGTCGGCGGTCATGTCCAACGGGGTGTTCTCGAAATGGTCGCGCATATCCTCCTGCAAGTCATGAAGGGTCAGCGGTTTATCGGGCTTGATCCACAACGGCAGATGGTCGCACTTGTCGAACTCGCCGTTAAGGTACGGAAGATACTTGTCCATCTCCGTCTCATCGTAATGGTGGCGGAAGAAACTCCACACGCGGGCGTCGGCGTAGCGCACATTCTCGAAATCGATGGGACAGTAGGCATCGCGGAACGAGAAGTCCGCATCCTTGCCGCTGAAGTAGCCTAACTCGCGGGCCAAGGTGATGACATCCTCGGCATAGACGCACTCCACTTCGGGACGTGTAATGTTTTGCAAATTCTTGCTGCTGATGGATTTGTAGGAACGTTTCTGTTCCTGCGGGAATTGACGGATGCGACTGAGGTTGGCGTGGGCACAGATGCAGTCGTCGGGGATGCGCAACGCCACCCAAACAGCCCCTTTCCTACCCTTTCCCTTGCCGATGATCTCCATAATCCACGCCTCGTTGGGGTCGCAGATGGTGATACTCTCGCCAGTGCTGTTGTAGCCGTATTCCGCCACCAACTCCGCCATACACTTGATGGCCTCGCGGGCATTGGAGGCACGCTGCAAGGTGAGACGCATGAGACTGAAATAGTCGAGCAGTCCTTCGCGGTTCTGGAGTTCCATCCGCCCGTCGAAGGTGGTCTCCACAATGGTCAGCTGCCGCTCGTTCATCAGTCCCACCACGTTGTAGGTGTACTCTACCTGCTTCACGAACTGTCCCTCGTGCGTGGGTCCCCATCCGTGGATGGCGATCTGCTCGCCGGGGGAGTGCCGTCCGGCAGGACTATAGAACAGCGACCCGGAGAATCCGAATCCGTCGCAGTTGTAGGTACACATCACACTGCCGTCGGCAGAGGCTTTCTTGCCGACAATCAGATTGGTGCAAGCCACAGCGGGGGTGATGGCCGCGGCGAGGAGGATGAGGATGAAAAGTTTTTTCATGTTGGTTTGCGATTTGCGATTTACGGTTTGCGGCTATTTCAGTATACAGGCGAGGAAGCGGACGTCCTTTCCGCTGTGGTTGGCGATGCTGTGAGAGGCGCCGTTGCCGGTGAACATCACGTCGCCCGCATGCATGATGGCGGTGCGGCCGTTGTCGGTGACCTCAGCTTCGCCCTCCAGAATGTAGTAGATCTCCGCATCCTCGATGTGCGGATGCTCCTTGATGCGGCTCCCGGACGGCAGGGTGATGATGTTGAACATGGAGGCGCGTTCGAGCATCTCCGCAGGCGTAAGGATAATGTCCTTCTCAATCCGGCCCTCGATGTTGCCCTGGTTCACCACGGTTTCGATTCGAATGTCTTGTTTGTTTTTGATCATTGTTGTTTGTTTTTAAGGGAAAAGGCAATAGGCAAAAGAATCCGCAAAAATAGGAAAATAATGCATACGCATAATACGTGCAGATACGCGTGATACGCAGAGATAAAAAAAGTGTATCTTCGCGGCATAAAATCAGAAACCATCATCATGCGCAAAACCACTTTGATTCTCACGTTTTTGGCCGTTGTGGCGTGCGGAAGGGCACAGGAGTTCCTCACACCCGCATCCATCAGATCAACCGATGTTTTCGATGATATTTTCGAAACACTGCTGACGAATGGAGAACGAATTACGAACCGTTACGTGGATAGTCCAGAGTTTTTGTTGAATATGGGAACATATTACGTCAGCACCCCGTCGTTTTCACCCGAGTATGCACTCATTATCCGGGAAAACGAGCTTGTTCTGAAAAAGGCCACCACCGTCCTCCAGTATTCCATATACTCGAAACGACGAATGAAGGATCCTGATTTCCGGAAATTGGACAAGGACATCCAAAAACAGATGCGTGAACTGGCGAAAAAGCTGGAGAACAATCCCGTCAATAGATATTCGTTGCCCATTTCCAAGGAGACGAGCGACCAGCTCACCACGTTGTTCGAATATGCCACCAAGACAGCCACCTATCTCGAAAACCACACCATAGGCACCGACGGTATTCGGTACTACTTCAACCACAGCAGAAAGCTAGGTAGCGTATGGTTACCCTTTAGCGGCCGCACGTTGCTTTTAGTGGAGATGGCCGACAGCATCTGCTATGCAGTGGAACACCAAAATATTGACGTGTTTGAACGCCAAATGAAGGTATGCAAAGACCTAACACAAAGTTTCAAGAAAGAATTCCCCTTATATCATTTTAGATGTACACGGTTCACTCATTACACTAACCAAGAAAAAGGCACTGGACATTTGCAAATTGGTGGTGGATATGGAGAGGAATGTATGCAGTTAGAGATTTTCACCGACTCTGCTGTCAACGCAGAAACCGGCTCCAAAGTGTTACATCAATACACCGACAGTCTATCTTCATGGTCTCGGGAGATATTTCTGACAAGCGATAATCCCACTTATCCCTCCATTGTTATCGACAATCACGCTGACACCGCCATTTGCCTGTCAAAACAATATGAAAGAGGTATTTCGCGAGAAATCACCATCCCCGACACCTACTGGCGCCGCGAGGTAATCCTCACCGCCGCGCAACTCCCGCCAGGACAGTACTATTACTCGGAAGGTGAGTGGCGGAAACAGTAAGGAAACAACATTTTACGCATTCCAACGCGAAACACAAAGATTTTTTTGTATTTTTGCCATCTGAAAAGTCAGTAACTATGGGTTTGCAAGCAATGAAAGAGGCAATCGCCGAATATTTCAAGACACAGCCAGTGCTGAAAGCATGGCTATTTGGGTCTTACGCCCGAGGCGAGGCGACCCCCAAAAGCGATGTTGACATCCTTTTTGTACCAGACCGAGCCAACAAACCATTTACTCTTTTCACAATGGGCAGGATGTATATGGACTTAAAAGAATTATTGGGTTGTGAAGTGGATTTAGTCGAAATGGGTTCGTTAAGACCCTACGCCCAGGAAACTGCAGACCGTGATAAAATGTTAATATATGAGAGAAAAACAACGAGATAAAGGGCGACTGGAAGACATTCTTGAATATTCCGACAACATTATTGAATTGTTGGAGGGTATGACTTTCGAACAGTTTGTTAAAGACAAACGCACTTACTATGCAATCATGAAAAACGTCGAAGTCGTTGGCGAAGCTTCATATATGCTAACCAAAGCATTCAAGAAAGCGCATAGTGAAATTCCATGGAATGTCGTTCAAGGTATGCGACACGTACTTGTTCACGATTATGCGAATATCACTTCTGAAACCCTTTATGACACAGCCGTGAACAACATACCTGAACTTCGCAATCAAGTGGCAAAGTACCTCACCGATATTAACTGGGATGAATGGACACAAAGTGAGGATTCTTTCCCGGAAATGGACGATTCAGTCAGGGAAAACAATATCGAATTAGCCCGAAAAATGAAGTCGGATAATATTTCAATAGAACTGATTTCAAAATACACTGGATTGAATGCTGATGAAATTTCATCATTATGAAAAAGAGTTTCTTCGCGGCAAAATCAAAAGAAACCATCATCATGCGCAAAACCACCTTAATTTTAGCGTTTTTGGCCATTGTGGCGTGCGGCGGAGCACAGGATTTCCTTACGCCAGAATCATACGGAATATATTCAAGCAACAAGCACGGAAACGAGACCCTGTTCCAGCTAATGTTTCCGGAAGATAAAAGCGGAAATGTGGTTTGGAATGTGGAATATAAGACCTACTTTCTTTGTGCACCCTCTTTCTCAGCGGAATATGCCCTGGAAATCGGCAAAAACCAATTGATTTTGACAAAAGCGGACCAGAACATTTATATGGCTCTGAGCAGACATCTACAGGATCGAAAGCCCGACCCATTGAAGGTGGTTTCCGTGGATATCAAGAGAATGTCTGTTTCTGAAGGGGTTTGCAAAAGATTGTCCGAGCTTTTCAATCTCGCCACGATGACAGCCACGCATATTGAGAGTAAACATTCTGGTTTTGACGGCACAACATACTATTTCAACCACTGGAGAAAATTGGCCTCCGCCTGGGAACCGGAATCTGGACGCACCGCCCGATTGGTGCAGATGGCCGATCGTCTTTGTTACGCCGTAGAGCACAAAGACACGACCGTGCTGAACCAACAGATGAAGGAGTGTGGCACCTTGATCCAAGAGTTCAAAGAGGAGTGGCCCGCACGTTTTTTCAAACCGATTCAAGGTGTGACGCGACACTCGAACGGCTTATATTGTGAATTTCACTGCACCGATTGTATACGCCTTAAGGTTCCCTACGGCAACACGTCAAACAATGACACTTGTGCCGTAGTTGCCGCCCTATATTCGGACAGCCTCTCGGCTTGGTCGCGCGAGCTTTTCCTGATGTACGATTTACCAGAATTTCCGACCGTGGTCATCGATAACACCCGTGACACCGCTTTCTGCGAAGCAAGGACATACTACGACCGCGTAGTACGAACAATCACTTTATCCAGCCGATTTTGGCGTCGTGAGGTGATTCTCCCTTCCGTGCAACTCCCGCCAGGACAATACTATTTTGCGGAAGGAGAGTGGCGGAAACAGTAAGGGGACAATTTACAAAATGTAACCTTTTGGACTTTTTGCATCCTATTGATAGAAAATTTTGCAGCATTCTTTGCCGTTCTTGATGATTAACGGACTTCGCACCAAGAATGGCGGAAATGTGAAGAAGTAACGATTAGAAGTCTCCTTTTTATTATGGAAAAACACATCACTTTTATTGCCATTTTGACAGTTTGCATGGCTTTTAGTTCCTGCAACAAAAACACTTACTGCGACACCGAGTTGCCCACAAGCAGAGATGTACCTAACACCACCATGGCTACCGAAAATCCCTATCGAAGCCAATATCTGGTGGATTCCATCACATGGTATGACAGTCCGGACAATCACAAAGAAACCAAATACATATATGACGAGGACAACCATCTTGTTCGTCGCGTTCTCACAGGACAAATTCTGGAAGCGGGGGTTATCCGTGATTTTCGCTATGAGACCGAATTTGAATATTCCAACGGGTTGGTGTCCTCCATCATTGAGGACGGCAGATTGACTACCCGACTTTATTATGACAATCAAAACCGAATCACCAAAATGGAATACTACGGCCGTGACATATATTTCCACTACCTGAATGGAAAAGTTGTCAGCATATATGAAGGAGAAGATGTTTTTCACAACGGTTTCTTAGTTTACGACGAATACGGCGATGCAGTGAAATATGTTTCATTTGATCCTGATTTGAATCTTTTTGGTGAGCCCATTGATGGAACATGCCATCCTCGTGAATTTAGTTTTACGTATGACCATGGTGTTAAACCGAACTTCGGGTTGGACTATTTATTTGTTTATCAACCAATTCCAGGGATGGGTACTGCAGTTCCCGCTTACGCCAGGGAGTTGTCATTGAGCAACCTGACCTCCTGCTATGGTTCCACATGGACATACACCTACAACGAATTAGGTCTGCCCGTCACCATCCGCGAAAGATGGGATGGACTCACCCCGACAAACGATCCGCATTATACCATCTACTACAAGAAAAAATAGGCAAACCAACCATCCGTATCTTCGCGACATAAACATCTGCCAGTCTCATGCCCACGCCCCAAAACACCCTACGCATTGACCTTCACGGCATGTATGTGGAGGACGCGATGGAACTCCTTCGCGAGCGGGTGGCACGCGCCCCGCGCGGAACGGAGAAGATCGTGGTGATTCACGGCTACAACCGGGGTTCCGCCCTGAAAGAGGCCGTCCGCAGATTCCGCGCCCCACGGGTCGTGGAGGTCGCCCCGTCATTCCTGAACGAGGGCGAAACCGTAATCTGGCTGAGAAGCTAACGATTAAACAAAGTGTCGCCTTTCTCATACATTTAGCATACCCTATCCATAGTGTAGCCATACTTTTAAGTATGGCAAGTGTATGGCTACACTATGGCTACAGTATGAGTACAGTATGGCATCTCTATGAGAAAAGCGAATGATGGGATATACAGGTTTTGGTTGACAACCTATTTCAGTATAAGACAATTCCACCACATTTCACGGGTGACCAGTGAATTACGTTTCAATAGAAATTTTTATATTTTTGCAGCGTGAAGAAGTAAATATCATCATGCGCAAAACCACCTTGATTCTCGCATTTTTGTCCGTTATGACGTGCGGCATGTCACAATCAGACACCCCATTTCTTTGTGACACCACCGGCATCTCCATATTCAATGCTCCGGTGGACGGAAAGTTTATGCCAGCCACTTTGGTCTATTGCTCAGAAGACAAACACTATCTCACATACGAACTCCGTCAACCTTTCGTGGAGAACAACACCCAATACATTTACCGAAGCTATCAGTTCTATAAATGCGACACCTGTAGCGCGTATGACACCTGTGTCAGCAGTTACTACATCATTCCCAAGCAAGATAAGAATCATATTGCTAAGGTTCTGAAAATGTATTATGTAAAAGAACCTGATTTCAAAGAAGACTCCTACCTGAGTGACGCTTATCACGAATGGAGGTCCCATAATCCAAAAATGAAGATAGAACGTCGTGATTTGGACGATATGCCCCGACATTGGTTCCGAATAGAGAAATATCAAGGGCGATATGCGCTTACGATTGACTATAATTATGGAATGGCTTTTACCGATTCGATGATCGTTTTTTATTACATGGAAACATGGTTCTCGCAATACGGCGAGGTAAAAAAAACGAATTCGGATGTGTATTATTACGAAGATTATTATTATTCTCACGATATCGAAAGTTGGGCCAAAAGAAAAAACTGGTTGCACCCATCTGTCTTGGTAAAAGGGCTCTATTTGTTGTCCAGTTTGTCTGCCGACGGCATACTTGATCATACTTTGGTCACCCCGCAGGAAAATCTGAAATATTTCGACCTGATCAATGCCTATATGTGCGATTTGCAATACCTAGACTATGACACAGTGGATTATGAAGCGCACACCGATCCCGCTTTGATGGCGGATATTCGCAACTTGCAACAATCCTTAAAAGAACAGGCTTCCAAAGGCAAACGAAAGACCGACACCGAAGAGCATCCAGTGGAGCCGATTGTTGTGGAAGGGGTTGAGCTGTTCCCGGCCGACGGAAACACACCAGTGAAAAGTTTCTCCGACACTGTGTCAGGGGAACCGCCGGTGATGTTTGCAGAAGAGATGCCGAAGTTTCCGGGTGGTCCGGATTCATTGAATGTTTTTCTCAGGAGAAACACCCAGTGGCCACATCCACTCTACGATGCCACCGGAACTGTATTAATAGAATTCGTGGTAGAGGTTGACGGTAGTATCACCAACCCGACAATCAAGGTGTCATTATCACCCGAACTTGATGCGGAAGCCCTGCGGCTTGTCGGCCTGATGCCCAAATGGAAGCCCGCCCGCGCCCAAGGAGAGCCCGTCCGCTGCTATTACACAATCCCCGTAACATTCACAATGTAAAACCCAATACCATGCCCACGCCCCAAAACACCCTGCGCATTGACCTCCACGGCATGTACGTAGAGGACGCGATGGAGCTCCTTCGCGAGCGGGTGGCGCGTGCCCCGCGCGGAACGGAAAAGATCGTGGTGATCCACGGCTACAACCGTGGCTCCGCCCTCAAAGAGGCCGTCCGCAGGTTCCACTCCCCACGGGTTGTGGAGGTCGCCCCGTCATTCCTGAACGAGGGCGAAACCGTGATATGGTTGAGAAGTTAAATCGTAGCGGGACGCCCTACAAATATACGTGCAAATACGCGAGATACGCGGAGATAAGCATCACCACCGATATTGGCTTGTCAACCACTCCTCGTCGGGGATAGGGAGTTTCCCGAATTGTTCATCAGCAAACTTCAGCGTGCAAAGGAAGTAGTTCTGTACATTGCCCTCTGAAAATATTGACGAAAAAAGTCCTGGGTTTTCACGCAAATACTCCTGCAACAACTCGTTATGTACAAGTCTGTCTTGGTACCCCAACTGCTCGCAATCCAGTTTTTCAACATCAACAGTCCGTGTGCCTAACTTGAAATGCTGATAGGAGTCTGAGAAAGATATCGGACAACCTGACAGCTGAACATACAACCGTACCGTAGGAGCCGTCGAGGCGACATATTCCGCAGAATTAACCTGCTCTAATGTATAATAGGAGACATTCTCTCCTTTTTTCAATTGTACTTTTTCATGCGGAGCCAATGTCAATGTGTCAAATGGGAACACTTGCGGCTTTTCACCAGAACGGATGACTTCATAACGATTCCAATAGTACTTGAAAGTGATAGGCCACCAGTGCTCACCGTCAAAGTATAACTTCCCCAGCCGCAGACTGTCATAATACAGAGTGAGGAACGAATCTGTTGTATTTGTCAACGTGAAAGAGTATTGCATCACCACATCGGACAGAAGGATACAGTCAAACGGCGCCCCCAGACTCGGCGGCAATTTTTCCATACTGACGTGGTTGACCGCAAGGGTATCGAATGAGATGGCGATTTGTGCGTGCCCGAAGGTTGGAACAAGACACGCTATGACCATCAGTTGGAGTATTTTCGTCATTTGTTTCATCATCTATGGCGGATTCATTGATAAGCCGCTGCAAAAATAATTCTTTTATCAATATAAAAGAACTTCAAGAGGTCACTAATGATGATGGCTTGACAATCAGAATCTTAGCACCTTGATCAACTATTAACTATTATCTATTAACTATAAACTTCTAACTACCGCCTTTCCCCCTGCCCCTGTCCGGCCTGCGAGCCCTCCAGTTCCATCTTTCCGAACTTGAACGACAGCCCGAACCGCACCGTCCGCGCCCGGTAGCTCACGCGCGTGGAGTCGCTGTAACTGTAATAGGGACTGTTGTTTACGATGGCACTGCGGCCCCAGTCAAAAAGGTCATCCACATTCACCCACACCGCGATGCGCCGCTTCCAGAACTCCGCCCGCAAACCAAGGTCGATACTATAGGTCGGCTTCACGGTGGAGAAGAAGAACACGTTCTGCGACTGATAGTTAGCCGCGGCATTCACCTCTAAGAACTTCCACAACTTCGCCCAGAAGTTCAGCCGGAAACTGTAGCCCAAGTTCTCCGCCGTGTAAGGTTGCTCCTCGTCGCGGAACTGGAACTCCGACTTCGTGTAATAGAGATTGCCGTAAAACCGGATGTTCATGAAGGTCTTGAGCTGGTACGTAACGTTCAACTCCGCACCGGTATTCAGCGTTTTGCCCGCGTTGATGGGTTGCGAAAAAGCCACAATCCGCCCGAAAAACGGGTCGTAGCAAACATCCATGAGGCTGGAAAACTCGTCTTTCGTGTTCTTGAACCACGCATTGACGCCCACATTGCCGAACTTGTTGATGTATTTCGTCCAGCCCGCCTCCACGGAGTTGGTGAACGCCTGTAGCAAGTCGGGGTTGCCCGTATTGAAGCTGTCCTCCCCGTAGTTGCGGTAGGTGGTCAGGTCGGTGGCCGACGGATTGTTCACCCGCCGCGTGTAGCTCAGCTTGAAATTGTGCATGTTCTTTGTGCGGTAGCTCAGGTGTATCGACGGGAAAAGTCCCCAATAGAGCTTCCGCACGTCATCGGCCGGGGAGTTGGGATAGTCTAAATTCAGCGACAGCAGCTCGGAGCGCAGACCGCCTTTTATTGTGAAACCGCCGAAACGGTGCTGTATGGTCACGTAGGCATCGAAAGACCCGTCTCGGTCGTACAAGTTTCTCGAACGCATGGCGTCATTCGCATAATAATTCCCAAAATCGGCTGCCACCAACGTGTCAGTCGTCAAAAGCTGCTTGTTGTAAGAATAGCTTCCCGACACGCCCGTCTCCACCTCTCCATTCTGATGATACGGAATGGTATAATCGACCGACAAACTCCCTCTGTGATACTGATAATCATTCGTCTGCAGCCAATTACGATCCGCAAGACTTGGTGAAAGATAGTCGCGTTGGAGATCGCCGCTCAAGCGGTAGCCCTGCCCATAGTACGTGGCCGAGGCACTCAACTTATGCCCTTGGTTGTTGAATTTGTGCTCATACCAAAGCCCCAGATAGCCCGACAAAATCCCGGATTTGTTGTGAACCGTGTTATAATAGGAATAATCCCCGGGATTGTAGAGATATTCGGTCCACAAAGTGGTGTCAACAGAGCTGTATTGCGTCAGTTGCGGGTAAAAACCGCCGTAGAAATAGACCATATTTGCGGTGTCGGGCGTCCAGGAAGCGTTGAGGAACAGCCCGGTCTGGTCTTCGCGAAACCGCTGGATAAAATGCGAGGAATCTGTGGAAGAAAGCCTCCCCGAATCGTCGTAAATAGCTGATTCTGAAAACCTATCGTGCAGGGAAGTGCTGTACCAATATTGCAAATAGGTGCTGATGGTGAACTTTTTGTTGGCATAGACGTAGGAGAGGAACGGGATGGCCTCGGGCGCGGAGGAGCCCTTCGCCCCGAAGCTCAGGAAGCTGTTTTTCTTGATGTCGGAGACGGTGACGATGTTGATGATGCCGCCCGCGCCCTGTGCGCTGTACCGCGCCGACGGGTTGGTGATGACCTCGATCTTCTCGATATCGCTGGCCGGCATCTGCTGCAGGAGGATTTTGAGGGCTTCGGCGTTCATGTTGGCGGGCCGATTGTTGAGCCAAATCTGCACGGACGAGACCCCGCGCAACGTGATGTTGCCCTCCACATCAACCTCCACGCCCGGCGCGTTCTGCAGCGCGTCCGCCGCCGTACCGGTCTGAACCGCAGGGTCTTCCGAAACGTTGTACATCGTCTTCTCCCCGTCTGTCATATAGACGGGCTTCTTCGCGGTGATGCCAACTTCTTGTAATTCCGTTGTCTTCTTCGGGACAATCGTGTCAGTTTTCGCCACCACCGTCGTGTCTGTGTTCTGCGCAATTACATACCCAAAACACAGTATTATTATCATCAATACAACTATCTTTTTCATTTTTTATTTGTTTGAAAATCAATATATTGTGAAATATTTTCTGAGATTTTAGGCATGCGACACCCCTTGACGGCCCATCCGAGCCATCGCAACTGCTAACCACTAACTGCTAACTACTACTCCACTACCGCCTCATTGATGGGAACGGTGTCGATTTGGATGTGCAAGAAGCGAGGTTCGGATTTTACATCGGAATCGGGCCGATCAATGCTGGTGTAGTTTTTCGACCTCCATCCTCTTGGATCGGTCACAGCAACTTTGAAATCTTCGCCCGTGGTGAATCCTACCGGCAGACGCAACATGCAACGCACCGGCTCCCCATCCTTGATGGCCGGTTTGCAGGCAGGCGCGGCACGGAAGGCCTGATTGATTTCCGCCATGATGGCATCAATCATTTGTTGCACAAGCGCATTCCGTGCTTCCTTATCTTCGGGAGCATCCTCTCCGAGATCAAGGTGCGCGACAGCCCATCCATCATTGCTATCTTTGCGGCCTTTGAAAGGCACCGTAAACACAACCTCTCCCTTCTTGCCAGCAACATCACCCCAGCTGACACAAGCCGTATCCAACTCCGTGAAGAGAACTCGTCCATCCTTCTCCACGATAAAACAGACCGTTAAAAGTCCAGACAGATTGTACTTTTTGGCCAATTCGGGGTACTTCATGCTACCGTAAAGGTTATCGACATACTGCTGGATGCCACCCGGGAACAACGGCATTGAATCGGGATTCATGCAAACGGGCTCGTCTATGATTTCCTCAACCTCTTCTGCCACAGCCACATCCTCCGATTTCGGATGACAGTTCACCAACAAGAGTCCGGCGGTGACTGGAACGAGCGCGAGCAGCCACCATGCTGACACTCTGCGTTTTACGGGCTGATTCATCATCAGAATCCGCTTCTTGGTCAGGAGGTGGCGGAAGCTGTTGCCCACGGGCACGAACTTGCCCACGCACAGCTGCTTGTACAGCAGTTCTAAGTAGTCGCGGCGCGAGGTTCCGCACGAGAGCACCGCCTCATCGGCCAAATACTCATGGACGCCGCTCAACTCCATGGCATAGAGGTAAACAACGGGGTTGAACCATTGCAACACCCGCACCGCCTCCGTAAAGAGCAGATCCCACGTATGACGCTGGCGGATGTGCGCCCGCTCATGACGCAGCACCTGCTGTAACTCGCTCTCCGTGAACACTTCCGGATTCACGAACACCGAACGCAGGAACGAGAACGGCAGGTTTCCGTCGGGCTCGCCCAGCACCCGCACGCACATGTCGCCTGTCGAAAGCTCGTCCGACAGCACACTGCGGCGGTAGTAACCGAAAGTCTTAAAGAGCTTAACTACTAATAGAATAAAGGCCACTCCACAACCGAGAACGTATCCCCACCAAACGAAATCGCGCCACGAGAACGTGTAAGACTCTACAGCGGCAGTCGTCATATTTTCCACCTCCTGAGACACAGAAACGGGTTCTGCGACCGACTGAATCACAGGAATTTCCGGAGCAAAGCCAACAGAAGGTGCAATCTTTTTTGTTACTGGAGTCACGCGACTCGGCATCTCGAAGGAGATAAACGGCAGCACCAACGCAAGCGCCAATGTGCCCACGAGATAAGCGCGGCGCAAGCGGAACAGGTTGCTCCGGCGCAAGGTCAGACAATAGAGACCGAAAAACAGTGCCATGGCGATGGCGGAAAAAAGGATCGTTTTCATAGCTATTCGGTTTTTGCGGGTGAATCATTTTGCGGAACGGCATCGATCATGCGGCGGATGTCGTCCAACTCCTCCAACGTAATATCCTGATTGTTAGCGAAAAAGGAGACCATCGACTTGAATGAATTGTCGAAGTAGTTGCGCACGAACTGCTGCATGAACGACGACGAGTACTGTTCCTTGCTCACCAGCGGGTAGTAACGGTTCGACTTTCCGAAGGTCTCGTGCGACACGAACCCCTTCTTTTCGAGAATGCGCACCACGGTCAGCATGGTGTTGTAGGCCGGCTTCGGTTCCGGGAAATTGGCGATGATGTCGGCGGCAAACCCTTGTCCGATCTGCCACAGCACTTGCATCACCTGTTCTTCTGCTTTGGTTAATTCTTTCATTGTTCTTATATTTTATACGTTAATAATTTATTCGTTAGTCCCTCCCCGTCCCCACACTGCGGCTGCTCAAGGAACGACGCGGCAAAAATACAATTATTTTTTTAATCACACAACGAAAAAATTAGTTTTATATTGCATAGTTCGATATTTTTTTTCAAAAAACGACACAAACAAAGAAAAAACAACCACGCAACTATCTGATTAACTGAATCATAAAACTTATTATGTAACCTTTTGAAATAATTGCATCATAGCAATATAGATGTTTTTTTATCTTTGCATCGCCGTTATACATATTATTATTGTCATGAATAAGAGACTGAATTACACCATACTCGTCGCGTTGTTTGCCCTTGTCCTACAGGCGAACGCGCAAACGACAACCTCGGAAAACACGCACAAAGGCTTCAACATCACTGCGAACGTCACCGGAGGGGCATGCAGCTATCTGTTTTGGTCAGACACTTACATACAAGCAGGCGGCGGCGTGGGCTTCCGATACGATTTCAACCGGTTTTGGGGAATCTACACCAGTCTGGATTATGAAAACGTCTTCAAACCAGCAAACCATGATAGCTACCAATATCTGAGAATCCCGGTTGAAATGGAATTCCACACCCGGCACTTTTATGCCCGCGGCGGTCTTTCCTTCGGCATCGGACTGAAGGCTTGGACGGCTGCAAATGCCAAAGAGTGCGTTAATATAGGCGAGACAATGCTTGAACTTGGAGGCCGTATTCCCTTGACTCCCAACGACATCCTCACGATCGGGGCGAGCACAAACATGTCAGTGGGTTTCGATAAGGTCTATCATGATGGCGTTGCCTATCCAGGTCTGAGCCCGTCACCCCCTCGTTTCGGTGCCTGCCTAAGACTCGGCTATGAACACCGCTTCTAACACTTACGACCTTCATTCATAATTCTTAATTCTTAATTCCCTCATTATCAATCTTCATCATCTTAATAAGGATATCGTATTTCTCGATCGCCTTGTCGTGGTAGAAGAGGCCGAAGATGGCCACCAACAGGGAACCGACAAGATCGAGGATGAGGTCCGTCATTGTATCGCGCAGCGCCGCATGACCACACAAAGGGATGTCCTCGGCGGTGAAAAGGGAGCCGGTAGTCGAAGCCATAAACTGCTGGGTGTTCGTGCCGCTGATGCTGTCGTAGGTGTATTCGATGATCTCCCAACAGGCGCCCATGCCCAAGGAAAACATCACCAAGAAGAGGGCCAGGAAGTACTTGTTGAAATAGATGGCCTTGTCGTTGCCCGCCATGATGACGTGGATCAGCCACAACGCAATCATGGAGAGGAGAACGCCTGAGAAACCGTGCAAGACGGAGTCCCACCAGGGGAACTTGCCGTAGAAGTCGAGACCGTCGCCGAGCACCAAAGCACAGAAGCAGAAGAGGACGATGACGATGGAGAGCAGAGCAGGAACTTCCACCTTGAAGCGCATCCGCAGGACGCTGGGCAGTTTGAGTACCAACAACATAGCCAGATACTGGCCGCCCCGGAATGCGATTTCCGCCCAGGTGCTGTTGCCGCGAATAATCAACATCCCCACATTGAACACGGCCAATACGAGCGTCACCCAGAACGCCACATTATTCAACGTGTGCAAACGCTTAATCCGTTGTCTGTACTTGGGTTCAATTTCCTCCCAACTTGCCGTTTTGGTCTCTTTTGCCATAACTTACACTAATTTATTTCAACCTGCAAAAATAGCATTTTTCAATGATGCCCCACTCTGTTATGGTTTCATGTTTCATGTTTCAAGTTTCAGGCAGAAACCCGACATGAAACTTGAAACCTGAAACCTGAAACAAAAATAGAGCCGCCACAATGTGACGACTCTATTAATTCCTAATTCAAAATTCTGAATTCTGAATTACTCTTTCGTGCAAGCAAGCCCTTTCCACACCAATGCGGAAAGAGCAGCACCGACCATGGGAGCCACGATGAACACCCAAACGTCGGCCAAAGCCTGACCGCCAGCGAACAATGCGGGTCCGAAGGAACGGGCCGGGTTCACAGAAGTGCCGGTGAGGTTGATGCAGACGAGGTGCACCAGAATGAGGGTCAGACCGATGGCGAGACCAGCGAGGTTGCCCGCACCGAGCTTGCTGTCGGTGGTGCCCAATACCACGAGCACGAAGATGAAGGTGGCGATGATCTCCACGAGACAAGCACCCCAAACGCCGCCAGCGTTAGCCACGCCATTGCAGCCGAGACCCCACATGCCGTCAGCGATGCCTTCAGCAGCAGGCGTCACGATGTTGACGAGGGCCAACAAGCAAGCACCAGCGAGGATACCGCCGATAAATTGGCCGATCCAGTAGATGCAAGCCTCTTTCCAGGTCATACGGCCGGAAAGCGCCACCGCGAAGGTGATAGCGGGGTTGATGTGGCAACCGGTGATGCCGCCGATGGTGTAGGCCATGGCGACCACGGTGAGACCGAAAGCGACGGCAGTGCCAACAACACCAGCAGGAGTGGCACAACCCAAGAACATAGCCGTTCCGCAGCCCAGCAGGGTGAGAACGAACGTTCCAATCAATTCAGCGAATAATTTTTTTGTCATAATGTTAAAATTTGGTGAATGATAATAGATTCCATTGTTGTAGGGGCGTATCGCATACGCCCATTTTTTCAAAATTGGAGGTCACGAGGCCACAGAGTTTCATTAGAATTGGCAAAAGTAAAAATTATTTTGATTAGATGTCCGCAGAAACAGAATTTTTCTCGCTCGCGAGCATCAACGCCCCGAATACCAGCAACCCGTTGACAATCAGCAATTCGTAACCGAATTTGTAGCCGAAGAGCCATTGCTGAGAATGCGTGGCGAGGAGGTAGCAGAACGCGGGGATGGCGAGGGCGATGACCGGCACCAACCAACGGCGCTGCTTCGGAATCTCGCGTTTCGTGAACATGCCGAACGCGAACAAGCCCAAAATCGGGCCGTATGTGTAGGAGGCCACCATGAAGATGATGCGAATGAGCGCGTCGTTGTGGTGGTTAGCCACGATGATGATGACCATCAGGAAAAGCATGGAAATCACCAAGTGGACGATGCGACGCACGTTAATCTGCTGTTTCTCAGACGGGAAGCGCTGTTCGATATTGAGCAAGTCGTAGCAAACAGTAGTGGTTAACGCCGTAAAAGTGCCATCCGCGCTGGAGAAGCCCGCCGAAATCAACCCGAAGACGAAGACGAGCGCACCCACCTTGCCCAGGTAGTTGAAGGCGATCTCCGGATAGATGCGGTCGGTCGGGAACTGGCTGACATCCAAACCGTTGCTCTGTGCAAAGACGAGCAACATGCCGCCCAATAGCAGGAACATGATGTTGACGATTACCAAAATAATGGTGAACGAGAACATGTTGCGTTGCGACTCGCGTAACGACTTGCAGGACAAATTCTTCTGCATCATATCCTGATCCAAACCCGTCATGGAGATGGTGATGAACATACCCCCGATAATCTGCTTCAAGAAGTAGCTGTTGTTGCGCCAATCGGTGTTGAAGACGGTGCGGACATCGGTGCCGTCCTTGCCGACCGTGGCCATCTGCGCCCACAAATCGCCGAACGAGCCGCCCATGTTGCGCATAATCACCACAATCGTAATCACCAGTGCGCCAATCAGAAACGTGGTCTGCAGCATGTCGGTCCATACCACGGTCTTGATGCCGCCCCGGAACGTATAGAGCAGGATAATCGCTATCATCACAATGGCCGTCGCCCATATCGGGATGTGCCAGCCATCGAAGACGAATATCTGCAAAACAAAGATAACCAGATACATACGCAACGCCGAGCCCAACAGTCGCGACAGAAAGAAAAAGAGTGCACCCGTTTTGTGCGCCTCCTCCCCCATCCTCTTGCCGAGGTACTCGTAGATCGAGGTCACATTGAGTCGATAATAGAGCGGCAAGAGCAGCAGCGCAATCACCGCATAACCAAGAATATAGCCCAACACAACCCCAAAGTATGTAAATTGGGTGGTATAGACATCGCCGGGCACGGACATGAAGGTCACGCCCGACAACGAACTGCCGATCATGCCGTAAGCCACCACAAACCAGGGTGACTTACGGTTACCGGTAAAGTACGTCATCTTGTCCGTTTTGCGGGAGGTTAGACCCGTAATCACGAACAGCATCACCACATAAAGGGCGAAAAAGGTGAAGATAAAGCCTTGCACTGTTTATTATAGTTTCAAGTTTCAGGTTTCAAGTTTCAAATTGTTATACACCGGGTTTTCCGAGCAGACGGAACATATTCTTCTTATACGCCTCCACACCGGGTTGGTCGAACGGGTTCACATCCAACATATAACCGCTTACGGCACAGCTCATTTCGAAGAAGTAAATCATCTCACCAAGGTGGTATTCGTTAATTTCCGGGACGGTGATGCAGAGGTTCGGCACTTGACCGTCCACATGCGCGAGACACGTGCCTTTGCGCGCGATCTGGTTGATTTCGTGGATGGTACGATGTTGCAGATAGTTCAGATTGTCGAGATTCTCGGCATCGTCGGGAATTGCGACACGATGGTGTGCGTTCTCCACAGCCAACACCGTCTCGAAGATCTGGCGCGTTCCTTCCTGAATGTACTGACCCAGCGAGTGCAGGTCGGTAGAGAAGATGGCGCCGGCGGGGAAGATGCCCTTATGCTCCTTGCCCTCGCTCTCGCCGAAGAGCTGCTTGAACCATTCGATGAAGTAGAAGAGCTGCGGCTCGAATGAGGCAAGCAGTTCCACCTTCAATCCCTTCTGATAAAGGATGTTACGGATAGTAGCATATTGCAGAACGGGGTTCTGATCGTATTTCACATTCTCCGCCACGAACTTCTGCATGTCTTTGGCGCCTTGCAGGAGTTTGCGGATATCGAAGCCGGCCATCGCGATGGGCAGCAAGCCCACGGGGGTGAGCACGGAGTAGCGACCGCCCACGTCGTCGGGAATCACAAAGGTGGGATAACCTTCCTTGTCAGCGAGGGTTTTCAGTGCGCCACGAGCCTTGTCGGTGATGGCGGCAATGCGTTGTTTCGCGCCCTCCATGCCGTATTTCTGCTCGCAATGCTGTTTCAGAATGCGAAACGCGAGTGCCGGCTCGGTAGTTGTGCCCGACTTGGAAATCACCACCACGGAGTAGTCATTAACATCAAGAACACCCAGTAAATCATGCAGATAGTCCTCGCTAATGTTGTTGCCGGCATAGAGGATATGCGGAAATTTGTCCTTCACGTAGGGTGCAAAAGCGTTTTGCAACGCTTCAATGACAGCGCGCGCTCCGAGGTAGGAGCCGCCGATGCCGACCACCACAACCGCATCCGATTGGGCGGCCATGCGAGCTGCGCACTGTTCAATGGCAGCGATTTCATTCTCCGTCATATCGTTCGGCAACGTGACCCATCCCAGGAAATCGTTACCACGACCCGTCTTGTTCAGCGCAGTTTGCAAAGCAGCTTCCGCTTGAGGCTTCAGGTTCTCAATCTGTTGATTATCAATAGCAAATAATGCGTCTTGAAAGTTAAGTTTGATATTCATAATCTAAATTTTAAGGTTATAATCCATTGAATCTGCAAAGATATAATATTTTCAGGCAATGTGCTCAGAAAAAAAGTTTTTTCCTATTTTTGCACCCTCAAATTCAGACAGATACAAAAATCACAAATAATTGAAAAAAATGAACAAGCGAATCGTAGCTCTCGGCCTTTTACTTATGACATGGACTATGGGGTTCGCGCAGCAGCGCACCGATTCCGTGCATATCGCGCATTACGACCTGCATCTCTCGGTGGTGGACTTCACCAACCATATCATTGACGGATACACCGACCTTACCACGGTCGCTAAAGTCAACAATCTCAACCAGATACGTCTGGATTTGAAGTTCTTGACCTGCGACTCGGTGTTTGTCGGCACCTCAACAGCGACTTTCACTCAACTTGGAGAGCATATCTATATTAATGTGCCGGCAATGCAGAGCGGCGACACTGCGGCGTTGCGGGTATACTATCACGGCACACCCGGTCACGACGATGGCTTCGGCGGCTTCTACTACAGCGGCGAATATGCTTACATCGTGGGCGTTGCGCTCTACGACCAGCCGCACGCCTACGGACGTTGCTGGTTTCCCTGCATGGACGAGTTCACCGACAAATCGTCCTACAGCTTCCATATCCGCACCCAAAACGGCAAAATGGCGGTCTGCAACGGCATGTTGACCGACTCGACCACTCTTGCCGACGGCACACGCATCTGGGATTGGCACTTAGACAACCCCATCCCTGTCTACTTGGCTTCCATGGCGGTGGGCGAATACCTCTGCTATGCCGACACCTTCCAAGGCATGAACGGGGTGATTCCCATCCAGTTATACACTTCGCCTGCCATCTACCCGAACATCCCCGGTTCTTTCGCCAACCTAAAACCCGTGCTGCACAAATATGAGGAGTACTTCGGTCCTTACGTGTGGCCGCGCGTGGGCTACGTCTGCGTGGCCATGACCGGCGGTGCCATGGAACACGCCACCAACATCGCCCTTCCCAACGTAGCTGTTAACGGCGGACTCCAATACGAGGGCACCATCATGCACGAACTTTTCCACCACTGGTTCGGCGACCTCATCACCTGCGAACGCCCCGAGGAGATGTGGATCAATGAGGGCTTTGCCGACTACTCCGAGTCGTTAGTGATGGGTTGGCTTTATGACTACTACCTGAAAAATATCATTGATGTGCATACCTCTACCCTGCAAAACATCGTCAAGCGGGACGGTGGACTCTACGCGCTGGACAACGTGCCGCAAGACCAGACCTACGGCATGCACTCCTACCAGAAAGGTGGTCTGGCCATCCACTCTCTGCGCACATACATGGGCGATTCGCTGTTTTTCAGCTGTTTGAGACAGCTTCTGGAGCACTACGCCTACCAAAACGTCAACTCCGAGCAGTTCTTTACCTACCTTTCCCAAGTTTCGGGCATGAACTTGATGGATTTCTATGAAGACTGGATCCACCAGCCCGGTTTTCTGGATTTCGACGTTGAAAAAATCACCAACCATGCCTGTGGCATATACGAGGTGACCGTGCGGCAGAAGGGCTATGGCACCAACCACCCCGGCACCAACGTACCCATCGACCTCACCTTCGTGTCTGATCAGTTCGAATTCCATACCGTTGAGAGCCAATTGATTACTGGAGACACCACAGATGTGATGGTCTTCGTGCCATTCTCCCCCTCCCTGGTCATCCTCAACTATCACGACAGACTGTCGGATGCCACGATTGACGACACGAAAATGGTGAAGGCAACCGGCTCTGTGAGCTTCGGAGACACCTATTGCGGGGCGAACATCATCCAGCTGAGCGACTCCGCCCTCTTCCGCGTTGAGCACCACTACGTCTCGCCCGACATCCCATCTTCCCTACCCGAAGGCTATTTCAAATTTTCCGACAATCACTATTGGACTGTGAATTACACGGGAAGCAATCCTGACGGCGGCTGGAAATTCCGTCTGGTAAGGGGTTCCAACCAATTGGACCAACACCTTTTGGACGGCTACGCTCTTGAGAATTTGAAGTTGATGTATCGTCCTGATGCCCAAACCGAATGGATGCCCGTGCCGTACACCCGCTCCGGAAGTCCCTACAACAGCACTCTCACCACCGCAGACCTTGCCCCTGGACAGTATTGCTTCGCCGTGGCAGAGGAAGACGTAGCTGTGAAACCATACGGTATGGCCGTGCAAATGTATATATATCCGAACCCTGCTCAAAGTTCCGTCACCCTGATGACCGACGCATCGAAAGCGGACAAAGCCGTGCTTTACGACTCACTCGGCCGCAAAGTAAAGACATACAAAGTCAGCAATGACAAGCAAGAGCTGGATCTGAGCAAACTACCTGCCGGCAACTATATCCTCGTTCTTCACAAAAAAGGAATAACCGTGGCACGACAGATGATCACAAAACGATAAACGACAAGACTTAACAAAACAGAAGCGGCGGACTTCCATTGGGAGCCCGCCGCATCGTTTTTAACAAATCGAGATCTCTTACAGTCTGTCGATGCAGTTCAGGTCGCTGAACGCCACTTTCAGACGCTCGACCATAGACTTCTCACCTTCGCGCAATACTTGGCGCGGATCGTAGTACTTCTTGTTCGGCTTGTCTTCGCCTTCAGGGTTGCCGATCTGGCCTTGCAGATAAGCCTCGTTCTTCTTGTAGTAGTTCATCACGCCTTCCCAGAAAGCCCATTGCGTATCGGTGTCGATGTTCATCTTGATGACACCGTAGCTGATGGCTTCCTTGATCTTAGCGGGTTCAGAACCAGAACCGCCGTGGAACACAAAGTTCACCGGATTCGGTTGGGTGCTGAACTTCTTTTGGATGTATTCCTGAGAATTGTGCAGAATGATGGGCTCCAACTTCACGTTACCGGGTTTGTAGACGCCGTGCACGTTGCCGAAAGAGGCAGCGATGGTGAAGTTCGGGCTGATCTTGCTCAGCTCTTCGTAAGCGTAAGCCACATCTTCGGGTTGTGTGTAGAGACGTGCGCTGTCGATGCCGGTGTTGTCCACGCCATCTTCCTCGCCGCCAGTGATACCCAACTCGATTTCGAGGGTCATCTCCAGCTTAGCCATACGAGCCAAGTACTTCTTGCAGATCTCAATATTTTCTTTCAGAGGCTCTTCAGAGAGGTCGAGCATGTGAGAGCTGAAAAGCGGTTTGCCGTGTGCAGCATAGTATTTTTCGCCTTCGTCCAAGAGACCGTCGATCCAAGGAAGTAGCTTCTTAGCGGCATGGTCGGTGTGAACGACCACGGGCACGCCGTACATCTCGGCCATGCGATGGATATGCATAGCACCGGAGATACAGCCTTGAATAGCAACCTGTTGACCGTCGTTGCTGAGAGATTTACCAGCACAGAAGATACCGCCGCCATTGGAGAATTGGATCATAACGGGAGAGTTCACTGCCTTTGCAGCCTCCATCACAGCGTTGATGGAGTCGGTGCCGACCACATTCACAGCCGGAAGGGCGAACTTGTTTTCCTTAGCAATGCGGAAGATTTCTTGCAAATCTTTACCATAAACCACACCGGGTTTCACTTTCGATAAAATTTTTTCTGACATTATTTTCTTGTTTATTTGTTGATTTTTTGATTGATTCGTTTGGAGTGCAAAAATATACAAATTACAAATACGAATGTATTCATTCTGTAGAGACGATGTGCACATCGTCTCTACTTGGAATTCTCCTTCTTCCGTTTGCGGCGTTGAACAATCCAATTGACGACTTCTGCACCAATGGTGAAAGCGGCAAGCCATCCAGGTTTACCGGTCTTCTTGGCCGCCTTGCCGATAGGCAGAGCACGGACTGTCTGCACAGCGTTCGAAATGCCGGACAAACTGAAATTCTGCCCGAAATTGCGGATGTTCTTCAGTCCATTCCAGGTTTTCTTTAACGTCTCGACGTCGTCTTGATAAGCATCAAGATCCTTGCTGAGCTTGCGTTCCTGCACCTCGATTTTGGCTCGCAACTGCTGTTTGCGTTTTGCAATCTCCTGCAAGTCGTTGATGGGGGCTTTCTTACTGCTCATGACCACCTCCTTTCTTAGCGGCATATTCGTCCTGAACGTCTTTCACAACGTTCTCGGTTTCAACCTCTTCCACCTCATCGGGATACATAATGCGACTGAATTTCCGAATCAGCGGCTTCACGAAAAGCACGTCTTTTTTGGAAAGCACAAACACCATGATGGCGACAAACACGAAACAAATAATCGTGTAAGCCCATGCAGCGTTCAGTGCCAACGTGAGCCAGTGGATGATGGCCGAAGAGAGGTAAATCAGCACCACTAAGGCGCAGACAATCACAATCAACATGGAGAAAACCACCGACAGTAACTGCGAGGATTTCTCCAAGAACTCCAACTTCAGCAAGTCGTAACGCTGCGAGAAGTAGGTCTTCGCATCCGACCATGTCTTCTCGCCGCGTTCCGATTTTTTAGTGAATTTACCTAAGATGTCCATTACAGTACCTCGTCGGTCATTTCCTTCTCGAAATCGTCATCTTCGATATCGATGTTGAAGTCTTCCTCAGAGGGAGCGCAACAGCGTTTCTCCTTCAGCTTGGCGATAACGCGGTCGATCTCCTCGCGGGTCATCTTCTCACCTACTTTTGTGCGGATTTCCTTACCTTTTTCGGTAGTGCACAACAACGTGATTCCTGTAGCTGCGGCAGCTCCTGCCACGAATGCTAAAATTTCTGAAGCTTTCATTTTATTACAATTTTAAGGGTTAAGTTTATTAAAAGTTTAAGGTTTAAGGTTTAGGGTTTAGGGTTTAATACTACCCCAACTATTATCAATTAATATCGTATCCGATGCGTTCCACCGACTCCATCTGGTCAATCTGCCGAAGCTGCTCAATCAGGTTGTTCAAGGTCTTCACACTCTGGATGTACAACATCAGCGTGCCGGTAAAGACATTGTTTTTGGAGTCAATGTTTAACGAGCGGATATTTAAATCCATCTGGGAGGTCACCACATCCATCATCTCCTTGATGATGCCCTTGCGGTCGAAGCCCTTAAGCTTGATGCCGGAGAGGAAGGCGATGTCCTGACCTTTGCGCCACTTGGTCTTGATGATGCGGTTGCCGAAGCGAGACATCTGAGCGATGGCGTTCGGACAACTGGTCTGGTGTACCACGATGCGGTTGTCCGACACCTGGAAGCCCACCACAGCGTCACCCGGAATCGGGTTGCAGCAGTCGGCAATCACATACTTGATCTGCTCGTAGTCATCATCCAGCAGGAAGGCATTCGGGGTGACATTCATCTGCTCGTCAATCAGCTGGTTCAGCGGCTTGCTCTCAATCTCCTGCGTGACCTTCTGTTGGAAGTCCGCCAACTCCTTGGCATTCTTCACCGACAGCATTTTGGAGATCTTATTCTTGGTCAATTTCTTGGAAACCACGCTATTCCAGAACGCCTCGTCGCTCTTCTCCAAAGAAGCATCCTTCACTTTACGCACATTCTCTTCGGTGAATTCAACGCCCAGCTCATCAAAATATTGCTTTAACATCATCTTTCCCGATGACACGAGCTCGTGCTGTTCGTTGCGGAAGAAGTCCTTGATGCTGCGGCGCGCCTTGGGGGTCTGCACAAACTCCAGCCAATCCGCCTTCGGGAACTGCTTTTTGGAAGTGATGATCTCCACTTGGTCGCCATTGCTGAGGGTCTTGTTCACAGGGGTGATGTTGTAGTTGACCTTCGCACCGATGCAGTGGTCACCGAGGTTCGTGTGCAACGCATACGCGAAATCGAGCACGGTGGAGCCCTGCGGCATCGTCTTCATGTCACCTTTCGGAGTGAAGACGTAAATCTCCTTCAATCCGAGGTTCAGGCGCACTTCGCTGAGAAAGTCCAAGGCATCGGCATCCTTGCTGTCCAGAATATCGCGCGTCTTCATCAGCCAGTCTTCCAGACGTTTGTTCAGCTCCTCATCCTCCATTTCGCCGTCTTCCTTATATCTATAGTGGGCAGCAAGACCCTTTTCGGCAATTTCGTCCATCCGTTTGGATCTGATCTGCACCTCCACCCAACGTCCCTGCTTGCTCATGGCGGTCACGTGCAGCGACTGGTATCCATTGGGCTTCGGATGGGTCAGGAAGTTGCGGTCGCGCATCGGGTTGGTCTGATACAAATTGCAGATAATGTGATAGATACGCCAGCAAATATCGAACTCCTCGTACATCGGGCTGTCAAACACAAAGCGAACCGCGAAAATGTCATACACATCCTCGAAGTTGATCTGTTTGCGCAGCATCTTGTTGTAGATGGACGACACGGACTTGGTTCTGCTGGTGATTTCCGCCTTGATACCGGCCTTGTCAAGGGCCGCCTGAATCGGGGCGATGAACTCCGGAATCATCGTCGAACGCTCCTTTTCCGACTCCTTCAACTTCTCCGCGATGGTGAAATATTCGGACGGATTGGTGTAACGCATGGCATAATCCTCCAACTCGCTCTTGATGGCGTAAAGGCCTAATCTGTGGGCGAATGGAACGTAGAAGTAGGAGGTCTCCGAAGCAATCTTGAGCTGTTTCTCGGGCGGCATGGCGTCCAAGGTGCGCATATTGTGCAGACGGTCAGCCAACTTGATGAGAATCACGCGGATATCCTTCGACATGGAGAGGAAAATCTTCTTGAAATTCTCGGCTTGAATGGAGATATTCTGGTTATCGACCACCAAATCCTCGATTTTCGTCAGACCGTCGATAATATTGGCCACCACATCGCCGAACAGCTCGCGCATGTCGTCGAGGGTGTAGTCTGTATCCTCCACCACATCGTGCAACAGAGCGCAAATCACAGAGGTCGCGCCGAGGTTCATCTCGGAACAGCAGATCATCGCCACCGCAATCGGGTGGTAGATGTAGGGCTCACCGCTCTTGCGCCGCACGCCGAAGTGGGCGTTGGTGGCTAACACGAAAGCCTTGCGAATCTGCTTGCGCTCCTCCACCGTCGTGCGGGGATAGACCACCTGCAGCAACTCGCGGTACTTCCGCACCACCGTCTGGTTCTCTAATTGTTCATTCGGAACGTATTCTGCCATAATTTATTCTCGATAGGTTTGGTTTTGCAATATAAATTTGGTTTTGCAATTATTATGCCAATTTTGATTAATGAGGTTTAAGGTTAAGGGTTAGAGGGTATGTGATGAGAAGATGAGAAGATGAGAAGATGAGAAGATGAGGAGATGAGGAGATGAGGAGAGTTGAGGGTAATACTGTTTACATCAATTATCAATTATCAATTACTCATTACTAATTTCTAATTACTAATTTCTTGGTAGTGACGGTTTTATTATCCGTAATCTTCATCAAGTAACAACCAGGAGTAAGACCCTGTAGGTTCACATTGTTGACTCCCGGTGTAAGGATAGTTTGCAGTACCATGCGGCCAGAGAGGTCGAACAGCTGACAAAGTGACGACTCAGATTCTGTGTTTGCCGTGATAAAACATTGGTTCACAGCCGGATTAGGATAGACCGTGTAAAGAGACTCTTTCGGGGTAACATAACTATCCACGCCGACAGTTGTCAACGCTTGAAGGACTGCTTGATAGGCGTTCACCTTGCCACTGCCGAAGCGCAGTTCGCCAGCCTGTTCCGTAAACTGGTCGTTATAAGCCGTTTCCAACAGAATCTCTTTCACTTGTGCTGCTGACAAATAGGGATTCACTTGCAGGACCAAAGCGGCCACTCCAGCCACGAACGGACAGGCCATGGAAGTGCCCGACAACGAGACGAATTTGTAGGTTTTACCATTAAATTGCACAGAAGCCATTGTGGTTCCCGTATAGGTAGTCGTATAGCTGGAGAGCGCGGAGACCACATTTTTACCAGGTGCGGAAATATCGGGTTTCGACACTTGACCAAAAGCAGGTCCGGAGCTGGAGAAGCTTGCAATTTGACCACCTGCCATATTCCCCGAAGGAGCCTGGTAACGAGAGGTATGGGCTGCCACGGTGACGGCACAATCAACGTTTCCCGGTGTACTGATAGAGTATTCATTGTCACCGGCAATCCAATCCGGGTGATTGGACGGACGTTTGAATTCCCCACCCCAGTTGCCGTACCTACTTTCAATGAGAGCCATGTTCCAAGCATGAAATTCGCCATCGGACGCCGCTATCGCGATTCCGTATTTGTAATTGGTATTCTTATCCACATACAACTGCACAACAGGACGTTGATTATATTCATTGGTAGATTCCGCATAGAACCAAATGTGGAGACTGTCAGTACCCATCGGCAAAGCATAGTCAACTATATCGTCCACAAAAGCGCTGTCAGAAGTGGAGAAGAACGGACTTTCTGCTATAATTTGGTAGGAATTATCCATAACGAACACGGAGAAGGAGAACGGTTGGTTCGCGCTGTTCATCATGGTGAGGACAGACCCGATGGAGGAGCTGGGGAAGTTAAAAGCCGAGCGGATGGTGTCCTGCTGGGTGAAAGTGTGGGTCAAATGGGAGTTTTCATCACCGTTGTTGCCCGCACTAGTCACAAAGACCACACCTAAATCGGTGAGTCGTTGCATTTCATCGGCTAACGGACCAGTTCCGTCCATATAATCAAGGCAATACAATCCCCAACTCATGCTGATAACCAAGCGTTTACCCTCCTGTTGCGCAACATCGTACATCCAACGCCAAGCATCAATCACCTCCTGGTCTGTCAAACTGACAGAAACGAAAAGGAACTCAGCTCCCATAGCGACCCCTTTGTAAATGGAGCCTCCGCCCGAACCGCCGGCAATACCTGCGCAGTGCGTGCCATGGTAGGCGTATTGATAGACATTGCTGGTGTCGCATTGTGCAGCAAGGAGTGCTTCACGACCAATATATTCCGTGCCATAAGTGTATCCTGCAGGGGCAGGTCCAGATGTTTTGAATTGGTCCCAAGCACGTAACACACGGTAATTCTGCATAGTTGTATCATAAAATACCGGATGCGTGTAGTCGAAGCCCCAGTCGGTAACCCCGATAATCACCCCCTCTCCGGTGAATTCCTGCGGCAAATTGATGGCGGCACGCACACTGTCCACGCGACCGTCAACGGCAGCCTTATGCAAAAAACCTTGGGCATTCGCCGACATCATCAACACTATCAAACTAACAAATAATAAACTTTTTTTCATATTTTTACGTATTTCTCCATCAATAATTCATCTTCTCATCTCTTCATCTTTTCATCTCCTCATCTCATATTCCAGGGCTTACGCCACTGGGCTAGAATATGTCGCCCTTACAGGGCTTTCAAGGTTAATCCTTGATTCGGAAATTCAACACTTGCAAGAAATCCTTCAGCTCCGGATTCTGCTCCAGCATGTTGTTTACCTTGTCCTCGCTGGTGTAAATCACCTTCTTTTTCTCATGTTCGTGGATGACGAACTCTATCTCATCGACATTCAGCTTGAACTGGTTGCGCCAATACTCCAGCATCGCCCGCTTGCTCATCTCCAACTGGTTTTTCTGGAAGTCGTTCTCCACATCTACATATATCACATCGTTCTCATAACGAGGCAGATAGTCTCTCAACTGATGGTAAAATGCCGGCTTCTTCTGGAAGATGACGTCTACCATCTTCTGCCAACACTCCTCAAAGGTCTCCGTCGCCTCATTTTGCGTTTCCGGAACATTTGGTTCGGGTTGTGGTGACGCACCAACCTGCATTTCTGTCTCATTATTCTCGGGCTGTACAGACGCTATATTTTGCGTCTCTACATTGTCTGTCTCGGGTTGTAGAGACGCGATTAATCGCGTCTCTACAGCCGGTTGCGGTGGCTGAGGCTGCTGAACCTGTTGCGGCTGTTGCACTTGTTGTACCTGTTGTACCTGTTGTACCTGTTGTACAATAACCTGCGTCTGAGTTGTTACCTGTTTGATTGAGGGCAACGGTTGTATCGGCGTGAAGCCTGCGAACTGCAAGCCTTGGGTAGCTCTTTGGGGTTCTGCAGGGGCGATTCGAGCTGTCGGATCTCCTGCGGCGGAACCTGCGCCTTCCGGGTTATCTACGCTCCTGCGATTGCCTCGCATTGCGCAGCTTATAGACGTAGTTGGCGTTGATCTGCATCAAGCACAACTCGACTGAAAGCCGCTTGTTGTTGGACATTTTATAGTTGAAATCACACTGATTGGCCAGTTCCAAAGCGCGGGTGAGCAGCATCCGGTCAGCCCGCTGCGACTGCATCTGCAGTTTCTGCTTGATGGTGTCTGACACCTGCAGCAACTGTACCGTTCCGGGATTCTGCGCCAAGAGCAAGTTGCGGATATGGGAGGCAAAACCGGCGATAAAATGCTGGGCGTCAAATCCTTTCGCCAAAATATCGTCCAACAGCAACAATGCACCCGAAACATCCTCGCTCAACACCGTGTCCAAAATCTGGAAGTAGTTGTCTACATCCAAAACGTTCAGGTTGGCGATGGTCTCCTTGTAAGTGATGTTCTTGCCGGTGAAACTGACCAGCTGGTCGAAGATGGAGAGCGCGTCACGCAGGGCACCATCGGCCTTGGCAGCCACCACACGCAGAGCGTCTTCCTCGGCAGCTACTCCCTCCTGTTGCGCCACATACTGCAGATGGCGCACGATATCGTTATCGTTAATCCGCTTGAAATCATAGACTTGGCAGCGCGACAAGATAGTCGGCAGAATCTTGTGCTTCTCTGTAGTGGCCATAATGAACTTGGCGTAGGCAGGCGGTTCCTCCAGCGTTTTAAGGAAAGCGTTGAAGGCAGCACCCGTGAGCATGTGTACCTCATCAATGATGTACACCTTGTATTTGGCACCTTGCGGTGGGATGCGCACCTGGTCAACCAGGTCGCGGATGCCCTCCACGGAGTTGTTGGAGGCGGCATCGAGTTCGAAGACGTTGAAAGAGGCCGAGTTGTTGAAAGCTTGGCACGATTCGCACTCGTTGCACGGCTCGAAATCGTCGGTGAGATGCTGGCAGTTCAAAGCTTTCGCGAAAATACGGGCGCAAGTGGTCTTACCCACACCACGAGGTCCGCAGAAGAGGAAAGCCTGCGCCACCTGGTTGTTGCGGATGGCATTTTTGAGCGTCGCCGTGATGGTCTCCTGCCCCACCACAGAGTTAAAAGTCGAAGGTCTGTATTTTCTCGCCGAAACGATAAAGTTGTCCATATTGTCTATTTTACATTAATGTTAGAACCTGCAAAAATACAAATTTCTTTCCAACGGAGAAAAATAATTATGCATTGTGAATTATGAATTATGAATTAACGCCCGCGTCGCTTTCCGCGCCTCTTTCCAACGAGGATAGTAGCGGTCCATGAGCGCATGGAATTTCGGACCGTGGTTAGGCTCGACAAGGTGCGCAAGTTCGTGAACCACAACGTGTTCCACGCACCATTCGGGCAACAGCAACAGATACGTACTGAAACTGATGACACCGGTTTTCTTGTTGCATGCACCCCAGCGCGAGATAGTCGGTTTGTAAGTAATCTTCTGCGGATGAACACCCATCAACTCGGTATATTTCAGCAACATAGGCTTGATCATGGCATCCAGACGATCCGCCGCGGCACGAGCCTGCTCCTTCGTTTCCAAAGGCAGCTGTTCGTAGAAACTGAGGCGCTTCCGATTGGCTTCCAGTTGCCGCTGCATCGCCCCCTGAATCCACGCCTCGTTGTCGCGAATGAACTGATCTATCGCGCGTTTCGGCGTAAAGCGCGGCGCGGAGATATGCAAATCCCCGTTGCTCACCACCCGCATCGAGAGTCGGCGCGTCCGTCGGTATGTGATTTTGATATCCATCTTTCTTTGAAAACGCAAAAATACGCAATTTTTTAGTATGCATTTGAAATTTATGTACCTTTGCGGCAAAATATCCGACAATGAGAAAAACCTTCATATTTCTACTGTTATTGGCTACTTTCGGCGCACAAGCGCAGTGTCCAAGATCCGACGGTGCCCAAACGATTGTCGATTTGAATGAGTTGGCTAAACGTCTAAATATTGTGCAGCCCACCTGGGAATCGCTCAACCAGCGCGGCTACCCGCAGTGGTTCCAGGATGCGAAACTCGGCATCTTCATCCACTGGGGACTCTATTCCGTGCCCGCCTACGCCTCGAAAGAGGGCTATGGCGAGTGGTTCTACCGTGGGCTGATGCAAAAAGAACCCGAACGGATGCGCATCATGAGCTACTATGCCGACACTACCCTACCCGCCTTCGACCAATACAAGGAACTCACAAAATACTGGCACGCAGAGCTCTGGGACCCCGACGAGTGGGCGGAACTTTTCCAGTATGCCGGTGCGAGATATGTGGTCCTCGTCACCAAGCACCACGACGGCTACTGTCTGTGGGACAGCGAACTCCAACCCGAATGGAACAGCGTGACGAGCGGTCCGCACCGCAACATCGTAGAGGAGTTGACCAACGCTGTGCGCAACTGGGGAGGACTGCGGATGGGTTTCTACTACTCGCTGCCCGAATGGACCAATCCGCGCCACATCTGGATGGTGGATCCCGACAACGAGATCGGCGACTATGTCGATAACTACATGGTGCCGCAGTTCAAAGAGTTGGTGACTCGCTACAAACCCGACCTCCTCTTCTCCGACGGCGACTGGAACAACACGGCGGAACAACTTCGTTCACAGGAACTTATCAGCTGGTACTACAACACCGTGGGCAAAGATGCCATCGTGAACAACCGATGGGGCAACGGCACGCAGCACGGCTTTCTCACGCCAGAGTACAGCGCGGGCATCGCGAACACGGAGGTGCCGTGGGCGGAGTGCCGCGGACTCGGACGCAGCTTCGGCCTCAACCGCAACGAGGACTTGGACAACTACATGACCGACAAGGAGTTGATCCAGCATTTCGTAGAGTTGGTAGCCCACGGCGGCGGCCTGACCCTCAATGTGGGTCCCTACGCCGACGGCACCATCCCGCTCATCCAGCAGGAACGTCTGCGCGGCTTAGGTGAATGGCTAATGTTCAATGGTTCGGCCATCTACGGCACGCGCCCGTATGAGATTCCGTGCCAACGGGAACGAACAAAATCCCAATTACCATACTGGTACCACAATGCCATCGGTAAGGACATTGATTTCGATTGGGTGCGCAACGCCCCGATGCGTGAAGCGACCCCTGACCATTTTGATATACACTGGGATGGCGAAGTGACAGTTCCCTTCGACGGGGAATACACGTTGACCCTGAAAGCGGATGATAAGGCCACTGTTTACAGGAAAACCGCTGAAGACAGATGGGACACCTTGCTGCATTACGACAAAAGTGCGTCCATTAATCCGAAAGCGCAAACCGTATTGAAGTTGCAAAAAGGAGAAACAATCTTTCTTCAAATAGAATATCACGAAGAGGATTTGGAAGCTTCCATATCGTTAAAATGGAGCAAAGACGGAGGCGAAGCAACTCCTGTTCCAGGATATTGGGAAGGGAATGTTTTGTGGGACCGAACCACCCGCTGTTTTACCACTCGCGATAATGACTTGTATATCATTGAATTTAATCGTCCTGACCGAAATAAACCTTTGGTGATAAAGAATATGCCGAGAATCAATCCCAAGGCGATATTTCGTTTGGTGGATGATTGGGCATATTGGGGCAAGCTGAAATGGAAACAGGACAAGCACGGCACGCTCACTATCGACTTTTCCAACATACCACAGAAGTTGTTGAATCATCTGGAGAACGCCTGGGTCATCCAAGTCGAAAACTACCAACCCTAAACTCCTAAGCGTGTAAACCTGTAAACCTGTAAACCTGTAAACGTGTAAACCTCTAAACCTCTAAACCAAAAATTTGTATTTTTGCCACCCCTTAAGAACATCTTTAAACATCGTAATATGGATATCAAAAATTACATTCAAGAAAACGAACCCCGATTCCTGGACGAACTGTTCAGCCTGTTGCGCATCCCTTCCATCAGCTCGCAAAGTGAGCACAAAGAGGACATGGTGCGCTGTGCCGAGCGTTGGAAAGAGCTGATTATGGCTGCTGGCGCCGACAGCTGCGATATTTACCCCACCGAGGGCAACCCCATCGTGGTGGGCAAGAAGATGGTCGATCCCAACGCCAAGACCGTCCTCGTGTATGGTCACTACGACGTGATGCCCGTGGATCCCATAGAACTTTGGAACACAGAGCCTTTCGAGCCCGTCATCAAGGACGGCAAGATTTGGGGACGCGGTGCCGACGACGACAAAGGACAGTCGTTCATGCACGCGAAAGCATTCGAATACATGGTGAAATCCGGTAACCTGAAGTGCAACGTCAAGTTCATGCTCGAAGGTGAGGAGGAGATCGGCAGCACACAGCTCTACAGCTTCTGCGAGGAGCACAAAGACCTGCTGAAGTGCGACGTCATCCTCGTCTCCGACACCGGCATGATCGCCACCGACACGCCCTCCATTACCGCTGGTCTGCGCGGCTTGTGCAACATGATCGTGAAGGTCACCGGTCCGAACCGCGACCTCCACTCCGGTATCTTCGGCGGCGCAGTGGCCAACCCCATCAACGTGCTCTGCGACCTCATCAGCGGTCTCATCAACGACAAGGGCGAAGTCACCATCCCCGGTTTCTACGACGACGTGGTGGTGCTCTCCAAAGAGGAACGCGAACTCATCGCGCAGGCTCCGTTCGATGAAGAGGAGTACAAGAAATCATTGGATGTCAAAGCGTTATACGGCGAGGAAGGCTACAGCACCATCGAACGCACCGGCATTCGTCCGAACTTGGGCGTGTGCGGTATCGAAGGCGGCTACACGGGAGAGGGCTTCAAGACCGTGCTGCCCGCAACGGCTTCCGCCAACATCTCTATGCGCTTGGTCGCCAACCAGGATTCCCACAAGATTGCGGAACTTTTCCAGAGACATTTCGAGAAGATCGCGCCCGACTACGTGAAGGTGGAGGTGATTCCCGCGCACGGCGGCGAAGCCTACCGTTGCGGCGTGGATGTGCCTGCGTATCAAGCTGCTGAGAAAGCCTATATGGATGTTTACGGCAAACGCCCGATCCCGACCTACAGCGGCGGCAGCATCCCGATTGTGGCGCACTTCGAGAAGGTGCTCGGCGTGAAATCCATCCTCTGCGGCTTCGGTCTCGGCGAGGATAACATCCACTCCCCGAACGAGAACTACAAACTCGAGCATTTCCGCCGCGGCATCGAGGTAATCACGCACTTTTACGAGCATTTTTGCGAATAATATGGCTTAGGAGCTTACAAGCTTAGAAGCTTAGGAGCTTAATAATTCGCAAATAGAAAATAACGGGACATCCGATGAGGGTGTCCCGTTCGGTTTTTGTAGAGACGCGATTAATCGCGTCTCTATACGCATTAAAACGTAGTATACAAACACGAAATATCCCCTTCGCTGCGATACATCAAGAGCAGCAGCACCAGGGCGAATATCGCCATGATTATCAATATTTTAACGACCCTCTTTTTCCAGAACATAGCTTTTGATTCTTTGATAGATTAAAAATGCGCCGTAGCTGGAATGGTGCTGCCAATCCTCGAAAACGCCCGGCACGGCGGAAAGGTCGGTGCAATCAATGTATTCCGCACTCTCCTCGTTCAACACACGCAACATATTTTGCGAAACCTGCTGCATCTTAGGCAGTTCCGAGGAATGCACTTTCTCGAATGCGATGTGGTTGTAAGGGCCTGCCACGAAAACAACATCTACACCACGCTGTTTGCATAGCCGGATCATCGTGCGCAATTCATCAGAACGATAAGGATCCTCAGGATGCGGATACAGTGTGTAGGAGTGTACATCAAAACCGGAAGCGACATTCAGCCGGTAATTGTAACGGCTACTGTCGGGAGGGGTGCCATTTAGAGGCATAGCGGCAATAGCAGCACGGTCCAGCCAGACAATACTCTCAAAAAAATCCGAATCATCCAGTCGAAAAGCCAAATCCTGATAATATTTTCGGCGCAATTTGTCGAGATGGAACCCGAAAAAGTCCCCTACCCTGTCCATAAAGAAGATCTGCCGCTTATTGGTTTTCAAAATCTCAGCAACATCTTGATTTTTAGGTCGATTTGCTCTCTTGTAAGCCGTATATGAGACATATCGGTTGAAATAGTCGGCATTGCTGGCCGCCAGCTTATTGCAACCGTAAGACGGATTGAGGAAGAAGATCACTTTCAACCCTTTGACATTCTCATTACTCTGAATCAGAGGAAAATAGGTACAGGTAGTCCGACCTGCACCCGCAATCACTGAAAACCCACAATGAATTGCGGTGTCGGCGTTCAAGAAGTCGTAATAGTTGCCCTTCGCGCGACCGTTGCTCTCCGAAGTGCCCAGCACCAAATAGCCGCCATTCTTCTTGATACTCTGCAGCAGCAAATCCGTATACAGCGGATTATTATCCCGAAGATCCTGATGACGAATAGTATAGAGTTGTCCATTCGTCTTTGGCGCACGGAAGGTCGGAATGCACACCGCCACCAACAGCCAGAAAACAACGGCTGCCAAGGCAACTACGCCAATACGAGCGAGATTTTTCAGACGATATACTTCTTTCATCAAAACAACAACTTGAACATTATCAACAGTTTATCAACAGGATAGTTGAAAAAGATCCAACCGATGGTCACAAAAACAAAAGTTCCGCAAATGCCAACCGTCCTTCGTAAAGCATTCACCTCTTTGGCAGGCTTTCCATACGTAAAGAGCTTATAAACAGAGAGTCCGACGCCGTGCCAAAGTCCCCAAATCAGGAAATTGAGGGTACTTCCGTGCCAGAGTCCGCAAACGAAGAAGGTGATCATATAGGCTGTCACCGACACTACCATCCGATATTTGGCGATGGGCAGACGGTTGAGCAGCGCAACGACTGGCTTAAAGACGTAAATGCGCAAAAAAGTGGAGAAAGTGATGTGCCAACGCTTCCAAAACTCAGAAATATTGGTCGAAAAGTAGGGATTATTGAAGTTTTCGGGCGTGCGGATGCCCATCATGTAGGCCATACCGATGGCCATATCACAATAGCCAGAGAAGTCAATGTAAATGTAAAGCGAGTAGAGCAAAGCCGCCGAACCCACCGCTCCCCACGGTCCAAACTGCGGCAGAAGCATCCCATAGTCAATGGCATACGGTTTAACCAACGGAACAATCAGCAGAGCTTTCACCGCTCCTATAAAGATTCTGCCGACGCCCGCCATCAGCATCCGGAGGTTGAAGCGCACGTGGGTGGTATTCAGCCAGTAGTGGAAGTTGTTGAGCGTGTCGATGGGACCCGCCATAAAAGTCGGAAAGAAGAAGAGGTAGTTGAGGTAGGTCAGCGGATTACGGGTGCGCAACGTGCCTCTGTAACTCTCTACCAGCCAATGAATCATGCGGAACAATATGTAAGAGAGCCCCAGTTTCTCGACCGAAAGGAAGTGCTTACTCATCGTGTCAGTCCACCAACTTCCAAACCACGACTGCACCAGCGGATAATTGCGCACGGCGAAAAGGGCAATCAGCAACATCAGCGATAGTGCCAACACCCAACCTTGCTTCTTTCGTTGCAGCAGCCACCCTGCATTGTAGGCCAACACGGCAAGCAGAAACAGCAAAAACAGCGACCTCGGCGAAACGATATGCGTCAAAATCAGAATGTTACCCCCAACCAACAACACATTGTTCAACCAAGCCTTCTTGAATGTCCACCTGCAAAACACAAACAGGAGAACGAAGATCAAGATGGAGAAGAAGAGGGTGTAGTTGGAGAATAACATATTTGTTTAGGCAATAGGTAACAAGCAATAGATCAACCGCCGAAATCATCGTAATGCACCATCTCCTTCGGGACGCCCAGACTGTCAAGCATATTCAGCACAGCTTGTAGCATCATTGGCGGACCGCAGATGTAGTATTCGATGTCTTCAGGTGCGGGGTGCGATTTGAGGTATTCTTCGTATATCACGTTGTGTATAAAGCCCGTAGGACCCGTCCAGTTGTCCTCGGGCAATGCGTCGGAGAGGGCGATGTGGAACGAGAAGTTATCATGTTCGGAAGCAATCTGCTCGAACTCGTCAATGTAGAAAAGTTCCTTAAGCGATCGACCTCCGTACCAGAAGGTGGTCTTTCGTTGTGTCTGTTTCACCTTGAACTGGTCAAAAATATGCGAGCGCATAGGCGCCATACCCGCACCACCGCCAATAAACATCATCTCACGATCGGTCTCCTCCACGAAAAAGTCGCCGTAAGGTCCTGATACAAAGACTTTATCACCCGGTTTCAGACTGTAGATAAACGAGGAAGCCACGCCGGGGTTGACCTTTTCCCAACGTCCTTTTTTGCGATTGAAGGGCGGAGTTGCGATGCGCACGTTGAGCTTCACGATGCCGTTCTCCGCTGGATAATTGGCCATAGAGTAAGCTCGCACCGTATCTGCCGTGTTCTTCATCTTCAAATCGAAGAGCCCCATTTTCTGCCAGTCGCTGCGATAAGGATCTTCAATGGCCATGTCAGAATAGTTGATCGTGCATGCAGGGATATCTATTTGGATGTAACCGCCCGAACGGAAGTCCATCGTCTCACCGTCAGGCAGTTGCAACACCAATTCCTTGATAAAGGTAGCCACGTTGCGGTTGGAGACGACCGTACACTCCCACTTTTTGATGCCGAAGAAACTCTCGGGAATTTCGATTTGCATCTCCTCGCGCACCTTCACCTGACAAAAGAGCCGTACATGATCGGCGGCCTCCTTGCGACTGATGTGCGATAACTCGGTAGGCAGAATATCACCGCCACCGGAGAGCACCTTGCCTCGACAAGTGCCGCATGAACCGCCTCCACCGCAGGCTGACGGCACAAAGACCTTTTCATCAGCCAAAGCCTGCAATAGCGTACAACCCCGCTCATGCTCGATCTCTCGCTTGCCGTTGATACCGATCTTCACCTTCCCCTCCGGAATCATCCTCTTCCGCGCAAACAACAGCAGTCCTACTAATAACCAAATGATTATCAGAAAGATTACGATTGCCGCTATGATGGTTAAGAGGTTCATTGTTCAAGTTTCAAGTTTCAAGTTTCAAGTTTCAAGTTTCAAGTTTCAGGTTTCAGGTTTCAGGTTTCACATTCCGAGAAACGCCATAAACCCTATCCCCAACAATCCAGTGATAATATAGGCGATGCCGTTCCCTTGCAATTTTTCAGGAATTTTGGCGTATTTCAGTCGTTCTCGAATGGCCGCAAAAGCGGTGATAGCCAGTAACCAGCCGATGCCTGAGCCCAGTGCATATGCCAAACTGTGCGCCACAGTCGAGAAGTTGCGCTCCTGCATGAAAAGCGATCCACCGAGGATGGCGCAGTTCACGGCAATCAGCGGCAAGAAAATGCCCAAGGCCATGTTCAGGGCGGGCAGATACCGCTCAAAGACCATCTCCAAGAGCTGCACGATACCCGCGATCACCGCAATAAAGATAATCAATGACAGAAACGACAAATCTGTGGTGGCGAAACTATCGTTCAGCCACACCAGAGCCCCCTCGCGTAGCAGATATTTGTCTATCAGGTAGTTGACAGGTACAGTCACCGTCAACACAAAGCATACCGCCAGTCCCAACCCGAACGCGGTCTTCACATTCTTGGAAACTGCCAAATAGGAGCACATGCCCAAGAAGTAGGCGAAAACCATGTTGTCGATGAAGACGGAACGGATGAATATTTCTATCATAACTATCTTTGTTTCTTTGTTTTGCGCTGCCCCACATTGCGCTCCTTCGTCGCTTATGTGGGGTTAATTGAGGCTTTGTTCGTTATTGTCTCCTTTTTCGACCCCACATTACGCTCCTACGTCGCTCATGTGGGGTTATTAGCACTTCGTGCGTCTTGCCTCTTCGAGGCTGCTTAAGGAATATGTTTTAATTTTTAATTGTGCCGTTTTTGAGCCAGATCAGGCAGCCGACGAGGATCAACGCCATTGGGGGTAGTATCATGAGTCCATTGTTGAGGTAGCCAGCGGCGTACCAACTGTCAGGAACGACTTGGTGGTTCCAAAGGGTGCCGGAGCCGAAAAGTTCGCGGAAGAAGGCGACGACAACGAGCACCAGACCGTAACCGAGACCGTTCATCACACCGTCCATGAGCGAGGGCAACGGCTTGTGCGACAGCGCGAAAGCCTCCAAACGTCCCATGATGATGCAGTTGGTGATAATCAGTCCGACGAAAACCGAAAGCAGCTTGCTCACATCGTAGAAGGTGGCTTGCAGCACCTGATCGACCACGATGACGAAGAAGGAGACTACCAACAACTGCACAATGATGCGGATGCGCGGCGGTATCGTATTGCGTATCAAGGAGATGATGAGATTAGAGCAGGCACACACCACCGTCACAGACAAAGCCATGACCACCGCAGGTTTCAGCTGCGCGGTCACCGCCAACGCCGAACAGACGCCCAATGTCTGCACCAGAATCGGATTCTCCTTGCTTAATGGTCCGAGATATTTCTTCATAGCATCATTTCAAGCGGCAAAGGTACACAAATTACAAATACGTACCGGCAAATAATATTTCACATCCCGAGGTCTTCCACGATTGTGATGCGTGTGGCAAAAAAATGTATTTTTGCGACTCCCCTATTCATGGGAATTTCATCATTTTTGACATGGAAGAATTACATAATCCGAAGAGAGACAGAGTGGCCGTGTTGATTCCTTGCTATAACGAGGAGCATGCCATTGCAAAGGTAGTGCAGGACTTCATGGCAGTCCTGCCACAGGCGCGCATCTACGTTTATGACAACAATTCCACCGACCGTACCGCTGAATTGGCTGCTGCTGCAGGTGCGGTGGTGCGTCACGAACCAATGCAAGGAAAAGGGAATGTAGTGCGCCGCATGTTCCGCGAAATACAGGCCGACTGCTACGTCATGGTGGATGGCGATGGTACCTACGACCCCTCTGACGCACCTGCTCTGGTAAGGGCGGTAATGGAAGAAAACATCGACATGGCCATCGGCGATCGCCTCTCCACGACCTACTTCCAAGAGAACAAACGCCGCTTCCACAACGCCGGAAACCGACTGGTGCGCTACCTCATCAACCGATTCTGGAACACCAACATCCACGACATCATGACCGGCTACAGAGCTTTCAGCCGCCGCTTCGTGAAACTCTACCCTGTAATGAGTCCCCAGTTTGAGATTGAAACGGAAATGACGATCCATGCTCTCGACAAACGCTTCTCCATCAAGGCGTTACCGACACGCTACATAGACAGAACCGAGGGCGAATCCAAACTAAACACCTACAAGGATGGCATCAAAATTCTGAAGACTATTTTTGCACTTTTCGAAGAGTACCGTCCCATGCTCTTTTTCGGAATAGTAGCCCTTCTGCTGATTTTGGTAGCAGTTGCACTATTCATCCCCATTCTGATTGAGTTTTTCCAAACCGGACTGGTACCGCGATTCCCGACTTTGTTTTGCGCCGGTTTCTTGGCTATAACAGGTGTCATGTCGTTCTTCACCGGGGTTTGCCTCGATGTGATGATTCGAAAAGATCGAAAGAATTACGAATTAAAAGTGATTGATTTCCAGGACTAACTCCTCTTTCATCATCTGATCCACCCCCCGCGACGTGATGGTCGCACCTGAGATGGCATCCACGCGATTCTCCTCAGCAACTTCAGCGGAAGTTCCTGGTTTCAAAACCCTTACAGAGACATAATTACCGTCTTTATCGTACAACTTTTTTCCTTCAAAGGACTTCATAAAGGCCTCATCTGTGATTTTGGCGCCCAATCCCGGCGTTTCCGATTTATGGTCAAAACAGACGCCCTTAACCGTTTTACCGTCCTCCGAAAGCACCGCATAGCCCCAAATCGGGCCCCATAACCCTTTGCCATCCAATCGGATAGCAATACCTTTGGTACCATCCGCGCAGACAATCTGGTACTGCCGTCCATCGTCGGTCAGTGGCACAGCAAGATTTGAAAATGCATCTACCGCTTTCGAACGGTCTATGTCGTGTCCTGCCGCCCGAAGAATCTGCTGGCACTTCTCAGCCTCCTTATTGCGATCACGACGCGGCTTCAGACCAGTGGAAACTAAGGTCAACACCACCGCAATCACCGTCACTAATGCAGTGATATACAAAAAGATATATGTATTGCTAAACTTTTTCATGCAGTGACACGTTTTCGGTTCGACAATAGTTTCTGACGTTGTTTGATGTGCCTCTGCACCACGCAATAATCGATCAGCGGGGCAAAGATGTTCATCAGCAGGATGGCGAGCATCATGCCTTCGGGATAGCCTTTGTTGAGTGTGCGGATGAGAATGGCGAGGATGCCGATGAGCAGTCCGTAGATGTACTTGCCGTCGCGGGTGTGCGCGGCTGTGACGGGATCAGTAGCCATGAAGACCGCACCGAACACAAAGCCGCCCATCAACAACTGGTCATAGCTTGCGACGGGACAAAGACCTGTCAACTTGCAGATTACCGCAGTGACATACCCGCCGACGAAGACGGAGAGCATGATGCGCCAGTCGGCCACTTGCGTGAAGAGGAGGATGGCCGCGCCGAGCAGAATGGCCAGTTTGCAGGTTTCGCCAATGCAACCGGGGATAAGGCCGAAGAACAACGCCCCCGTGGATGGTATCGCCTCAGTGCTACCATTCATCACCAATGCGAGCGGCGTGGCGCAGGTCATAGCATCCACGCCGGAAACCCAGACCTTGTCGCCGGAAATCACTGACGGATAAGCAAAAAAGACGAACGCACGAGCCAACAATGCGGGATTCAGGAAGTTGTAGCCCGTTCCGCCGAAGACCTCCTTGCCGAATATCACGGCGAAGACGGTGGCCACCGCGACGATCCACAACGGCACGTCTGGCGGCATAATCATCGGGATAAGAAAGCCTGTGACGAAAAAGCCCTCCGCCACCTCGTGCTTGCGGATCTGCGCGAAAAGCACCTCCACGGCAAGACCGCTGACGTAGGTCACGATGACCAGCGGCAGCCATTTGAGAAAGCCGTACCAAAGGTAGTCCCAGAGACTGCCGCCGCCACCCAGGGCGTCAAAGTGTTGGTATCCAACATTACACCAGCCTGCCACCAACGCTGGAGTCAGCGCAATCATCACCGTAATCATGATGCGCTTCATATCCACCGCATCGCGCACATGACAGCGTCCGTCCGTAATGGTTGCGGGCGTGCGCAGAAACGTGTCAATGGCGTCAAAAAGTGCGTTGAATTTGGGCATTATCGTTTTTTTTCAAAGGTGCAAAGGTACAAAATATAAATACGCGAACTTGCTATTTTCTTCTCACAGAGACGATGTGCACATCGTCTCTACAAACCGATCATTAACTCCCGCAAGGATTCCCTCACAATCCGCTGGCACTCAGTCTTAGAAGGACAAACCAGCTCGCACAGCGCGAAATCCTCGTCATCCACTTCGTAAATGCCTAACGCCTCCATCTGTTCTATATCCTTGATCTCGCAGGCTTTAAGCAATTGCAACGGCATCAAATCGAGAGGGAACACCTTATCATAAACATCAGTGAGAACAATGGCCCGGCGTCCGCCATGAAGCGAGGTGTTAACCTTGTAAGTGCGTTTCGGAGTAATCCATGCCAAGAAGGTACGCGACAGACTCCACTTGCGAAATCCCGGCAGCAGCCAACCGATAAACTCCCTTTCTCCACCTTCGTCAACAACCGTTATCTGCCGGTCATAAAAGCCCAGCACAGGGAATTTGTCCAACTTATTGCCACTCAACACACTGCCGCTGATGACACGCTTTTGATCCGTAGCCAACGCCTCATTCAAGAATCCGGACAAATCTGCACCGTAAACGGTGGTAAAGTAACCCGTTTGTGAAGTAGCAGGACCCGTCAAAGCAGCGATCTTTGCAAAACCGAGCCGATGCTCGCGGAAGAACTCGCCGATACGGGCAACCTCCTGAGGATCCACATACCAAACAGTCTCCCCTTTGTCCAACGGGTCAACATAATGGATGTGCGTGCCAACATTACCCGCTGGATGCGGTCCGCTGAAATAGTGCTTCTGAACGTTTTCTGCTTGCTCAAAAAACTGGTTGTCAGCTCCTTCATGCATACAAAGATGCATAGGTGCATCACCTGACGCACGTTGCAGCATCTGCAAGCCATATAGAAAATCCTCCTCCTTGTCACGCATCAACACGTTGAAGTCCGTGGCTAGCGGATTGCTGTCAAAACAGGGGACAAAAACCGCCTTGGGCATCGCATCCGGTGAAGGAATCACCGAAAAGGGACGCTGCCGCAGACAAGGCCATAAGCCGTACTGTAACAACAATTTGCGTACTGCTTGACTGTCAGCAGGTTCAGCGAACTCCACAATCGCAACAGTGTCATCATCCGAGGTCCTGTCGATGACCACCGCCTCGATGACACGCTTCTCCCCCCTCACAATCTCGCGCACCATACCCTCCACCGGCGACACAATGACGACTCGCTCATCCTTCTTGTCGCAGAACAGCGGTGTTCCTACGCGCACAACGTCACCCGCCTGCACGAGCAGTCTCGGGGTCAACCAACGGAAGTCAGAAGGACGGATATAGAAGGTTCCGGGCATGTTAAAAGCCAACCGGCTGTCAGGCGCTTCACCCGACAGTTTCAAATCCAATCCTTTGGTAATGACATAGTTCATACAGCGTATCCCTTGATGTGTTTTCAACACATTTTTCGCGGCAAAGATACGTTTTCCCTTTTATTCCACCAAATTTTTCTTTCGGAAACAGAAGAATCACGAGTCTCCCCTAACCCGTATAATCCGCTCTCCGATACTACACGAAAGACACCGTTTCTGCGAACAATAATGATCCATCAGTTCCAATTGCGCCTGAGAGTCGTAGGCACTCCCGCACGGAAATGCGCTGTCAGAGAAGAGCCGGGTGGTCTTGTTGTTCTCATACGGCACCCTTTCCAACAAGGCCAACGCATCCTCCTGCATGTCGTCATCCCCCGAAAACCGCGCATAGCTGAAACGGATCGGGGCCACCACATTCACAATCAACGAATTAACGATTGAATCCCCCATTCCGGAGGCATGCTTTGGGCTCTCTTTCCCGAACATATAGTGCGTCTGCCAATACTCGTCCGGTGCCACCGACAGCCACGTACGAATCCCGCGCATCCCCATCTTCAACACCCTGTCCGACAACTCATTCCCCGTTTCGTACAACATTTGAGCAAACTGCGCCAACCGCAACGGCGGGAAATTCTGCGGCCTCAGTCTCAACCAATTCCAGTGATGCGCCCCGATAGAGGTCAACTGATACTTGTAACGAAGATAATCATACTCGTACGAGAGCCGTTCCACATATTCGTCTCGCTCTGCAACATCCAACAACCCCGACTGTCCGAAGACAAGTGCATAAATCTGCAGCTTCGACGAGAGGTGAGCCCTCACAATCCGAAACGGAAGACTCTGCGCCAACAACTCGAAAGCCGTCCCATTCTTCTTACACCCGAAACTGATCGCCAGCGTTCTGTAAATCAACTCGTTCCAGTCCTGTTGACAGCTCAGCAGCGTGCTTTGGAAAACAGTCTGCCTACGTAACAACCGCTCCATTAACACATTTGACATCTGATTATGAAGGATGAGTGGTTCCAAACTCTGCAACTGTGTGCGACAGAGCAACATATCCGGCATCTTCATCAGGGTCTCATAACGAATGAACATCTCCCGAGGAATCCGACCCTTCAACTCCAACGTCGGGACAAACTCATTCTCATCCAATGGTATCTCCACATCTTGTTCGTAAACCACATGCAGAATCACAGATTTGTACTTGTCGTCAAACTGATGGTGATGCCTCAGCCAGTCTGAACTGCGACAGTGAATCTCCACGCTTCCTATCCAACGCATGCCTCCGATATTCACTACCGCCTGCAAGAAGTCAGGCCCAGCATCAAAATTGTGATAACCCGGGAAAACCACACTGACATCCAGTCCTTCGGTGGTCTTCAAATTTAAAAAATCATAGTGGCGGTGTTGCCACACATAGTGTAAAAAATCCTCTTTCATGGTCTCTGAATTTTGAAAACATGATACCTTTTGTTTTTCTTGCAAAGATACAATAATTCAACGATTTTATCAACACTTTCGTCAAAAAAAAATCACCACTGATTACCAGACAGATACAATTTTTTATTAACTAATCAGCATATAAAATTAAATTTTAAAAATAATTTTTCGCAGAAAAACAACACCATACTGTTAATCATATAAAAAATTATTGTAATTTTGCAAATCCAAACAATGAAATAAAATCAAAATGAAAACGGAAAAGCAACTACAAGGTATTCACGGCGAGGAGATGGCCGTAAATCTCTTTCTACAAAAAGGTTATAGGATTTTAGAACGCAACTGGCATTGCGGACACTTGGAGGTGGACATCATCGCGGAAGACGACAACCATCTCGTCATCGCGGAGGTTAAAACGCGGAAAACGGCAATATTCGGCGAACCGGAAATTTTCGTGGACTTCCAGAAGCAGCAACGGCTCATACGCGCGGCCATGCGCTACGCCAAATTCAAGCGAGTCACGAAAGAGATTCGCTTCGACATCGTGTCTGTCATCAACTGTCCGGAAATGCAGCAGGTGACGCACATCGAAGACGCATTTAAACCCAGGTGGTAAAAAAAAGGAAAACCCGTAAGCCGGGTTCTGTTCTATGTTGTCATTTATCTCGGACCTGCGTCGCCACAGGCCTCTATCAACCTACCCTCCGGGTCGGACGAGCAGCCCTCAAGCCCCGGTTTATTTGGTCTTTCAACCCATAAGGTTTACCCCCGCCGGCATCACTGACGGCGGCGTGAGCTCTTACCTCACGTTTTCACCCTTACCCGACAAGCGGGCGGTATCCTTTCTGTTGCACTGTCTGTCACGCTCGCGCGCGCCTTCCCGTTAGGAAGTATGGTGCTCTGCGTTGCCCGGACTTTCCTCAGCCTCACGGCCGCGACAACTCGGTTTTCCTTTTTTGTATTTGTTTCAAAATAATTATAGAGACGCGATAAATCGCGTCTCTACTATTGCCTATTGCCTTTTGCCTACTTACTAATTCAGCATTACCGGCATAATCAGCATCAACACATCCTCGTTCTCGTCATGTTGAACCGTGGGCGCAATCAAAGCGGCACGCTGCGGTTTGGAGAACGACATCCGGATGGTGTCGGCGTCGATATTTTCGATCATCTCGCGCAAGAAACGGGAGTTGAATCCAATCTCCATCGGATCGCCCTGAAACTCGCACTGGATGTTTTCAGCGCCCTTGTAGGAGTAATCCATATCCTCAGCCGTCAAATTCAGACCGGTTTCGCCCAAAGAGAGGCGAACCTGGAATGTGGATTGGCTGGAGTAGTTGCCCAAACGACGGATGGACTTCAGGAACTCGTCACGTCCGATAACCAGCACATTCGGATTCTCCTTAGGGATAACCGACTCATAATTAGGATATTTACCCTCCTTTAAAGAGGAATACAACTCAAAATTATCGAAAGCGAAACGAATATGATGAGTGTTTTCAGAATACTCTACATGCACCGTCTCCGCATAGTTGGAGAGGATGTTCTTGAGGTGAGCAATCGGCTTCTTGGGCAGAATGAGGGAAGAGAACTCCTCTGTCTTGACCTCGGAGTTGCGATAGCGGACCAACTTATGCGCATCGGTAGCCACAAAAGTGACACCGTCTGATGAAAGCTCGCATAAAACGCCCATCATATTGGGACGCAACTCATCATTGCCGGTCGCGAAGATCGTTTTGCTGATTGCGCGTTGGAGCACAGAAGCACGAATGTCGAAGCTTTTAGGCTCCGAGATGGGTTTCACCGTCGGATACTCGCTGCTCGGGAAACAGGGTGCACCGTACTCACCGTTGGCGGAAGAGAACTTCACAATGTTGTTCTCAGTGTCGATGGCGAAAACCAACGGCATGTCCGGCATGAGTTTCAACGTCTCAAGCAAAATCTTGGCAGGAACAGCCACAGAACCCTCACCCTCCACGTTGTCCAATTCAATTACGGATGTCATCGTGGACTCGAGATCCGAAGCCGTGAGTTTCAACTGGTTACCTTCAATAGAGACCAAAAAATTGTCTAAGATGGGCATTGTGCTGTTCGTTCCCATCACGCCGCTGATGGCACTTATATTGCGATACAACAGGTCGCTTGATACGATGAATTTCATATTCTTTTTCTATTTTATTTCAAACTGCAAAGATACAAAATTATGAATATGCACAGACAAGGAATTTTGTCCTGTAGAGACGCGATTAATCGCGTCTCTACAATTGCTGGGATTGTTCATCCCGCAATCGGACCATCTCCTCCAATTCTTCATACCACTCCTCGCCATATTTGTCGATGAGCGGACCCTTCAAGAATTGATAGACCGGCAATTTCAGACGGTTGCCATTCTCCACTGCTGTCTTGCAAATGGACCAATGGTCGTAGTTCAGCGCATCGTAATCCCCTACCCTGCTGACTCTTATGGGATAAAGGTAGCAGGAAATGGGCTTTCGGAACGGAATTTCGCCCTTACGGAAACACTTTTCGATGGCGCACTTCGCCACGCCGTCCTCAAAATAGGCGAAAGCGCAGGCGTCGTTGCTCTCCATCAAAGGAGTGTCAAACGAGTCGCCGCCATTGAAAACGAAAGTGCCGCCGTTCTCTACAACGGCGACACCTTCTTCGGTCATATACTTTTGATATTCAGGATAATACTCCTCAAGTTCAGCCACTTCGTCGGGGGCTACCGGCGCACCGCTGTCGCCCTCCACACAACAAATACCCTTGCACTGTTCCAAGTCACAGCAGAAGCATTTGTCGATAAGTTCCTCTGAAACGAGGACATTTCCTACAATCAGCATCGTATCCAACTGTTAGCCAAGACGTTTGAACTGACAGGTGAAGTGACGCATCAGTTCAGCTTCCCAAGTGATCTCCAGACCGCGCTTGATAGTATCGCGACGGTCGTAGACATTCTTCAGAGCAGCTGCAATCACGTCCATGTGATTGTTCGTGTAAACACGACGCGGGATGCACAGACGCACGAAGTCATTGCCACCGAAACGGTTCTCGCGGGTCACGGGATCGCGGTCTGCCAACACATAACCAATCTCACAAGCACGAATACCTGCTTCGAGATAGAGCTCGCAAGTCAAGGTTTGAGCCGGGAACTCTTCCTTCGGGATGTTGGTCAACACCTTGTCAGCATCAACAAAGATGGCGTGACCACCGGCAGGACGCTGGTAAGGGATGCCGTATTCGTCGAGTTTAGCAGCGAGATAGTGCACCTGTTTGATACGGGTTTCCACCATCTCGAACTCGATGTTCTCTTTCAAACCGACAGCCAAAGCGTCCATGTCTCGGCCGTTCATACCACCGTAGGTCAAGAAGCCTTCGAACGGGATGCAGAACAATTTTGCACCTTCGTACCATTCTTTCTTGTTGGTAGCGATGAAACCACCCATGTTCACGAGAGCGTCTTTTTTGGCACTCATCGTCATGGCATCAGCGTATGAGTACATCTCGCGAGCGATTTCGCGGAGAGTTTTGTTCTCATAACCTTTCTCGCGGGTCTTGATGAAATAGCAGTTTTCGATGAAACGAGCGCTGTCAACCACAACCGGAACGCCATATTTGTGGCAGAGTTCGCAAGTCTCACGGATGTTCTGCATGCTAACCGGCTGACCGCCAACGGTGTTGTTGGTAACGGTAAGCACCATAAACGGCACATTACCCTTATTTTCAACGAGCACCTTCTCCAGCTTCTCCAAGCTGACATTACCCTTGAAAGGCACTTCCAGCTGGGTGTCGTAAGCCTCAGGAACGGTCACGTCAATGGCGAAAGCCTTACGGCTCTCGATGTGGCCCTTCGTGGTGTCGAAATGGGCGTTACCGGGGATGATCATACCGGGTTTCACCAGATAGCTGAACAGCACGTTCTCGGCTGCACGACCTTGGTGAGTAGGGATAACATAGTCAAAACCGGTGAGTTCGGTAATCGTATCCTTCATGTGGTAGAAAGAACGGGCGCCGCCGTAGCTCTCGTCACCCATCATCATAGCGCTCCATTGACGGTCGCTCATAGCACCGGTACCGGAGTCGGTCAAAAGGTCGATATAGACATAGTCGCTCTTCAGCATGAAAATGTTGTTGTGGGCTTCAAGGAGCCACTTCTCTCTTTCTTCTCTTGTGGATTTTTTAATGGGTTCAACCATCTTGATTTTCCACGCTTCTGCAAATGGTAATTCCATAGTATCTGTTTATTTTTTGATTAATATTATTAATTGTTCTTTTCTTTTTCTTTATGACATTTGGCTATTGGCTGTCGGCTGTTGGCTGTCGGCTGTTGGCTAATAGGTCTCCGTATGGGACAATGTGCCGTCCTCGTTATAGAAACGCCACTCCCCTACTTGGCGACCTTGATCATAAACACCTGTATACCTGACATTTCCGTTGGAATAATAGACCGTATAACGACCTTGTTCCTTGCCATTTTCGTAACGTCCCATCGTCTGGACAGTGCCATCCGGATAGTAGGCGTACCAAAGTCCCTCACGAGTTGCACCATCCCGATTTCCATCGATGTATTTTTGGCGGTTCTGGTAGTAATGGGTCTCGTGCGCAATCTCGGAAGTCGGGTTGCCGAGGCTGTCCTTCACATAGTAGACCTCTATCTGCGGAGCGTCATCCTCATAGCTTTTCAGCGTAACCTTTGCATACAAGGAATCAGCGAACTCAATGGGCGGGAAAATGTGCAGACTGTCGATGAACGACTGCTCATCCTCCACCACTTTCCGTTTTTGGTTCTTATTCGACACCGCCAAAAACGCCAAAGCCGCTGCCAATGCCCCGAAAGCCAGGCAGAGCAGCACAACATGCACTGTGCCAAAAGGTCTACACTCCTTTTTCATTTCCTGATCTGACATCGTTCCAACCGTTATTTTTTCTTTTTCTTGAAAGACTTATTCAACTCCTCCAACACCTCTTGAGTGATATCATGGGCAGGATCGGCATAAAGTAACTGACCGCCAGACTGATAGGTAAAGATATATGAAGCGTTGTAGGTCTTGTTCACACGTTTGGCGGCAGCATTCAGAGAATCGTTCATCTGCTCCAAAGCAGCTGCGTAACGTGCCTGGAAATCCTCCATATAGTTGCTATAGTCGTTTTGCAATCGCAAGCTCTCCTCCTGCAAACTCTGCTGCGCATACTGCGCTTGTTGAGCATTCAGAGAACCGGAATTGTAGTTCCGCTCGAAATTGGCAGCCTTGTTTTCCAACGCTTTTTGACGGTTCTTGAAGACTAACTCTTGCTTCTGTTGTTCCGCTTCGAGAGTGTCTTTCAGAATCTTCACCATTTCGTAATATTCATTCACGGTGTCAATATTGATGTACACCACTTCACCGGTACCCACTTCCACCGGTTTCTGCACTACGGGGGCTTTCTTATTTCCGCCAGCAAAATGCAAGATGAACAGCGCAATCACTGCAGCTGCTAACACACCTTCCACAATCCAGTGCACCATCCCGCACTTTTTCTCGCATGTTGGCTTAAGTTCTTCTTTCTTGGGGGAATCCATCGGATCATTATTCTCCACCACAAAACCTTTCTCGTCAACCACGGTTGCTTCATTTTCCACAACCTCATTCTTCAATTCTTCGTTCTTCTCTTCCAAATTTTCTTCCATATTTTCTATTAATTGTTTCATTTTTTGTGCATGGGCTGACGCCCTCTGCATAATCTTCATTTTCGCAGGGGCTGACGCCCCTGCCTATAAGATGTCAGCCCTACGGGCTTTTCAAGGAAAGCTCCTAATTACCGACGTCGGAGAGGTATTTGATACGCATAATGCGGATCTCATCAAGCGTGTACTCGTCCTCGCCCAGCACGCGCAACGCCTCCTCGGCGGAATCGGTGTCGGCATTGGCAAAATAGTCGATGATATCCTCCTGATGGTACGCTTCAATCTCCTCGTCGATGTAGTAGGAGATGTCGATCTTCGCGCCGGATGCCACGATGTGCTCAATCTCGGTGAGCAGTTCGTCCATATCCAGACCTTTTGCGATAGCGATGTCCTCGAAACTGATCTTATGGTCAATACCTTGGATGATAAACAGCTTGTTGGCGGATTTCTTGGCGACTGTCTTCAGCACAAAATCTTGCGGACGATCGATTTCGTTCTCCTCAACATACTGTTTGATGAGTTCGATGAAACGGCGGCCGTACTTTTGCGCCTTGCCAGGTCCTACGCCCACCACGCGGGTCATCTCCTCCATGGTGATCGGGTACTGTATGCACATATCCTCCAAAGAAGGATCCTGGAAGATGATGAACGGCGGCAGATTCTCCTCTTTGGAGATAGTCTTGCGCAAATCTTTCAACAAGCTGAACAGCACCGTGTCGAAAGCCTCCTCGACATTTCCGGCGACTGCATCCACTGCATCGTCATCATCCTCATCCTCTTCAGTCACCGGTTTGATAGCCATGATCGGATAGGGATTGGTCATGTATTTCTTACCCTTGTCGGTAATCTTCAGCAGACCATAATTCTCAATATCTTTGACAATCAGGTTGTCGAAAATGGAAACGCGCACCACATTGGACCAGAACTTAGCGTCATAATCCATGCCTTCACCGAACTGTTTCAGCTTTTCGTGATGGAACTTCAGAATGGAGGTCGTCTTGTTACCGCAGATGATGTCCACAATCTGATCCTCTTTGAACTGCTGCTTCACTGCCAAAATCACCTCCAAAAGCAGCTGAATCTGCTCGGAAGCATCCATTTTCGGCTTCGGATGATTGCAATTGTCACAATTATGGCAGTTCTCTTCGGAATAATTCTCACCAAAATAGTGCAACAGATGTTTTCTGCGGCAGTTGGTGGATTCTGCGTATGAAGCTGTCTCTGCTAACAGCTGTTTCACAATTTCCTGCTCGGAAACCGACTTCTTAGCCGAGAATTTCTCCAATTTGTTCAAGTCTTTCTGATCGTAGAATGCGATACAAAGGCCCTCACCGTCGTCACGGCCAGCACGTCCTGTCTCCTGATAGTAACCTTCCAGACTCTTGGGCATGTCGTAGTGGATAACAAAGCGGACATCCGGTTTGTCAATACCCATACCGAAGGCGATAGTAGCCACGATGATGTCGGCCTTCTCCATCAAGAAATCGTCCTGATTCTGAACACGGGTTTTGGAGTCCAAACCCGCATGATACGGCAGGGCGCGAATTCCGTTCTCCTGCAACAACACGGCCAGTTCTTCCACTTTCTTGCGGCTCAGACAATAGATGATGCCGGACTTTCCAGGGTGGTTCTTGATGAACTTCACCACTTCCTTATCCACATCCTTGGTCTTCTCGCGGATTTCATAATAGAGATTCGGGCGGTTGAACGAGGAGATGAAAACCTCCGCCTTGTCCATGCCGAGATTCTTCTGGATATCGCTCTGCACCTTGGGGGTAGCGGTAGCCGTCAGGGCAATTACCGGAACATCCTTACCGATTTGTTGGATAATTTTGCGGATATTGCGGTACTCCGGACGGAAATCGTGTCCCCATTCGGAAATACAGTGCGCCTCGTCGATCGCATAAAAAGAGATGTTGATATCCTGGAAAAAGTTCACATTCTCCTCTTTTGTCAAAGACTCTGGTGCTACATAAAGCAGTTTCGTTTTGCCGGAGATGAGATCCTTCTTCACCTCGGCAATTTCCGCCTTGTTGAGAGAGGAGTTCAGAAAATGCGCAATGCCACGGTCAGTGCCAAACGTGCGGATGGCATCCACTTGGTTCTTCATTAGCGCAATCAACGGCGAAATCACGATAGCCGTGCCGTCGCTCATCAAAGCCGGCAGTTGGTAGCACATCGACTTGCCGCCGCCTGTGGGCATGATCACAAAACAGTCCTTACCTTTCAACAAAGTCTTGATGATTTTCAGCTGGTCGCCCTTGAAGGTATCAAAACCGAAAACCGTTTTCAAAGTTTGATGGATGGCTTTATCCGTAATTCTCTTCATATATAACTATATAGAAATACTACTAAATATCTGTATTTTAATCAAGTTCAAATCTAAGTACAAAGATATAAAATATTTGATATGGTATCGCTCGGAAATTATTTTTCTTGAAATTATTTTTATCAACACATGTTAATGAAAAACAACACGGCGGGAATGCGACCATTCTCGGGTGCCAAGAATGAAAAAAGCGGATGTCGCATAACATCCGCTTTTGTGTAATTATGAAAAAGTCTTGCTAAATTAAAACTCCCAGAGATCGTGCTCGAAAGTACGCAATTTTTCAGTAATGCGTTCGGATTCGATACGTTGGTCACGGGAATTAGCGATATATTCCTCAATGTCACGATCATAGACATTTGATTCCTTGTAAATCAAGCTGGAAAAATCGCGTTTCCATGTGATCAAATCGTCGAATGAGAGGCGTGCGGCCTGGTTCTTCATATTGAACACCTCCTGCTTGGCAATGAACGGGCGAAGCTCGTCATAATAGATGTAACCGAGACGCATGGTGGACTTGTTGGTTTTCACATCTTCCTCATCTTCTGCATCCTTGTCCTCGTCATCGTAAGATGAGCTGCTGGAGAGACGCTCGTATTCGATGACTGGCGTAATCTCAAGAATACGAACCTTAAAGGTGGAGTATTGTTTGTCGAAATACCAAACCTCCTTGAGACGATAGCTAATGATATCTTTCGCCTCATGTTCGACGATTTGTTCTTTCTCACCAATCACTTCGCCTTCGTCATCCAAATCTTCAATGATTCTGGATTGAGAGAGATTGCTCACAAGCTCTTCTTGCGTCATAGGCATCGTGCACATCTCATCTGAGTACACGGGCAACGCATCCGCACTTCTCTCAGGGTTCTTAAAATCTATAGCATCGAAAATCGTTTGCCCGAGATTTTTCCAAGTCCCCTTGGGATCCGTAGGGAAATAGAGCGGGTGATTGACTTTCTCGCGCAGGTCGATGATGCGCCAGACAGTCCAATAATACATAACATCCGCTTGGCGTACAGGCGTGTATGCGATAGGTTCTGTGAAATCACCTGTGTTGACCTGTTCCCAAGGGGTTTCGACCGGCCTGCGGACAGGTTGCTCAAGCGTGCTGCCAGTGGTTTCATCTTCCTGTGCGAAGACGAAGCAGGCGGCCAGCAGCATCATTGCGAATAATGTGAACTTTTTCATAATTATATTTTTTTTGTATTGATTATTTAATACGAACGGAGAACTCGTCCAACGTACGGGAACCAGCCTCTGAGGAGACTTTGATATCCATGAAATAGACAACCGTTCCGGAAGGAGCCTTTTGAATGGCTGATTTGGCCTTATCACTCAGTGCGCCACCCTGACAAGCGATGGCGGGCTCATCCATACCTTTGACGACGAGTTGGACGCGGAACGAGTTGACAGACCACTTGAGGTCGTAGACAAAGTCCTCACCCATAGTGGCACGAACCACCGGGTTAGCAAGCAACTCGGCTTTTGCACGCTTGCCACCACGGATACCAGCGCCAAGAACCGCACGCGGATCCGGAACTTTCTTCACACGGAACTCAGTAGACCCCATCGTCTTGGTGGTTTCACCAACTTTAGCGGCAACAGTAGCTGTCACTTTCTTACCGATCATGGAAGCCGGCACGGTCACATTGTACTTACCACCACCTTGGGAGGAGAGATTACAACCAGGGAATGAGACACTCAGTTTGTCGTGAGCCACAGGACCTGACACAGACACTGGGTTGGCGATACCGGCATACAGCACGTTCATCTTGTCGGCTGCGATGGTAGCGGAAGGCGTCAACACTGTATATTTATCCTTGAAGCCATAATATTTCGGTTGACCACTCGGATCCATAATCTTAATCAAACCGGCGTATTTCTGCTCACCCGTACCGCTGGTACCGATTTTCAGTTTCACGAGACCGTTTTCACCCTCCAGTTTGGTAGCACCACCAAGGCCATCTACAGTCAGGGTATCGGCACCCATCTTGTACCAAACCTCAGGAGTGGACTTGCTGTCGAAAGCAGCCACAATAATGTCAGCTTCGTATGAGTCTCCAGAGAAGACCATCTGTGATTTCGGGATGGAACGTCCAGTCACCTGGTCGAACTTGAAGTCCTCAGCACTGATGGAAGCTTTCAGGTAGGCAAGCATCATAGACTCGGCATTACGAACCTCACCAATCTCCTTATTCAGAAGGGTGATGGCTGCAGCTGCGATAATGTGGTCGAAATTATGCTCAGCCCAAGACTGTACAGCACCCTCTTTAGTGAACTTTTGGTCCACATCCAAACCGATACCAGCAGAGAGACGTTCTCTATCGGCAGGCTTAGCCAATTTCAAGATGGTTTTCTTGTAATCTCTGATCTTATCAGCAAGTTCGAAAGCATGCTTCTTATTAATCATATAGTCGGTAGGCTTGTCGAAGTTCTCCTTAGCCTTCATATTGCCGACTGTCGTGGGCACTTTCTCTTTCTTGCCTTTGTCGTTCTTCACTTCAACCAAAGTATCGCCATCAACGTAGAATATAAGATCTTGACGCATTTGCTCGATGTAGTTGACCATTTTATTGGTCTCTTTACGAAGGGCTTGCGCATTGACGTATGCATCATGAATCTTCGCCTCGCCCAAAATGGTCTTCTGCTGCTCAAACCAGTTGTAGTCCGAGTAGTTCTGTTGCGTGGCGTTGCGGGTAGATATAGCAAGGGTGTCATCCACCACGATGAAGGCGTTCAAAATTTCCGCAGAAACGTTCAATGCCAACATAGCGGTGTACACCAAGTACATCATCTGAATCATTTTCTGTCTCGGGGTTTCCGGACAATTTGTTGCACCCATATCTCAATTAAATTTAGTTAGTGATTTTGGAAATAAACTAAACGAATTACTTCATTGCGGCAAGCATATTGCCGTAAACATTACTTAATTTAGAGATATTGGCGGTTAATTTATCCATTTCAGCTTTGAAGCTGTCAGTTTGAGCTAAAGACTTAGCAGTTTGTTCGTAAGCGTTAGCCAATTGTGTGACAGCCGTGGTGGCGCGTTTCACACTTTCATTGTAAGCAGAAGCAACGTTGCCGTCCACTTCGAGGTTCTGAGCAACCCTGTCATATTGCATAGTCAGGTTACGCACAGACTCGGAAGCCTTTTGCAGATTGCTGGTATAGTTGTCGGTAGAGACAACAGCGTCGGAAACGCCAGCCAACTTGTGAGCGTTGTCGCTCAAGTTGCGCATACCAGATGCGAGGCTTTCCATCAATTCGGGACCAATCTTCGCCTCTTCCAACATCTTGTCAAGAGCTTGGGTCGGGGTGAGGGTGTCAGTCTTTACCTGTTGCTTTTTCTCGCGACGGGATTTCTTCTCGCTCTCCTCAATCTCGATATCTGTGCCAGTGGCCAACTCGGGATAAACCAATGCCCAGTTGTACTCCACATGCAGGGGTTCGAAAGCGGAGAAGAAGAAGATGATGGACTCCGTGAACATACCTGCCATCAGCATGATGTTAGCACCAGGCCAGTGCAAGATTTTGAACAATGCACCCAAAATGACGACTGCAGCGCCCCAGCCATACAGCTTGGCCATGAAGTTCTTGTAACCTTTCGATCTGACTAATTGATCAATTTTACTCATTTGTTTTAATTTTTTAAGTTAATGATTATTGTTTGATTTTAATTAATTCATTGTCTAGTAAACGTGAGAAGCGCTTCTGCTGTTGTTGTCACCTCTCTGACGGCCCATGAAGGACTGCACGTTACGGAAACCGACGTAGGACTTACAAGTGTCCTGATACTCGTAGGTGCGAGCGTACACCGTGGTGTAATAGCTGACATCCTTCCAAGAACCGCCGCGGATCACTTTTCTCTTCTTCACAGGAGAGTCATCCTTGGTAGCATAGTAAACATACGTCGGGTTCATGTCGTGGGTGAAGTTGGTGGCTGCCTCGTCGAAGGCGTCTTCGCACCATTCAGCCACGTTGCCGCTCATGTCGAACAAGCCCCAATCGTTGGGATGATAGTGAGCCACGATGCCGGGATAGAAGTTATCGTCAGCGATATAGTTACCGCGTTGCGGTTTGAAGTTGCTCAAGAAACAACCATTGCGGTTGGTGGTGTACGGACCGCCCCATGGGTAGGTGACAAGTTCGTTGCCGCCGCGTGCGCCCCATTCCCACTCAGCCTCGGTGGGCAAACGGAACTCATGTTCGAATGCATATTCCTTGCCTGCCAGCCAAGACATACGCAGTTGGGTTCTCCAGAAAGAGAAAGCCTTTGCCTGACGCCAGCTCACACCGACAACCGGGTAATTGTCGTATTGAGGGTTGTTGAAGTAATTCAGGACCATCGGCTCGTTGTAGGAATAGACAAAGTCATGAGCCCAGCAAAGCGTATCAGGGTAGATATTCACCACCTCATGCTTGATAAAGCGTTGATAACCGTTACCCATGCTGCTCGGACGGTTGGCATAAATACCACCCAGATCGTTGCCTTCCTTTTCGAACTCCTTATAGGAAGCCCCGAACTCATCAGGATTTTTAGGATCGCGATAGTTGCGATAATCAAACCACCAATACTCATAATTCAGCATGGAAACGTTCATACGTTGGGCGCTGTAATGGTAGAAGCGGGTGTTCAGTTTGCTGAACAAGGGAGATAATGCAGCTTGAACTTCCTCGTTTTCAGAATCCCACGGAATCTTCTCTTTCCAGTTAATCAATTTGGGCTCGATAACCTCGCCCTCATTCTCGCCCTTCTGATACTTCAGATAGTGGCCGTATTTTTCCTCATCGGTGATTTCAGCGTCACCAAGAAGGGTGTGAGCGATAGAGTCGCGCACCCAATAGACAAACTGGCGGTACTCGTTGTTGGTGATTTCCGTCTCGTCCATCCAAAAGGCAGCAATCGTCACATTTTTAGACTGCTGGGTCAATGCGAACGGAACGTCCTGATCACCACCACCCATAACATAGTGTCCTGTGGGGACATAAACCATACCGTAAGGCTCCAAATCGGAGGATTGCGGACGGTCCTGCACGCCGACGAGCTGGCCATCGCCGCCGTTCTTACACGACACCATTAACAAGAATGCCGCTGCTACAAAAATGATTACCCGTTTCATATTGTTCAATTTTATTAATTTCAAAATATGGTTATTAACGCTATTTTGTTAATTTTAGTATCTATTCTTATAAATGTATCTTGAATTGCCGTATCCGGAGAAGACTTCGGGCTTGTAGATGTCGAAGCAATAACGCACCACGACCTCCACATCACCAAAGCTGCGATGAGGCTTGAAGGCCAGAGAATTAGCGGTGAAACCGTAGGAAACACCCACATCCAGTCCCTTCAGGTAAATGTTGGAGGAATTGTAGAACGGACGCGCACCGAACGCGAGCGTGATAGCATCCTGGTAACGATAGCCGAGACCACCCCAGAAAACACCGTTATAACGAGCCAGTGCCAAAATCTCCCATTGAACTTTTGAGAGATCCGTCTTCACCAAAGCCTGAGGAATAATCTCCCAGTTCGGGTTGAACGGCACCACCCATGTGTAACCGCCGTGCAAATAGATTTGAGTTGAACGATGAGAGCCTCTGTCGCCAGACAATCTGATAATCGACTGAGTGGTATCAAACGCAGCCAACATCTGCGTCCAGCCTGCACCCACATACCATTGGTCGGTCTTATACAACACACCGAAATTGAAATCCATATCCAACGTGGATTCTGAAAGGCTTTGGAAATAGGGATCATTCGGATCAGTCGGGTTAAAACCAGAGACGTCAATGGCCTGATTATACAAAGAAACCTGCGCGCCGATGCCCAAATGGCCGCCTCCGACACGCAGTTTGTATGCATAACCTATTTTCACACCTGTATTCTTATAAAAACCGAGCTGGTCGTGCACCAAAGTGACACCGATAGATCCATGCAATTTTTTCAAATAGGATTCTATACTAAAAAGAAAGTCCTGAGGAGCGGTTTTCACAGCCGTATCATTGTTGATGGCCGTCGTGGACAGGTCGCCCCAACCTAGATACTTGTTGCTGTAATCAGCCGTGAAGCACAATGTATTACTCTGCTCCCCTATTCCGCCGGCGTTGTAATAGGACGTCACCCACGGAAAAAAGGTAAATTGTGCATCATCTTGAGCAAAACCTGACATCATCGCAGACATTGCCAAGAACACCAACAGACCAACTTTTTGTATACCTTTACTCATATTCAATTATGAATTGTTTTATACATTAACATATTAACTATCAATGTATTACGCAATCTTATTGACCTCTGAAAAATCGTTTTTCCTTTCATATACGATAGTTCAATTCAAAAAGTTACACAATACATTTATAGTCTAATTTTTTGAAGTGACAAAAATAGCATATTTTTTGATTTGTTTAACCAAAAGCAGGAATTTTGAGAAAAAAGAACTCAACTTATAAACAATCATCTGTAAATCAGTTTTTTACAGAAAAATATTATCATAATACACTATTACACAATATTTTAACTAAAACAGAGCGTTCAACGTAAGATTTCCAGTGTGGATGACCGCATGCCCCTGCATGGCACGCCCTTGATACTGCACCGCAATTTGAAGGAATTGAGTAACAGAGATTTGACCCGAAAGCGTCCAAAGCAGGTTCCGGCCAAGCTGAAGACCGTCCAGCATGAAATACGAAACCGAGGAGTTCTGTCCTACATCGCCCTTCAAATAGACATATTCAGCTGATAATGAAACAGTTCCTCGATTCAACACACGATACAGGGCTGAGAGCTCTGCATTATATCGATATACGTATTCCGCCCCTTCCCTATTGTCCTTATACGAATACAAGCCTTTCAGAGAGGCTGTGAAGCGGTTGACAAACTGCAACCTAAACTCCTGTTCCACAGAATAATCACTCACCCAATACTGCCTTGATTCAAAGGAGGTAGAGCTGTTGCGGGTGATTTTCCTCTGCAAATTGGTCTGGATATACAACGGCGCTACTGGGGTACTTTTTAAGATAAGTTCCAGTAAGTCAACCTTGTTCGTTTCAAGGCCATAATACAAATACTGCGTGTTTGCATTGGATTGCGTAATGAAATCGAACGCAAAGTAAGAACTGCTGTTGTTGAAAGAGAAGGTGTTGGTGAAGTTCAGACGATTGGCTACGAGATTTGTGTCCTCCCCCGCCTTGGGGAAGGGATTGAACATCCGCGTCTTATGCTTCAGAGAGGCGTTGAGTGTTAGGACGTCGGAGAATCGGGATAGGAACTTCCGGAATCCTTTGCTGTTGGACCATGCCGCCGCAGGACGCAACTGCACGCTCTGCGTCCATTGGCTCTGCCACACGTTGACGTAGTCGGTGCCGGCAATCCAGACCTTCACATACTCCGCTTCATCGGGAAAAGCGGCCACCTCAAACTCGTCCAACTCCTCAATGCCATTTCCGTTGTAGTCGTTCCAAACATGGGTTCCCTGCCCTTTCGCCACTTTGATGTAGGTGAATGTTTTCTTCAGTTCCATTCCGCTTCCGGATTCATAATACGTATTGAGAATAAACGCATTTCGGAAAAATCTACCCGTATATTGGAGATTCCCCACGAAGTAGTGTTCTGCATGGGAACAGTCCAAAGTATCGAACAACGACTGGTTACGATAAGTGGCGTTCAACGAGAAACTCTGGTTTTGGATCTGCGCAAAACGGTACTGCGCCCGCACTTCATGGACCATCAGATGGCGGTGCAGCCGCAGGGAATCAGGAACGAACTCAACGCGATTCTTATACCCAGCCAAAAACTGGTGCTTCGCTTCCTCTGCACTTTGCAGAGTGGCGTTCAATTCATTGAACGCGTAGCTATTTGGGCGCAACGAGTCGGTTAAAATCTCCTTGAAAATATTATGTTCCAGCAAGTTATCGACTCCTAACGAGAAATGCTGAAACTTTTTGGACAATTGCAACCTCGAAACCAGATAACGACTCCGTTGCACCGAATCGCGGGTGAGCAGATAGCTCGTAGCCGTCCTCAGATGCCAACTCTGCCATTGATCGTTGCTGAGGAACTCGTTACGAAGCGCATTCACCTCGCCAGTGCGGTTGAAATAGTTGAGACCGTACTGAAGCAGATGGGTTTTCAGCTTGGAAAGGGCAAATTCCGCCTGCGTCATCCACTCATGCCTATTCGTTGCATAGTCGGTTTTCAGATTGTAGTGACGGGCAAACTCCACATCCCGGAAAGACTCGAACGGAGTGAAGTTCTTATGGAGAAACTGCAACTGCACTTGACTTTTGAAGAGCCACGGGACCGTATCCTTGCGGGAGGCAAATTGTTCCAAATCGCTGACATTCAAAAGGTAAGCAAATCCAACATCATCATTGCGGTCTTTCTTGGAAAAGGTGTTCTGATCATAATGCGAAAGGGCGAACTCTGTTTTGACGTGGGTATTTTCGCGCACATCGAAATCCAATCCAACGGTTGCCATCTGCTGGGAAATGGGGGCAGTAAGCACCTGCACCGGCTCATAGTCGCCCTGCGGCACCCCTTCTGCAGGAGCTACCCATGCGAATACGCGCCCGTTCGAGGTACTGCTTGTCAAAATATAATTCCCCTTGTTCGTGCCCATATAGGTGAAATCCGGTGCGAAAAGCGCGGCATCCTGGTTGGTTGAATATTTATAAATTGTATATATATTATTGTTGTATGTAGTATCAATCTTCTCATATTGTATACGGTCCGGCGAAAAAGGAACCGTGTCGAAATAGGGAAAGAAGGCTGTGCCGCCCGCATCGCCAAGAGCTGCAAGGAAGCGCATATTCTCCATCGTAAGTTCCGGCTGGATGGATTGGTTTTTCAAATCCTGCTCATGGAAAATGTTGACATAGAGTTTGAGCGGATGCTTTCCTGAAAATTCAAACTCATTGTGTGTAAACAAGTTATATCTCGAATAGTGACGATTGGTGTATTCAAACTCCACAATCACCCGCTTTTCAGAGGAGACAAGCATTTTCGGGGTGAAGGTGAGCTCCGCCGTGTTGTAGTCCATAGTGTAGTCATAATCCGAACCTCGTGTAATCTGCTGACCATCAACATATACGCGTTCTGAGCCAGCCACAATGGTGATGGAGACCTCCCCGTCAGCGCCGTATAGTTTATACGGTCCCTGGACACCGTTTCGCACAGTAATCTGCTGACGCACGAACTTGCCCTTGGCCACACCGCCGCCCGCCTCATTCATCATCTTTGTCTTCTCTGAAGGTGCAGATTTCACCATAGCATCCAGCCCCAACACGTTTCTGGAGACGCGCAAGAAACAATCTTCCGACTCGCCCCATGTGACATCGCCCGCACGAACAGTCGCCATCTCTTTGATTTTCAATGCAATAAAGACACTGCTGATGTCTTGAAGCACTTGGGTGTTACCCTCGGGCTGAATAGGGATGTTTTTGTCTGAAACAGAGGCCATAATCTCCACATCCTCAGATAGTTTCCCTGAAATCTGCAGATTCAGCGAGGAGTTGAGCACCAAATCCTGATTATTGCCTACAGAAACACCACGCGAAATGGCACCGTTCGTATACAACTCGTTACTATTCAACACATTTTGAATTGAGGTAATGGGATAGTCGACCGTTTGGTGTTGCGAACGGCCAGGCTCGATGGAGGAGAAAGATTTGTGCGCCACTGGTCGTGACAAATCCGATGGAAATACCTCATATTGCAGAAATAATCGTTTCCCTAAAAGTGCGGAATCGAGAAGGGTAAGGGTTGATGTCAGAGGGTCGAGACGATATTGTTGACGGTTAATGCCTTGGATTTGAAATGTTTGCGGAATAATTGAGCAACTATCGAGATCTATGGTGAGGGAATCCACCTCCAGATGTTTCACACGCCACGCACCATCGCTTTGGGCCTGCAAATCAGAGCTCAAAAGCAGCAGCAGTATTGACATGAAGAGGAGTAGTTTTTTTCCCATTAAAAATATCCGCAAATAATTGGTGGCAAAGATAACTCTCTTTTGTCAAATTTCGTATTTTTGCCGGAAATTTTTTGACAATAGGAAAATGGAGAATTACACAATGAAAGACACCCGTTCCGGGTTTGGCGCCGGGCTGATGGAAGCCGCGCAGAATAACGAAAATATCTTCGCATTGACCGCCGATGTCACGGGAAGCGTGAAAATGGGCGACTTCAAAGCCGCATATCCCGACCGTTTCGTGCAATGCGGTATTGCGGAAGCCAACATGATCGGCATTTCCGCCGGTTTGGCATTGAGCGGCAAGATTCCGTTTGCCAGCGCATTCGCAGGTTTCATCTCCGGTCGCGTATACGACCAGATCCGCATGACGGTGGCCTACTCCAACCTGAACGTCAAGATCTGCGCCTCTCACTCCGGCATCACCGTGGGTGAAGACGGTGCCACCCACCAGATGATGGAAGACCTCGGGTTGATGCGGATGCTACCTAACATGGTGGTACTCAACCCTTGCGACTACAACCAGACCAAGATGGCGACCATCGCGGCGGCAGCGCACAACGGCCCCGTATACCTGCGTTTCGGTCGTCCGGCAGTACCGAACTTCACCGAAGAGAACAAACCGTTTGTCATCGGTAAGGCCGACGTGATGCGCGAAGGCAGCGACGTTACCATCATCGCCACGGGCCATTTAGTGTTCCCCGCCCTTGAGGCAGCGGAGATACTTAACGAGCAGGGCATCCACGCCGAAGTCATCAACATGGCCACTATCAAGCCATTGGACGAGGAAGCCATCCTGAACAGCGTTCGCAAGACCGGTTGCGTTGTCACCGCTGAAGAGCATTTCCTGAACGGCGGTTTGGGCGATGCCGTCTGCCAATGTCTGAGCCGCAACCTGCCCGCACCCGTGGAGACCATCGGTGTGGACGACCACTTCGGTGAAAGCGGTACACCTGATGAACTGATGGCACATTTCGGGCTTGACAAAGCGCACATTGTGGAGGCCTGCAAGAAAGCAATCAGTCGCAAGTAACCAAGAATCAATAGAATGCCTGAAATTACAGACGAATTCATCCTGTCGCTTTTCAGCAACGAGAAGACCAAAGAGAAGGCTTTCGAACTGCTGCTGAAGAAGTACCAGAAGCACATCTACTACAGTGCTCGCCGAATCACCACGATTCACGAGGACGCGGATGATGTGACCCAAAACGTGTGCATCAAAATCTGGAAGAACCTCGACAAATTCAGAAGCGAATCCAGCCTTAAAACCTGGATCACAAGAATTTGCGTGAACGAAGCCCTTACCTACATCGAGAAGAAAAAGCGGCTTCTGAACTTGGACGATGACAATTACACGGAGTTCCTGCTGGTCAGCCATGCAGATACCAGCACCGTCACGGCAAGTCAGATCGAGCAATTCCTGCAGGAGGAGATCGTCAAGCTGCCGCCAAAACAGCGTGCGGTATTCACCATGCGCTATTACGACGAGACGCCCTACGCGGAGATGTCGAAAATTTTCGACACCTCCGAAAGTGCATTGAAGGCATCCTACCATTTCGCCGCAGAAAAAATCAAAAAAAATATTTCAGAGCGTTTAACCTTTTAATATTCCCAAAGTCAATAGGTTGTAATTTTCACTTAATTATGTTTGATTTAGACAATTTAGAAAAGACAGAGCATTATCAGATTCCTGAGAACTACTTCGAGGAACTGCCGGGTAAAGTCATGCAAAAGATTAAGGATGAGCAAAATAGACGCAGACGTCTTATCGCTTCAGCCGTAGCAGCAGTCGCTTTGCTGGCAGTGGCAATCGGATTGTTCTTCACCTACAGCGTCCCTGACGAGGGCACGGCCATCACAAAAACGCAACAGGTGGTCACTGCAAACACCGAAGAAGAGATCCTGGAATCTGTCGCCACCGATTACTACAGCGAAGAACTGGCCATGATGGATTATTACGAATATTTGCAATATTAACCTAAAATGTGGATATTATGAAAAGACTTTGGATTTTAATGATTATCGCCGTTTTTTGTGCATCCAGCAACCTCTTTGCACAAGAAAAGAGCTCTAAACAGAAGATTCTTGATCGTCTCACCTACATGAAGGAGCATTTGACGGTCAGCGAGAAGGCAAGCGCGAATTTCTGGAAGACATACGAGCAATATCTCAATGACGAGATGGCTATTATGGACACTTACCGCAAGAATCTGGAAAAGCAAGGCATCAAGCTCGGCGCTCCGGGAACCAATAAGGAGATGATTGAAAAGCTGAGCGACAAACAGCTCACCTACCTGCAAGACCAGAAATTCGATATGCGCAAGAAAATGCTCGATTTAGAGTATAACTACTACAAGAAATTCAAATCGATTGTTCCGCCTCAGACGATACAGAAAATGTATAACTTGGAATACAAATACAAGAAAACGTTGACGACCACAAAGAAAGAGCCGAAGAAGGATCCTCAAGGGGCTGTCAACACAGGCAAGAAAAAACGTTAAAAAAGAAAGTGCCAAACGGCACTTTTTTTTGTATCTTTGCCCCTCGAAAAATCCAAAAATATGAAGGAATACCAATACCTGAAAATAGAGAATTCCGAGTCGGTTTGCACACTGACCATTTCCGCGCCGAAGTCGCTTAACGCATTAAACTCCAGTCTCTTGAAAGAGATGGACGATTTCCTCTCCACGCTCGACAGCAACATCCGCGTGCTGATTATCACCGGTGACGGCGAGAAGTCGTTCGTAGCGGGCGCTGACATCTCCGAGATGCAGTCGCTTAACGCTGAGGAGGGAGAACGTTTCGGAGCCTGCGGTGCGCAAGTGTTCCGCAAGATCGAGACGCTGCCTATCCCCGTCATTGCGGCGGTGAACGG
>Ga0310786_10000153_pt1 | contig 114915 bp, 158 predicted proteins | sample AusTroGonzalo_MG_FD_203881 | JGI IMG/M metagenome (GOLD analysis project Ga0310786, IMG submission 203881) | Bovine rumen microbial communities from tropical cattle in Woodstock, Queensland, Australia - Gonzalo_03 (v2) (version 2) | ecosystem: Host-associated > Mammals > Digestive system >...
AGCACTTTATCATAGTTAAAATTACCTGATAAAATGGCTGTAGATTTTAACAAAGCTTTTGTTAATGCTAATAAGGCTTTGGATGATTTTATAAGTAAGTCTTCTAAAGGTATCAAAACTAAAGGTGATGCCAATGGAATTACTAAATCTTTTGAAAATGTTACAAAAGAATTAAATAATTTAGATAATTTAATGATAAAACTTCAAGGCTAGATTGGTAATGGTATTGATTTAAGTAATATTATTAAATTTGATGATACAACCAAAACAAAGTTAGAAGAAATTGGCAATGAAGTTAATGCTCTTTAGTCACAAATTGATAGTATTAATGCGGGGAAATTATCTGAATTAGAATAGGCCTTGAATGCAATTGCGACGGCAAAAGCAAAAGAGCAAGGAACTGAGGCTATAGAGTTATTTAAATAGGGAGACATAGAAGGCGCACTAAATTTATTAGACGCGGTTATAACTAAACTTGAAGCAGTAAAAAAAGCAAATGAAGCTTAGGGACATAATACAGCAAATATAGAAGCTAGTCTTAGAGCTTTAGCTTCTATGCAATCTACTATTCAAAATGCATAGGAAGCTACAGCTAATTTAGTAAATGAATAGAATTTAAAAATAGCAGAAGGCGCCCAAATTGCAGCAGATGCTGAACAAAATTTTGCTACAAAATTACAGTAGGCAAAGGAAGCTGCGCATGGTTTAGCGGAAGGCGCGAATGAAGCTAATGGTGCTATACGATAGGGTGTTGAAGACTAGGCAAATTTTATACATGAAATTGATCAAGTAAAATCTCGTATCGCACATTTCTTTGGATTAGCTAATTCTATTAATTTAGTAAAACGTGCCATTCGTGACGCCTTTAATACAATTAAAGAGCTTGATAAAGTAATGACTGAAACTGCAGTTGTTACTGATTTTTCAGTTAGTGATATGTGGTCACAGCTTCCAGAATACACAAAACGCGCAAATGAGCTTGGTGTTACTACAAAAGCTGCATATGAAGCTGCGACTCTTTATTACTAGCAAGGTTTAAAAACTAATGAAGTAAATGCACTTTCGGTTGAAACTTTGAAGATGGCACGTATTGCGGGTCTTGATGCGGCCGAGGCAACTGACCGTATGACCAATGCGCTTCGTGGCTTCAACATGGAGCTTACGGAAGCAAATGCATAGCGAGTAGACGATGTATATTCCGAACTTGCTGCAAATACTGCATCTAATGTTGATGAAATTTCAACTGCTATGACCAAAGTCGCTTCTCTTGCTAATAATGCAAATATGGAATTTGAGACAACTGCGGCTTTCTTGGCGTAGATTATTGAGACAACTCGTGAATCGGCGGAAACGGCTGGTACGGCACTTAAAACTGTTGTAGCAAGATTTTCAGAAGTTAAAAAATTATTTGATGAAGGCCAAGTCAAGGGATAGGATTCTGAAGGCGAGATTATTGATGTAAACAAAGTATAGGCAGCTTTACGTACAGCTAATATTGATATGAGTAAATACTTCTTAGGAGAGGTAGGGCTTGACGATATTTTCATGGAGTTGGCTTCTAAGTGGAATTCACTCACTACGTTACAATAGAGATATATTGCAACTTAGGCTGCTGGTTCTCGTTAGCAATCTCGTTTTATCGCTATGATGTCTAACTATGCGCGCACTTAGGAGCTTGTTGGTAAAGCTTATAATTCAACCGGCGCAGCAGAACGTCAATTTGAGAAAACATAGGAATCTCTAGAATCTAAGCTTAATCGTTTAAAGAACGCTTGGAATGAGTTCACTATGGGTCTAACAAATAATGTTATAGTTAAAGGAGCCGTTGATATATTAACAATGTTATTAAATATTGTTAATAAGCTAACAGGTGTTTTTGGCGATGCGGCCGGTTCGGTTTTAAAATTTGTTACTGCAGCTATGGCTTTTAAGGGTCTTAAAACTTTATTTATGTCTGGTGGACTTTTTGAAAACGGCCTTCTTAAAGCGTTTTCTGGTACAGCATTAGAAACGATTTTAACAAAAATTGGTATTGGCAAAGCGGCGGAAGGAACGTTGTCTAAAGCAGCGGCTGGAGAAGGGACAACAATAGGTAAGGCTTTATTTGGTGGCATTACTACTGCTCTTAAAAGTGTTTGGGCTTCTTTTGAATCATTTGGAACATTACTTTCTGGTGGAGCGCTTACAGGAGCTACTGCTGGTTTTGCGAGTTTGGCAGTGGAAATAGGACTAGTAGTTGCTGCACTTATAGCAGCATAGGCTGCCTATAGTAAATGGCTAAAATATACTGATAAAGGGCATATTAAAATTGCTGAAAACTATGCGAAAGCTATGCATACGGTAGCAGATAGCCTTTAGCAGTAGGCTAATCGGGCTAAAGATGCAAAGCAAAAAATTGAAGAATATAATAATAGCATATCTACAGCTGAGACTCCATAGAAACGTAATGAAGCAATTTTAGCATAGAATGAATATATTACTTCTTTATTAAAAGAAGATGCCACTTATGCTCAATATATACAACAGGTTACTTCTAGAGACGGTCAAATTTATTTGACTTTAGATTCTGCAGCTTTAGCTGATGCGGTTGATAAAATTGCGGAAGGTGCTTTAAGGGCTTCTGCATTAAGTGATATATCTGATGCGACAACTGCGTATGAAAAAGCTCAGTATTATGAAAATCAATTATAGAATGTTGATTTAAATGGCGGCACTCGAACAGTATCTAGCGGTGGTACATCTGCTTAGGACTTAGGTAAATTAAAATGGTGGCAATTATTCGGTATGGGGCCGAGTGACTATAGTGAAGCAAATTTTTAGACAACTCCTACCACAACTTATACTGCAGCCACTTAGGGTGAAAATGAAACATAGACGTTAACCGATGCTTAGAAGGCTCTTTATGCTTCACTTTAGAATTAGGCAACGGCTGAAAGAATATAGGCTTCAGCATTTTTAACTTCTGCTGGTACTAAATTTACCAATCTCTATGCTCCTAATGCAAATTTAGATGCGTCTTAGGCCAGTTTGGTTGCTAATGCTTTTGCAAATACTTTCCAATTAGATGAAACTTTTAATAAATTAATTGATGAATATTCTACATTTTTTCAGAAACAAAGTGAGGAATTTTTAGTATCTAGATATACTGATCTATTTGGGACCGCTCCAGAAACTAGAGATAAAGCAGAGCTAGCGCGTTCAATTGCTCAATAGGAAGCTTATGATGCCCAAGCTGGGCAAACCACCCAAAATCTTGCTAGTTTGGTAAAGGATGAAGCAGGAAGAGTTATAGTTGAGGCATTATCTGGTTCATTTGATGGGGTAACTGAAAATCTTGGCTCTTAGCTTAGGGATGCTTATCGTAACTTAGATTCTGATTAGCAAAAAATGGTTCAACAGATTTTAGGAGTTGAAGGTCGGCATGCATCGCAGAAGGCAATGGGCAGGTTAACTGCTCTAGGACAGGATTTAAGTAATGCAATAGATACAAATTTTATTGGCTAGCTTAGTAAGACAACTTCTTTTTCAACCAAATAGTTAGAAACTATTTCTAAAAAATTAACTGGAGCCTAGAAAAAATCACTTGCTCAAGTGGCTAAGAATTTTTCTTCTTATGGTAAAAAACTTTCTGATACTATTGTAACTGCTGCAACTAACAATATGCTGTCAGCAAACCCTGATTAGGCGGAGAATGATTTCATTGATAAGCTTTCTAATCTTAGTGATAATCCAGTATTATTATTATAGGCCATTAATGACGCAGCCGCCAATGCTAGTGGAGAAGTTTAGAAATTAGCTACTGATTTACAAGAAAAATTAGCAGATAATCCAGCATTTTCTTCATCTCAACAATTACAATTCTTCCTTACATCAGGTGAGTTTGAAAAAATAAATGAGCAACTTGAAAAATTTATTGAAGAAAATGAGACAATTACACCAGAATATCTTAACGAGTTAGCGGCAAGTAGTGAAACTTTAAGTGCTTTAATAGACAATAATGTTGTCAGTATTGAAGGTCTTGCTAATATTTTAAATGGTTTATCAAGCGGCCGCATTGGTATTTTTGAATTAAGTGATTCATTAATTGATTTATATAATGATTTTTATGACGTAGAAGGGGCTGCCACTAGAGCATATGCTACTATTAATAATTTTAAATTTAGTGGCGATGGTACTGAATTTCATTAGTATATTTAGGGCTTAATAGATAAATTAAAAGAATTACAAAAAACCGGCCAATACGGCGCGATGTCAAAATATTTAGCTGAGTTTTTTGATGATGTACCAAAAGGCGTTAAAGAAATTGACAAAGCTATTAAACTCTTAGATAAATTATAGAAGAATAATGGCGGAGATTTTTGGACTGATTTATTTGGTTTAAAATATAAGACTGGTAAAAATGGTTAGAAAACTTTTGATTTCTAGAAAGTTATTGATTAGTTTTTAGCTAGTGGTAGTACTAACTTTAAAGATTATATAAAGAAAAAATTTAAAGATAAATATGGCTTGAGCTTAAAAGATTCAATGATAGATGTTTTAATTGGAGATTTAGGCAGCCATAGAGATTTAAAAACAGAGATTGCTAATGCTTAGATTACCAATACGATTAAAAAATACGTTGATGGTTTAGGAAAAGGTGTAAAGGTTGATAAAGATGCTATTAAGAAAAAGATTGCTCAAATAGCAAAACAATATAACTTAGATCCTACTGAGCTATTAAAGAATTTTCTTAATGAGAATGGTAAAAAGAGTGGTAAAGGTAAAGGTACTAAATGGAAATATAAAGGCGTTACTTTTACACAAGACGACCTTGATATGTCTGGCATTGATTCAACCGTTACTTCTTTAGAAACGGCAGTTAATTCTGCTTTAAAAGATAAAGAAATAAGGGCTAAATTTAAAAAACTTGGTATTGATCTTTCTGATCCAAAAGCTATAAAAAAGATTGACATGAGCACACTTTTATAGGCTTTGGGCACGGATAAAGATGGCCATTTTGATTTAGGTACTGCTTACGCAACATTATCTAATCTTGTCACTGAAGTTGGAGACGGCACATTAACTCCATAGCAATGGGTCGATCAACAATTAAATGGTCAACCACTTAAACTAAAAGCTACTTTTGATTATGTTGGACAAGACGAGAACGGGAATTTTACAACTAAGCCTTTAGAAGTCACAGTCACAGCGGGAGATACTTCTAAATTAGAGGAAACACTAGCAGGTATTGGCGAATCGGTTCCCAATTTAGTTGAAGATATGGGCTTAGAAAATACTAAAGAACTATTAGACGAAATAGAAGGTGGCTTAGTAAACTTCGATAATACTACTCATACAATTAATGTAACATATACTAGTGCATCTGAAGCTGCAGGTGTTGCAACTAATCTTAAGAATACTTTAGCAGAAATAAATACAACTTCATATACAGCAAACGTTGACGTTAAAGCCAAAAAATCAGAATTAAAAATTACTGGCAAGAATGGTCAAGTAATTACATTTACAATTTCAACCGCTGCACGTGGTGGAATTGTTGGGTCTTTCGCCAATGGTAATAATTCTATCTAGCCAGGACTCGCTTTGACAGGCGAAGAAGCTCCTGAGATTGTTTGGAACGCGGAAAAAGGCTATGCTTATTTAGCTGGGAAAAATGGACCGGAAATTAATAATTTAAAGCCGGGAGACCGTATTTTTAATGGGTAGTAGACAAAAGATATACTAAGACGTAGTGGTATTTCCTCTTTTAGTAAGGGAGGCATGATTCCTTCTTATGCGTTGCCGGTTCCTTGGGGTACAGATCCAACTGGGCCGGGTACTGGCACTAGATCTACAGAGAAAAAACGAGATTGGAAGAACGAATTGGATTGGCTTTACAATTTAGTTTAGGATATCGCTGAACATATGCGTAAAGTAGATCTTTTTACATTAAAATATGATAAATATCTACATGGCACGGGTAGAAAGAGTAGTACTTTATATGACTATATTAAAAAATAGTTAGAACAATTAGAAGCGGCTCAAGACGATTATAACAGCGAATATAAAAAACGTGGAACCGAATTAGAAAAATTAAATAAGGCGGCTAACGACGATAAATTGGGTAAATATGTACAATATAACACAAAGGATAATACTGTTGAAATTGATTGGAAAAAAATTAATGAATTGGCCAAATCTGGTAGTGATAAAGATAAAAAGAAATATGACACAATTGTAGAATATATTAATAAAATGGAAGCCGCAAAATCGAAGCGCGATGAAGCAGAAAAAGCTATGCTTGAAATTAATGAATAGGTATATGAAATTAAAACGCAAATGCGTGATTCATATATTAGTTTAGAAAATCGAGTTTTAGATGCTGTAGAAACTAGTCGTTAGAATCAAATAGATAAATTATCAAAACTAAATGATAGTATTGATAATGTTAATAGTAATATTTTAAATTCTATTTAGAAAGAAATTGAATTATAGCGTTAGATTCGTGATAATACTAAAACTGAAAAAGAAATTACTGATATGGAAACACGATTAGCATTTTTGCGTAGAGACACTACAGGCTCTAATTAGGCTGAAATTTTACAATTAGAAAAATAGTTGCAAGAAGCTAGAGAGAGCTATAGTGATACCTTATTAGATCAATCTTTAGATAAATTGTCTGAAGTCAATGAGAATGCTAAAGAATAGCGCGAATAGTAGATTAATTTACTACAAGAGCAATTAGATTATGATAAAGAAAATGGAAAATTATGGTCGGAAGTTACAACATTAATAAAGGGAGCATTTACCGGTGGTACTGTTAAAGATAAATCTAAATTAATAGATTTATTAAAAGGAACGGAATTGTATAACAGTTTAAGTAGCGCTTAGAGATCATAGTGGTCTCAAGAACTATTACAATAGCTAAAAGATGCTGGGGTTTATTTACTTTATCAAGCAGATCAAAAGAAAACAACAGGAAAGAACAGTACTACAACCGTACAAGGCAATAATGTAACTTTAGCTGGATAGTCTTCAAATACAACAGATACCACTAAAACAACTTCTGATACAACGCAATCAAATTCCAATCAAACAGTAACTAATCCTTTACCAGACAGCTATCTTTCTAATAACAGTGATTTTATTTCATTACCAAATATAGAATCAGCAGCTATTAATGGTAATTAGACAAATAATGCTTATACTGATAATTCAACCTTTAATATTGAAATAAATGTCGGCTCTCTTAATAATGATTATGATGTAGATTAGCTAATTAATCGTATTAAAGAAGAGTTATATGACTCAGCCGCTTATCGTAATGTTACTTCATTATCATTTATACGCTAATAGGAATATAGGGGAGATAACTCTCCCCTATAAAAGGAGGTTTATATGAGTGTTTTTTAGGGAGATTTTTTAGGTTTTACTCTAGGTGATATTCATTCTTCATTATTAAATATAACTCGCGTTAGCTCTAGTGATAGATATGAAAATAATTTATTGCCTACTTTCAAAGATAGCACAGTGGAAATCCCTGGTGGGGATGGTACATATTACTTTGATACTAATTATAGTTCACGAACTTTTAATATAGATTTTGCTTATGATAATTTACATGATGAAGATATGCGTGCGTTAAGTCAAACTTTAGGTTTTAAAGGCATACAACCTCTTATTTTTGACGAAACGCCATATAAAAAATATATGGTGAAATGCGCGGCTTAGCCATCTTTAAAATATATTTGTTTTGATTAGTATGGTACACGTATATATAAAGGTGAAGGGACAGTCAGTTTAATTGCTTATTACCCTTATGCAATTAGTACAGTACCAACAATTGCAAATAATACATCTAGTAACTTTTTATCAAATGAAGGTGACATTGAAACAAACTTATAGGTTACATATAATATCAATCAAGTTACTCCTTTAAATAATTTAGTTTTAAAATTATAGGATATTACATAGCTCGACTTATATACATTAACATTAAATAAAATTAGTAAATAGAGTACTAATGATGGATATATATTAGTAGATTTTGATACTCATTTGATCGAAGGGTTGGATAGTAATTTTAAAAAGACTGGGAATTTATATAATAAATTTATAAAATCGGGAGATTTCTTTAAATTACCAGTTGGACAATTTTATTTTTAGAGCAATGCTATAGCTACAGAAATAAAATATAATATGTTATATTATTGAGGATCAATCAATGAGTAAATATGAAATAAGTATATGGAAAGATTTACCTACAACTGGTTCTTATTTGTAGGAAGAAAAAATTGCTATTATTGGGGCGAATGACATGACTGTTCCTTTTCGTGCCTTATCCCCTAATTTAATAGAAGATATAAATGGTACAACTACGTTTACCTTTGAAATGAAAACAACTTATATTGATAATGTAACCGGAGAGACCTGTGATAATCCATTTATCCCATATTTATTTAACGAAAGAAAAATTAAAGTATACTGGAATAGTAAATGGTATGATTTAATTATAAAAAAGTGTTCGTCTGATAATGTTAATAAAACTGTTCAATATACTTGTACTGATATTTTTATTAATGAATTAAGTAAAAACGGTTATTCTATAGAATTTGATACTGATTTATAGAATAATATAGGCACGGCCGCGGAATTAGCACAAGTAGTTCTTGAAGGCACGTCTTGGTAGTATAGTAATGAATTATCATCTCCAATAGTGCAAAAGGTAAAAGGACCTGTATATGAAGTTACTGTAAAAGAAAATGGTAGGTTTAGTAGTACAAAATAGAGTCCATTAGGTGATACTTCTAAATTAATTCCTAACGGAGCAAAAATTTTAGTATTCTATGATTCTATTGTTGATATATTAAATTTAAAAACCAATACATATTCTAAAGCAATACCTGTATAGTTTATTTATACTGATGAAAATATTGACTTTCAAACTGATGTTAATGAAAAATTAGTTATTAATGGAAATTGTTATACTTGTAACTTTCGTTTTAGAAAAGTAACAAGAGACAATAAAATCTTTTTAGTCGCAGATAAGATACGTGATACTACATATGTAGACTGTTTTGAAATAAATATTAGCGATGGTGTATCTAATCGTTATGTAGCAGAACGTTTAGTTCGCGCGCGGAAAACTACCATTGATCCAATATTAAATAGAACTGTAACTTTGTGCAAAGATGCAAATGATAAAGACGTATATGAAATCATAAGTACTGAATATAGTAGTCCACAACTAGTTACAAATTTAATGGCAAATCCGATAAATTTTGTTAATACTCAAAGCTGGGCTGGTAAGATTGGAACAATTGGTTTCTTTCCTGCACTTACTGATTCTACTGATGTTGCAAATTATCAAGGTGAGGCATATTTAACTTTAAATAATGGCGATAGTTACAATGGTGGTATTTTAGCTAATATTGCTTATTTTACACCAACAGAAGCAGAAATATCAAAAGGAAATACTGGCGGTATTCATAAAGGTGAAAAATATATTTTTCGTATTCGTTGTACTAAAGAGGCGCCATATGCTTCGAATAAGCTTCAAGCAGTCGGCGGTGGAAAATACAAGAGTTTAATTATTGGTAATATCTATCCATATGATAAGAACAATTTAACTATATAGACAGGAGCAATTTTTAATATTTCAGATACTTGTGTGATTAAAAATATAAGCGGAAAAAGTTAGATGTGGATTGAATTAACTTTAACTGCAAATAAATCTGTGACAGTTACAAACTTAAAAGATTATGCAATATTTGTTCGCAATAATACTGGAGCAGTGCAAAAGATTTTTGAATTTTAGTTCTATAAATATGTAACAGGTGTAACCTCTTACGATGAAAATGCAACTATTGAAAGAATTGATCCAGGTGAAATTTCTTTATCATCGCTCGCAACAGAAGTATATAAATATTATTATCCAATTAAAAAAGGGACAGCTACTGATATAAAATATCTTTACGTTGGGGACACAGAATCACCAAATTATACGCCATAGTATAATAATTATGAAAAGAATGGTACAATTAGTGTAAAAGAATCCAATCGTTTTAATTTATTATAGACTATAGCAGAAACTTTTTAGGCGTGGGTTCATTTCAAAATTGATCACGAAGAAAACGGTGCAATTAAAATTGAAGATGGCAAGCCGCAAAAATTTGTATACTTTACGGAAGAGATAGGTGAAGAAACTGGACTAACTTTTGAATATGGTATAGATTTAAAAACTATATCTCGTGAGGTTACTTCTGATAGCTTAGTTACAAAGACTTTAGTACTACCTAATAGTAATGAATTTGCTGAAAATGGTTTTTGTTCTATCGCGCGCAGTCCCGAAAATTATACAAAAGAAAACTTTATTTTAAACTTTGATTATTATATTTAGTAGGGTTTATTAGATGAAGATACTTTGCTTAATGATTTATATGGTATAAATGATAATTCTATTGGATATTATTATTATTTATAGCAATATAATAATAGCTATGATGAAAATACTAAAATTATTTCATAGAATTAGTTAGATTTGTTAGATATTTAGGCAAAAAAAGAAAGTTATGAAACCTATATAAGAGCTATATAGAGCGAAATTATAGAAGTATAGAATAGTTTACTTGCTATTGCTGGTTAGACTAATTATAATAGTTAGGCTATGACAAAATTTTTAAACGATAATAAAGATAAACCAGAAGTAGCAGCAAAATTAAGTTCTTTAACTCGTCTTAAATCAAAATTAACTAGTTATTAGAATTCTTATACGATAGCAGAAAGTAGGGTTGCAACATTAGAACATGATATTGAAACATTAACCAGCAATCAATAGCAAAAATTACTTGATGCCAAAGCAAAACATCAAGAGTTTAATAATAAATATGGTTAGTATATTATGGAAGGCACTTGGATTAATGAAGATTATATTGATGATACCAAGTATTATCTTGATGCATTAGAAGTGGCTTATACTTCTAGTAGACCAAGTTTATCATATACAATTAATGTATTAAGACTTAGCGAACTAGAAAAATTCTCATCTAAAATCTTTCATCTTGGAGATATATGCTATATTTAGGATACAGAGTTTTTTGGCTATCTGCCTGATAGAATTACTCCTTATAAAGAAAAGATTTTAATAAATAAAATTAGTTATTTCTTTGATGAACCTTCTAAAGATGTTATAACAGTATAGAATTATAAAACAAAATTCGATGATTTGTTCCAACGTATTGCCGCGGCCACCCAAAGTCTTACTTTTGCATAGGGTTCATATAATCGCGCAGCTAGCACATTAAACAGTGATGGAACCATCAAGTCAGCAATACTTTAGAAAACTATTGATTAGAGTACAAATTTAATTTTAAATAGTACAAATCAAAGTGTATCATGGGATAACACTGGTATTACAGTTATTGATAATCTTAATGCAGCCAATTAGACTAAGATTATTGCTGGTGGTTTATTTATTACAGATGATGGCGGAGCCACATGGAAAAATGCTATTAGCGGTAATGGTATTTCTGCTAATTTATTAACAGCTGGGCGCATTAATACGGATCAAATTTATATTTATAATGACGATAAGCCAACTTTTCTTTGGGATAAAAATGGTTTAACTGCTTATAAAATATCTAATAATGAAATATCATCTGGATAGTTCGTAAGATTTGATCAATATGGTTTATATGGGTATAAGAATGACGAAGAAGATTTTAGTATATCAGAAGGATAGACTCCGTTTGATAATCCATATGTTAATTTTTCTTTAGGATGGGATGGATTGCGATTACGTTCTGTAAGAGACGTAACAGATCCGTAGTCAGGTGTGATTGTTGACGAAGATACTGGTGAGGAAATTCCTTTACCTCCAAAAACCTATCATGGTGAATTAATTATTGATTAGGCGGAATGTGCTATTATTATTAAATCTGAAGATTAGGAAAGAATACGTATAGGCTAGTTAGATAATGGTAAAACTTTTGGTTTAGTTATTTATGATGAAAATCATGATGTTGTATTTAGTACTGCTACAGCTGATACATCAGTAGTAACTACAGTAGACGGTGAGCAGAAACAAACAAGTATAAGTAATGGTACTACTCTAAGTGGTTTTAAAGTTTTTAGTGGTAGCCTTACTGCACTCGATGGTAGTTGGAGTCTTTCTAATAATGGATATAACGGTTAGGTATATACTTTCTCAGAAGATGAAACGTTAAGTGAATATGAAGGATAAAAGCACAAGCATAAAGCTTGTGCTTTTAACTTTTTATTATTGGTAATAATTTTTCAAGTAAGTCTATCCTAAGTTTTGGATCGTTTAGTTTTATCAATTCAATTTTAGGCAAATCTAAATCTACTTTAATATCCATTAACTAATCAAATTCTTTTGCAAGATTCTACATATCTGTATTAGTAAATGTATCATCATTGGGATTTTTATACTGTTTCATTAAGTCTTGTCGAGTCAGCATTATTGCTTTATAATGTGGCTCAAGCAATACCTTAATTCTTACTAAAGTATAATTTGTTTCTATATCTAGCTATAATCCTAAAGTATATATTTCTGCTATCCCTTCATATAGCTAAATAATTTCTCTATTAGTCACCTATCATCCCTCTCCCTCCCAATCGACAATTTCAACTTTTGGGGTCTAAATATCACTATAATATTTTCCAATTCCAATAGCATCACATTCGTCTTCAGTAGGCATTATACCATACCACTATTTTACAAGTAGTTGCATACTTCTTTTTTTGTCCACTCGTGATTTTCCGCGGACGCCGCAATGAAGACGCCAAGTATTTGTATTGACCACTTTATATGATTTTTTCTCTTCATAACAAGTAACCATTAAAATACCTTGAAGGCGCGCGAGCGTCTCAAACGTTGTAACACCCGCGGCCGCCTAGTACTGAATACCTTCAAGTCCAATAAAATCAATCTAATACTATTCAATTAATGATATAAGCCATTGTTTGACCTGTGCGCAGCGTTCAATATCATTTTCTCCAGTTGCCTCAAAAGTGCCATAATCTATAAGTTCTTTATTACTAAAAACTGCATATCCACTTATATGAGTGGCCTAATCCAGTGCGAGTATACGATACTCGCCTTTTTTCTTTTTAGTGTTATGAAACTCTTTCGTTTTAAGGCTCGCGCGCATACAAATTGGACAAATCCGAGTTTCTCTAAATTTCTTCCAAGGGCCAATTACAGTATGGCCCTTGTCACATCGAAATTCTAAATTCGTATCTAAATTTTTATAAGTTTCGCTTACAAGCGTCCATTTATCAGACTGGAGCGTCTATTTAATATCTTCAATATTGAGTCGTGCCATTTTAAGTTTTATTTTGTTCCTGTCGAACCGAATCCTTGACCGTGGTCTTTATCAAAGCTTCCAAGACTTGCTACAGGCAGCCAATTCACGATTGGGACTTCCACAAGACGCATTTGCGCGAATCGTTCGCCTTTTTCAATGATAAAACTAGAGCCATAAAGCGGCACAACGTCAAACTGATTGTCGTCTGAAACTTTACCGAATTGTACGTCTTTTATTGGTGGATCAATATTTTCAACTATAACTCCAATTTCCTCATGGTAATCACTGTCAATTAAACCGGGCGTATTAGTGATACGTAGCTTAGTTTTACGACTAAGACCAGAACGAGGTTGAATTAAAAGGGCATAGCCAATAGGAATATTTACTTTTAAACCAGTAGGAATAACAACAGTTTCTCCAGGATTAATCGTATAATCTTCAGTAGCATAAATATCCATCGCGGCCGAACCATCGGTTGCATAAGTAGGCAATTTAGCATCTGCACGACATAGTTCAATTGGTATTTGAAGAATACGATGTGGAACATCTGTGGTGCTATTCATAGAATTAATAAAGCTAGCAAATAGATATTTAAGGAAGTCTTTTTTTGTATCTGTTAAAGTGATGTCTTCAGGCATCATTTGATCTATTGCTTCTGTAAGCAGGTCAAAATTGTTAGAAAAGTCTTCTACCTTAACGCCTTTTTCATTCATCATTTGTACCAAAGCAATATGAGCTTCGGTATCATGAAAAGCCTGCTCAATACTGCCCATGAGAACAGGTTTAATAATTTCAAAAGATTCATCTGACATTGCCATTAGGGCGCCAAGTATTGCAATACCATCTGTATCTTCATCAGTCTCAAATACTCCATCTAATGTAGAAAAGATTTGATTTAAAATGTCTAGTTCCATAATTATCTCCTTTTACTCATAATATTTGGCATATTGATTATCAGATGCCAATGTTACTCCAAGAATATCATCATATCGACTGGCCGCGTTTGGAATATAACGACCAAACTTTATAATGATATTGCCAAATGATACCACTTTAGGTATTTCTTTTTCTAACTCATCTTCTGTATAGCCAGTATAGATGATTATTACATCTTTTGAACGTCTACGAAAACGGTCTATAAAAGGATAAAGTTCGTCTAAACTGTCAAAAGGTTCAAGACCGCCGCAGACCACAGCGTGTGTTAGAGGATTGGCTTCATATATATTTAAAATATCATATATATCTACGCTTAATATTGGTTCTTTTATTAATTGACTATTTTGACAAATCTTAGTGCCAAAATCTGCATCACATTTAAAATTACAATACGGGAACGCTATAAAGAGAGCTGGCTCTTTGTAATTTACAATATCATAATCATTCAATCCGCGAATCTGCATTTACATCCATCCACTTTCTCATTTTAAATTCTGCTTTGCGCTCTTTTGAATAAGTTTTAATTGGTGTATAAAAACCAACAATTCGAGTATATTCTGTCTCTACTGGTTCACCGCATATTGGACAAGTTTTACCATAAAAAGCGTGATTATGCTTGCAGGCTTGAATTTTAGTATTAAATGCAAAATAGGTTACGCCTTGGTCAGAAATGTAATTTAACATATCCCAAGCCTGTTCAAACGAATTAAACGGAGCTTCAATATTTACATGGAGAATAGAACCACCATTACAATATTTATCAAATAAAGAAGCAATTCTAACTCGTTCTGTAAGAGTGGTTTGAATTCCAAGAGGAATAAACTGGTTGCCGTAAAGTGGTAAGTCATCTACCACACTTTCTACATATAGCAGTTTATCTTTCTTCATTAATTTTGCGGCCGCGCTTTCTCCGGGAATTTGTTCTGTGTTTACCATATAATCTTTATCTATACAGAATACATCTTTGACGTTGCGAATAGTATCAAAAATCTTTTTGCCAAAGGCTGCAGCTTCGGGCTTGTAAAAAGTGTTACCAAGCGAATCTTGTTCTGTATAGCCAAAAGATTTCATTGTTTCATAAATACCAATAAATCCAATTGTATTATATAAATGTTCAAAATCAACCATCCCAAGTGTAAAGTTTTTAAGAAGCCCTTTTTCTACATTTCGAGAAATAATATGGCGTACGCAATCCAAAACTTCAAGGTCAAGTTGAACCATATCACGAAGTGCAGTTAAATAACTTTGCTCTGTGGTATTTTCCAGGGCCAAGCGCGCGAGGTTGATGGTTGAAACTTTAACTGAACCTACTTTGAGGGCGGTGCCACCAATAGAATTAAAGTACCCAAGGTCTTCAATATTTGACTTTAAACGGCAGCAATTACTTAAACTATTGACGCTATCATCTATAAAAATATTGGAATCATTCCATTTCATGTTATGGCGCACAGCCCATTCTGCAAATTCTTTATCTTGGAATTCACCATTTTGTTTAAGAAGAGAAATTGTGGATACAGGAAAAGTCATCATATTATGTGACCTAATTTCACTCATACTTTCTAAATAAATCTTTTGGAAATCCATTATTTCTTCTATTTCATCAACCATTAGTTCCCCGTCGGGGAAAACAGCACCGCCGAAAAGAGCCATAAGATAAACTCTATCAAAAGCACTTGTATTAGTAAAAGCAGACTGAATACCGCCACGTAGGAAAGGCTGATTAAGAGCGTATATAAGACGTTGTATGTGTTGCTCTGCGTATTTTCTTGGAGTGACAGTAAAATACCCATCACGCACGTCCCTACTCCAGAAATAATACATATAGGGAATAAGATTTGGAAGGCCAACTGCGCCACTTGAGCGATTGCATGCATAACTTACAAACTCCTTGACAAAGTCGATAAAAGTACCTAAATGCTTCGGCGGCTCTGCATTGAAGTTTTCAATAAAATACAAACCTTTTTCCGCAAGGTCTTTTAGGTCATAAGCAAAACAATAATGAACAAAACTGGTGGTATTAGCATCGTGCATATACAAATGGCCATTCCATTCGTTTTCAAGCCATTCGTTTGCGCGCTTAAAACCGTATCGCTTATTCATCTCGTGATAAATCTTATTAAAGGCCAAAAGTTTTTGATGCGGCTTAGGCATCTCATTCATCAAAGTCACTATATCTTTATGGCCTACATTTGCATTGCCATCAATAGAGGCATCTGCAACCGTATCTTTATCAACAAAAGCGTCAATAAAATCAGTATATGAAAGCTGTCCATCGGAGAAACCATTGATGGCCGCCATTTCTTCACCGTATTTTTCTTGCATACGGTTATATTGAGTTGTAAAATTTTTACTTAAACGAATATTTATATTCATGGCTGCGCGTTCACCCACTTAATTGCATTTGCAAAAGGCAAATAGGTTTCATCGTCTATTTTAAGCATCGGCGCGGCCTTAAAGTCGAGCTTTCTCATTTCTTCTTGATTGTCACAAATTTCGTACTCAATATTTTTCTTATTGAGTTTCATTTCTAATGCTTTACATTGAGGGCAATGAGTGCTATAAAGAATAATCATTCAGCTTCCTCCTCAGAAAGGTCACAATAAATGCAAAGGCCATTCTCAAACTTGTGCTGACAGCGAGCTTGAAGTTCACCTTTTTCGCGCGCAAGTTGCTTAATTTTATCTGTAAGTACAAATTGATTGATTATATCAAAGATTTCATCATTAATTTCATTAATCCTCTGACGGGTTTCTTGTCCATCCATATTCTAATTTTCCTCCATTCAAAATTACACCAGGCGCGCTATAGAATTTTTCAAATACATCATAATTATGTTCACGTATGTATTGAAATGATTCACGCATTTGTTCTTTTGTTACTGTTAAATGCTACCAAGGAAAAGGTTCAATATATGCGACCTTACTTGAAGAGCAGTATCCGTACAAGGTGCGGCCGCCTGGTTTTGGTAAATCTTCAATAAAAGTTTTTCCATACCAGCAATTGATAAGCTTCATAAGATTTAATAATGCTGGAGTTTGGAAAAAATCTTCATCAATATTAAGTAAAATTTTTGTTTTATATTTACGTAAAAATAAAGCTTGTTTATAAATTTGTGGTAAGACGTTTATCACGAAATCATCTTCATTCTAACATTTATATGTAAAGTTATATATGGTTTGACGTAGACTCATGGATGAATCTTCAAGAAGTTCAATAAGCTATTCATCTGTAAGTAAACCGTTATATTGAAGATAAAAGCAATTACCCATTGGATAAATATTTAACCATTTTTTAAGGTCTTCAAAGGTATAGACATTAATAGGATATTTATTACCAATGTGGTACATAAGCCCGCGCGGTCTAGCAGTCATTATATCATAGACCATATCATAGCTATTCGGTATGGCGGCCAAGTCATAGTCATGTAGAATTACACACGGATGGCGCGGCCGCAGTCGCTCGTATGGAAAAGGAAGTATTGTTTGTCCATTTAGTGACAATCTAAAGTGAGTTGCAGTTAATAATGTCTTTATTTGCTATGCTTCCTTTTTTGTATCTCCATAATAACTGGTATAACGTCGATATATTTCAAAATCTGGCTCTATAAGTTCTGCTTCCTATGGAAGCGTGTGATATGTCTACGAAAAGGCACGCCCGCCATATATAACATTTGATTTTAATATGTCTGTATTATATATACCATCATCATATTCTTTACGGAAATATGCAGTAGTATACCGTTCTGGCTCAAAATTGCTATGAAAAACAGTTACGTTTCGTTTCTTTTTAAGGTAGGCCGCGAGTTTAGCACATTCAAGATTGGGAATTACTCCAGGGTAATGGAAGTAGTCGTAGTCATAAACTAAAGCTACTCCCATTACGCCACCTCTACTCGTTCATGCTTAATTATAAGTCGCGCGCCGTCAACTCCAACAATTTGTTCTACTTTGTGATATGGAGTCCGGCTATATGTCTTTGCAATAAAATCATCATCTTCTCGAATACCAGTAATAATGATTTTGTTGCCGCGAGTAAACATAGATTTTTCTATAATGTGCTTTTTCCCGTCGGCGCCTCGTTCAGAGATTTGTTTGTCATATTGCTCAAATACGCCGCCATAGATTTTTACATTTACTACTCCCGTAGTTGTAAGAATTGTAACTGTTTTCTTTGCTTTATTACGGTCGAGGACTGTACCAGCAATACGCCGCAAAGTAAAGATTGGAACTTGTTTTCCTTTAATGGGAATAACACGTTCAACCTCTGGCGTAGTGCTCAAATCAAAGAAATCATCAATTTGATACATACTTAAATCAATATTAGCAAGTTCGTGCGGATGGGAATAAAACGACACAGAATCCATTTCCCATTTACTAATTGTGCCCGTGCAATATTTATTCCATACATCTTCAGTGAGACGATTATTCACAGCAGTTAAAAGTTCTGCATTATTTTTCTTTACAAAAGGACGAATAATATCCATTTGCTTTTGATAGATATTATCCCATGTAGATTGTTTAATTTTGAAACCGCTTTCAGTTTCGTCAGTTTGGGTTAACATATCTATATCAAAATTTTTCTCTATAAAATTCATAGCGATATTATCTATACCATAATATGTACTATCTAATTTCATTTTCTTTAAATATTTATTAAAATTGAAGACACGACGCTGCATATCGTATTCATCCGGAATTAATCCAAAGTCGATTAACATACGCATATTTTGTAGAGTGATGCGCTTTTTAGTATCGCTTATCATATCTACATATTGATGCATTATGTCGGTCCGCGCGCCGAAGCCATCAAAAGCACCGGATTTAATGAGATTTATCATCTGTACTTTATTAACTTTTACTCGCGCAAGGAAATCAGATATGGATGTATATGGACGATTTGCGATTATAAGTTTTACTAAGTCTTCTCCAATACGTGAAATACCACTTATACCATAACGAATTATATTAGCGTCCATATCAGGAGAGAATGTAAAGGTTGATTTATTGATATCTGGTGGCTCAACCGTAATGCCGCTCATACGCATTTTACCAATTGCAGTTGCTATTTTTCCATAGTTTGTTGCGGCCACTCGTTTCTTTTTCTTGCCGTCTTTCATTACAAGAACTTCTGCGGGATAACCATCACAATCCTCTTCATCATAGGAATCTTCTACATCCTCTTCATTATCATCCTCAGCAAACTCTTCCATCTCATTAGAATAGGTTTCTTCGGTTGGGTCGAGATTAATATCCTCTTCTTCCTCTTCTTGCTCGTTGCCGCCTGCATCTGTAATCAAACAAGCACAGTTCCAAAAGATAATGGGATATTTATAAGCAAGATTCATTTCTTGAAGAGCGATTAAACTATACGCAAGAGTATGAGATTGGTTCTTTACCACACTTAGTTTCCTAAGCCAGTTAGACTGTTGTGGTCTGGACTATACCATCATCCTTATCTAATAAGGCGTCGTTATTATAGTCTCTGAACGTCTTTCTCAAATTATTATACTTTCTATTCATTCCAAATGGTTTATTATAAACTAAAGCAATAATTTGAGAAATTTCGCTGCGGATTATCTAATCTTTAATAATTTTACCTTACCCGTACTTTTTCTGTGCGGCCACCATATACGTTGCCGTTATAGTTTGGTTATTAAAGCTCTAAAGAACTTCCCGCAATTTAAACGATTTTTTACTATATGTTGCCATATAGGGATTCAATTAAATTCTAAATCCATAACCTTTACTCATAGCAATCAAAACGTCCCATACATAATGTGCAAATTTAGCATTTATACCTTTCTCTGCGGTTACACGATAAAACTCCTTTGTAAGTGCGTCGTAGTCTTTAGGGTTCTTTTTTGCTATTGACTTACGGAGCTTGTCTGCCCATGTCAGTCCAAAACCGCCGAGTTCGGGAAGCTGAACAAGTTCCATGAATTGTTCCTGTGCGATACAAAGACCATAAGACATACCGAGAACTGGTTCCAGGATTTTTTGCTCTTGCGCGCCCAGCCCATATTTTTCGATTTCACGACTCCACGCATCGGGATTTGCTTTGAAGCGCGCGAGCTTGTTGGTTGGCATTTCTCCACCTTTTTCTTGAGCCATAAGACGAATTGTAGAGTTAAGAATTGCCAAGTCGTCAACGGATGTAGGCTTCAGAGTGGCTATGCCGTTAATACCGGATTGCTTTTCCATTTGGAATAGGGATTGAATCTCATGATTCCAAACCATTTCCCACATCTTTGGGTCATCACGTTCTATATTATAAATACCAATTATATTCTCATAAGTGGCTTTAAGAGAAGGTTCGCGCTCAACTAAACCTGCATCACAAAGCAAATCAATGCAATTATGAATCTTATCCATCGCTTCGACAGAAAGTGCATCATATTTAATGAGTGATACAGCTTCAGAGTCATGTAATTCAAACTGCGTGCAGATTGTACCATCGGGCGCGCGCATGAGAGCAGTAGATTCAGTAAAAGGTTCATCAACAAAGATTACACCGCCGGCATGAATACCAGAGCCGCAAATCAACCCCTCAATTTTTTGGGCAACATTCCACAATTCAGAGTAGTTATTCATTTCAACGATGAATTGCTTTATGGGTGGATAATCATTTTCTTCATCACCGTTATAACACTGGGATAAAGTACGAAGCATACCGCGGTCAGCGGGAATAAGACTTGCAATATATTGAGCAATATCTACATCAATTCCCAGACCGCGCGCAGCGGTCAAAATCGCAGATTTTGACTTTTCGGTTCGAAAGGTTGCGACATTGGCAACTCTATCTTCACCATAATATTTACGGAAAGCACTTAATACCTGAGCACGGCGGCCGCCCTCAATGTCAAAGTCAACATCAAGAACAGAGACACGCTCCGGATTTAGGAAACGCCAACGGAATGTACGTGTGTTTTCTCTTAATGGATTGATTTGAGTAATATCCAAACAATATAGAAGAATAAAACCCACTCCAGAACCTCTACCACAACCGACAAGACTACCAGCCTCCCAGCAAATGTCAATAATATTTTGAAGATTTAAATAATATGCACTCCAGCGCGCCTTATTGACTTCTGATGATATCCATGTGTCTTCGAGACACGCATTTATTTCATCATATGCTTCTTTTGTATTAAGGTCAAAATGTCTATAAATACCATCAATAACCGCATTTACAAGATATTTGTCTGCTGCGTATTCGGATTCATAAAATGTTTTAAGCATAGGAATACGCTTAAACCACATAGGATATTCAGTATAGTAACTAAGAACGGGCTTCCATTTTAATGTAGGAATATTGAGTGGCCGCAAGAGACTATAGTCTTGAATACTATCTTTAATCTTTAAGATATTTTGATATGCAACTTGAATTTGCTCTTCTGTCATATACTTAAAGAAAGATTCAAGTTCTTCTGTCCCCATCATATAGGTAGTCGCATAGAATTCATCTACTTCGCGCTCGCCATTCTGTGCATTAAGATACGCCTTATGAACTACTCTATCTTCTTTCTTTAAATAGTGGGAGTCAGTTGTAATAATATAAGGAACATCATATGTTTTAGAATAATCAAGAAGTCTTTTATTTACAATAATTTGTTCACTATTTTTTGAAGGCTGCATTTCAAGATAGAAATTCCCTTCGCCAAAAAGATTCTTTAATTGAGTAATCCAAGTACCAAGTTTTGCTTCTGATGTACCTTTGAGGATTTGCGTTGGAAGCGCGCCGCCAAGGCAAGCAGTAGAGCCAATTACATGACCAGGGTCAGCACCGATAATCTCAAATAAGTCATTGTAGTATGTAGGAACTCGCCGCATACCACGAGCCATGTAACTGCGCATCCATGCTCGCGTTGAAATTTCTCGAATCTGCCGCGCGCCTACTGCGTCCTTTGCCAATAGAATAAAGTGATAATATCTATCTACTTCTCTATTATAGTTTTGTGCGTTTAAACCGTTTCTACAAAGATAAATCTCATTTCCAAGAATTACTTTAAGGTCTGGATACTTCTCTTTAAGTTTTTTAGCTGCATTTTCAGCCTTAACCCATCCACTAATACTTTCATGGTCAGTTAAGGCTACTACTTTGTGTCCAAGTTCTCCTGCGTAATTAAATAATTCATCTATTTTGTTGATGCAGTCACGTAGACGAATATTTGACGCTAAGAATAATCGCTATGGTTATGGAGCGATCCTGGATAACTAAGTCGATTATTCATTAACATCACCACCTTTCATGATTTCTTCAATAAAATAATTACTATGAGTATTTGTTTCTTTCTTAAAATTATTCCACTCTTCCATGGTCATGTCTCGTTTGTTTAAATTTTCAAAAAGAGTTAGAAATTGTAAATTATTTAATTCGTTTGTTCCCCCACGTGATTTTGGCATGATATGATCTATTGAAGGTTTTGCTAAATCATAGAAGGTCGAACTATGCAGTTGTTTTTGCCAGAAATCATAGAGTTGATTAAATTGTAACTAATAATAAAAATACTCAATATAATCGGTATATTTGTTTATATCAATATTAGTCAAATTAATTGTCCGTGTAATACTTCTATGAATAAATAAAAATTTATCGAAATCATCAAAAGAGCATAGGTATTCTTCCGTTAGAGTTTTTACACCATTTGTTGCCAAAAAAGCATCAATTTTCCGCAGACAGCCACAAGATTTAGTATGCCTTGCACAAGTTAATAATCTCTATTCAACTTGAGTTATGTTTCCACAATCACACTAACAATACCATTCTTTCCTTCTTCCGGCATTTCTTCTTTTGTCTACAGGAACTAGAGAGAGCACGGTTAATCTTCCTATTCTCTAATTAGTTAAATCTTTTCCCTACATATTAATTCACAAAAGACCCAGAGTCAATAATAACTCCATTTTCTTCTAGTACAAATCTAATATTTTTAGTATTATTTTTAAAACTATACTCCATTATAAGTTCATCATAATGGTCGTAAGCTTCATTTATATCATCAGTTTCAAAAGAATTTAATGTTAATAGATTTGGTGAATATACTTTATACCTCATTCAATCACGCTCCTTTTCCTATTTTCTATAATAATTATACCATAAATTCAAACAAAAGTCAATTTTAATGTAGGCCGGTTAACCATTTAATCCATATAATTCCTACTATTAAAACTAAAATCCAAAACATAGCATATCCTTTCAGAATGTAAGTAAATCATCTATTACTTCATAGTTCTCAATAAATATCTGCGGTGTTATATTTCCCATCCATTCATTTAGATTCGCTCTACCTACAATATTCATTTTTATCTCATTACACTTCTCTAATTGTTTTATCATTTCAGTTGCGTGGAATTTCATATATGCCATTCCATTAACTGTTATTTTTACTGTGTCTTTATTCGCGCCCATGATACGAATGTCATCAGCTTGAACATATATATTTTTAACACAAATAAGTGGTTCTGGATTGCCTTGACCCCAAATCTCTGGATTCGAAGCAAGCTCATATACTAATTGAATCAAATCTGAGCTATCTCCACTTCTTTCAAAGTTTACATCATACGCACCGATATTAAAGTCAATATTACTTAAAGCTTGGTTTGCATATTTGTGGAAGGCGCGCAAGTTAGAGTCGAGGATTGAAGCACCAGCCGCATTGGCATGGCCCTGAACATATTCAAAATATCCACTTTCATTAAGAAATGATTTGAGGTCAGTAAGTTCACAGTCTGATACATTTCGTATTGACCCTCGGTCGTATCCTTCTGCGTTAAGACGCGCAACAATTGTTGGACGTTTAAAACGCGCGGCCAGCTTCATAGCAATAAGACCATTTATTTCCGGTGGGAAATCATCATCTTCATCTAATCTCACAAAAAGAATTTTATTATCCAAAAGGTCATGTTTGTAAATTTTTTGTTCGAGTTTATCAACCATTTGGTCTGTAATACGGCCTTGTTTGGATTTTGCATTAGTACATTCTCTAAGTGATTCGATTGCAACTTCTTCAAGAGTGCCTGCCGCGCCACGTTTGTTGCATGGGACTTTACGATGACCGTCAACTAGCCCCAGGAATAGACGTTCTTTTTCTTCCATTGTACCTACACGAATGAGTGCATTCATCATAGGAACTATATAGAAGGCAACAGTTGTTGGATTTACTTCGCCGCCCATTGAGTATGATTGCTTTTCGATTGCACTTCGGAAGAAATAATTACTAACATTCTCAAACCCATTCTTCATTATATAACGATTTTCAAGATTTAAAACTGAACCCATATCACCACACACACCCAGGGCCGCGAGGTCAATTAAAGTTTTTGCAAATAACCTATAAGCTAAATTCTGCTCAGCATGACATCTACAGAATTGCCAGGTGACTCCTGCGCCAGTAAGGTCTTTATTGGAATAGTTAGGTGATAGCTGGTTATTGATAATACAAGCATATTGACTTATGGCTTGTCCTTCATCTATTTCATGATGATCAAGGATTAGGAACTTTGTACCTCGCGCGCCGATGCCTTCGTGAAAGTCAAAATCATTACTTGAACTATCTGGTAGTATAATTAAATCATAAACTATATCTCCGCTTATAAGTTTTTCATAATGGTCTTGAAGTCCATGTTCTTTATGCTCGTGTAATACAAAATTTATATATTGCCCCGGCGCGATATATGTTATGTAATTATATATAATCGCAGCAGAGGTATAACCATCAACATCACTATCAACTACTATTAAAATAGTTGAGTTTTCTTTCTGTAAAGTTTCTTGTAATAAATTAATTCCTTTCTCTATATTAGTTAAATCATGTGGGTCATTTAGCGCGGTTGTGGGTGGATTTAGATAGAGCTCTAAATCTTTTATGCCGCGCGCAGCAAGTAAGTTTTTGAGATAGTCTTGCTGCCAATTTTCATTTATTAAATTTATTTTCATCTTTTCTCCATTTATCCATAATAACCACCATCTGGAGGGTCTCGTTTGTATTCACTACAATTTCCATCTATATCTATATTAGAGCAAGTATTTTCATAAGCACATTTATGACAACGACTTACTGCTGGTCTAGATTTTATTTGTTGGCATTTCAAATTATATAAAATATTTATTGCTTCTTCATAACTAGAACATATACAATGTTTACGTTCCATATTATAATCTATAATTATTTCTATTTTCATACACGTACCCTTTTCCATAAAAGTTGTTTGAAGACTTCTTCTCCGTGGTCACTTGGACTATCTTTTAGTCGAAGTAATCTTTCTCTATCATATATAAAACTAAAGTTGCAATACATATTATACTTTTGGCACAAAGTATAAAGGTGATTAAAATAAGTATCATCTTTTGGTTCTTCTTCACTGTCAAAACATATTACAATTTCTTGGGGATGACATTCACGTATTAGAATATCCAGTGCATATTTATTTAATTTTGAACCGCACACAGCGGCCGCGCAGTTTAACATCTGAAAAGACTCAAATTGAAGAACTGATTTTTCCGCTTCAAAAAGATATGCAATTCCACTTCGTTTAATATTTTCTTTTGTGATATTAAGTCCATATAGATTAAGACTTAGTGGGTGACTATACCATTTGTCTTCTATTTGAACTGGCATATACTTTCCTACATTTTCAATCTCCCATGGATTCAGCGCGCGGCCTCTAATTCCAATCAAACGACCATTTACGTCATAATGGGGGATTATAATTTTATTTTGCGAAGGAGAATATTTAATATTAAATTTGTCCATGGCCGCGCGCGAGATGCCATCATTAAGCCATTCGATTGGATAGTACTTTACGAATACATCTAAGATTCCTTCGGGATAAGCCGGAAGCTCTCTTCTAATTTTCTTTTGACTATAATCGTCTTGGATACTTTTATACTTGTTTGCGTCTTCAGCATTAAACGAGATATTAGAACAGTCAAGAATTACTCGAAGTATATCATTATACCAGTCATATTCATAATTGCGTGTTTCATAAAACCGCTTTAAGAATGAAAAGATTGACATCGCGCCATCTTCGGTATAGCATTGAAAGATATGAGTATTCTTATAATAATAAAGTTTCCAAGAAGCATCATCAATATCTGCATGATGGCACACAGTTGGCATTATGATATAGCTTCCCTTTTCTTCAAAAGGAATTTGAAGCTTATCAAGTAATGCTTTTACTTTATTGTCATCAAGTTGTTCAATTATTTCTTCGTAATTCATTGAATCTTCTCTATCTCTTTTAATTCTTCTTGCCAGTTGTTGCTTTCCCAATCAATCTCATATATAAAATGTTTCTCATACTGGTCAATAACTTCCATTCGTGAATCCGTCATATACAAATCTTTCTTTCGTAGATTACCAAGGTCTACATAGCTCCAAATGCGAACTTGCGACCATTCGCCACTACGAACTTTATAAATATCAGTTACAATATTTGGAATTTCGCGGCCCAGCCCCACAAAGAAGTCTTGTTCTTCTTTAGTTGGACGTGCCATAACCATACCAACATCTGCTTTATTAATGACTGCGCGCGAACCAGCAATTGAGGATTCATTTCGGATTGTCGTATTAGAATCTGCATTTGCATTTACCTGCGTTGAGGTAAACATACACACATTCAACTCTACAGCTATATCTTTAAGTGCAGTTGAGAACATTAAGAGGATTTCGTCGTTTCTTAAACTTACGCCTCTAAATTCACTCAAAAGACTTGGAGATATAAAGATATAGTCGTAAAATACGTATTCAATATCATGAAGTAATACTTGTTCTCTTACAATGTTCTTTACTAAGTCAATACGAGGGTTTGGCATTTGCACAATAAAGAAATTATCTTGATATTCTTTCATTATCCATAGAGCCTGTTTAATGATTTGAACTTCTTTATCTGTAAAATTACCATAACGAAATTTAGACTCATTAAAACCAGTAAGATACGCCAAAATCATTTTCTGAATTTCAGGAATCGTTTGCTCTGTTGCAATAAACAAAACTTTTTTACCTGAGCCGCAAATAATCCACTCTTTCTTAAAGTGGTCATATCTAAAAGGATAAGCAATTAGACACGCATCACCAACAGCTTGACGAGTTTTACCTGTACCGCTACCAGCGCTTCGAATTACCAATGTACCCAACCGCGCGCCGGCCATGACTTCATTTAGAATATCACCTTGAACCGGGACTCCAATGTCAGAGCCTTGGACGGCCGCGTCAATAATATTTTGAATATTAGTAAAAGCACTTTCAGTTTGAGTAACTTCATTTTGTATAAAACTATGTTCAATAAGTAATAGTTTCTTCTTTATAGTATCAAGAATATCATCTACTTCAAGCTCTTCAAAATTTTTATTTACGTCAAGAGCTTCTGGACGAGTAAGGTCTTCGATATAAAACTCATCTGTATTAATGCCCTCTTTTTGAAGCCTATTAAGTAGATTTACTTTTTTAAGACGCTTATAGTAAAAAGAAAAATTACGTTCATCAGCTAAGAAATCTGCGTCTTGAAGAAATTCAATACCATTATTCTTTTTGAATAACGTCGCGGCTGCCCCATTAGATTGTAAATAGTTTTCTACATCTATTGGTTGTATGCGCAAGGCGCCGCCGCGATATAAACTATCAATTGCTGCAAAAATATATTTATCAAAACGAGAAGTAAAGTCATCAAGTGTTAAGAGATACTTATCAGTTTCAGATAGATATTGTGGATGCTTCATTAAGGAACCAAAGATTTGCAGGGTAGAATTTTTATCAACTATCATCTTCTGCTCCTATATCATCAAGATTATATTTTACTTTTGGTTTTTGAACAGTTGGTTTTGTAATTTTCTTTACTGGACGATGACTTCTTTCAAATATCTGCTCTTCAATAGCTTTTAAGAAACCGCGCTTCTTCCATTCTTGGTCAGTCCAATATTCTGTTGCTTCTTTATAAACATATGGTACAATACCAATTCCACCATTACCTTTATCCCAAGCGTTATGCTTGATTTCATAAAAATACTTTAGTGTAAAGTAAATACCTTTATTTGTAAAACGATTTTCTTTCAAGAACTTCTTGCGCTGTGCTTCACACATATGGTAATTATAACTTACTTTGAGGTCGCGCGCGAGAAAGTCATAGATTAATAGACTCCAATCATCATCATCTTTATTAGTAATCTCTGTATTTTTCCAATTTTGATAACATTCTGTATGGTAATAAAAATTCTTAGATGGCATTATCCATTGGTCAGGTGCTAAAACTTCAGTATCAAAACATTTCTTACAAACTCTACACATTACTATATGTTTTGCCATCTTACCACTTCCTTTCATAGATATTTCCTTCTAATTATATTATACCACAATTTTACAGTTTTGTCAAATTTAAAAAGCGTAGGATATACCTACGCTTCTGTGTTTTGTTATTTATTTAAAGCATATCGCTCATTTCATCAACAACTAGTTGAAGTAGCTCTACTTGGTCTTCTGTGAACTCACTTAGCTTCATTCTGCGGCCCATCGTCATCTCAATCTTCTTGAGAATTTCTGCAGCGACTTCGGGTTTTGCATTATCGCCTTCTCCTACAAGTTTCTGCCATAGGCCTGCGGCCTTAGCACGAACCTCAGAGAAATCAAGCTTTTCAATTGTAGAAGTTAATGCAGCGCTATCAACTACTTTAACTCCATCCTCTTTTTCAGACCGCTCAATAGCTTCGGTAATTGCAGCGACTAGTTCATCATATCCAAATGGAATTTTCGGTTTCATATACTTAAAGCGACTTCCAGCAAAAAGCGTCGGAGTTTCTCTTGTGTATAGATAACGCTTTGCTACTCCATCTTCCCATTCGGTTCCGATATAACCAATAATATCTACAATACCATTACAAATTTCCGCCGCGCGCTTTGGAAGGTCGGGGTAAATAATTTCAATTTCACTTCCATCAGCGTTCTTCTCGATGCGGGAAGCATTGTGCGCAATCAATACAACACCATAACCAAGCATTGTAATTTTTCTCAAAGAGTTTTCAAACTCTTTCTTTGCTGCGCTATAGCCTCCGCCCCACGGAATATCACCGATTTTTTGTACGCCATTCTGACGGCAAATAAATTGTTCACATTGGTCCCATGCAATAGATACAGTATCTACTACAATCGTGCTATATAGCTCTTTTGCTTCTGGCTTTTCAAGCTATCTTAGTACAGCTTTAAAATCACTCCAACTGTTGATGTCTTGAGCCATTACTCCGCCCAAACCATTATAACCACGCTCGAAGGCGCATAGAAGCGCCTTCGGGAATGAGGCAGCAGCGGTAGTTTTACCACTTTTTTCTTTACCATAAATTAGCACATATTTACCTTTAAGGTCTCGGCTAATTACGGATGGCTTAATACTAAAAATATCTACTGCCATAGATTAGGCCTCCTTAGAAGCCCAAATCAAACTGCTGCTTCGAAGTTGTACCAGCAGGGGCGGGCGCAGACTTCGTTGTGGCCTTATCCTTCAAAGACTCAATATAAGCTTTATGCTCTTTAAGAGCAGCAGCTAGTTCAGCTGGGTCAAATGCCGCATCGTCTTCCATAGGAGCCTGGGTTCCCTTGGTAACGATAAGCTCACTTACGGTAATGGTACGAATGTGCTCTTCCGGCTCACCAAAATCCATCTCCTCAATAATAGTTTGAGTAGTGGTAGTGAAGTTCAAGCGACCCTTTGCGGTATAAGTCTTACCATTCTCCCAATAGGTAGTGATGGCATCAATAACTTTAGGATTGGTTGCATACATTTCAAGAGTATCGACCTTTCCGCCATACTGGGGGACAATTGCCTTAATGCGAAGCTTCTTAGGCTCAACCTCAACGCCGTCCTTGTCGGTTACAAAATCGAGAGAAGAAACAGCAAACTCAAGAGAGAAAGATGCTTCTGGACGGAACTCGTTAGTTGCCTTAGAAATAAAAGACGCATTAATACGTGGGAAAGATACAAACTGGCCCTGCTGATTCCAATACTCATTCATGCGAATGTTACCATTGGTGATACGTACCTTATCCGCGCCAACCTTTCCGCCGGCCGCAGCAATAGATACATAGCTAGTCATAACCTGCTCGATGTTCTCATAAGCAGGATTAAGCTTACCAGCATTGGTATACTTGGAAGCAAACATATAAACAGGAATATCAAGAGCGACATCTTCACCGTTAATATTCTGCTCTACCAATACCTTGATATGTCCACCGATATTATCAACGGACGCACCAGTGTTCTTGTTTACATATGAACCATACTTAAGATTAATTTCTGAAAGGATTCCTTCAATACGTACTTTGTTTTCTGCTTGTCTCAACATTATTTTTTCTCCTAGATTCTTAATTTTGTTAAATACTTTTAGGGAGTCTTTCGGCTCCCATACTATTACTCTTCACCCTGTACGAAATTCATACCAGTGTCAGTAAGCTGAACATAGGTAAGGGGCTTCTCTTCGCCAGGAACCTCAACCTTCTCACGAATAGCAAGCTCATGCTTTACGAGAGAGTTGACACGACCGGTAATAGAAGCGATTTTGTCGCAATTAAGAGCAACACGCATCTCCTCAGTAGTAGCGCGGCCGCCATGTGCCTGTAGGTACTCAAGAGCCTCAAAAGTCTTTTCAGTTAACTTAGCCATAATTTCATTCTCCTTTTTCTTTAAATAAATTTTTTTATTTATAAGGCGGCTGACCTTATATTTGTTATTAAAATGAAAGGAATTTGTAATTTTTTGTTACTTCTCACTTTCTATTTATATTATAACATAAATTTTCATTAAAATCAAATTTTAATAAATAAATTTTGATATGGTAGAAACTAATAGGTGATTAAACATTAGATGAATATCTTCTGTTATTTGCATATTATTAATTGGCGCCCATAGATTAATATGTGCTAATTGTTTTAATTTTCCGCCATCGTATCCAGTTAAGCCAATAACAGTGGCCCCATGCCCTAAAGCATAAGTTACTGCATTAATTACATTGGGTGAATTGCCACTACCAGATATAGCAATAATAATATCGCTAGATTTAACGCGTCCGCGCAATTGATGACGAAATACCTCTTCATAAGAAATATCATTTGCTATTGCCATGATAGTTGCTATATTATCATTTAAACAAAAGCAATTAGCATTTAAAATTTTATTAAAGTCATTTGTTAGATGAGAAGCTGTTGAAGCGCTACCACCGTTTCCAAAACAATAAATACATCTTTGATATTGTACTGCTTCATATAAAAGTGCAGCAGCCTTCTCTATTTCTACCATATCAAGATTTTTTAATACGTCAATTTCTTGAGCCAAATAATTACCTAAAGTTTCTTCAAAAACTATCATAAAATTTTCCTCACCGCATCTAATATGTCTACTGCGTCTTGTGGAATTATAATGGGTTTAACACCTACATTAATACCAGCTTGTTTATCTCGTTCTGCGTCTCCAATAATCCATGATTGCGACAAGTCAATATTATATCGCTTGGCCGCCTTCAACAGAAGACCTGGTTTCGGTTTTCGACAATCACAGTCAATTTTGTATTCTTTATTTTCGTCTGGATACCCTCTATCTTGGTGATGAGGACAGAAAAATATATCATTAAGATATGCTCCCTCTCGACCAAGTGAATCTTCTAGTTTGGCATGAATGTAATCTACATCTTTCATCGAGCACATTCCGCGCGCGACTACTGATTGATTTGTTACTACAATGGCTAAGTATTCTGAATCATTAATAAGTCTTAGCGCGGCCGCAGCGTTTGGAAGGAGGGTTAATTGACTTGGATCAGATACAAGTCCGACCTCTTCATTAATTGTTCCATCTCTATCAAGAAAAATTGCTTTTTGTTTATTTTTAAGATTTCGATGAAATGGAATATTATTAATTATATCATTACTTACTTGATAATATCTGTCTACTGTTCCTATATCTTTAACATATTCAGAAGATGAATAGGCGTACAAATATTCTAAATATGGCAAAATCTCTTTTTCTAAATCAACTTTTGCGTGGTCTGGAAAAACATTTAGAATGCTTTTGTTAAAAATGTAAATACCAGCATTTGTGCAATTATGTAGCCATTTATTTCGTGCTTGTCCTTTAAAGATAATTTGTCTTATACGATTATTTTCATCTAATTCAATTAAATCGGAATCATATGGATGTGAATTGGGATGAACAAATAATGTACCTTCTCCCTTATGCTGATGATGAAAGTTAATCATACGTTGAAAATTAATATTAAAGAACAAATCTCCATAAATTAGAAAAAAGTCATCATCTAACAGGTCTTGTATTATTGGTAAAGCACCAGCGGTTCCAAGCGGCTCGTCTTCTTCAAAATAACGTACTGTTCCGCCAAATTTATCAAGAATTAAATCTCCTAAATGTCCAACCACTACAATAATATCATCTATTCCATTCTCTTTTAAATTTTCAATTTGCTATTGAAGTAGTGGTTTCCCACAAATTTCAATCATTGGTTTTGGAATTTTATCTTGAGTGAGTGCTCTTAATCGAGTACCTTGGCCGCCGGCCATAATTACAGCTTGCATACTTCACCTACTATCGTATATAACTTTAGTTCCGTCATCTTCAAAATTAAAAGGCATTTCTATTAAATCTAGTGCTTCTCTTAGCCGTGTTTGATGTGATTTTGGGCAATAAAATAATAGAAATCCACCGTTACCTGCACCTAATAATTTACCGCCAAGGGCGCCATTATGTATAGCAATATCATAATATTTATCAATAATGGGATTTGCAATTTTACTTGCCAAGCTACGTTTTAATATCCAGTTAGTGTGTAGTAAAAATCCAATTTCATCTAAATTGCCTACGCTGAGGGCGCGCCGTGCATCATAAACAAGGTCAGTCATTTGTAATAATTTATCAAATTTTTCTTTGTCATCAATAATATTTTGACTTTGCTCTTGTAAAATTTGATTTGCTGAATGAGTAATACCAGTATAGAATAGTAACAAATTATTATTTAACTCTTGCATTACGTCATATTTTAAATATATCGGCTTTACTTTTACTTCTTCATTTGGCAAAAATTTAATCATTTTGATGCCGCCAATAGCGGTTCCATATTGGTCTTGTTTTCCAATTGGCTCTTTTAAGATATTTAGCTCTAACTCACACGCTTCTTCTGCTATTTGCGCCTATGAATATAATTCATCTTTATAATTGTGTAAAGCATTTATTAAGCCCACTGTATACGCACTTGAGGTAGAAAGTCCTGTACCTGAAAGTACATCTGCCATACTTGTAATTTCTACACCTTTAACGTTATGTTTTAATAATAGCTCGCGCGCGATTGGATGTTGTATATCATGTACATCCTATACAATTTCAGTTTTATTATACTTTACTATTGTATCTTGTTGATTAAAGGTAGGGTGTATCATAATATACATATATTTATTAATCGTTGTCGTTAATACACAACCTTCATGTTGGTGATAGAATGATGGTAAATCTGTTCCACCACCAATGAGGCTCACGCGAAATGGAGTTCGTGTAATAATCATACGTCTATTTTTAAGGATAAGTGAGTATTAGAGCCAGGACGACGATAGTTGTAGAAATAAGATGGTATAGATAGATACAGGACTTCGTCTCGTGTATTTGCTTTCAATACCCGTTCCATAAATTCATTATCTTCTTGAAAGCGTATGTCTGCAAAACGAAAATCTTTAATAAAATCATATTTAAAAATATATTGCCAAACCATTGAAAAGTGTTGCATCTTAAAATAATTACTAACGAAATTTATTTGCATTATGTTTTCGCCTGGGTTATTCCACAAACTATCCATACATTGTTGAATGATTTCGTGGTTAATAATCCAATCATCACCATCAACAAACCATATATACTTACCTTTGGCATAGTCAAGGCCGTAGTTACGCGCGGCCGCGACAGTTTTACCGTGACTATAAAGAATTTGATAGTTCATATCAGACATATAGGAACTAATTATTTTTTCTGTCGAGTCTGTTTCAGTATCTAAAACAAAAAGAATTTCATATTTAATTCCTATAAAGTTTACTATGTGAAAGCTAAGAAGTAGATTTTTAATATAATCTGGAATATTTTTGCACGGAACAATAATTGATATATCCAATGGTTGAGTTTCTTCAGCTTTTATCTGTTGCCAAACTTCATCATCATAAAGGTCTTTTACATAATATTGAGGCCATAGATAGAAATATTTATAACTTGAATTTTGATTATTCCAAAACTTATAATTAAGCATATGGTATATTTTGACATCTTCAATAGGTGGAATATTTTTATAGTTTATATTTCCAAAATTGTAAATAGTGTCAAGATATTTAATATACCCATCACAAGCTAAATTTATAGCATCTTGGTCTGGCAAAGGTAACTTAATATTATTAAGTATAGAAAACCATTTATCGTCAATTTTATTTTCTCGAATGAACTTTAAATTGAATAAAACCACACCGGAATTAATGTATTTACTTTTCTACATTTTCTTGCGTGGCGGCATACACCAATCCATTATTAGGTCTTCATCTCTATCTTCAGGCCAGGCCGCGATAGCATAATCAGACATATCCATATTCCATAATTCATCAAGATTACCTAATACTAAAGTGTCTATATCAAGATATAACACTTTATCTTCTTCTAAAAGTTGTGGCAGCCAACACCGAGACATTTGCATGGCATTGGCGCCACTATTTGGGCCATCTGATAATGGGAAATTTGGGATTTTATCTTTACTAATAATTTTTATATTTTTTGTTCTTTTAATACAATCAAGTGTTTCGTCTTCGGTAATAATATACACAAAGGCGTCTGGATTGTGCGTAAATAAAGAGTTTAATGCAGTAGGTAAATACTAATCTACATTACGACTCGAAGTATATACAACTATCATTTTATCGTCTCCATTTATAGACTTGAAATACTAATTACATGGTTATTAGTTAATTTTATTAATCTGACGCCTTGTGTATCACGAAGGGACAGTGGAATATCATTGTACTTGATACGAATTTGAGTTGTTGTTGAATTAATGAGTATATCTTCAGTAGAAACCAATGGTATAAAGTCACACATTTGTTCTGATTTTTGGATACGTACACCTTTAGTGTTAGTATTTGTAATATTAAAATCAGAAAGACGAGTAAGTTTACCATATCCATCTTCAGAAATACTGAATAGCTCTTTTGTCGTGGCTGGGATGGCTCGCGCGCTCTGTACGTAATCACCTGGATTTAATTTCATACCCATAATGCCACGAGTTACACGACCAATAGCATTGATAGTGGATGAATTAATCATTATAAATTGACCTGCGCGTGACATTATGCCTATTTTTTCATCTATTAAAGTAAAGATAGAAGTAATTTCATCACCTGTATCTAGCTTTACAGCTTGCGCGCCGGTATTACGTTTGAGATTATATTCACTGAGCTTACTTTTCTTTATGATGCCCTTACGAGTTATAAAGACAATAAAGCGATTTTCTTGTTTTGGATTTAGAATTACTGCGGCCGTGGCATTATCGGTAAGACCATAAGCAGAGAGATACTGTTTTTCTCCAATGGCAAAAGCATTGAGTTTTGTATGATAATAATTTCCTTTATTATTAAAGAAAAGAATTGTATCTGTATTTTGACCTATAAGATTATCGACAATAAATTCATCAGAGTCAAGCTTAAATTTTGCACCGACTCCACCGCGGCGTTGTGTAAAGAGACTGGATGTTTCTATTACAAATACTGCACCTTTGTTGGTGAAAGAAATAGAAAGTTGTTTTTCTTCTACTACTTCATCTTCATCGGAGATTATGTCCATAATTTTTGTGCGGCGCGCGTCACCCAGTAGTTTAGAAATCTTTTGAAAACCTTTTTCAATTTCTTTATAGAAAAGAGTTTGGTCGTTGAGGATAGCATTAAGTTCGTCGCGCTTTTTCTCAAGTTCTGCTTTTTCTTTTTCAAGCTTTTCAACTTCCAAATGAGCAAGGCGTGCAAGCTTAAGGTCAAGGACGGCTTTTGCTTGGACATCATCAAGTAGGAATTGTTTTGTAAGTTCAACGCGCGCCGTCTGTGAGGATGCACTAGACTTGATGACTTGCACTACTTCATCAATAGAAGCAAGACAAATCAAAAGCCCTTCAAGGATATGAATGCGGGCTTCTACTTCGTGGAGGTCATATAGAAATCCACAACGATAGACGAGTTTTTCATGTTTTAAATGCTCTTCAAGTGCTGCCTTCCATCCAAAAACTTGCGGGAAGCGGCCATCACGCAGCATTGTCATATTAATGCCGTAGTGAGATTGAAGTGAGGTATTTTTATAAAGTGATTTAAGAACTTTGGTTGGATTAGCCTTTTTGACGAGATAAATTTTTAAAAGAATTTTTTCTCCAGTGAGGTCGTTGTAGCGTTCAATACCAGGGTTGTCTTCGGATTCGATTAAAGCATTAAGTTCTTCTCGGATTGTAGAAGTATAAACATTGTATGGGATTTCGGTCACTACAAAACAGTTATCTTTGGGGTCCCATTCGACCGTACTTCTTAACTTACAGGCCGCGCCCGTTCCATTTTTTAATGACTCTTTTACTTGGGATTCATTGAGTAAGGTCGCGCCCGTCGCAAAGTCTGGCGCGCAGTATATATCTTCAAAGTCTATATCTGGATTCCACAATAATTTTATAAGTGCTTCATTGACTTCTTTAATATTGAATTGTGGAATCGAACTTGCTGCGCCAACTCCGATACCAAGAGAACCATTTACTATATTATAGTATCCTTTAGAGGGAAGAATTGCAGGATATTGCTTAGTATCATCATAGTTATCACGCCATTCTGCAATTGTGTCTTTATCTATATCTTCAATGATATGATTAAAAATCTCTGCCAGGCGTGCGGAGGTATAACGTGGAGCAGACCAGTTACCAGTCATTTTTGCATCGCCATTAGAACCTTCAACTTCGACAAGCGGATAGCGCATAGCAAAATCTTGGCTTGCGCGCATTATAATACCTTCACAAGAAGCGTCGCCATGAATGTAATAGTCTGCCATGGCGAGACCAATGGCGTTATTTGTCTTTTTGAACGGCTTACTATGCACAAGTTTATTTTGATACATAGAATAGAAGATTTGACGCGCAGATGGCTTGAAGCAATCACGCACATCAGGAAGGGCGCGAGATTGTAATACTGCCCCAGCGTATGACGTAAAGGCAGTATTAATTATATCAGTCATTGTTTGGGACATTATCATTCTCCTTTATTATTCGTTCATATCTAACATAAGGAGTACACTGACTAGTTAGCAAAGCCGCCCAGTTCATTCCAAGCATAAAACCAATATCAAAATCTTTGGAATCAGCATAAGTAGAGTTTTGTATATATTTTTTATACTCACCAGACATAATATTATTTACAATAAAAGTTTGAAATTCTTTTTGGTCAATAAAAATACCACTTATTTTTTCGTTTTCCATAATACATACTCCTTCTATTCTATATCTATTATATCATAAAAATTGAGAAAAGTCAAATTTGGCTTTTCTCATTCTCTTATTGTCTGAAAATCTATTTTATTAAAGACATAATCTTTTCGAGGTTCACCATCTTTGCCCATTAAAGCTTCAAGTAATGAAATAGAATCCGAAGCTGGCATTATCTGCTCAAAGCGTTGAAATTCTGGAGAAAACATTGAAGCGCGGGCTTGTGATGGAGTTAAACTACCAAGACCTTTATTGCGCTGGACTTCACCTTTTACTTTTCCTTTAACTTTATTAAATTCATCATCAGAGAAGTAATAAGACTCTGTTTTTCCATTTTTCACTATATAGAGTGGGGAACGCAACCAATAAAGGCGACCTTCTTGGATAAATTGCGGTGCGAGATATTGTAGACAAGCCATTATAAGAAGTGAGATATGACTTCCATCAGAGTCCGAGTCAACACAAATCCCAAGTTTTCCATAGCGTAATTTAGAAGCGTTATATTTGCCAGGAATTATATTCATCGCACTCAGCAGAAGTTTGATTTCTTCGTTCTGAAATACCTTTTCTTCGGGATTTGAAAGTGCATTAATAATTTTTCCACGGATTGCCATTAAACCATATTTCGTATAATCGCGCGCCTTTGATATGGAGCTGGCCGCAGAGTCTCCCTCAACTACCAACAGTATTGAGTCTGGCCCAAGTTTTTCTGCATCAAAGAGCTTATCGGAAGTAATCATTGATTTCTTTTGATTACGTTCTATTTCTTTTGTGGCTTCAAGAACTTGTTTGCGCGCTCGCTCGGCCGCGGCTTCTGCACGGGCTACCTTTTTCATTAATTCTACGATGCTTTCAAATTCATCGGGATAACGCGCTTTCATATTTTTGAGAGCATTAGAGAAACAGTTGGAAGCCATTGTACGAAGATTTGTGTTATTGATTTTTGATTTGGTTTGGTTTGCGAAAGATGGTTGAGCAACAGAGCAATTAATTACATAGAATAGATTTTGACGAATGCTATCGCCATCAAAGTTTTGTTTTGAAAGTGAATTGAATGTGCGAGTAATTGCTGTTTTCGCTCCGGTGATGGGGCTGCCGCCTTCTGGACAGAGCAAACCATTTACAAATACATATGATTGCTCTCGTTTTGCGCCCCATTGGAAAGCAATTTCGAGCTTGTCGCCATTTGTATCAGTAATTGAGTCGTAGATAATAGACTTATTGAGGGGTTTTTCAATATTATCTTTAATGAAATCTTTTATTCCATTCTTTGCGCAGTATCTATTTTCTTTATTAGTCTCTTCATTTTTAATTATAAAAGTAATACCGCTGTAAAGATAGGAAATATTTTTTATATCATCACAAATTTTATCAAAAGAATAGCCAATTTCTCCGGTTTTAAAAACTTCGGGGTCTGGAATAAACCAGACTTCGGTTCCATTCGGTTGTGTAGTTTCTATTTCTTTATAGGAGTAAAGCTCGCCTTTTTTAAAATATGCTATCGCTTCAATTCCATCACGAAAGCTATCTACTTCAAATTCTAAGGCACTTAAACATACACAAGAGCCTCCCACGCCGTTGAGGCCACTTGCATTTTTATATGCACCTTCCTCAAACTTTCCACCAGTATGAGATTTGGTATATACATCCACTAGTACTTCAGAGCCAGTTTCACTTTTGCCAAATGGGACGCCGCGCCCGTAGTCACGAATACGAATAGAGTTTTCTTTTTCGTTTACTGTAATTTCGATTTTAGTGCCAAAACCAGCTATTGCTTCATCGGTAGAGTTATTAATAATCTCTTTAAAGGCTTGATAAGTACCGTCTATATCATTACTACCAAGATACATGCTAATGCGGGTTCTAACACCCTCACGAAATGAAAGAGATTTTATATCTTTTATTCCATATGATTCATTCATTTTTATACCCTCATTTCATCTGCGGCATTTATTAAATCCTTTTTTCTTTCATGTTCAAGTTTATTTAAATTATTAAAACGCTCATGCTCTGTTCTAAATTTCTTAAAATCATCAAGACAATTATTACACAGGCAAACGCCTTTTTCACCAAACCAAACGCCGCCCCATTGATAAGAACCGTTAGATTGATCTTTGTTAGGTAAAAGAAATGCAACCTTATTTTCTGTCACGCGGCCGCATCTGTCACATAGTTTAATATACATATAAAAACTCCTTTCCCCATTCTATAACTCTATTATACCATAAATTTAAAGAGAAGTCAAATTTGACTTCTCCTTAATTACCTTTTATATAGTTAGTATTTTGATTAAACACTGTTGTAAGATCTGCTTGTTCAACCCATGAGCCACTTACTTTTTTAAAGGCTTTTGTTATCTATACCCAACTTCCATTATTTTTAAAATATATTGTGTTTGTACTAGCTGTACTCACTACAATAGTATGGTCAGCAGTAATATTAGTAAGTGTATAACCCCAATATGTACGAGGAGTAAAAGCTTCATTTAAAGTAATTGAAACTTTAAATTGCAGACTATCATTATTAGAATCTGTGTAACTGTCCTTAAAATACTTTACATAAATGTAATGTTCTCCAGCAGTCACATTTGAATATGTTACAGTCTGCACACTGGACGAGTTGTTGTTCTTGCCGTTCCAATAGACATTTGATGTATCAGCACTTGCGTTAGTATTTAAGGTTTTGTCTATATTTGATAGTAAACCATAGTCATATGTACTTTCTGCATAGTTAATTACACTAAATGTTATCGTTGCCGCCACCGGAAGAACGAAATCCACCCGGCAGACGGCCGCAGAACTCGCATGAGCTTTGTTGTTGGACTCATAATAGTTGTTGTTGTTTAGGGCAAAGCCATAGGTTGTTGTTATATTTGTGACTGTATAACTCGCGCCCGTTTCTGTTCCCTAAACCAACTGGCTCGTTACATCGACGTTATTATCTGTGACGGTCGGCTTTGTATCTTGATAAGCCTTGACTGTAAGAGATGTTCCTTCAAGAACACTCGTCGTTCCGCTCGGAGAAACGTCTGTTCCGCTTACACTTATGTTATGATAGACGGGAACGGTGTACTCAACATCTATTTCCGCACCATAAATATATATGTATGCGGTATTATTTCTATTCGACCGCTTGCAGTTGATTCGGATACCAAAGTTATCCCCATAACCTTTTAAGGTAGCCCAAGTTATTGTCGTATTTGAAAATGTCCTCGTTGCGGCCGATGTTCCGAAAGACGAAGCGCTGCCCGCAGAGCTTACTTGGGTCGTTCCATTATAACAGTAGAATGTGCCCGTACTGCCGTTGGTGTGGTAGCCTCTAAGCTTGATAGTTATACTGCTAACTATTGCATCATCCGGGACAGAAGAGAAATTGAAGCCCCTTAAATATATATATCGGTTTGATGTTGAACCATTTATGTTTTCGACAGTGGCATAGGTACTGCTGTCCGTATTTGTATAGGCGTTTTCTGCATTGGTTACAGTTAGGTAGTTCGTTCCTGCATAGTTATATAGAATAGATGGTACTAATCTTGCTGTTGCCATGATTCACCTCACGATGAGGTTTGGAGATAAATGTCTCCATTATTTCCTAAACCAGCAGAAGGAATGCCAGTTCCTGTATAATATGACTAAATTACAAGACTACCAGTAATAGAACTACCTCTAACATATGCTGTTTTATTCTATAAAATATCTGCTGCAGAAGCTGTAGCATCTGAAGTAAATGTACCAGTTATACTTGTTATACCATCAGTAGCGTTAGCATCGCCGACTTTAACGGTACTTCCCATTTTGATTACACCTGCTGTTAAACCAGTTAAAACTACTGCTTTAATAGTTTGCTTACCGGTTAGGTATTGCCCTGACGCGATTGTTTGATCGGTGATCTAGGGATAGTATGTAGTAGCTGCTTTTACGGTAAGCTAAGATGTACTACTGCCACTGACCGTGATAGTTCCGGCTGTACCCCCATAGTTCCTTATATATCCACCCGAAATAGTTGGGGTTACGCTTTGTGACGCACTCGCCGTTACGGTAATCAAACCTGTCGAACTGTTCACACTGATAGACGGATTTGCTGTTATTGTTGTGGCGGGAGTCGTAGCCGAGCCATTCGGAACAAGAAAATCGGTATAATTTGGGTAATATCCGGAATATCCATACACTACATATCTGCCACTGTCATACTCACCATTTAGAGAGGTACGAACCGGCACCCCAGACCCAACATAAGAACTGCTGATGGCATTTATCTACACCGAATTTAGACCATCGTATCCAGTATCATAAGTAATTGTCTAACTAGATTCAGTTGGTACAATACCAGTTTTTGTCTAAAGATTTGGAGAAGCTGCTGAGACAGCTACATTAACTGAAGCATAGGCTGCGATGTCAATTCCGGTTCCGTTGGCTGTAATTGTTGAAGTGCCAGTAGGAACTATATATTGACTTGGAATTGCATTTATCTAAACAGAAGATAATCCATCATATCCATTATCTGCTGTAATTGTCTAACTACTTCCTGTTGGAGATATATTACTTTTTGATTGTAATACTGGTACGCCACTACCACTACTACCTGTGCCTGTAACCTATGTACCATCCGCAAGATGGCCAACATAACCAGATAGAATATGACTAGCGGAGGTAACTGTATCCTATGATAAGTCAATAAGTGTAGTTCCATTTGCTGTAACTTTATTATAAATTGTTGGCATATCAGTTCCTCCTCACGATGTGCGTATTAGTGACATATGGTCACTATCCGCGCCGGTTCCGGATATTCTCATATACTTTGCGTTTGCCGGAATATTTGACCCGCTGATATTTCCATACCCAGTGTTGCTGTCATCCGGGTCGGCTGTGGCATAGTTATAAACATAAATAGTTGCAATTGCAGCCTTTGCTTCTGTATAGAATGCCATATATGTCCACAGTCCTGCTCTGTAAGAGAAGTTCATTCCGGTCTCAACAGGTGTATAATCAGAAGCATAATACCATTGCTGAGATGTGGCGCCGCCCTGAGCGTCTATTGTCGTATCGCTAGATACTTTTGTGTAATCAATGAGTTGCGTATTAATTGGAATAGTAGTTGGTTCATACCATGCAACGTCATCAAGCTCGGCGAGGGTTACAGTCTTATTGTTATACGTCACAGGAGTATAAGAAGTTATCATTGTACCAATTAATGAATCATCATAGTAGACATCTATATCTGTATCTGTACTATCAGAAAATTCTAAATGTATAGTGTGCTATGTAACTGATGGTGTGCCACCACCGCTACTATTACTAGCGGTAATTTCTGCTGTTATACCGGTGCTATTTGCAGAATCGGTAATAGTAAATGAGTTAGGCACATTGACTATTACTGAAGAATATCCATCTGCACTATCATCTACAGCGGAATACGTAGCATTAGCTGCAATATTTTTTGTAATTAATACTGCGCTACTGCCGCTGCCTGCAACATTAACAGATGCAATTGCGTATGAAGTAATATCTATATTTGAACTATTTGCGGTAATTTCTAAAGTTCCTTGCGGCCTTATATATGTTAAAGTAGATGAACTACTCGCGGCCGCTTTAAAACCAGCAACATTACTATAAGTTGTACCAAATATGGTTAAAGAGTCAGGCATTATGCCACCTCCACATATAACCCCACTAAATCAGCTAAATTATTATATACAGGCACTCCAGTACTACGAGTACAACGATATACAATATCATTTTGGCTATAATATTTATTTTCAATGAGTTCCATATTATTATTGTATGGGATTGGGTTATCAATAGAATCTCCTTGACCTGGGCGCTCAACTTCTGCATAGAGTGAGGCAGTATATATAGATGGAGGATAGGTTTCTTGAGAGGTATGGTCTTGAAGAACTTTCCATAATTTTTCGTCGTAACGAAGACGAAGATTTTGTTTATAGAAGGTGTCTTTTGTCCATATTGGATATAATTCAATTGAATTTAATGCATCAGAATCAGAAAGTGATTCCGCGGCTTTCTCAATATAGGGGCGTAATTGTCTTGCCCGTTCTGTATGCGTCATTTTTCCCTCCAAAATTATTAAGTGTCATATTCTGCACCTTCATCTTTAGGTGGTGGTGTTGTTTCTTGTACTTGTTCGCCTAATAAAATGCGCGCAGCATCAATATAGTCTTTAAATTCTGGATCAATTAATACCTTGACTTTTTGATGGCCATTTTCATATGTTGTTTCTATTTTAAACATCGAGGTCTCCTAGCAAAATGCGCGCGGCTTCTGCATATTCTATTTCTTCATCTTTTTCGTTGAGAGGCATTAGCTCTCCTTCTGTGTATGTTCGCTAAAATTCGGCTGGGTCATAGGCCTCACTATATGATACATTGTCACGAACAATATAACGATGCGAATTAGAATATGTATGAATAAATTCTTCATCATTTATATAAAAACTTTCTGTTATAATCATTATGATTCTCCAATGAGTACGTCGTAGGCGGCGGCCTTGTCACTTGTTTCATCAGAAAACTCGTCTGGTGGTATTAAGTCCCCCTCGGTATAAGTGCGCCCAAACTCAGCCGGGTCACACGCTTCTGAATATGAGACTCCATCCCGGACAACATAGCGGTGAGCGTCTGAATATGTCCGGGTGAACTCGGTTTCGTTTATATAAAATGTTTCAACTATAATTGCCATATTGTCCTCCTTTACGGCGATTCCTCAAATATATAATCCGCATAAGTAGACCAGTTAGTTGCTGTCTTATAAGCATTGAGTACGCTGTGATCTGCGGAGTAAGGTACATAGATTTTCTTGCCGCCTGCGTCTGTCATGTTGGTAAATGCATTGGTGTCGGTAAGAGTCGGAGGTGTGGTTTTTGCGAAGTGAAATTCAAATAACTGCCTTGCGTTGTTGAACATATTCGCACCAACAACGGGCAAGCTTGCAGGAAAGACCAGACTCGTTCCCAAATCTGCACAGCCTCGGAACATTTCGCTTGTGTCTGTCGCGCTTGACATATCCCACGAATTTATAGTTATTTTTTCAATGGCGTTGCAACTATGGAACATAGCGGCAAAATTTGTTACCAAATCAGCATTCCATCCAGAAATATCAACTTCGCGCAAATTGTAGCAATACTAAAATGTTTGTTTAAAGGAGGTTGCTGCATTTGTTTCCCATTCACTCACATCTACTGTTTCCAACGCAAAGCACTGATAGAATGTTTGATTAAAAGTTAAGACTTTTTTTACATTCCATCCGCTTACATCAACAATTTTAAGATCACAACAATTATAGAATACCAAATTGAGACTTGTTACATTGGACGTATCCCATCCTGTTGTATCAACTTTTACAAGATGCCTATTATTATAAAAAAGACTTTCCATACTCGTGGTACTGGATGTAATAAAATATGGAAGCTCAGCCAATATTAAGGCATCATTATCTCGAATCATGTGGTTCCCCGCACCGCCTGTCATATATAGATGTTCAAGAAACTTCATAGCCCGGAACGTCGTACTTGTCGAGTTTTGCAGTTTGCCTCTTGCTTCAGCTAAACCTTGGTTTGTGTTGAAACGATATTGCCCGTTATAGCTGTTTATGCCGTTATAGTTAGTCGTAAAATATGTTATATTTCCTGTGACACGGATAACTTTATAGCCGCCCAAAGCAGACCCAAAATAAAGCTGACAGGCGTTGTTGGAGTTGTAGCTTTGCGTGGAATCTGCCGTGAACGTAGACCCGGAAATCGTGCCGACTTCCACGGTGTACTGCCCGGAGGAAGTCTTGCACTTTATGTCGCAGAAGCCATTTGCCTCGTTTGCGATATAAGTCAGATAGAGGATGTTGCCGCTGGATATATCGAGGTTGTCAAGATTAGGCCAATTATTAGGGCGTGTCCACACAACGCTACTGCCACTCGGAATATCCTCCACATAACTTGCAAATCCATCCTGTCCCCATGTCAGATCATTCTGTGTTCCGAGCTTTGTCTTTATCGCATCTGCGGTATCATCAATAGAGTCCGTAGGGACTATCATATATTCACTCATGGCTTGACCTCCTTACGTTGATGGAATTTCAGTATCATCGGCATAGTGCGTTTCATAATACGAACCTTCAATCTGCGCCCATGTTATCGTGCCATATCCGTCAATAGTAGACCAATTTGTAGCAGCTTTGTAATCGGATGAAGTGCCGTCACCGAGATGGTCATATAAAGATTTTGGGATATAGATTGTGCCGCCTGTACCGCCTGACGCAAATGGTGTATTTGTAAACGCTGAAACATTCGCTAACGGCCACACCTTATTAGCGTATCGAATAATTAACGTATTAAGGGCCGTCGCTCCATTAAACGCATTAGCATATATACTTCCCGGAGCATTAAGGCTTGAACTACCAATATCTAAATACACCAACGCTGTACATCCAGCAACAAACCAAGACCATATATTCCCATTTTTAACGGCAGGAAAAACAAGCCCTGTTATAGATGTGCAATTTTGGAAAAACCCAGTCGCAAGATTTGTAATTATATCAAATCCTAAGCCTAAATTTACAAGATTTACACAACCTTTAAAAATATAATCGGCTCTATCGAATGAAACAACTTTTGGTAAATTTACAGTCGTCAACGCAGTACAACCCTCAAATGTATATACTTCTGCTGCGCCACGTGCGACAGTTGTAACATTATTCCCGGTAAAACTTGTAAGTTGCGTGTCTCTATAAAATAGATATGGCGGCAAAAAGGTTCCAGAAAACACTATATCTCCCGGGATATTAGCACTTGCAATATCTTCAAGAGTATACCCGATTTCAATATCCTCAATCGCATCCGCGAATCCTTCCTGTGTAAACTCAATACTTGCCTGAGAACCGGTCTTTTCTCTTATGGCATCTGCTGTGGCATCAAGTGAGTCTTTTGGCACAATATAAAATTCATTAGACATTAGAAGCTCACCCCCACAGCCGTTGGGATAGAACCGGTTTCATCTAAAACTATATATCCATCCTAGTCCTATTTAAATAAAATTGTAACACTTGTTGGTTCTCCGCCTCCACTACTAGCTGTTCCTACTGTTTTAATGCCAGCGGCGTTATAAAAATACTTACCGCTGGCAACATCTGAAGCTGTAGCTGTGGTATCCGTAATATCAATAAGTACTGTCCCATCTGCGAGTTGTACTTTATTGTTTGCTACTTCGGGCATTCAGCCCACCTCCTTACGAAGCGGTGCCAATAGTTACAGTTTTTCCACCGGCCGCGTTGTCAGAATAAACTACTGCGATAGAAGCAACCGTTACTTCACTTAAATAGTTATAAGTTGGACTATCTGGACTAATCGTCTATGAAGTAAATGTAGGATTTACTGTTTTAGTCTATGCACTAGCACCTTCAGTGCCACTCATAGAGCCGGTTACACCAAGAATTGTAATCCCTTGACGAATATTTGTTGCAATAATTTTTGATTGCTCTGCTGCGGCAATCATAACTTTACCAGTACCATCATGGTAGCCTTGAGGTATAGTATACTCCTAAGCTTTACTAGTAATACTAGCTGTGACTGCACCGCGGTTTGTCATGGTACCAGTATATGCGCTACCTCTAGCATGGAATGTCTTACCAGATAAAGCTTCTGCAATTAATAAAGTATCATTAGTGGTATTACTGTCAAAATCACAGGAGCCAGTTACTGGTGCGCCATTTGCGCCATGCGCTGTATAACCACTAAGAAGATGCGCTGCATCAACGGTATCTGATGTAAGGTCAATTAATGTAGTACCGTTAGCTAGGGCAACTTTACTTACATAATCAGGCATTTAAATTTCCTCCAATAAAAATTGTTATTCCGCCGGCCAGATTAGTCGTCCGGCTTACCTCAATTGCTTCAACTTCTACATCAGAATTCATTAACTTATTATTAGTATATAAAGTTTGATCTTCAAATGAAGGTTTAACAATATAGGGGCCATTATAATAATTTGTTTGAACTTGTTTACTTAAAATTCCAGTTAATGTTGGCTAAGCACTTAATTGACACCTTAAAGTTGGCTATGCAGATAATGTACCTTTTAAATAGCATTTTTTGCAGACGGCTTCGGGCATATTAATATACCTCTTCTGTTAGTATTAGTTTTGCTTTACTTATAAAAGTATCTACATCACCATTTGCATATGTCATTTCAATATCATAAACATACTCAGCGCATGGAAGAGTTTTTGTTTCTAATGGTGCAATTTCAAATACTAATGTATCAGTTGGTATTGGTTTGAGTATTAATGGAGTTGCATCATTATAACGCCTTTTCATAGCAAAACGTATAGAATCTCCTTCTGCAGGTACATATGTATTTCCCGCCTAATCACTTAAAGAAAGTGTAACTCTTAAAGTGTCGCCTTTTGTTAATGTAATGGTTGAACCTTGAATATTTACCATGTATCAAAATCCTCCTGCAAAAATTACCTAGATGGTTTTAAACCGTCAAGGATTTGATACCATAACGGCGATCATTTGCTTCATTTTATAAGTCGCAAAACTTTATGCTAAATACAAAAAATTCCATTTAATTTAGTAATTTTTTTGAGATATTATTTTTAAAAAAATGTAATTTCTACAAAACCTCATTTACTTATATATGGAAAAATATTTATCGTGAGGTAAAATCATGGTTTATAATTAGAATATAAATTTGGACTTAGATACTCGCGCGCCAAGTGTTATAATTGGTGCGAAGTAGTATGATAATAATAGCCGTACTATTACTGCTACTATATTAGAAAATGGCAAAGCATTAAATATTCCTTCTAATGCTTTAGCATCATATCGTATTCAAAAACCTAATGGGCGCATTAGCTGGAAAAATGCTCCTATTGATTATGCAAAAAGTACAGTAAAAATTATTTTACGTTCAGAAGACTTATCAGTGAGCGGCCGCAATATAGTTGATGTAGTTTTAACTATTGGTTCTTTTACACTAGGAACTACCAATTTTATTTTAGATATATAGCCAGCTCCGGATATTCATACCGTAGAACAAGACTCTGAATCTTTAAGTCATTTAGAAGAACTAGTTCAATAGGCTAATTTTATTATCGAAGGTGCGCAAGCATGGGCGGTTGGTAGACGCGGTGATGAAGCGGTAGTTACTGATAGCTATACAATTGGGGCACCTGAAGGTTTAAATGTTACTTTAGATTTTGAAACTTTTAAATCATAGATTACTCCTAAAACTGCAGGCTCTACCATTATTTATGTCTTTACATATACTACTGATGGCTGGGTATATAGTTATAATAATTCTGTTGTTGATATGAGTAGTCTTGGAATTACTATTATTCCAGGAGATGATAATAACCCAGTTTTAGGTGATGTAATTAATATTATTGCTGCATATACAGACGAAGCATATTAGAATAATGCTAAATATTATTCTGAGATTGCAGCAAGTATAGCTACTTCCGTATAGAGTAATTTAAATACTTTTACTGAGAATTTAAATAATAAATTAGACGTACCTTTAGCTTAGTCAGTAGCCCCAACTAACCCCAAAGTTGGCGATTTTTGGGTTGATAGTAATGCTGAATTTATTCTTAGAGGCGAAGTTTTAGATTCGGCTAATATTAAACCTGGTGCAGTTCTTGCTAGCCACATAAGTTAGGGAGCTATTCATGCAATTCATATTGCTGATGGAGCTATTGTGACCTCTGCTATATCATCTGGAGCAATTACAACTGCTGCTTTAGATATAGGTGCAGTAGATTCTATGAATATACTTTAGGGCGCAGTATAGAGTTGGCATATTGCAAATGGTGCAATAACTAGCCTTGGTATTGAAAGTGGGGCTATTCAGGCAGAACATTTGAGTCATGGCATTGTTTCTTCTGAACACCTTGTAAGTGGAGCTGTATATAGCGATAATATAGCTAATTATGCAATTTTAAGTAGACATTTAGCAGTAGATGCTCTTGATGGTGGAAAATTATTAGATGGTAGTATTACAAAAAGGAAATTTGATTTTATAAAAAGTGGATATATAGCAGGACAAAAGGGTAATGACACTTACCACGTAAGAGTATAGGCATCACCATCAAGTGCAATTGCGCGAGGATTTATATTACTTAGTGGTAAAAGGGCCTCGGGATTAGTTGCATATAATATATAGGATAGTTCAACTGAAGGCACCACTTTTATAGGATATCGTTCTTCTGAAGGTACAGTAACAATAGGTAATAATACTATAACATTACCTGCTACTAATCTTGGCCTTAGCCTTGGATCATATGGTCTTAATGTTACTAATAGAACTACTGCTGTAACCACTTTTTTAGTTATAAATGTTACTGGGACAGTTACAGTTGCAGTTGATAGTGGTATGGTATATTAATGGAGGTTTAATATGGGCATTTTAAAAAGATGGACAGGTTCTGAATGGGAAGTACTTGGTCTCGGTGTTAACGCAGACGTTAACGAAGTAGAGGCCATTAGAACTATTAATGATAAATCTGGAGCTAGTGTAGTTTTAGATGCAGGAGACATTCCATATAGTGCTACTAGTAGTAACTACCCCTCTAATACTACAGGTAAAACACTATAGACTTTAACTAATATAAGTACACCTTATGTTGCTAATGCAAGTAGCACACTATCACAAATTTTAAGTGCTATAAGTGCAGGAAAAACTGTATATGCTGATGTAGATAATTATCGTCATAATTTATTATACAAAGGAATGATAGGAACTAACAATCCTGGTGTATAGTTTACGGCTCTAACAAATGGTAGTATTAATACTATAACTTATACGGGTAGTGGAATGACACAAACAAATACTGTTATAGGCAATAGTAATTTTTGGGCGACATCTGGCAAAACTACTTTTGAAGAAATCCATACTGCAATTCTTAACAATAAAGCAGTAAAATGTTATTTAGCTAATTTAGTATATGATTTAAGATATATTGACTTATCTCAATAGTTAGCTATTTTTACTTGCATAACTGTTGAAAATGATATTCCTATTATATATTGGATTCAAAATTAGAATGCTGATTGGACTATCCCTACCCCAAATAGTATTTCTTTAGCACGTACAGCCAATAGTTTACCAAATGCTCCTACTACTAGTGGCACATATATATTAAAAGCAACAATTGCTAATGGCACACCTACATATTCATGGGAAGCTGAATCATAAATATCAAAATTCATTTATCCCTTAATTTTTTATAACAATTTTACATAATTTCTACTTTATAATGTAGGGAAGATTGAGAATAAATTAAGGAGTCTTTTCTATGGCCTATAATCCTAATACTCTATAGCAATAGCTTCAAGATTTATCTCGACAATATCAATCACTAGTAGGCCAACAAATAGTGCCTACATCCCCAGTTCAAATACCAGTCCTTCCACATCAAATTCAATATGTAGAAGGTCTTAATGGAGCAACGCTTTATCAAACAAATATGCCATCAAATAGCTCAGAAATAATTCTTGACAAAGATGAAGACATATTTTATAAAGTGTCAAAAGATGCAAACGGAATACCAGCAAAGAAAATCATTAGATGTCGTTTCACAATTGAAGAAATACAATCGGACGAACCCGATTTCTTAACTCGCAAAGATTTTGAAGAATTTAAAGAAGAATTACGGCAAATGCTTAACGCGCAATCCTCCGCTCCACTAAAAGTGGAAACAAAATCCCTCAAAAAATCTTCGGGAGATGTGATGCATGAATAGTCTGTTTAATGGTTCCAACGCTTTGGCAAAATTATCGAATCTTGCTCAATCTGCTCCTACAATAAATACCGCCCCATAGTCACCTAATCTGTTGTGGATGGCTATTGGGGCGGCTTTGCGTCATGAATCTCCTCAATCTTTTATGGAAAATTTAGCACAGACACACCCATTACTAAAACAATATGATTTATCTAATTTACCCCAGGCCGCCGCGCAAATATGCCAGCAAAGAGGGGTAGATATGCAATCTGTTATTCAACAAATTGATAGTGTAACGTCATCTTTTATGTAATCACCACGGTCGCGACGTGTTGAAATTTAATATTTTTTAAAAGGAGATTGATTATGAACGGTTCTTCTACTAGCTCGTTTTTCGGCTCTGATTGGCTCGGCGCGTTTTTAATCATTGCTGTCTTATTTGGAGGATTTGGCGGCTTTGGTTTTGGTAATCGCGGCGATGGTTTTGCTACTCCTGAATATGTTCAGAGTGCAGTGAACAATCAGTCAACTCAGACAGGACTGCGTGACATCCTTTTATCGTCCGCAAATAACAACTATGAAACCGCGCAGCTCATTAACAGTCAGACTCGTGACTTAATGACTATGAATTACACTAATCAAATCAATGTAGTTCAAGGTTTCAATGCAATTCAACAGTCTCTTGCTCAGCTTGGGTATCAGATGGATCAGTGCTGCTGCAGTATCAAGACTCAAATGCTCCAGGATAAGTATGAGAATCTTGAGAATATGTATCGTACTGCCCAGAATGATTTGTCCAATGCTGCGCAGAGCCAGTACATTCTTAATGCGCTCGGCCGCTTTGTGGCATATCCTGCCTCAGCTGCCGCTGCCGCTGTAACTACTGGTGGTTAATACATAATATAAGGGTGGGTATTTATACCCACTCTTTTTTTGAGGGGAGATAAAATGCGAATAATTAAGTGCTTAACGGAGTATATCAATGAAGAGCTCCATGACGCGCAAAAATATGCAGAGAAGGCCCTAAAAGTAAAAGCTGACTATCCAGAAGTTGCAGAAGTTTTTGAAAGTTTATCCAATGAAGAATTAAAACATATGTACTCTTTACATGGATAGGTTACAAGACTTATTGAAAATTATAGAAAACTTTAGGGCGAACCGCCTGCTAATATGCTTGCTGTGTATGATTATTTACATGAGGAAGCAATTAAAAAAGAAAAAGAAATTCGATTACTTCAACAAATGTATATAGAAAAATAAAAAGAAGCCCTCCGGGGCTTCTATTTTTAAAATTTGATTTTTTGATAAAATTATAGTATAATATATATATAGTAGAGGAAAATATATATATTATAGGTGAGAGAATATGTTAGAAATAGGTATACCTGTATATAAAGCAAAAGATACTTTACCAGAATTGTTAGATTCTATCGTTGCCTAGACGCGAAAAAAATTTTTTGTATGTTTATCTATTGATGGTGACGGAGAAGATTATTCTGAAATTATTGATACGTATAAGGCGCGTGGCCTTAAAATTCGTGTAATTAATTCTGATATTAACGGTGGTCCAGGTATTGCAAGACAACGCGTATTAGATTCTACTTAGTGCGATTTTCTTATGTACGCAGATGCAGATGATCTATTAATGCCTCGCGCTGTTGAAGTATTATATAAAAAAATTACAACGAACAATTTAAATATTGTAAGAAGTGCTTTCATTCGCACTCATCGTGATACAGAAGATCAAATTTTTAGATGTAATGATGCTATTGTTACTTGGTTTCATGGGAAAATTTATAGAGTATCTTATTTAAAAGAGAAAAATATAAATTTCCTACCGGAACTTCGTATGGATGAAGATGCATATTTTAATATGCTTGCATGGAATGCAACAACTGCACATGATGTAGTAGAGGAAATAACTTATATTTGGAGAGAGAATCCTAATTCTATTACAGTTGCTAAAGGTCAAACCGATTATTTTATTAGAAGTCATATGGATTATATACATGGCCAAGTAGAAGCTTTAAAAAAATTATTTATGATTACACCAGAAGTCCCAACATTATTGATTACTTTAGAGTTAATTAACATTTTTTATCACTATATGAAAGCTAGATTTTATAAATGTGATGAAAAAGAAATGGATGACTGCATTTCTACATTAAAAGATAAGGCTTGGTTATAGGTATGGATGCAGGGCGCGCAAAATTGGATAGATGTTTTGAATAATATTAAACCTGGTGAAATTTATGATGGTCAATATGTGGTTTTCTTTGAAGAACCGTTCAATCTATGGGCTGTAAGATTATTTGGTAATAATGAAAAGGAGACTTAAATGAAAGGATACGCTGGGGGAATAGATTGGATTAACGCAGAAAGTATGCGTTATTGGAGTTTTCCATCTTCTTATAAAGGAGACAAAAAAGCCGAAACTCGTAATATGATTTTTTCTGGCGATTACTGGGGCGCGCTTAAAGTGGATGGTTATTATGAGCGTCTTATTAAAGATGAAGATGGTAATTGTTTTATGGTCGCGCGCAGCAAGAACGTAAAAGGAGAAGCAGTTAATAAATATGAGTGGGTGCCGCAGATTCATGATTTTATGAAAAGTTTACCAAATGGTACCGTTCTACTTTCTGAATGTTATTTGCCTGACAATGAAGGCTCACAAAAAATAACTGGACTTCTTGGATGTTTGAAAGACCGTTGCATCGCACGGCAGGCCGCAGGACAAAAACTTCATTTCTACATTTTTGATGTAATGTCATATGCAAACATAGATTGTTCAAAAGACAGTTTTGAACGACGTATTAAAGATTTAATCCATATTAAAAAATTATTTCCATCTGAATATATATCCTTTGCTACTTATTATGAAGGTGAAGAACTTTGGAATGAACTCCAAAAAGCACTTGCAGATGGTCGCGAAGGTATGGTCATCATGCGCAAAGATGCCCCAGTTTATTTCAAACGGACGCCAGCGCGCGTGAGTCTCAAAATAAAGAAAGAACTTCGCGAAACAATTGATTGCTTCTTTACAGGGCGTGCAACTGCACCTACCAAAGACTATACAGGTAAAGAAATTGAAATCTGGCCTTATTGGATACATCAGGAAACTAATGAGCGACTTCCAATTGGTAATCATTACTATGAAGCTTTTATGGAAGGCAAGCCATATATTCCAGTAACAAAACCATACTATAATCATTGGGCTGGGTCATTAGAAATCGGTCTCATTGATGACGTTGGCGCAATAATAGGTATCGGTTATTTAAGTGGTTTAACAGATGAAATCAAATCCAACTATAAAGACTATCAATACCGAGTAATTGAAGTCGGCGCAATGCAACTCACACCAGACGGCGCGCTTCGTCACGGAAAAATGTTGGGATGGCGCGATGACAAAATGTGGAGAGAATGTAATCTTTCACAACTTAAAACACTTTAAGAGCAGATTATAGTCTGCTCTTTTTTTAAGTTCCTTTACAGAATCTCCACTTTAAATTATGAGTAAAGGTGAAGATTTGATTGAGCATCTACTACGAAAGAAGAAAGTAACTTATACCAAAGAAAAGAGTTTTCCTGGATTCCGTGGCGGAAAAATGCGTTTTGATTTTTATTTACCAAATACTTCTACTTTAATTGAAGTGGATGGTGAGTAGCATTTTAGGTATAACTCTTATTTTTATGCCTCAAAAAAGGAATTTAATCATGCAAAGCAAAATGATTATTATAAAAATTCTTTTGCTCTCGCGCATGGATATAAATTATATCGTATTCCTTTTTGGGATTTACCAACTATTTAGCATTTTTCAGATATTTTTCAAGACAAATATTTAGTTAAAAGTAAATGGCATAATGACCAAATTTATCGCTAGTATTTATTGGAGGCACGCTCAAGTGGGAGATTTAAGTAATGCTGCTAATCTGATTATTTTAGTAGGAGCAGTTATTGTAGCTATTAAGACTATATATGGATTCTTCAAAAAGCCGGTAGAGATTGTGTAGGAAAATGCACGATAGAATGAAGAAGAACATATAAAAGAAGTTCTAAAAGAAGAAATGCCAGACCTTCTTTCTAAGAACTGTGAACCTATATTGGCCTCGTTAGATGAAATCAAAGAGATGACATTAAATCAAGAAGAAAGGCTTGAACAGATGTAGAAATCTTTAGATTTATTAAATGTATCATAGCTTGATATGCTTCGTTATAATATGAATCGTTTATACTATAAGTATCGTCCCTATAAAAAGATTCTAGACGCAGACAAACAAGCGTTTTTAAAGCTATATCATGACTATAAAGATATGCATGGTAACACCTGGATTGATTCTTTATATAATGAAGTTATAGAATGGCCTATTGTGGCTTCATAGGATGAATTGAAAAATTGACATATGAATAAAAATATGATATAATATATACATAAGGGAGGAATTTTCTTATGTATATATTTTTTTCTATTTTGATATTTATTATAGGTATAATATTTTTTATTATTGGTATCAAAAAGTAGAGTCAAGACCTAATAAAACTTGAAAAAACTAAAAGTGAATATTTAGAAAATCGTATTAAAGATACCATAAAACGTTGTAATGATTTAGAGCAATTACATAAATAGTTAGAACTATAGCGCGATGCCACATTACGAGAATAGCTAATTGAGAAGTAGCATTTAGAAGATCTCCGTAAGCATAGTCATGAGTTACTCTTATCTGAACGAGAACGTATTGATACAGAGATAAAAATGACACGCCACCAAAAAATGGAAGAACTCCGAAAGGAATATGATAATTAGCGAGTCCTTTTAGAGCATAATTTTCTTTAGCGTCGTGATGATATTAATAAATAGCTTGAGACTTGTTAGAATGAATTAAAGGCATTTTAGGATATTTAGGCTTCTATTAATGAAGCCGCGCGCCGTAAGCGTGAGATAGAAGAACAAGAATCATTCTATTCTATTGATGTTTCTGAAAATGATAGAGAGGATATCTCTGTACTTTAGTCTATGGATACTCGACTACATAATAGAGATGTAATACCTAAGCTCATATGGGAATTATTTATACGGCGCCCGACCCAAGAGATGATTAAACGCGTGGTTGGTAATGAAAAGGCGAGCGGTATTTATAAAATTACCTATAAGAATACAGGAGAAGCGTACATTGGTAAGACGACAGATTTTGCAACTCGATGGCAGAATCATATCAAGACCGCTATTGGACTTGAAGGAGCTGCGAGAGCTACACTTCATAATCGTATGGCAAAAGATGGTATCTGGAATTACACTTTTGAAATATTAGAACGAGTAGATAAAGAGTCTCTCGCATCACGAGAGTCTTATTATATTAATCTATATGGAACAAAATCACAACTCAATATGAAAGAAGGGAATAAAAATGGAACTTAGTAAACTTCAACAACAAATAGTAAATGCAACAGAAGATAAAATCGTTGTATTAGCGGCGGCCGCAGCAGGCAAAACTGCAGTCCTGACTGAGCGGGCGCGCAAGCTTCTACGTGATGGCGTAAATCCATCTGATATAGCTGTAATTACTTTTACAAATCTAGCAGCACAAGAACTTCGTGACCGTTTGGCGGATGATTATAAAGATGGAATATACATAGGAACAATTCATGGCTTAGCTAATAAATTTCTTGTAACGCATGGTATTAGTACAGGTAAACTCATTGAAGATGAAAAATTTGATGAATTTTTTAGCCTTTTGCAACAGAATCCAACTTGTGTGAGACATATACCAATTATTTTATTAGACGAGGCACAGGATTCATCTTGGGAAGAATTTAATTTTATCTTTAATATGATACAACCAGACCAATTCTTTGTATGTGGTGATATACGACAAAGTATTTATGGTTTTCGTGGCGCGCAACCTCAGCTTTTAATGGAATTGGCGGAGGATTCTGGCGCAACGCTTTACGATTTAAATGAAAATTATCGTAATGGCGCTAATATTTTATCATATGCAAAACGTATACTCGCGCGCGATGGCATGAAAGATTCTTCAATAGCAATGCGCCAAGGCGGTACTGTATACGAAGGCCCATGCGATGTAGAAAATATTGTTAAATGGATAGAGAAACATGGCACTTTTAAAGATTGGGCAATTCTTTGTTCAACTAATGATGAAATTAAATGGCTTATGGGAAAATTAGAAGAATATAGTATTCCAACCGTTACTTTTAAGCAAGGTAAAATGACAAAAAAACAGCTGGAAACCGCGATGAAAGACAATGTTGTAAAGGTCTTAACACGGCATTCAGCCAAAGGGTTAGAATTTCCGTATGTAATTGTTTATAATCCTAGTTGGTGGGGTAACGAAGCAAGACGTGTTAATTATGTCGCTGCGACGCGCGCACGCGATGTATTGATGTGGCTTGAAACACCAAAAAAAGGGAAGAAAAAGTTTTTTGGCACAGACTAAGCTGTGCCAAAATTTTTTTATTTATTAGGCAGTTTAAGTACATCACCAGGATGGATAGTAGATGTAACTTTTAAACCGTTAAGTTTTGCAATTTCCGCAAATCTTAAACCATTTCCAAGTTCTTTTGCTGCAATTTTCCAAAAACTATCGTCAGGCTGAACTATATAGGTTCTTTCTGTGGTAGGAGTGGTTGTCGTTGGCGTTTCCGGTTCGGCCGGCGCGCTAGCTGTGCCTTCGATATAGAGGTCTGACGCCTTAAATGGACTCATAATTGTCATTGTGCCATTTGCATTTTTATTTAATACTACTCTATCACCACTTACACTTAATACAATCCAAATATCATTAATAACAAAATCTGGGACTTTCGTGGAAGTATTATAATATGTGGCGCCTTCTTTAACTCGAACTTTATCTCCTTTTTGGAGTGAAGTTGGGGTTATTTGGACTGGAGGTTGCGTGGGAGTAGTTGTAGTTGGTTGAGTAGAAGTTCCAACTACTACACTCCACTTTGGACGACCAAATCCAGCAATTATTTTATTACCTTTTTTATAGGTAATACGCATTACCTAATCGCTAGCATTACCTTCGATAGTTGTAAGAGAAGTCCAGTTTTTGCCTGAACCAGTGACACTTTCAACAATACCTGTGTGGTTTATATCGCCACCATAGTAAAAGAAAATCTAATCTCCTACTTCGGGGTAATTATAGAAAGCACCATTGTTTCTGTAATATGCTGCGCTTGTTTTACATAATGCTGAGGCGCGGCCGACTGTTTGGTATGTCATGGAGGCACCCTATTGCATTGTAAAAGCATGAGTAAAGCAATAATCTACAAAAACATCACACCAAGGTTGATGTTGAAGTTCCCAACCATAAAATTGGTTATCCCAACTATCTTCAGCGTATTTGATATAATTATTATAACCCTCTTTATATCCAAGTTCTGCGCGTGCTACTTTTAATAATCTTTCTTTTGCTTGGTCAACAGAAGAAATAGTTGTGCTTTCTGTATTAGTGGGCGCGTCTTTGAAATTCTTATAATGCTTTAAAGCATAATTATAACGAGTAGAAAGATTTTTAACTGCTGGATTTTCCCATTGGTTCAATAAAAGTGAGGTCAAGTCATATAGATTATTACTTGTCTTCAACTTTTTCCAAATAGATGGGAAATCTTCTTTTAGTTCTTTAATTAAAAAAGAAGTTTGTAACTTAACATCACCTATAGATTGGTTCTTAGATTTTGAGAAATTTAGTAACTTTTGTTTTCTTGTATAGTAAGTCCATTGTGCAAGTCCATAACCTGCGTTGTCTCTTACAAAATTAGTATATGTGCCATTATCTACAGCTTTTGTATATTCTGCATCAGACATTTTTAAAGAAGTATTATAAGAGTCTTGAAGGTTGTTTGCAACAAATCCGCTTTCAGCTTCTATATTGCCAAGCAAAGCGCAGGCACCTTCAATAGTAGTCCCGTTTTTAATAAAACGGTTATATAAATATTTAATTGTCTCCTAAGGTGTCATCTATTGAATATTCCTCCTCCGCTGCGCGTTGTAATTCCATTAATTCTTTTTGTGATTGTTCATATTTTTGCTGCAGCTCTTGTTCACGAGCGCGTGTCTTTGCAGTTTTTATCCATCCCATAAAACCGCATTCTCCAGTTACAGCTACAAAGAAGCAGGTACATAATGTATCTGGTATTCCACCAGTTATCATATATGTCCAATACATTAATCCAGTAAAAATAATTACTGTAATATATAAAAGAATCAGAATAAAATCCATCGTTTTCTTTGCCATTGTATATTCCTCCATATATATAAGTAGAGAAAATTAGACAAAAATATAAAAAGCAGGAGATTACTCCTGCGATAGTATATTATAAAATTCTTGGGATTTCATATCTAAGTCATCTAAATTTGAATCGTTATTTATAATATAATCATATGTATAATTTTCTACATCATCATCTGCATGATTGCCATAATTTTCTTGACCCGACCGCCGTATAAGTAATGAATATGTTTTAAATGGTAGTTTTTCATATAAGCGTTTTATTTCTTTTGGTTCTCGACAATGGATAAAAACATATCCAAAATCTTCTACGCCGTAGCGTTCTAATTCTAAGTAAAAACTTGTTGTACGTTTTGTCACATCTTGAAAAGGTATATCACCCCAATATGTTGCCATATCTTTAAGGTCAGAGAGATATTTACGACTTAGATTACCTTTTTCACCGTTCCACCCTAAAGTTTTTGCTATTTCTTTTATTTTATCAACTGTTGAAATATTTAATACATATTTTTCACCCGCGTGAGAAGTAAAATACTATACAAAAGTATCCTTGCCGCAGCCACCTTTACCATTAATTATTATTACTTTCATTTACTATAATACTCCTTATATAGTTGAGGAATTTCTTCAAGTTTTATTTCATTTTTTTCTGCAATTTCTTTTATAAGCTGGGCGCGCTCTTCCTTTGAACAGATATGTACCTTATCAGTTCCAAATAGTGCTATAACTTCATATGGTATTGTACGCAAGGCGCGCTCTTTATAACGAAATTTCCAATATTTCCAAAGACTGGGTACATACCCATATACTTTACATTTCTTTACAAAATTTGCAGCCAATGTGCAGATTCTGAAAAAGAAAAGGTCTTCAATATTATTTGGGTCAAGGTCGCCAAGTACAAAATAGTCATATTTACGTTGTGCAGTTGTAACACATATTAATAGACTATGAACAAATTTATCCCAACGTGCGGTATGTTTATTCATTATGGGATTCCTCCTTTTCTTCTTTTTCTAATTGTTCTTCGTCTTTAAAAATAGCCAAAAGTACAATTAACATCCCAATAACTGTACCGGCCGCGCCAATCATAAGAATGGCTAATATGGTTAAAAAAATATACAATGCAATCATTTTACCTCTCCCTTTCTATCCAATTCTATATTTATATTATATCACAAAATTTTAAAAAAGTCAAATCTCTTACCTTATTAAAAACGCGCGCAGGCGCACGCGTGATTATAATATAAATTTTAAAAATTTTCAAGTTTTAATTAAAAGAAAAAAATTTGAAATTTTTTCAAAAAAGTGGTATAATAAATATAGAATAAGAAAGGAGTATTATAAAATGGACAATTACACAGAAAGTATTACATTTTCCTATGAAGTAAAAGGTGATGCTAAAACTGAGCATGAAATGTATTTATCATACAGTTTTCCAGGCGGAATGAGCGTAGCTGCTTTCCATCGAGCCTGTAAGCGTTTTGGATATGCTTTGGGTTTTGCGCAACAAAATATTGAGGAATATTTTGGTGAAGATTCATATGATGATTGGGAGTGAGAAAAATGAATTTTCTTGTGCGTGGAGATACGCACGGGCGCTTTACATGGATAGACCAGCTCGGTAATTATATTCCTCGAGAAACATCTATTATAATTCTTGGCGACGCAGGTTTTAATTTTTATCTCAATAAAAGTGATAATAAATTAAAGCACTGGGTAAATCAGCGTGGATATATTATTTATTGCCTACGTGGTAATCACGAGGCGCGGCCGCGTGATGTATCCGGAATGATTATGTGGTATGATAATACTATTAAAGGTAACGTATATATTCAACTTGAGTATCCAAATATTCGTTATCTTTTGGATTGTGGCATATATCAATTTGGTAAGTATAGATGTCTTTGTATTGGTGGTGCATATAGCGTTGATAAATATTATCGACTCGCGCGCTTTGGATATACAGATGAAACAAATGTCCCTACCAAAAGTGGTTGGTTTAATGATGAACAGCTTGCCAGATATGAGATGACTCAATATGAGGCGCTTATTAGAGGTCAAAAAGTAGATTTTGTATTTACTCATACTTGTCCTTTAAGCTTCCAGCCAACTGACCTCTTTCTTGGCTTTGTAGACCAAACAAAAGTAGATAATACAATGGAAGTTTGGATGGAAAGCTTTAAAGATAGGTTTGATTGGAATGTTTGGTGTTTTGGTCATTATCATGCTGACCGCATTGAGCGCCCGCACGTAGAACAGTATTTTAATGACATTGAAGAACTAGATGCTATTTATGAACGTTGGGAAAGATATAATAAAACTGGCGAGTTAGATTGGTGGTTAAATAAAAGTCCCAATTTTTATATGAGGTAAGTCTATGGAAGGAATCACTATTTTAGCACAAAAAACAATAGACATAACTATAGGTTATACGTGGGGTTTTACTGGTTTTAGTGTTCTAGGTATTGCTTTGTTAGTTATAGGAATATTATGTATTACTATTATGATATGTGAGAAAGACATTGATGGATTCATGTTAATAATGAGTATTATAGTAATCTGCCTAGGAACATTAACTTTTAGACTATCACCTATTAAGGAAGATGTCACTGAATATAAAGTTTTAATTAGCGACAATATAAGTTTTAATGAATTTTATGAAAAATATGTTGTTGAGAATAAAGAAGGAGAAATTTATACTATTCGCGAAAAGACCACAGTGGAAAAAGGTGAGTGAAATGTAATGAATAAATATTTAGTAACAACTTTATTTTTAGATAATACAAAAAGCGTACCAAAATCGGTAACGAAAACATATGATTATATAATAGAGGATTCACTCTTTAGTCAAATCGAAGTTGGCCCATCCGCTGGAAGTGACAGAACGACAATATATTTAACCAGTTATAATATACAAAATACTGATGGCTATGATTATCGTGGCTCTAAAGTTGTTTTCTTAGCGGTTAAGCCATACAAGCCAGAAAAAGGTGACAATTTAATAGCTCTTAAACGTATTTCAAAAATTACAAATAAAGAAGAGATTGTTTGTTTAACATCACATTATAATAAAGAATTATTGCCAATTATAAATGAGAAAAATAAAAATGGTTGGTATACATCAAAAACTAGTTTGTTAATGGGGGTTTTATTGAATGCGGTAGGTGATAATGTGACAACAAATGATATAACAGCAGATAAACTTAGTAGTTCCAATTGCTGTTATACTTCTAGTACAAGTGGTACTATTTCCGGTTCTTGGATTAATACAGGTACTAGTACAGGAGACGTATTAAAATATAATAATAATTGGATAACTACAACTCCATATACTACAAACGATTGGACAGTTACTCTTGGTAATTATCCAGCTCAATCAGAGATAGATGAAATTAAAAAGCGTCTTGATAAATTAGAAAATAAAAATAAAAAGGAGAATAAAAAAATGTTTGATAGTCTTACAAAGAACTTGAAATGCGGCCGCGCGCAGGACGTACGTATGTCAATTTATGGTCCTGCTTTTAAAGGAGAGGATGGTAGCTGGTACTCTGTTGATATTGATGGTGAAATGACTGATGTATCCGACTTACTATTTGATATAGATAGCTATTGCTATATGATGCCCGCACCTAAGAGTGCAATTGTTGAAGGAGATTTTATTCTCCATAATGGACATTGGGTAAAAGTTATTGAATATGGTAATGGTTGTGTTATGAACGCGGTGGACACTTTCAATAAGCAGTTTATTGTACCTACTGTTACAAAGTCTCCATTTGGTTTTGAGTTCTACACCAAACTCGTTCAGCTTCTTGATTTCTCTAAAATGCCAATTAGTGCAGAAAACCCATTTGGTATGCTTCCTATGATGTTCATGTTGAATAACAAGAATGAAAAGGATATGCTTCCTATGCTGATGATGATGGGTACGCAGAATGGCGGTCTTAATTTTGATATGTCAAATCCTTTGATGATGTATCTTATGATGAAAGATGGGGATAATTCTAATCTGTTGCCCTTTTTGATGATGGGACAGATGCAAAAAAGTGAGTAATATACCCGATAAGGTATAAAAAAATATTTAAAAAATTTTTTATACCCAATCGGGTATAAAATTGGAGGTTTTATGAAAGCATATCTTGCAGGTTCTATCTTCTATTATGGGGACGAGCTAAGAAATACTGTATGGGCCGCAAAATTGCGTGAAGCTTTTCCAGAAATGGATTTGTATAGCCCTATTGAGAATACAGATATAAACGGGCGCGAGGGCAAGAAGAAGTTTGGTAGCCCCGCAGACATCGCGCGCGCCGATAATGAAAGGCTTGATAAGTCTGATATTTTGATTGCGTGCATTGATGGTGATGTGCTTCCCAGCGGCACATGCGCGGAAATCGGCAAATTCCATGAAAAAATTGCCAATGGTGATAATAAGTTGTTGGTTGGTATTTGTACCGATAATCGCCAATGCTGCTTGACCTATAGCGAAGCAAAAGATTTGGGCGGCCGCGATATTGGTGCACAGCAATACAGTTATCAAAATATTTATGTAACTGGTCTTATCAAAGAAGTAGGGTATTTGGTTACAAATATAGATGAAGCAATTGAAAAAATCTTTAGATGGTTAAATGGTGAGTAAATGATTTATAAAGTAGATGATAAAGTTCCTTTTGGTAAACTTTTGTTATTTGGACTACAAATAATGCTTAGTTGTTTTACAGCAACGGCATTAATCGCATAGATATGCGGCGTGCCGCTATCTGGCGCATTTTTAGGGGCAGGTTTTGCGACTGTTTTATATGCAACGCTAACTCATTTTCGTTCTCCTATGTTTATATCTAATAGTGGTGCTTTTGTTGCGCCAGTTCTTGCGGCCTTGGCGGCCGGAGGGTATACTGCAGTTGCAGTAGGTGGTGTAACAGCCTGCTTGGTATATTGTATCTTTGGTATCATTTTCAGTCGTATTGGCGTTGATAAACTATATAAGTTTATGCCAAGGGTTTTGATAGGTAGTATTACTGTTGTAATTGGTATAAATCTTATGGGATTTATTACTGGTTATATTGGTGACACAGGGAATCTTGGAGTAGTAATTGCTTTTATTACTGTTGCGGCAATTGCGCTTTCCAGCCATTATCTTAAAGGTACGCTTTCATTGTTCCCATTCTTAATAGGAACTCTTGTCGGTTATGTTGTGTCCATTCCATTTGGTCTTGTAGATTTTTCAAAATTTCAAGGCATTGGACTTTTTAATATTCCTGATTTAGCCTGTGCGCACTGGACTGTGGTTAGCTTTAAGAGTTTAATCCCTGTTATTGTACTTTATATTGCTTTTACAATTAGCGCAATTTGTGAATGTTTAAGTGACCATGCAGTACTTGGAAATATTATTGGTGAAGATTTATATAAAAATCCCGGCCTTTCAAGTATTTTCGTTGGCGAAGGAATCGCAAATTTGTCTACTGCATTTTTTGGCGGCCTGGGCGCATGTAGCTACGGAGAAGGCGTGGGCGCAGTTGGATTCAGTAAGTGTGCATCTGTTACAGCTACCTTGATGGCAGCTTTGATGATGATGGCACTTGCATTTCTTGAGCCAGTGCAAGCCTTTATAAGTTCGATTCCATCTTGTGTTATTGGCGGCGGTACAGCTTGTTTACTGTATGGTTTTATAAGTGCAAGTGGTATTAAAACCTTAAAGAATGTTGATTTGGATAATCAAAAGAATCTTATTATTTGTTCTGTAGTATTGGCACTCGGTATTAGCGGTATTGTAATTGGTAATGAAGTATTTAGTCTAAGCGGTACTGCTTTAGCTCTTGTGGCTGGTATTATTTTGAATCTTGTATTAAAGGAGAAGACAAATGCTTAAATTAAAAGTAACAGAAGAATGGCGTTGTGAGGACAAGAATGAGGCCGAAGCTTTTATTAAGGCAGCGCGCGAAGATAAAGGATATACTGTTATAAAGGCCGGTTATACCCATAAGGAGAAAAAGGCGAAGGGTGAGATTGTAGACGAATGTGAGGTTGTTTCTATTACGAAGCAGTATGCAACAGTATGGAATCTGTAAATTTGCATACACGTATTAAGCCACCTACATATTTTCTTTAGAACCCCGAAGATTGTAAGTATTATAAAAATGCGGATTGTCTCGGCGCTCGAGTTATTTCTAAGTGTGCGCCGGACGATTGCAAGGATTTTTTAAATGCGAATTTGCCGCAAGTAATTACGCTTTGCGGCTCCACGCGTTTCAAGGAATAGTTTTTTGAAGCTGCACGTGATTTAACTCTCCAAGGATGGATAGTACTAATGCCTTTAGTATTTGGTCATTCTGGCGATACTATAACAGATGAAGAAAAATCAAAACTCGACGAATTACATCTTGAAAAAATTAGATTATCAAATGCAGTTTTTGTACTTAATATAGGAGGATATATCGGCGATTCTACGCGGAAGGAAATGGAATTTGCATAGGCGCGCGATATCCCAATTTATTTGTATGAATGAAGATTATTTGGAGTTTAGTTTATTAGATGTGGATGATGAAAGTTTCTTAAAAGAAGAGGAAGAAATCATTTGTCGACATTGTAAATTAATTTCATATGTTGAATTTAATGCGCCAGAAGAAAAAGAAGTTGTAGATTTTTCAAATTATAGCTTTGAGACAAATGAAGGCTTTGTGCTATGGAGCTGTTTTTATAGTGAAGATGGCATTGATGAAATGACTATAAATAGTGATTGCATGGTTAGTCGTACTCCTCTTGAAGATGGCACATTTGAATTTTATTGGTGGCCCGCAGGTACTATTACTTTTTTTGGAGATTGATTATGAATTATATGTAGTTAGCCGCATTAATTTGTGCAGTTTTAGCGATTGCTATTCCTTTTGGAGTAAAATTTTATAAAACAAGTCAAGCTCTCGTAAGAGAGAAAAATTGGCCTCGTCTAGTTGAGGCAGTAAGTCATTATATGATGCAAGCTGAAACCTTGTTTGAAGTTGGCGCAGATAAAAAAGCATGGGTTTTAACTATGATTTAGACTACTGCTGATGAAATAGATTATGACTTGACAGAGCAAGATATGAAAAACCTTAGTGATTTAATTGATAGTTTGTGTGAAATGTCTAAGGTTGTAAATGTTGAAGAGGCCGCTGAGTAATTAGCGGTCTCATTTTTGACTTTTTTTAAAATTTATGATATAATTATATTAGAAAATGAGATAGGAGGTAATCATATGAATCGTTTGATTGTCGTTGCTATTGGAAACAAAGCTGAAAATAAGATTAGCTTTAAGGTTGCAAATGATTCGAAGGCGGCGCTTCGTATGGTTACACGGGCTCATGAGGACGGACTTGTGACGGCGGTAGGGGCAATTAATTATACTCACTCTCGTGAGAAAGCATATGCTCAACTGCGTGCAAATCTTCGTAAAAAGATTTTGGAGAAAGTCGGAGTTAAAATTTGATTTTTTCTAAAATTCGTGGTATAATTATTATAGAAAGTTGAGAGAGACCTTAACTGGTAAGGCGACTGTTCGAGTCAGATAAGAGGATAACCGTAGAGTTCAACTCTCTTCTCTCTTAATTTTATAAGGCGGTGGGTAAATTGGCCCTCGCAGTTAGTGGGACAAAGTAAACAAAACCCACTCGAATGCGCGCGAAATGCTAAGTATCGCGGCAGGGGTTATATATAATGGGTGTAGCGAAAATAGTCGAAAAGTACCTACACCAAAGGTAATTGTTCTGCCCTTTAAATCTTTTGTATGGGGTACGATTATAGCAGGCTTAGCACTGGAGAATGGATAATACATACAAAAGTAAGTGTATCTGCGCGAGGGTGGAATACGGTTAAATTTGAGGTTGCGGTCCCAAGTAGCGAAAGCGGAGCTTGGTAAGTTAGCGAGATACATTTTAAAAAGAAGTTGGGAGGTCTACCTTTCTACCTCCCCTAACTTCTACGAGGTAACCCTCCCAATGGCCGTAGTGCAAGGCGGCAGAATCGGTAAGACAGGCCTATGGCAGTAACGTCGAGACCGTGAAGTGGTGAGCACATCGTATAGTGAGACGAGAGGTAACGTGAACCATCGTACAATCGCGCGCCGTAAGTTGGCGGTCGGGTAGACTAAGCCCGATAATAACAAAGCCCATAGGGAGTCATGACCTTTTGGAATATTGGATAAGGAAAGGGGTCCATGTAAAGATGCGATTCTATACAATAGTGGAGCAGAAACTATAAACGTCATCTGCCGGGTAAGGCCACAGTACCATAAGTTAAGGTTGAGTGGCGGCCATCTATCGGGTCTAAAAGATAGAAAACTTATCGAAATAACTGAAACAGTAGAGAAGAGAAGAGGATAACAGGTCGCAAGCTCTTACTTGGAGTTGCTAACCAAGAAACTGCGGGACTCTGCGCCGCCGCACGCTGTAGTAAGAAGTAGATATGGGGAGAAATCCCGTCACGTGGCGGACGCGTGACATAAATAAATAAAAGTTCCGCAACTTATGGGGGATTGGTGTTAGTGGCAAGCATGGCTGCCTTCCAAGCAGCAGGGGCCGGTTCGAGTCCGGTATCTCCTTCCATAGACCCATACAGCAAAACTGTAGAAATGCAATAAAAATATATTGGATATTTATGATTACATTTATAAGGGTCTAGTTTATATGGCGCGGTATCCCAATCGGAAGCAGGAAGTGGACTTTCGTTTTAAACGATGAGAGCGCGCGGATGTGAAAACGCCGCGTGGATGCTGGCTAATTCGGCGAAAGACTCTATGAGTTAACGCCGAGCTAAAATTTGGAAAACACTTCAAAAAAATATAGTTGTGTCTTCCATTTTCTACTTTATAGTAGAACGGAGGATAAGAAATGAGAACTGATATTTTAGAGAAGCGTGAGCAAATTCTTACATGGATTGCCGAAGGTAGAACAAAAACTTATATGTGTTAGGAATTGCACTGTAAGCCAGAAACTTTAAATAAATATTTAGAGAAAATGGAAATTGTTTATAATGGCAATCAAAGCGGCAAGGGCATACCTAAAGCTAAATATAAATCTACACTTGTTGAATATCTTGCAACAAGTTAGGATATTTAGACAAATAAAGTAAGGCTTAAGCTGTTACGAGAAGGTTATAAAGAACATAAGTGTGAGTGTTGTGGTTTAACAACCTGGTTAGATAAGCCAATTCCTTTGGAATTACATCACATTGATGGCAACCGACACAATAATACTATTGAAAATTTCATGCTTTTGTGTCCAAATTGTCATGCTTTTACTGACTCATATTGTGGTAAGAATAGCGCCAAATAAATGTGTAGAGACTATATACCAGCCTCCTAAGGACGGCGCGCCGTCTATGGAGAAGACATAGTCCAGACTACAACGCAGTAATGCGGCTATGGTGACATAGAGTAGTAAGAAAATCCATTCAGTATGGGTTCGAATCCCATTCGCGCTACCAAGGATTCTTTTAATCCTCCTTTTTTCAAGTTTCTTTTTGGATGGGACGCGTACGGCGTGGTGATGAACTGCTGAGGGCGCGCGTCATGTAAGTTGGGCGGGGCGGCTTACAAAAATTTTGAGGTATCCAATATGAGTGTTTCTTTATTTATTGCTCTTTTTGTGGGCGGCGGTTTTGTAAATATTTTATTAACCCAAGCAATCAAATAGTTTTATTATAATAGAAATGAAGCAGCAAGCCCAAACGTAATTGCCCTTGTAAATGCAATTATAATAGGTGGAGGAGGGACTGCTTTTGCCTATTCTTTATTAGGAATTGAATGGTCGCTAAATAATATTTTATGTCTTATTGCAATGATGCTATTTGTTTGGATGGGGAGTATGATTGGATATTCCAAAATTTTAGAGACTTATCGCCAATTCCGTACTTGGTAGATGCAAGTAAATTAGGGAAAAGATATAGTTGATGCAACGCAGGAACTCGTAGATAAAGTAAATAATGAAGAAAACGAATGATGTGGATGTAGCTTAATTGGTAAAGCGCCACCCTGCCACGGTGGAGAGTGCGAGTCCAATTCTCGTCATTCACTCCATATGGGCAGTTAGCAAACTTGGTGGATGCGCGCGGTTGAAGCCCGTGAGAAAGAGGGTCGGTACCTCTACTGCCCACCAAACCCTATAAATTTTGACTTTTTCTAAAATTTATGATATAATAATTATAGAAAGTTGAGAAAGGGGAATAAAGAAATGAGTCCGTTTGATGATTTTGATACGCAGCGTCAGTCCGATGAGGACGCTTGGGAGCGTGAGTTCCTTGAGTGGTTCAGCAAGCAGATTTCTCCGTATAAGGTCTATGAGATTGATTGTGATGACGGTACTCATGGAGACCTTATTTATGAGTGGACTGGCCATCCCGATTTTTCTCTTTCGTAATTGGTGCCATCGTCTAGCGGTCAAGGATAGCAGACCCTCAATCTGCTGACACCAGTTCAAATCTGGTTGGCATCACCAGCCGTACCTTTAGTCTTTTGAGTTCGATAACGAGGAGAAAAGACAGTGAGATTTGAGAGTATTCACTAATCAATAACTCTCCGGCGTTCTGGTGCGTCGTTAAGCTTAAAAAGCCAAACAGCCCTCGGCGGGTCAAGACACAACGTAAAATAGTTGCCGCCATGTCCAAATGAATGGGTTATGACATTAAACTGTACTCGTTTCCGCGGCTTGGTGCTGCCGCGTCAAAAAAGTAATCCGGTGGAATAGAAAGTTCGGCCACCTACAAAATAATGGGAACAGTCGCGGGCGCGCGATGGTAAGAAATTACGTATCAAATGTTTTGCCAACTTCTCTTGGCTGCAAACAAGAGTGCGGTTGTTGCAGCAACCAAAACGTAGACCGGATGCGTTAAGACCGGCGGACATCTCGCCCGTTGAGGAGAGAAGAGTGGGTAAAAGAGCTAAATCCCACCGCCAGAACATAAGGGCATATGGAATGGTTGGATGCTCGGGGCACCGTGGCCTTTTGCCAACACGGATGATACCTTGGAGACGTGGGTTCGAACCCCGCCCTGGCGGCTTTGTGGCTGCTGGGTAGTTTAGAAGGTCAAAACACCAGGGACATTAATGGTCGCGTAGGGAACCTCCTCGTGGTGCGACTGGACGGACAGTAGTATGCGATTACTGAGCCGAGAACTAATTCCCAGATAGTTTCAATCTAATATCGCATAGGATTGAAGTGTACTCCCCTTAAGCCCAAGGGCGCAGGTTGTGACCAGCGATACAACAGTAACTCGGGATGCGCATGAAATTTCGGCTATAAGGTACACAGCGAGCCGTAGAAGCAGTACAGCTATCGAATTAAAACTGGGGTAGCGGGCAGTATAATCATACCGCTAATATCGCGCAGTAGTCGAATTGGCGAAGACGCCGGCCCTTCAAGCCGGAGATTACGGGTTCAATCCCCGTCTGCGTGACCAGTAAGTTTGTCGGTATAATAAGACTTGAAAACCGTCGTTAAAAAGTTTAGCTAATCTTTGAGCTTCGGCTCTAAATGGGCGAGTACCCCAATTGGGAGAGGGAATAGGCTCAAACCCTATGAAGTGTGGGTTCGAATCCCACCTGGCCTACCAACGTTTTTATGAATTGGACGTTAATCAATTCATCGTGTGAGAGGATGGATTTTCAGATTAAACTACCACTGGCGACGCCTCCAATGTCGATATGTGGCACAGTCATTTGAAAACACGTTAAACGAAAACGAAAGTAAATCTGAACTAGATCGTGGAGTGATGCGTATGAAAATTACAAAAATCTCCGAAGGCGAGGAAACGCCGATTGGCTAGTAGAAGACCTGGGCATGTCTTTAAACTGCCTACTATATGGGCTGGTAGCTCTAATGGGAGAGCGTCTGCTTTGCACGCAGAGGGTTGTGGGTTCAAGTCCCATCTGGTCCACCAATATGCGCGCCATATCGCATGGGGACGAGGACTGGAGCAACGTCCCAACAGGCATAAATAAATAAAGTCCCCAGGATGTTTTGCGGTATCAGTACATAACCGCCTCAAGAGCCGAAGTGTTTGTGGGTCTGTGCCTCTTATATGGCAATAGAGAGGAAACGAGAAGGACAAGGCGTGAAATCGGTTTGAAACGCGAAAAACCCACATCTATATCGCACCGTAGAGGAGCGGTCCCTTGCTAGGTTCATACCCTGGAGACGCAAGTTCGAATCTTGCCGGTGCTACCAAATGCCAGGCTAGCACAATGGAAGTGCAATTCCTTCATACGGAAAAGGTTCTCGGTTCAAGTCCGGGGCCTGGTACCAGCGGCAAAGAATAGAACGCCGTAAACGTAAAAGGGAGGAATTTTACAAATGAAGTATTTTAGTGAAAAAACGAACAAAACTTACGACACCGAAAAAGATTGCCTTTTTGCAGAAGCCGAATATGACAAAGCAATCGCTGAGGAAAAAATTAAAAAGGAAAGACTTAGTACAGAACGTAAGGCGCGCGCGAGCGAGGTCGAAGAAGCATACAAAGCAGTTCTCGAAGCATCAAAACACTACAGAGAAAAGCTCAATGCTTTTGTAAAAGACTATGGCTCTTTTCATATGACTTTGCGGACTGGGGACGGAAATCCTTTTGATTTATTTGATAGGTTTTTTGACCGCTTTTGGTAACTAAAAAAGTAGAAGAATTAATTAAAGCTTTTACTTGAAAGTGAAAGGCTCAGGCAGCAAAAAATTTTTTTGTAGGTCTTACCTGCTTCTTGATATTGAAGATATATCACAACTGGATAATATATCGAGTTGTTCCACGTGGGCGCAATCACACGTTAAAAATGGTCGAGAACGCATTACTCGTAAAAACGTGAGCCTTGGATACTTAAAATTTGTAATTTCTCAAATTTTATGTTATAATTATTATAGAAAGTGAGAGAGGTACGAAGTACGAAGGCCTCTTGGCAACAATAACGAAGTATTTACCTCACTTCTGAACTCCGGTCTATCAAACGTAGTGGACACACAGTGCATATCTACGGGGTACGCGTTAAAGCGGAGTTTTGGGTAGAATATCATAGGGAATACACCTCATAAAGTCAGTAGCGTCGGGGCTGACTATAATTACAAGCCGGCGCGCCTTATGGGTCATTAGTCCAATGGCAGAACGGCGGACTGTTAATCCGTATGTTACAGGTTCAAGTCCTGTATGACCCGCCACATATGGTCCCCTATGGTGTAATGGTAGCATAGCTGGCTCTAACCCAGCAGATACCCGTTCAAATCGAGGTTGGGGGTGCCAATAAAGGGGTAGCAAAGGAGTAATTAACCTTTGAGATAATGGCGCCTCTCACGTCAAGCCCGATAATATATATACTTAGGAGAGGTAAGTATTATGAGTTGCGGCGTTTATAAAATTACCAATTTAATTAATAATCATTGCTATATTGGATAGTCTATTTACATTGAACAGCGTTGGCGTAGACATAAATCTAATATTAATAATGCCAATGGAGAAGAATATAACTATCCTTTATATCGAGCAATAAGAAAATATGGAATAAGTAATTTTTCTTTTGAAATATTAGAAGAATGTTTATCTTCATAGTTAAATGAAAGAGAACAATTTTATATCTCTTATTATAAACCTGAATATAATCAAACAATTGAAGGTCAGATAACTGGTGGTTATATTAAATTAACTCCAATTACGCTTCAATCTCTTAGATAGGATTTATTAGATAATAAGTTACCTTATCGTGAGTTATCTTCAAAATATAATATTGGATTAGATTGTATTTCTAGAATTAATCAAGGCCATGCTTATCATGATGATAATATAAATTACCCGATAAGAAAAGTAAAAAGACTTGAATAGAAATATTGTCCTATTTGTGGAAAACCAATTCAACAAGATTCTACTATGTGCATTTCTTGTTATAATAATAGTAGAAGTTAGGCTCCTACAAAAGAAGAATTGTATAATACTTTGGTAAAATTGAACGGTAATTTTACTAAAGCAGGACAGTATTATAATATTAGTGATAATGGTGTTCGTAAATGGTGTAAAAAATATGGATTGCCATATCATTCTAAAGACTATAAAAAAATTTTTGAAAGGAAGTAATATCATGCTCAATAAGTTTGCTAAAATCTATAACATTAGTCCGAAGCCCGATTCCAAACGTCAACAGTGGCTTCGAGATAATGCGCGTACATATGACAGAGTAGTCTGCGCAGAATGCGGTGAAGGGCATACAACTCTATATAAAGTTGGCGAGCAGTATTACTGCCTCGAGCATCGAAATAGAGTAGTGTCATAAAGACACAATATGCTGGGATAGTTTAATGGTAAAACAGCGGGTTTATACCCCGTAGCGCCAGATTAGCGGCTTTTCAGGGTTCGAGTCCCTGTCCCAGTCCCACTTGGGAGGAAGAAGAAATTCGTTATACCTCCGAAGAGTATGCCGTTTAGTATTAAGGAGACTACATTCCGGCCATAATAGAATCAAACTCCGAAAATAGTGGACCTGCGGACGGAGTTTAAAAAATTAAATCCCGTCCGGCTTTTTATATACCGGGGTCATATAGTTGGTAAATATGCAAAACTGATAATTTTGTCACGTAGGTTCAAATCCTATCCCTGGTACCAGTGTCCGATTTACCATGGTCAGCCCGTTAGACCTTAAATAGCGGGATAGTTATGGGCGTGTGGCGCAATGGTAGCGCAAGAAACTTTTAATTTCGAGGTTGTCGGTTCAAGTCCGGTCACGCCCACCAAATGCGTCCGTCGCCTAATGGAAATGGCAAGTGGCTTCTACCCACTCAAAGTGCGGGTTCGACTCCTGCCGGGCGTACCAGTTCGTGTCCATATATGACGGTCATATCTTTAAGTGAGCAAGAGGTTCGATTCCCTTGGTGTCCGGGTTCGACTCCCGGGCGCGCCTGGTGGCAATAAATCTTAAAGCACGAATATGCGTCTGTCGTTCAATGGAAAGGACAATGCTCTCCTAAGGCATAAATCAGAGTTCAAATCTCTGCGGGCGTACCAAATACTTTTAAGGGGTGATATTATGCTATAAATTCTATGTATAGGAGGATAGTATAATGTCCAGAAGTTACAAACATCATCCTTTTTGCACTGACCGTAAGCATGGCGCAAAATGGTGGAAAAGTCAAGCAAATCGTAAAGTTCGTCATACTTTTAATATACCTAATGGTAAGGCATATCGTAAAGTTTATAATCCTTGGAATATTCGTGATTATGTATGGTACGAAAGTCGTCATGGCGCGGCCGCCTGGTACAACCGTTATGTAACAAATGGTTATGATTGGTGGCGTGAGAAGTACCCTACTTTTGAGGATTATATGAACAACTGTTGGGCGCATGACTTCTATAGAAAATAAAAATTTGATAAATCTTAAAAATTATGATATAATAATATTAGAAAGTGAGGGAAGAACCAATGGGCAGAGATAGACAAGAATTTAAAAAAAGTCCAGAGGAATTAACCGAGTACCTCATGTTTCGGCGCCGCGGCTCAATAGCCCCTTCCAAAAAGGGCCGCGGTAGCCCATATAAAAGAAACTCAAAACATAAGAAAAGAGAGGAAGAACGTAATGCCTTTTGTTGATTGCTTTGCCTACTGCGGCATTGGCATGAACAAGTGCAAGAACAAGTATTGTTCGGCTAATCCGAACTATACAGCGCCGAAGCCTCGTGTGAAGCCGAAAGGTGGACCCGGCGCGCCATGTCATACGACTCGTTCTAAAATCCGTAAGGACGATGGACGCGGTTATACGTACTGGCAATTCGAGGATTAAGCACCGAAAGGTGCATATGGGTTACAGGTGTTATGGCGGCATAGCAGACTCTTAATCTGACAGGTCAGGGTTCAAATCCCTGGTAGCCCACCAAATGCCCTTGTGGACAATCGGTAAAGTCGACAGCCTGTCACGCTGTAGGTAGCGGGGTCAGCACCCGTCAGGGGCGCCACTTAAAATTGGTCTAAAATAAAAATTGGGCTAATTCCCCAAAGTCAGATTTCTTCCAAAAATTATATTCTCTTTTATATTTTTCTACTTATAAATGACGGGAAGTAGAGGAAGAGGGACCTCGCCTGTTTTGGGAACAGGACATTAGTGCGGCTTCGAGTGCTGCCTTCCCGACCAATTAAAGGAGAATATAATATGGGAAAAAGTTTGACATTAGAAGAAATTAACGCTCGTTTTGAGAATAGTTTTGATCAAAAGGTTATTGCAACTAAATATTTAAATAAGCGTTCTCCAGTTGAATTAAAATGCTTAGAGTGTGGACATGAATGGTCACAACCGGCCGCATCTGTACTATTTAATGAGCATCATAAATGTCCAAATTGCGGCATTGTTAAAAAGATAAAGCTTAAATGTGCTTATTGTGGAAAAGAAATTGAGCGATTTCCAAGCGACATTAAGGCAAATAAAACAGGTTATTTTTATTGTAGTCACACTTGTGGTAATCGTCATAAAAATCAATTACGCATGGAAAGTGGCGAATGGGACAATTCAGTAAATTATCGCTATAAAGCTATGTATAATTTACCACATAAGTGTGCTGTATGTGGATGGGCAGAAGATGAGCGTATTTTAGAAGTTCATCATAAGGACGAAGATAGAAACAATAATGCATTAGATAATTTAACCATTTTATGCCCAACTTGTCACAGAAAAATTACACTTGGGTACTATAAATTAACTGAGGATTATAAATTAATTGAGATATAAATACTGCGGCGGCTCAGTTTGAATGGAGCGGTCTATATGGCTACTCTATGTTTATAACCGCCATTTATATGGGCGATTGGTGTAACGGTAACACATTTGGCTCTGACCCAAAAGTTTGAGGTTCAAATCCTTAATCGTCTGCCAAAAGTCAGTAGGCAAGCATTAAAAGCCGAGAAGAAAATATAGTTCCTCAAGATACTGTGGCTAGTTTGAGCCAAGGTATAATAAGAATTGGGACACCAGCGGAGAGAACCGCGCAGCTACTGGAGAGAAACCAGACAAAAAACATCTGTGCAACCCAATTGGAACTCGTGTGATTGAAACTGCACACCTGGCTTTAAAAATTTGATTTTCTATAAATTTTATGATATAATATTTATAGAAAGTAAGGGAAGAAATATCGCTCGCAGTTATAGTTCCGTGCGACTTGAACAAGGGTAAGAGCACCCCAGGACACTTACCTGGCTCCTATTGACACATGACGGAAGTCGGTGTAAATCCGACAGCTTCTCTTCTTTATAAGTAAACCGGGGAGGTACTGAGACGTCCGGATTATCAAAAACCTCCGTTATATACCGCCATAGTGTAAAGGTAACACAGAAGCCTTTGAAGCTTTTGTTATTGGTTCGAATCCAGTTGGCGGTGCCATATGCCCGATTACCCCAACGGAAGAGGGAGCTGGCTTAGAACCAGTAAAGTGTGGGTTCAAATCCCATGTCGGGTACCAAATATGGGCGAGTTGAGCAATGGTGGCTCAGGAGTCTGTAAAACTCTGGTCTAACGACATGTAGGTTCAAGTCCTACCTCGCTCACCATTTAAGCGACCGCTCTAAACGGTATGGGTGAAATCTAACCCATTGACAATGAGTGAAGGAACGTCACTCTGACGCTGTAATATTATATGCGCCAGTAGCTCAATGGAGAGAGCGCGGGGCCACGAACCCCGGACTTGTGGGAGTTCAAATCTTCTCTGGCGTACCAATAGTTGGGTTCCAGTAGAGACTGAAAAGGACCTTTGGTTCCAGATGACTGTTACCAAGCAGTACTTAGTATGTGTATCCTGTAGCTAAGGCGAGCCGGAAGTCGCGGGTTTCCGCCCAACTAAATTTTATATACGGATTTAGCTCAACTGGAAGAGCATTGCGTTTACACCGCAGAGGTTATGGGTTCAAGTCCCTTAGTCCGTACCATTAAGACCCGTACAGCAAATATAACTTACAAAACTGCAAATTTTTGGAAGAAGTTTTTATTGGGTCTTGTATATGCACGAGTGCTGCAATAGGAAGCCAGGCATGGTTGAGGTCCATGTGTCCGATAGGACATAGGGGTTCAAGTCCCCTCTCGTGTACCAAATAACTAAAAAGAGAAGTGAGAAAAAAATGATAAGTCCAACTCATGGAGAAATAACTCTGCGGCAGACCGCACTCTTAATCAAAAATTTCATAGAGTTAGACCCGGATTCACAATATGCAATCTATATTGGTTCTGATAGTCAAAATACTTACTACACCAAGATGGTAACTGTCATCGCAGTCCATAAGGTCGGCCGCGGTGGTCAGTACTTTTATGAGGTTTCCAAATACGACAAGATTCGTGATATTCGCACGAAGCTTTATACGGAAACTCAACTTAGCTTGGATATGACAGGTAGGCTTTTTGATGAATTTGAAGCTCTTGGGTTTGAATATGATGCAGATAATATCATGTTCTGTATTCATATTGACGCAGGTAACGGTGGTCCAAGTGGTCAAGTAATACCTGAAGTAGTTGGATATGTTCATTCTATGGGTTATAACTGCGAAGTTAAACCAGATAGTCCGATTGCTTCTTGTATTGCAGATAGAATAAGTAAGTAAGTAAATAAAGGCGCGCACAGCTAAATCTATTATAGCATAATGGTAATGCACCCGACTTGTAATCAGGATATACGGTTCGAATCCGTTTAGCGCCTTGAATAAATAAAAAGACACTTGCAGCAAATCTTTTCTTTAATCGCCATTGAATTATAATATTTTGATTAGATATTAGGGTGTCTTGATACAAACTAATAGACCCATACAGCAATCATTCTTATAGAGAATATGTTATTGGTTCGATTCCAATTATGCAAGCCATAAATTTTGCGTATTGAGCAATAGGTAGCTCAGTTCTACTAAAGGGTCTAGTCTTTATCTCGACCGAGATAAATCATTTTGGAGAAAAAGGAGAAAATAAAACATGAATTTTACTAACGCTCTTGATAAGGAGTTCAACTATAAGTTGACCGAAAATGGCGGCCTTGCGCATAAGTCTACCTGTGACGCGCTCTATGATATGTTTGCCCTGGGTGGCGCATATCGTAGTCGTAGCGATGAGGATTGTGTCTTCCTTTTCATGAAGGCATTTGAGGAAAGTCCTACTTATGCTATGAAGTGCCTCTTCTATCTGCGTGACATTTTGCAGGGACAGGGCGAACGTCGCTTCTTCCGTGTCTGCATTAAGTGGGCCGCGGACAACCATCCTTTGGAGATGGAGCGCAATCTCAAGTACGTACCGGAATACGGTCGTTGGGATGACCTATATGCCTTCGTAGGCACCAAGCTGGAAGCGAGTATGTGGGCCTTCATGTATGAGCAGTTCCGTCTGGATATGGCTTCCAAGACTCCTTCTCTGCTCGGAAAGTGGCTCAAGTCTGAGAATACTTCCAGCAAGGAGTCTCGCGTCCTTGGCGCAAAGACTCGTAAGGCTCTCGGTATGACTGCGCCTGCCTACCGCAAGGCTCTGTCTTCTCTTCGTAAGCGCATCAATGTCCTTGAGCGTCTTATGAGTGAGCGCCGTTGGGATGAAATCGAGTTCGATAAAATCCCTTCTAAGGCTGGCCTCATCTACAAGAACGCCTTCGCGCGTCACGATGTGGAGCGCGCCCGCAATAAGGCTGTGCAGACTTACGAGCAGTTCGCTAAGGATAAGAACACTAAAGTTAACGCCAAGGCTCTATATCCTTACGAGGTAGTCGAAAAGGCTATTGACGTGTTCGGTGGTATCTACTGGCGTTGGAACCGCCATGAAGTGCCTTTGGATGATACCAATCGTCTGATGGTCAACAAGTACTGGGAGAATCTGGCAGAGTATATCTCTAAGCTGGATATGAACGCTCTTTGTGTTGTGGATACCAGCGGCTCTATGCATGGTACTCCTATTGACATCGCAATCTCTCTCGGTATGATTGCGGCTGATAAGGCTCATGGTCCTTTCCATGGACGCTACATCAGCTTCAGTTCTCGTCCTCAGCTCATTAAGGTTGAGGGTGTGGATTTCGTAGATAAGGTTCGCCGCATCTATGAAACCAATCTTTGCGAGAACACCAATCTCGAAGCAACTTTCGATATGCTTCTCAATGTGGCTCAGAAGAACCACATGAAGCAGAAGGATTTGCCAGATACCATTATCGTCATCAGCGATATGGAGATTGACTGTGCATATGGTGGCTATGGTTGGAGTTCTGACCATAGCGCGGCTCGTGCAAAGAACCGCACCATGATGGAGAATATGCGTCGTAAGTGGGCACGTGCAGGCTATAAGCTTCCTAAGATGGTGTACTGGAACGTGGATGCGCGCCAGGATACATTCTTGGATGATGGCCCAGACGTAACTTACGTTAGCGGTGCAAGTGCTATCTTGTTTGAGCAAGTCGCAAAGGGCATCACCGCGCAGGACCTCATGTTCGAGAAGCTCGACAGTGAGCGTTACGCAAAAATAAAATAAGGGAAGAGAAATCTTCCCTTTCCGTGCGTCCTTATCGTGGCCGGCTCCGCCTTGAAAGCGGCTGGTATCAGGGATGATATGGGGATCGACACCTCAGGGGCGCGCCATATGCGGAGTTCGCCTAATGGTAGGGCAACAGTCTAGAAAACTGTCGGATGAAAGTCTATGTGGGTTCAAGTCCCTCACTCCGCGCCAATTTATAATATGCGCTGTGAACCAGTCGGGGTACTGGGCTAGCCTGCTAAGCTAAGTGTTCTCTTTTGGGAATTTGGGTCGGGACCAACGCGGCGCGCCAATGGTTTGATAGTATAGTTGGTAATTATAAGGCACTTGTAATGCTTAGACCTCGGTTCAAATCCGAGTCAAACCTCCATATAAAACCTTCCAATAATATGTACCCCTGGTGTAACGGTAGCATATCCGGCTCCAACCCGGCTGGTCAGAGTTCAAATCTTTGGGGGTATGCCAGCGCGCAAGCGTAAATTTTATTAAAGGCAGGTCAAATATGGAAAGCTTCTTTAATCTCAAGCATCGCAATACCACCATTAGAACCGAGATTCTTGCAGGCATTACAACCTTTATGGCTATGGCATATATCTTGTTTGTAAATGCAGGTATGTTTGCCACACTCCCCGATGTAAGTTATGAAGGTATGTATATTGCAACCGCAATTTCAGCCTGTGTCGGTTCTCTTTTAATTGGTCTTATTGCCAATCTTCCCCTCGCACAAGCATCTGGTATGGGACTTAATGCGTATTTTGTCTATTCAGTATGTCTTGGTTTGGGCTTTACTTATGCTAATGCCCTTGTAATGGTTTTGTTTGATGGTATTATGTTTATAATACTCACAGCAACAGGACTAAGAAAGCTATTGTTTAATGCAATTCCGACGCCAATTAAAACAGCTATTTCTGCAGGAATTGGTTTATTTATTGCTTATATTGGTCTACAATCTGCTGGTATTATAATTCCTGATGCCTCAACAGCATCCACTATGTCATCTTTTAATGTGTTTAGTGGAGCAGCAAATTGGGCAACAATTATGCCTATGCTTGTATCTATGATTACTATATTGATTATCGCGGCCTTGACATCTTTCAAGAAGCGTGGCGCGGTATTAATCGGTATAATTGCAGGTACAGTTCTATACTATCTTGGTGGCTTTACAATTCCAGGATTTTATGATGGTTTTGCTTTCTCTACTATTAGCACAGGAAAAGCTTTTGCAGCATTTGGTAAAGAATCACTATTCGCTGTATTTCGTAATGGTTTTGACTTTAGTGCGTACATTGCCGCACATGGCCAAGCAAACTTTGTTATGAGTCTTGTCACAACAATGATTGCGTTTTGTATCGTAGATATGTTTGATACAATGGGTACTTTGTATGGTGCGTGCTCACGCGGCGGCCTTATGAATAAAGATGGTGAAGTTCTTGCTCTTGACCGCGCAATGCTCAGTGATGCTATTGCCACCACAACTGGCGCAATGTTTGGTACTTCAACTGTAACAACTTTTGTTGAAAGTTCTGCTGGTATCGCAGAGGGCGGCCGCACAGGACTGGCCGCGGTTGTAACTGCTGGTCTATTCTTTATCTCAATGTTCTTTGCACCTATTGCTTCTCTTATCCCAGGCGCAGCAACTGCGGCCGCACTTATCTATGTTGGCGCATTGATGCTTATGTCTCTTAAAGATATTAATTGGGAAGACGCAGAGGTTGCTATTCCGGCATTTTTAACTATTACTTTTATGGCATTTAGTTATAGTATTAGTAATGGTATTGGTATTGGTGTCTTGTCTTATACAGTAGTTAAAATGTTTACTGGTAAGATTAGAGAAATTCATGGAGCAACTTGGGTTATTGACGTGTTGTTCCTCGCAATGTTTTTACTTAGTCACTAATAAAATTATAGTCCTCCTACTAGACTTTAAATAGTAGGATTTATATGCTAGTATAGCTCAGAGGGAAGAGCACCTGTTTGGTATACAGGAGGTCGGGATTTCGAAACTCCCTACTAGCCCCAATTGCACCCATCGTCTAACGGCAAGGATACCGCTTTCGTAATGCGGAGATAAAGGCTCGAATCCTTTTGGGTGCGCCATATGCAGGATGTGGTGTAACGGAAACATACGTGATTGTGGCTCACGAGTTGAGGGTTCAATCCCCTCCGACCTGCCCAATGGGGAGTTAGTCTAATGGTAGAATAGGCGGTTGCAGCCCGCTTGGTGCTGGTTCAAATCCGGTATTCCCCTCCAACGCCTCGGCGCACCGGGGCAATTTTATTATTAGGTGATGCTTATGTTATCTCTTTCGCGCACCGCACTTTTGAGTTTAGTATAGGCTACAAATCATGATGAAATTCCTCAAAGCGTGGTTGAATATTGGTTTACTGTTTATGGTAAATGGATTGATAAAAAAGAAGCAAAGGAGTTAGAGCAAGATGAACGTAAACTATGATGATATTAAAGGTTTGGAATTAGTTGGACTTAAAAAGGTTCATACTTTTCATATCTCTGTTGCAATATCCCTTGTTTTTTTGTTGATAATGATAGTAGTTACTTTTATATGGATTATACTGCCACTACATAATATTATTCTGAATATAGGATTTATATGTGGTATGATAGGCGGTATCTATAATATGATTCTAACTATTCCAGAAAGTCATCTTCATTGGAGTTTTAAGATTCCCGAAGATTATCGCGGCTGGCAATATTTATTCCTTTCTGCTAATTGTATAGATTTTGAGCCGGAAACAAATATAATTACACTACAATTTAATGACGATATAGATAAAGAGTTGTATTACTTTATTACAATGCTTGAGAATGAAAAAAAGACCCAAAAATAATTGGGTCTTTTCTTTTTGAAACTTGAAAAATTTTAAAATTTATGGTATAATTATTATAGAAAATAGGAAAGGAAGTATTTTCTATGTCCACAACTGTTGAAAAGATTATTGGTCAGCAGAGTATTCTTAACTGCATGAAGTATGTCCAGACAATAGTTGATATATGGATGAAAGATAACGACATTGGGCGTTGGGAAGACATTGTAGCCCCCAACGAATTTAATGTCGTTGATGCTGATTACAATTTTGAAGTGCGCACTGGTGCTACTAAAATTGTATTGGTTCTGCACGACATGCCTTATGTCATTAAAATTCCTTTTATTGGTGAAGAGTCTTGGAACGATGAAGGTTTCCACTACTTTGATGGTGGTGACTATGACAATGAAGAATATGATTATTGTGCACACGAAGCTTATCTTTATGACCAAGCTAAGATTTTTGGGTGCGATCAGTTCTTTGTGCCCACGATGCATTTGATTATGGTCGAGAATATTCCTGTGTATATTCAGACGAAGATTGATTATATCTACCGTCGAGCTACTCCTTCCAATGAGGATACTTATCGTTATGCTTCGATTAAGAACTCTGATGTTCTTATCCCCGAAGTGGGCGCGCGGCTTTTGGAGTACTATTCCATGAGTGAAGTCGCCTTGTTTCTGGCTTTTATTAAAGCCTTTGATGTAAATGACCTTGAAGCTTCGCGCAATGGCGAGTATGTTGAAGCCTTTGGCCGTTATGTCTTTTGGGATTATAGCGGCTACAAAGAATATGAATGGTGAAAGGAACTGAAAAAAATGAGACAAACTTCTAAGTATTCCAAAGAGTTTACGAATGAGATGACTGGCCGCATTGCCGTCATTCTCGCCGATGAGCAGGCCGCCCTCAACATTCAGCAGATTCAGATGCGTGACCCGAACCTTGTGGGTATTACCTCTCAGAAAATGGCACGCATGATTAACCATCTGGTTGAGATGGGCTTTGTTGCAAAAGCAAAAGGTAAGGACGGCCGCATGGTTTACAAGTGCTTGGCTGTAATGGAGGCTGAAGGCGTAGATGTAGAGAAATATCGCTATGGCGCAAATATGCAGGATAAGCCGAGCGATTTTCAGAAGAGGTATATGGCAGAACATCCGGATTATCATAAGTTAATCTATGGGGAGGAAGAAAAATGATAAGCAAGATACTCCTGATAGTAGGCTTGTTAATGTTCGGTTTTGCTGTTTGGGGGATGGTAGCTGATATTGGATATGATACAACGCCATGGGCGCAAGTAAGACGTGGATGCTCACATTATACAGATGCATATCGACAAGGTTTAGCTTGTATTACTTTTGATTTTTTTATATCTCTTTATCAAGTAAATCCCGATAGATGGGAACTTGAACATCCATCATGGGGTTATATTCGATATAAAGGCGAAAGGTCTATTTGGTATAATAGAGTCTATTGGAAAACAAAAGAAGATATAAAACAATATAAAAAATGGTATAAAGAAGAACTCATGCGTCAATCTGAACAAAAATCTGCTGAAAAAATTAAGGAAATATCTGAGATCGGTCTGAAAGATATAGAAGCTTTAAAAAATAAAATAAATCAAAATGCTCAATCTGAATTCGAGCGCATAGATAAAGAAAGAGAGAGCAACAAAAGTTTTTATTATCAAGTAATGACTTCTAATGGATATACATTAACCGAAGAAGGGTTGTGGGTTAAAAATGAAAGTCTGTAAGTGTGATAGATGTGGCAAAATCTTTGAGCCATCTTTTAATAGTGACGCAGGTGACTTTTATAGCCGTGTCATTCAAATTGGTGATGAAAATTTTAATCTGTGTGACACCGTAACTGAAATAATCGCTTCGTATGATATATGCGAGGATTGTTACAAGGACTTTGTTCGCTGGCTTGGCCGCGATAAGATAAGGACGGGAGAAAAATGAAAAGACTTTTTGTATATGAAATTCGAAAAAAAATAGATGAATTTAATTCGAAGTTTTATGCATACGTTATATTTGATTCTATAAAGCGAGAGCTGGTTGGAATTTCATATAACTCTAATGTATATATAGCTCGCGCGCGGTGTAAACAAATATTAAACACATTAATTGTATCCGAAGACACCTCACCAATCGTAGTCTGGCGTAGTTGGCCACTTAGTCTTTGGGAAAAAGAAATTACAGATGAAAGTATCTGTAAAAGAATTATGACGAGGGAGATAGTAATATGATATATATAATTATAGCTATTTTAATAGTTGGAGATTTATGGCTATATCTACACGGCGGCCGCCCTGAACATTCAATTTGGTGTGATGAAACTATCAGGTGGATGAAATGAGTAAAGAAGAATTTGAAAAATGGTTGGAATGGGCTTGGTCACAGAAAGAACCAAATGAGCCTTCGCCTTTCTGTCCGTTTGAATTTTTCGGATATTGCGACCAAGCGTATACTGAGAAATGTTGGGAGTGTGAAGATGGCCCCAATGCACGAAAGGAGTAATAATGAAGGAAATAAATTTTAGGTGGAAGACTTCGCAAAAACCAAAAGTCCACCAGCGCGCGGTGAATCGTGTGATGCGCGCAATCAATGAGAACATCTATAATGACGACCTTTGGATGGGTAGGTTCTTTGTAAGGCAGTATGCGCGCGAGGTTGTTATGTGTGATGGAGAACTCCATATGGCGGTTGAGCTTCGATTTTACGACCATAAAACAAAATACTATTCTTCTGAGTGGTTGACGTCCAATGAAATAATCGTTTTTGGCGGCTCTAAGATTTGGAGCTTAATGAATGATTTTATCGTTAAGGATTTGGATGTTTGGCGCACGGAAAATGTAATGGAAGAAAAGCAGGACTGGCGCGCGGCTTCAACGGAGAAGACAATAAGAGAAGCTACCTCGCTTTGGAAGAGAGTATAATAAAGCCCCGCACGGCGTATTACAAAGCCTTGTGGGGCGTTTTATTAGATTGTTCTTAACTATGTCGCCAACTTTTAAGAATGTATTTGTGCAAAGGAAAATGAATGGTGATTATCCTAAGGAATCGGGATACGCCAAATTTATAAATTCAAAAGTCCCGTCTGCCAAATATTTAACTTGCTACTCTACGATGCTGTTACTACTTGTGAGCGGAATCCCCGTAAACGTTATGCTTGTTTCGCTATTATACTTTTTTGCAAAATAGTATGTCCCCATCCCCTCTTGCATAGCTACTTTTATTTGAACAATTTTATTCTGCTCAAGTGCTTCTATTGCTTCGGTAAAAGTTTTGTCTGCTACGGGGTTTCCTGTATCCGGGTCAGGAGAAATCACTATAAGGCAAATCCCGTCAGAACCGCCACCGGTATTAAATTCATCTAACATATCACTTAGCACCATCCTATTTGTATTTTCTGGTGTATCCATCACATAGTTGAGGATTTCTTCTTTAGTCATCTTTTTTACTCCTTTTTAATTTATTTATTACTTTAGCTTCTTATGCTTTTTGAACGATTATTAAAGAAGCGGGTCAGGTCCCAGGGTTCCTTCTGTATAGCTTGGATAATCGTCAAGAGTTGCAGCTGTGAACATATTGCCACTTACGTAGAACATATATCCACTGTCATCCAGCGCCGTCCCATATTCATCGAGTTCCGTATAAAATGACACAGCATATTTATCAACTATTCCAGTTTCAAGAACATAAACAAGTGGCATGGCGTCAATGATTTCCCTAGCGGTTTTATCCGTTGTATAAGTGTCCCCATCTTTTTCGATGTTGATGATAAGTGCATTGGCTCCATTACTGCTACTAGTATTAAATTCGTCTAGCATATCGCTTAACACCGCCCTATTAGTATTTTCGGGTGTATCCATTACGTAATTAAGGATTTCCTCTTTCGTCATTTTTTATCACCTTCAAATCTAAGTAGGATTTCCTATAAGAAAATTGACTTTTTTGAAAAATTATGGTATAATATATATAGAAAATAGGAAAGGAATGAAATAACCATGTTTCTGTGGGTTGATGACCTTCGCAAGCCGCCCTCTGATAAGTACATTTGGGTTCAGTCTACCTTCCAGGCGATTGGCAGTATCACTGACTGCCGTAAGCATCGGCCGACAGAGCAGATTGTGATTGACCTTGACCACGACAGTGGTGACTTTTACCAGTATGGTGGTGACTATATCAAAATCCTGGATTGGATGGAAGAGCAGGGTATTGATGATATTGCTATTCATCTGCATACGATGAACCCTGTCGGACGTGAGAATATGCGGCGTATCATTCAGCACAACGGTTGGAAGCAGATTTACTAAGGAGGTTATCTCAAATGAGCAACTATGAATTTTTAAAAACTTTAACTAATGTAGTTTATTTGCATAGCCCCGTGTGGTATGATAATGATACCTTTTCTGTTGACGTTGATGATGCTGAAGGATGGAATACTACTACGGTATTCTTTGATAAAGATGGCAATGTTAAGGAGGTCTAAAATGCAGAACGAGTTCTATATGGTCGAGTTCGACTGGGGCGAGCAGCATTACTTCAAGGATAAAGATAAGGCTTTTGCTTTTCTGTGGCAGTCGTATCTTAACGATAGTGCTTATAATAACGATGAAGAGATGGAGGCAGATCGCAACTCTCTTAATGAAAACTACTACATTGATGGTTATGGTTCTGTTAATGTAAGGGGGTTTGAGGACTAATGAAAATTCGTTTTTATGGCGGCCGCGTCGGATTCGGAATAGAGTGGGAGGAAGAGTTTGTCTTTGATTCTGACTCCACCGAGGATGACATTGAAAACGTTGGCGAAGGATGCTCTGCTGACTTTATGGACTATATCCTGACCGATGCTGAAGATAAGTTTGACTTTTGGTATGAGTGGGAACTCATGGAAGGAGAATGGAATGTACCCGACACTTTGTAAAGTAGAATATTGGGACGAGAATCAGACGAAAATTGATAATTGTCTGATTTATGCCGATTCTTTTGTTGATACCGCGCAGAAAATCGAAGATTATTATGGAAAAGAAATTGAAAGTCTTTCCATTCAAATATTTGATATTGGTGTGTGGCGTGTAGATGATGCCACGGCCGCGCGTATAGTGGAGGGTCTCTAATGTGGTTTGTATCTCCTAGCTTCAAAGATAAGCCTTGGCTTTGTGAGCCGTATGAAAAAGACGGTAAAATGTACGTTAAAATCCAGGGCGCAAAAGCTCCTCGTGAGATTCGTGTGTATGACGAATGGCAATCCAACTGGCCGGCCGAATTGCGTCCACGCGTAGAACGAAAGTTTGATAGATTCTTAGCTTTTAACTATCCTGATGGGCGTTATGCCTATATTGTGGGAATAGAGGAAGTTGAAGGTTACGAGGGCTTTTGGAAGTATAAAAAAATTCCAGCAAAAAGCTATAGCTGGAACGACAATATCGTTTTGAGTCCTCTCTTTGGATATGTTGGACGTTTAGGGCGGCCGCCCATTATGGAGTTGGAGCCGGAATTTGTGGACGCGCGCACTGTGCGGGTAGAAAATGGCTTTAAGCGTCTGGTTACAGATGAATGGTATCAAAATGAACTCAAGAGGTTAGAGAAATGCGTATCGGAGTAATTTTTGTAGAGATTATTTTTCTTCTTTGGTGGATGGGAGGCGCGCCATGAAAGTAGTAGATGCAGAAAAACTTATAAAAGCGATTAGGAGCGGAGATTTCTGTAAAAAAGGAGAACTCCATCGGCTTATCCTTCAGCTGGCAGTAGATATTCCAGAAATTTCTGTAGAAAAGCTCGAAGGCTTTCTGCCAGATGATAAATAGTTAGATATGACAAATGTGTGGTATTCTGACCCAACTCTTGTGTGGTTTTTTGATTCTAAAAATACGAAAAAGCGCGGCTTGGTCTTCCATGAATATCTCATAGATTTAACGACCGGCCGCGCCTATACGTGTCAAGAAATTTTGAGACGCGCGCAGAATATGGGAATAGATTTGGACGATGCAATTATTGAGCGAAAATGGGAGTGAAGTTTTCCATAATTTTATGACACGGCCGCGACTCAATGGATTTTCTGAAAATTTTAGGACGTCATAATTTTCCTCAAAAATTTATAATTGCCTCACATAAAGTTTACATTTAAGTGTAAACGTAAGAAATAATCTATTTTTATATATAGGCTCTTCCTTTAAAAAACCGTTGGTTGCAGCGGAAGAGACCCGCGATAGCGGGGCTCGGAGCGGTCCTAGCGGACGCGGAGCGTCCAGCGCAGGAGCATCGAGTACGGAAAGACGTATACGTATATATATACTATATACGTATACGTTTTATTTATACGTATTACGGATACGAGGAGAGAGCAAGAAAGGGAGTGGGGAGAGGGTTAGGTAGGGGAGTTTAGGTGGTGTGGTTTGGTTATACGTTGAGGTTGTACGTATAATATATCTGTCTGGTATTGGTGTACGTAGAAATTGTCCGGAAAAGCTTTTACGTACAATAGGGGTTCGATTTGGTCGGTTGCATCGGGATACCCTATCCGACGTGATTTTGGGAGTTATTAGTAGGTAAGGGGTGAGTTTAGGTCCCTGGCCACAAATTTTCCAGCTTTTCAAATTTTGCAAAATTTTAAATTTTATGATATAATTAATATAGAAAATGAGGGAAGAAACCAGTTTCGCTAAAAAATCAAAAATTTTTCCCGAAAATCTGACCTTTAAAATTTGAAAAATCCTAAAATCTATGTTATAATATATATAGAAAGTAAGGGAAGAGAAAATTTAAAACGCGAGGCTCGCCGTCGCTAAGAGCCTTAAGAATCTGGCGACATGATTAATGGGTAGCGACCGACACTAGAAAGGCAAAACCTATGACCATTCGTGAGATGTATGTTGAGATCCTGAACGTCCTGAACGAGAACGAGACCAGCGTGAGCCGCGAGGACCTGATCCAGATGGTGGAGGCCCGGCTCGAGAAGCATGACGCGCAGAACGAGAAGCGTAAGAACGCCGAGCGTAAGCCCTCTGCGAAGCAGCTGGCCGCTAAGGAGTACGACGCTAAGCTGATGGAGGCTCTGGCTGAACAGCTGACCGACGAGTTCCAGCCTCGTACCGTGTTCGCTGAGGCCTTGGATATCACTCCCTCTAAGGCGTCCACCCTGCTGAATAAGATGGACGGCGTCGAGAAGGGCGAGGTTAAGGGCGAGAAGGGTAAGCAGGTGGGTTACCGCCGCGCCCAGGCCTGAGATTTTCGGAAAAACCCAAACGAGGAGCTTTGCAGCTCCTCGTATTTTTATAAAATTTTTTGAAAATTTGACAAATTTTTGTCAAATTTCGGAACGATTTTGCAGAAAAACTTGCGCAGCTGCGGTTAAAATTTGACTTTTTCGGAAATTTATGGTATAATATAATGGGAAAGTATAAATATATATATAATTTTGTAGAAAACCGCTGGTAATATTTTCCAAAAATTTACCGTAATAATATTATGTAAACCAATTGTATAAAAAAAGAGCGATTACTCGCTCTTTTTCGCCTTAGCTTTCTCAGCCTTTGCAGCTGCCTTTGCCTTGCGCTCGGCGGCCGCATCCAGCTTCAGCTGGTACTCCTGCGCGAGGGCGTAGCCATCGGTGCCGTTCTCCTCGCTGGCTTCCTTGGGGATGATAACGCTGAACTTGATCCAGCGATCCTCACCCTCAGCGTCCACGGCGGGAATCATGAGGGAGCCGGTGGCAACCTTGCAGACGTCGCAGTCGTACTTCTGGGCAAGGAATTCGGCGAGGTCGGCGGTGAACTGGGCGCGCAGAGCGTCGGTAACGGATTTCTGAGTCATGTCAAATTTCCCCTTTCTTAATTTCTATATATATTATATCATAAATTTTAAATTTTGTCAAGAGTTTTTCGTATGGCAAAATTCACAAAATTTTTAGATTTTTCACAGCTTTTTTTGTGTAATTTTTAGTTTACATAATATTATATTATGTAAACCTATACGGTTGCAGCTTCAGTTTACCATAATAATATTATGTAAACCTGGGCGGTTACAAAAACGTCCCGCTCCAGATGGAGCGGGACGGAGAAACGGAACTCAGGCTCCGATCACATAAGTGACCTTGGAGTGCTTGGAGTCCACCTTGCGGGTGCCCTTGGTCACGATGCCGGCGGACACGTGAACCCGCATAGCGGAGGCGACCTGAGGAGCGGTCAGGCCGGTGAACTCGGCGATCTCGTCGGCGGTGAACTCCCCGTCGGTGCCGGTGATGAACTCCGCAATCACGTTCTTGCGGGCTTCCACCGCGGGGTCAGCCTTGCGGGGCTTGGAGCGGGCCTTCTCATTGCGGGCGTCCAACTTGGCGATGAGGCTCTCGAAGCCCTCGCGCAGTTCGCCCTCGGTCAACCCGTAGGGCAGAGCCTCGCCGTCGATGTGAGCAATAACAGCCTTGTACAGTTCACGAGTAGTCATTTTGTATTCCTTTCTGCGCTGTGCGCTACGACGTCGGTCGTCACCCTATTATGTGAAGTTCGGGATTTTTTCTTTATCTCTCCCTCACTTTCTATATATATTATAGCATAAATTTTAAAGAATTTCAAAATTTGACAGCTTATAAATTTTTATTCCCAGCTCCCAGCTTTCCAGCTGCTGCGTCGCAGCTGCCAATTCGCAGCTCCCAGCTGCGCAGCTTCCTGGTAAAATTTTCCAGGTGCGCGGCGTTGACATAACGCAATATTATGTAAACCACGAGCTTGAGTTAGCCATCGCTAACCGAAGTTGACATAACACGGGATTATGTAAACCGCCGGCCGGGACAGAACTTCATCACTTTACATTACTAAAGTCTTGCCCGGGCATGGACTTTCACGATTTAAATCGCTAAAGTGAGATTGCAAAAAAAGAGGTCGACGTTATGTCGACCTCGGTACGCTTACCTCTCAATGGGGTAAGTGTACACGACCTTGCGGGTCTTGCCCACCTTGGTCTCGGCACGAGTGATAGTGCCGTCAACCACAATCGGCTTGCACGCGGCAGTCACCTGCCCAACGGACAGACCAGTCGCGGACGCGATATCGTCACGCGTGAACGGCTGACCGATGTGGTCGCACAGGAAGTCGAGCACGCTCTGCACGCGCTCGCGCACCTCGCGCTTCTCCTTGGAGTCGGCGCTCTTGCGCTTGGCATTGGACTCGTCCAACTTGGCGAGCAGTTCGGTCGCCTTGGCGGTGATGTCCTCGGACACCTCGGCGCTGATGATGGACTGGTAGAACTCGCGGTTAGTCATAACTAACTCCTTTCATTTGTCGGCGGATTATGGTCGCCACCCTATTTAGTGGGGACTTTCGTCTCTCTCACTTTCTGTATTTATTATAACATGAATTTCAGAGAAAGTCAAGTTACAATTTGGTTACAAGTGGGGATTTTCGGCTCCTTTTTCCTTCCCCTTTCTGATTATAGAATACCACAAAGAGAGTCCAATAAAAAGACCTTTCACGCTTTAAATCGCTAAAGCGCGGCCCGGGTGGGAACTTCATCACACTAAAGTGATGAAGTCATTTTCTTTTTCGTTTAGTGGGATAGATTTCTTTGGCTTCATAAATGTCAAATTCAACCAAACCAAAATCAAATTCGACATATCTATCACCTTTTTTGGCGTAACGCTTGGCGGCTTCAAGAGTGGGAAAAATTCCGATTACCTGTGTATCCGCACCAAAGCCATCAATCCATGTCAAAAGAGCAATCATTTTTATTCTCCTCTCTTAAACTGCGCGCGACTATAGGAACCTTTGCCCTTTTTCGCGGGGACTTTGCCGCCACGCTTGCGGAAATGCAGATACATCTGCAGTTCTTCGCTCGTCTTTTTCATTCCTCGCTTGTCCATTTGTCTATCTCCTTCCCTACTTTTTCCTCATAGTCCCAGATATCCATGTATGGGTGTTCATGGACAAACCGCGCGGCTTCCTCGTAGAAGTCGAAGTTGCTGATGCAGTCTTCGCGGTCATGAATTGCATACGCAAGCAGATGATATGCGGTCTTGTATGTGCCTGCGCGCTCGTAGTCACAACGATTTGACCAGTAACGCTCGCGCGCGAGGAACATCGCGGCAACCAGTTTCAGAAGCATTTCCATTTTTAATTCTCCTTTCTCTTTCTGATAATAATATATCATACTCTACCTCAAATTGCAAGTTACAAATAGTTACAAATGGTTAGCATATACTAACCGCCCGGTCGCCCGCGGACTTTAATGATTTAAAGCGCTAAAGTGAACAACAATAAAAAAAGACGGAATATTATTCCGTCTTTTCCTTGGCCTTGGCGGCCTCCTTCTTCTTGGCGGCCGCCTTCTCGGCGCGCTCCTTGCGGTCACGCACCTTGTCGGCGTACGTGTCACGCTTGAGATAGTTGTCATCGCCCCTATCCTTGGGCACCTTGACCACAACCTCGACGAAACCTTCCTCACCGTCAAGGACAACAGGGAAGTTGAAAGAGTTGGACTCAATCATTCCCACATCTTCACCCAGACCCTCAAGAAACTTGAAAATCTGCTCCACGTACATGGCACGAACCTTGTCTGCGAACTTCATCATTGAAATCGCTCCTTTCCTTTACTTTCTATATGTATTATACCACGGATTAACCAAAAAGTCAAGTTACAATTTGGTTACAAAAGAGGGAGTTTTGGTCTTCTTTTTCGGCTTGCGCGCTCTCGCCTACACTTGGGAACATACATACCATTAGCCTCGCCCACAGGGTCTCGCTCCCTCTTTCTAAGTATAATATAACAGAATCAAAGTCCAATAAAAATGCCTTCCATACTTTAAATCGTTAAAGTGCCCGGCCCGCCCCGCACTTCACCACGTTAAAGTAATAAAGTGAATAAATATAAAAAAATAATGGATACTTACCAAAGGTATCCATCATTTTCCGAAATAGTTACAAGGCAGTAACTAAAAATGTCCTTTTCAATCATGCAATCCGCAAGACCAGTGTGTTCTTCAACAAAATCGTTACAATTCGTCAGAAATCTGTAAATAATTTCCGCAGTATAACGATTTTCGTTACGCTTCGTAACATAATTGTTACTAATGCAGAACTCACGATAATCGGCATTATTACCGAAAGTAATCTTGGACATTTTCAGAGTATCAATAATCTTGATACCATAAGGGAAAAAGTACCGATACTTGGAAGAAGTGATATAACACTTAGTATTATTCAACGCATTGTAATCAAACCTCGCATTGTGGGCAACAATGCCCTGAACGTTCCAGTCCTTGCAAACACGGCGGAAAATCCGCTCAATGGAACGGAAGGACTTAAGGACGCGATAACCGTCCGTAATATCGTTCCAATACTGCGGAATTTTGTCGGCAAAGAAAGCGGTAGACATAAGTTCGTCATCGCAGAACACATCGGCGTTAACATAACTATAAGACGCAAAGGTCTTGCCGTTTTCATCAATGACGGAAAAGCCGACGTCATAGACAAGAGGACACTCAATGTCATTAGTGGTTTCAGTGTCAAGAATAATGTACTTCATGGGGTTCAATTCCTTTCTTTTACTTTCTGATAATAATATAGCATATCTTAAAGCAAATGTCAAGCCAAAGAATTGGGTTTTTAAAGGGCATTTTTTGTGCATTTTGACGGCGGACGCCCGGGTGGGAGACTTTACCACGTTAAAGTGATGAAGTCATTTTCTTAATACGTATCGAGTCCAATCCATTCGGCTTCCGCAACCGTATAGAGACCCTCATACTCAATCATGGCGACGTCGCCGAAATTCTCGTCGAGAATCTGCCACGCTTCCTCAAGCGAGGAACACTCAACAAAGAACTCCTCACCGCTTTCGTTGTCGATAAACATGAAATCTGCCATTGTTTTTATCTCCTTTCATTTTCTATATATAATATATCATAGAAAACTCAAAACGTCAAGTTACAATTTGGTTACAATGAGTTAGCAATGCCTAACTGTACGCCCGGGCGACAACTTTAATACATTAAAGTGCGAAAGAGATTCTCAAAAAGTCTTGAGAACCTCCAAGATATTGTGGGCATCATACGCACCTTCACCCCACATCTTGCGGTTGGGTTCCTCATCGTCAAAGAGGATACCACAACCGATAGTGTTCTTAGGAGTGCCATACCCCACGATGTTGATGTTGTCCCAGTGGACCGACGGCAAATGCTTACGCAACCACTTGACCTTGGCGGTGGTCACCGCCTTGTCAAAATCGGCGTTGGAGTTCTTGGCAAGCCATGAAATCACATTCACCTTGTACCCCTTGCGCTGAAGGGAGTTCAGACGGCGCGCGAGCACCGACATATTCACCAACGGCTTGGCAACCTCATACGGATACGGATTACCGTCAATCAGATACTGCAACCAGTTCTCAACGCCATAGAAATCAGCAAGAGTGCCGTCCATATCAAAGTTAATCTCAAAAGTCATTCGTTACACTTCCTTTCTGTATACAATATATCACATTTTAGGACAGATTGCAAGTTACAAATAGTTACAGATTTTACTTTCACACTTTAATGTGTAAAAGTGCGCCACCTGGTAAGGACTTTAGCGCATTAAAGCGCGAAAGCCTACCGAGAAAAAACGATGCAGAAGAAAATACCCCACATCAGCATGGCGCCGATAACTTCGCCCATAATTACACCTCCTCCTCGTCAGGGTCAGGGGGAAGCATCTTGTCCCAACACTTGGGGCAGATGCCACTAATAAGCATCTCACGCTCGTTGGCGGAGAGGTAGGGGAACGCCACGGCGACTTTGACGCCGTCATCCCAATCCCAGTAATCCTCCTCGTTGACCTCAACGAAGTTGGCGCAACCGCAGAAGGGGCACTGAGTGACGATGGAGACTTCCTTGTAGTTAATCTTTTTCATGGATTTCAGTTCCTTTCTTTTTCTTACTGTAATCAGTATATCACATTTTCCTAAAAAGTCAATACTAAATATTGCACAAATTTTTATTTTATTTTTGTGCATATTGACGGCGCGGCCGGGCAGAAGACTTTAACGCATTAAAGCGTTAACAGTCATCTGTATAACAACCGAGATAGGGGTCAAATCCCATGTCGTCATCAATCCAATCGGGTTCATCCCAACTGTGTTCATCTTGCCAATCGAAAATGAGTTCACCAGTTTCCATGTCGATAATACGGATATTATCGGCGGGACAAGTGAGGGAGTTACCGCAGTCAAACTGACTATCGGCGAACGTAATCATGGCAGAGATAGACGCCTTATCAGAGAAAAGGGCGATACTTTCCTCTTCGCCATCACGATAGATAGAAACAGAGTAACGAGTAGACATTTGATTTCTCCTTTTCTTATTTTCTATATATATAATATCATAAATTTCTTAAAAAGTCAACTGTCAATTTAACCAAAATACGACTCTTTCATTTGTCTAATCTGCCAGTGCGCCCGGGAGCGGGACTTTAACACACTAAATCGCTAAAGTAAATGAATAAAATAAAAAGGGATTGGATTTTATCCAATCCCGTTCCGATTACGCAAGGGCATACGCAACCTTGCGAGACTTCTCGACCTTGACCTCGGACTTGGTCACAAGGCCATTGGTCACGAGAGTGGTGCAAGCACCAGTCACCTGATTGGGAGAGATACCGATGGCCTCGGCAATCTGCTCACGAGTGAAGGCACCCTCGTTCTCCTTGAGGAAGGAGAGAACGGCCTCACGGCGGTTGATGGCCTCGGCCTTATCCTTGGTCATCACAGTCTTGCGCTTCTCGTTCCGATTGTCCAACTTGGACAGGAACTCAACGGAAGCCTCGTTCATCTCGTCAGAGATGTTGGCGTTCAGAACGGCATTGAAGTATTCACGAGTGGTCATAATTTTTTCCTTTCTGGTTTTTTGGACTTTCCTTGTCCTTTTGTAATTTTATTATAGCATAGATTTCAGAGTTTGTCAAGTACTTTTTTCGGCTTTTCCAAAAATTTTTTCTTGGCGCACACTTGGGAACTTGGCTTTCTCTTCCCTCTTGCTGATTATATATTATCACACTTTTTAGAAAAAAGCAAGTTACAATTTGGTTACAAATTCACTTTAATACTTTAAATTGCTAAAGTGCGCGCCCGGCCGCAACTTCAACGATTTAGTGTATGAAAGTGCTTTGCAATAAAAAGGCCTCGCGCCGCATTGGATTGCCTCGCGAGGTTTTGTCACGTCCTGCCGTCCCCTTTCCAGTGACTGAACTGCCCGCAGACAGTTCGGGTTGCGGAGTTAACCGCTTGGCTCACACTTATATACCGCACAACAGGACTCCATGCGGTCGAGGACTTTGTCGTCGGGGTCTTACTGACTCTCGTGGGTCACACCGCCGCCTCAGACTGGCTCTGACGGCTTTGCCCCGCTTCCCTCACTTTCTGTACTGAGTATACCATGGAAAAACGGATTTGTCAACTGGTAAAATGCACAAACTTCGCGGCCAGATCTTGTGCAAAATGACGGCCGGCCGCCCGGTGCGAACTTCAACGATTTAAAGTGTGATGGGCATTGGGATTATTCCCAACGCCTAAAACCTACCTGACGGATAGGAGATTCCACTTTCCGACAAATCCGTTTGGCAACCTCGTAAGCGCCGACATCGGTGTTGCGCTCGTAAATGGTAACGGATTTGGCCTGTCCGTTAGACGTGAAAGCGTCAACCCACTTTTGTACCTCTTTTTTGCTGTCGGTACTGTCAAAAATCGTCATACCATTTTCGACTTCGATAACGACTTGGAAATTTTTTACTTTTGCCATTTTTTTATCTTCCTTTCTTTTTTCTAATTTTATTATATCATACTTTCTGTTTTAACCTGTCGTTTTAATGGTACAAGTTACAGATTCCGCAAAACCTGAAGGATATTTTTTTCGTCATAAGCCTGACCGTTCCAGTTGTCACGATTCGGCTTTTCATCGTCAAACAGAATCCCATAACCGCAAGACGCTTTCGGCGTACCGTAAGGAATCACGAATACATTTTCAAACTGGACGCTTGCCAGATGCTTCTTCAACCACTTGCGCTTGGTATCGGCAACTGCTTCGTTATAGTCGGGACGTCCGTTCTTGGCGGTCCAACTGATGACGTTTACGGTGTAACCGTTGCGCACAAGACGATTGAGAACACGTGCGAGACTGTTCATGTTGACAAGAGGCTTCGCCTCGGCGTAAGGGCGCACACGCTCGTTGATGATGTCATCCAACCAACCGTCATAACCGTAAAGGTCGGCAATCGTTCCATCCATATCAAAGTAGATGTTCTTCATGGCTTTTACCTCTCTTTCTGATACTAATATACCATACCGGCATACATATGTCAATACTTTTTCTTTCGTCAAAATGCACAAACTTTTTACTTTCGCGATTTACTTCGTTAAAGTGCGCGCCTTCCCCACGACTTTACTACGCTAAAGCACGAAAGCGAGGATTTTCGTCCTCGCTCTGATTACTCTTTGTTATTACGCCATGCAAGTGGCGAACCATGCGCGCATTTTGCTGGACTCTTTGCGGCAACGGATTTTCATTTTGCCGCCGTTCTTTGCGCTTTCGCGTTCGGTCTTGCAGAAGGCCTTGACAAACTGTTCAAACTCAACCAGATTCATCATGTATACGGTATAATCCTCGGTCACATAAGCGAACTCGTTGCTGTGAGTGTTGCGCTTGTACACGTTCCAGATACCCTCGAAGGTCTCCTCGCCCTCGCACATATTACCACTCATAAGGGTGAAGCCCGAAGCCTTGACGCTGATGTGGTGGTTGTCAACGCAGATGTCAGAAGAGGTGCGGTAGTCGGTGCTGTCGTGGGCGGTGCGCTCGATGCCCATGTAGTAGCAGAGGTCGTGCTCACGCGCGATGCCCGCGTTCTTCACGTCAGAGATGTGGTCGATGGTGAAGGTCGTCATTGGAGTGTTCCCCTTTCCTTTATCTTGATTAGAGTATAGCACAGTATGCCCGGTTTGTCAACCATAAATTTGAATCTGTAACCATTCGTAACCATTGAATATATATTCATTTCTTTTAGACTTTAAATCGCTAAAGTGAGATCCCCCAAGTGCGCCAATTCTATTATAACATATATAACTACCTTTGTCAAGTACTTTTTAAAACTGTAACTAAATTTATTTTTTGTTTCTAAATTGTAACTTTTAACTCGGACGACGGTATATCAATGTATTATATTCATTTTCGGGACTGTTCATTATTTTTTTAGTTGCGGGAGGAGATCCCATTTAATTGGAAACCGCTGAAAAAAAATTCGGTATGGGACGGGGGTTATTTTTGGGACTTTAGCACTTTAATTCGTGAAAGTGGGGGAGGCCCTGGTCACAAATTCTACCGAAGTAAAAAATCAACTTAAAGTAAAAAAATGAAATTATATAATATTTTTTCTACTTGTTATCGAGGTAGGTGATAAAATGAGTGAAGCTACAGAAAGAATTTAGGGTATTTTGACTAAAACTACCACCTTTACTGCTGAAAATAAAAAAACTTTAGAATCACTTGAGGATTTACGAGATTTTCTCAGCTCTCATGAGGAGGCTTTTTATCAAGCTTTAGGAGTCTCAGATATTAAGGAATTAAATGATAGATTACATAATCTTCCAGCAGTAGGAAGAAATCTAAATTATTTAGATTCTGGCGGAGTAATATATAATCAAATTAAAAGAGACTATATTTTAACTGATGCTACTACCATTTCAAAAGGAGAAAGTTAGTATCGAAATAATATATTTGAATTATTTGCAGAATTAGTTAACACTTCAGATTTTGGATAGTAGGTTATTGATGATTTATTAGACCAGGGAGATTTTATAAAATCAACTGATATATTAACCGGATTTTTTAAGGCTATTACTATGGTTTTTAATAATTATGTTATTCCTGGTGATCCGATTCGATTTGAGTTTACTGCTAATGCTACTAATAGTTTAACGGGCTATTACAAAAAACAAAAAGATCTACGCGCGACAATTAAACTAAATTTTGGTAAGAGTATTACTCCTTTAAATATTAAACTTGATAAACACAATTTTGTAGTAGAAAGTACATCTTTATAGTTTACAAAAGCTGTTGAAAGTCATTTAGAAGGAACAGTTATTCCTGCCTTAAATAAATATTTGGGAAAAGAACAAACACTAAAACCTACTGCTCGCTCTATTTATATTTAGGATAGTACAAAATGGCGTGAAATTGTAAATAGCTATATTTCTAAAGTAGTTCCAGACGCTGATTTGTCTTTTACCACCTCTATTGATTTAAATGATTCAGCCAGCTCTGTATCTGGTTATTTAGGAGAAGTTAAATCTAGCTTAATTTTTAGAATGGCTTTTCCATAGGCAAAAGTTGGTGATGTTGGTACAGAAAAATTTACTGGATTAGCAAGAAGTGGTGAAGACGCTCCTATTGATACTGTATTAGAAATTTTAAATGATAAATTTAATATTCAGGTTAAAAATGTTATGGGTAATTCATATACTTGGGGTGAATTAAAAGAAAAAAAAGCAATGGGCGCAATAAGTTTTGTATATGGTCGTTTATAGATTCCAAATGGAGAAGCATTGACTGAATTTTTTGGTGCGGCAACATACAATAATTTAAATCAAAAATATTCTGATCGTCCTGGGTGGCAAGAATATTAGAATATTTATAGCGGTTTTCAAGAGGTTTTTTCTAGTCATTTAATTCCGCTATTTGATACATTTATTCCAAATATTATTCGTTTAAGTACCTATTTTAAAGAAGCTACAAAACATTTTAGAGAAGGATGGAATTATAATAATTTTTATTTATTTAGAGGCAATATTGTTCCTGCTTCTTTAATGGTTTAGGGCGTTATTGATGGAATAAACCAATCTGCAAGTTCTTTGTTTACTACGCAATATACTATGTATCCAGGGCCTAGTGAGTATTCTCCAGATATGCCAATACCTTCTAATTATTCCCAATTTGCAAATAAAACTAAAATCGGTTATGATGTGACTTTTAGATTTTAGATAGCTTTTAATAGATTAGGTTTATAATCCGAAAATTTGACAAATCTCCTCCTTTGTGGTATAATTATACTATAAGGGAGGAAAAATTATGCCCAGAAATCGTTTACACCTAAATTTCGAACTCGAATCAGACGTAGACCGCGCCCAGTTCATTCAAGAGTATATAGCCGGCTTAACGTTTACGCCTACCGAAGCAGAGCTCGAAACAATTTCAAATTATATACTTTGGGGTAAGACTTCCAATGGGAAAAACGCTCAGCAGCAAGGCGAAATCGAAATCAAAAAATGGGCAGAAAAACCCGTCGAGTCACTTGAAGCATTAGCAGAAGCCCCTGGATTTTCTGAGACTTCTCTGCGGCCGCTCAATGAACCACCGACACGAATTCAACGTATTGTTTTTGATAGATAGCTAGCATTACAATAGGCGCCACCGTATTTATAGTAGGTTTATACGGATTTATTTCGATAGATAGATGAAATCGAATTAGAACTTAACTACTATGAATTATGGGTTGGGAAACGCAAACTGCCGCCGCGCGAAAAACTCGAGCAATCTTTTACAGAAGAAGAACGCTAGTCCCTCAATGAAAAAGCGCAGGCTCTTTCGTAGTTTAAGTACTTAAAGCTGCGGCATTTACTTGTTGAACTGCGCGCATAGTAGTATACATATTATGATACATATACCACAAAAATAATTCCCCATCCAGGTGCGCGCCAGCCCGTTCTTATGAGCGAGGTTTTATTTATTGGAGAGGATATAAGTATATATCCAATTGGCCTAAAGGATAATACCTCACTTTCAGCAAAACTTTTTAGGGATGATAGGGAACCCGCACCACCCGACTTTACAGAAGAGGATTTGAAGTAGATTTCAGACCTTTTGTGGAAGCCACAGACAACTCAATATATAGACTTTACAAAGCCTGAGCATGTATTAAGTATTTATTTATCTAGGGCTGATTTGCGCGACACCGTATTAGAAGACCCCGATGGTCTATACGGAGCGGCCGCCCGCATTTTAGATACATTGGAATACTATGAAAAACGTGCTAATCTTACACCGCTTTAGAAAGACCTTTTGGAATTAAAGCTAAAGAATATACCAAACTTAGAAATTGCGAAATACTTAAATAAAACATATAACAAAACTTATAACGAGAACTATATTTCTACTATCTTTCACTAGAAGATTATTCCTTCTATCGCGGCCGCGGCATAGGCGCATCGGGAGATATTAGAAAATATTTTTTATTCAGAGAACTTTAAAAAGTGTAAAGATTGCGGCCGAGTGCTACTTATGACCAGCGATAATTTTATGAAATAGAAAAAATCGTCTGACGGCTTTGCGCCACGTTGTAAGTAGTGTGAAAAAATTAAAAGGAGTGCAAGAAAAGCATGAAACAGACAGATAAACTATTATAGTATATATCAAAATTACAAGTAGAAGAATATATCGGATTAGCAAAGTTACTTAAGGTTTCTTTAGTTGAAGAAACCAATCCAAACGCAGAGAAAGCTGAAGAATGCTATACTGCGCGCGACTTTAACGATGTGTTCAAAGATACGCTTGATGCTTTTAATGCAGCCCCTCGTGCGCGCCGACGCGAAATTTTGCGCTTGCTCAAAGCCGCGACGTCTAAGGGAGATGAAAATTAATGCCCATAATTCCAAAAATTCCGAACTAGGCGCGCGGGCAATCAAAACAGTGCGGTTGCTGCGGACGCTCATTGCCTCTTTCTTAGTTCTCTAAGACTCGTAATCAATTTTATTTAGATGGCTACTTACCGATTTGTAACGATTGTATTGCCGAACAAATAGCCGCCGCAGACTTTAATTGGGAATATGTAGACCAAGTATGTATGTGGGCTGGGATTCCATTCATTGTAAAAGAGTGGGAACGTATTAAGGATATGACTCTACCTAATGAGACTTGGGCGTCCTATGCCAAGGTCTTTATGTCGTAGGACTATGAATCATTAGGATGGGGAGACTATTATAGGCAGTATAAAAGATTAAAAGAAGTAGGACTTATAGAGGAAGAATTACCCGAAATTCGTGAATAGCGCTATGCTGATTTGAGGCGAAAGTGGGGAGAAAATTATGATGAAGAAGACCTCAACCACTTAGAAGACCTTTATAAAGGTCTTATGAGTACTCAAAACATCAACGGCGCGCTTTAGATTGACCAAGCGCAAAAGCTTTGTAAAATTTCTTTGGAAATAGATAATCGTATTCGCGCTGGCGACAAAGAAGTGGATAAATTTATGTCCTCTTATGATAAGCTTATCAAGAGTGCAGAATTTACACCTAAAAACGCTAAAAACGCCGCAGATTTTGACAGCTTTGCAGAAGTTGCTTATTGGCTGGAAAAGCGCGGCCATGTCAATAAATTTTATGATGACGTGACTCGTGATGTACTAGACGAAACTCTTAAAAATATAGAGCATTATAATCAAAGACTTTATATTAATGAGGGTGGAATTGGCGAAGAAATTACATAGAGACTGCGCGCCCTTGCTTCTGCGAATGACCTAGAGCGTGAAGAATTTTATTAGATTCAACCAGAATTTGATGAAGATGAATATGCTAATGCCGCATTTGTACTTGATGAAGGTGAAGATTTTGACCCCGAAGGTGAATTCTAATGGCCGCGATTCAATTAATCAATCCTGATGTAGTTCAATTTAATACGCATGATAGACTTTATCATGATGGTATTGAATTAGAAAAAGGTGTGGTTATTACTCCTTCTTTTTTAGAAAAGAATGAAGACTTAATAGCTGAATCAATTCAAATCTTTACTGCTTATCCCGATATATTTTTAGATTTAATTACTCCGCTTGGCTCTAATTTTAAACTGTTTCCTTATTAGCGTTTATTCTTGCGCGCGTGCATGAGGTATACAAAAATATATATTACCGCGGCTCGTGCAACATCTAAAACCTTTCTTTCTATACTTGCAAAATACTTATAGTGTATTTTTTTACCGAATCACGTGGGTTCGATTGTAGCGCCGAATAAATAGCAGGCCGCGAAAATCAGTAAGCAAAAAATAGAAGAAATTTGGCGTATTTGGCCTTTATTAGAAAAAGAAATAGAAAAGGCAAATTTTGGTAAAGATTATGTGGACATATTTTTTAAGAATGGCAGTAGATTATCTATTGTGGGTGCTTTAGATAGTGATCGTGGTATTCGTACTCACGCGACCTTAATAGATGAGGCACGTGACCAAGACGGCGATGCAATAAACGAAATCGTTCTGCCGCAGATGAACGTTTCTCGACGTATGGACAATGGATTAGTAAATCCATATGAAAAAACAAACACTCAAGTTATATACGCCACATCTGCCGGTACTAAATCGTCTTATGCATATGAAGCACTTATAGATACTTTTGAATAGGCAATAATTGACCCAAAAACTGCTTTCTGTATTGGTCTTGATTATCGAATTCCTGCATAGCATGGTCTTATTGACCCAGTATATGTTCGTAATTTAAAAATGTCACCATCATATAATGAAACTACATTCGCGGCCGAGTATCTGGGACAATGGCTCGGCGGCGGTGAAGATTCTTGGTTTGATTTTAATAAACTTACGAAATATCGTAAAATAAAAAATCCTGAATGGCGTCCAAAATTTAGAGATGACCCAAATGTTTTTTACTTAATTTCAGTGGACGTAGGTAGATTACATGACCAAACAGTTGCTTTTATTTGGCGTGTAAATATTCGTGAGAATAAATACTATAGTACAGTTGTTAATTTATTTGTTCTTGGCAGATAGGCAGAAACAAAAACTTTTGTGTAGCAAACAATTGACTTAAAACATTTAATTGAAATCTATACTCCTCGCGAAGTTGTAATTGATACGAATGGTTTGGGCGTCGGCCTAGCCGATGAAATGATTCGTACTCAATTAGATGAAATGGGGCACGAACTTCCTGCTTATGGCTTTTTTAATAATGATGATTATAAAAAAGTATAGCCGAAAGATGCGCCGCAAATTCTGTACTCATTAAAAGCCAATGGGCCCTTAAATTCAAAGATACATAGTAATGCCTATTCACGTATAAATGGTGGTATGGTTCGCTTTTTAATAAGCGAACAAGATGCGCGAGCAGCGCTCTTGGCGACAAAAATCGGCCAAAAAATGTCGACAGAAGACCGCATAAAACGTCTAATGCCGCATGAACTTACCACAAAGTTATTTGAAGAAATGGCTAATTTGCGGCTTCGCAAGTCGGGCCTTGATATAGTTCTTGAACAAATTAATGCGCGCTTTCCAAAAGATAAATATTCAGCTTTTGCTTATGGATTGTGGCGTATTAAAGAATTGGAAGAAGAACACTATAAAAAAATAACCCGATTCCAAAATCGCGGAGAACGTAAGTTAATTTTCTTTACTGGAGGACGTAACTAATGACAGAACAAACCACCGAAATTAATAGTGCCCCAGTTGGTATTCAAGATTTGGAAACTTTTAAGCGCGCTATTAATGGAATGATTGTTAAAAGTGATAGGTCTTGGACTGACATTAGCGATAGATTTTTACGTAGATAGCGATTAAAAAATTACGACGAAAAAGAAGTCGAAGACATCATTAATTCTGGTTCATTATTAGCGCAATAGCGCCTATCAATGAATTACTTTTTAAAAGATAGTTTATATAAGCGAATAATTATTTATTATGCTACTCTTTTGAAATATGTAGGTATTTTAATCCCTAATCCAAGTGCGGGCATTGAACTCTCCACCCCCTACGTTACAAAAAGGTATAATAATGCACTCGATTATATAGATAAAATGTTTATACCAGATATGTTGACTAGATTTTCTTTGCGCGCGTTAATTTATGGTTGCTATTATGGAGTTTTACGAGATGTAAGTAAAACTAATTTTGCACTTTTAGATTTACCAGTTGAATATTGTCGCTCAGATTTTAAAGATTTTTATGGTAATGATATTATTGAATTTAATGTTCAATATTTTGACTCAATTTATGATGAATCTTCTCGTAAATAGGCTTTAAAGGTTTATCCTAAAATTGTGTCTGACCATTATAATCGTTATAAAAAAGGCTAGGTTAAGACTTATTGGGTAAAGATTCCGACTGACATTGGTTTTTGTTTTTCTTTCTTTGATGACAATCGACCTTTGTTCTTAGATTTAATTCCCGCGGCTATAGCTTACGATGATGCGGTTGATATTAACCGTGAACGTGATTTGGAAGAAATCCGTAAGATTATAGTTTAGAAAATTCCCCATTTGTCAGATGGTATGCTTTTATTTGAGCCTCAAGAAGCTGAGGTTATGCACAGTGGCGCCGTCGAAATGATGAAGGGAAATAAAAATATAAGTGTTTTAACCACTTATGCAGATGTAGATGCAATAGTTTCCAAGGCTTCTTCAGAAGCAACTACAAACTCTTTAGAGAAAAGCTTACAAAACTTTTATTCCAAAGCCAATGCAAGTATGCAAATCTTTTCACCTACAGGAAGCCAAGCACTTAGCACTTCAATTCTTAACGATATGTCAATGATGATGATTTTGGCACATAAATATGGTAAATTTTTAAGTTACATCATTAACAATCTATTTGCCAACTCTAATATAACTTTCAAGTATGAGATATTACCAATTACTTGGTATAACGAGAAAGAATATATTACAGATACTTTGAAAATGGCTACGAATGGTTACAGTTATATCTTACCTGCCATCGCGGCCGGCTTATCACAAAAAGATTTAGTCAACGTAAAGAAATTAGAAAATACTTTATTGAAATTACAAGAATTATTAATTCCATTGAATAGTTCATTCACATAGGGTAGTGGGGACGTTGGCCGTCCAAAGCTTTCGGTGGATGAAAAATCACCTAAGACTCTTTAGAATGAAGAATCATTGGATAAGTAGTAATGGAGGCTCAAATGGACAATTCACTATATGAGTTTCCTGTTACCGTTTATGGAAGCTTAGAAAAATATAATGAAGTTCTGAGCAAGGCGCGCTGTCGTATTTTTTATAAGTATGAAAACCGTAATGGTACTTATATAACCGACGAATTTGCAGATATGCTTCTGCAAAGTTTACCTTATGCACCAATTAAAGGTATTTATCAACCGGAAGAAGGTGACTATACTGACCACGGCAATGAAAGAAATGAAGGCCGTATTTATGGTATAGTTCCCGAAAATCCTAATATCGCTTGGGAAGATAATTTAGATGATGACGGTGTAACACGTTCTTATGCGTGCGCGGATGTATTGATTTTTACTGCCCTTTATGAGGAAGCAAACGAAATAGTTGGTAAAGGTCAATCAATGGAATTATATCGTCCATCTTTATAGTATCACGAAGCCATTGTTAAAGGCCGTCGTATGATTGTTTTTGACAAAGGATGCTTTTTAGGATTATAGGTACTTGGTGACAATACTGAGCCTTGTTTTGAAGGAGCTTCATTCTATACATTACAAAATACAATTGAAACTGCAATTAATGCAATAAAAAATTACGGAGGTACTAAAATGCCAGTAATTAATTTTAAACTCTCTGATGATGAAAAGTTCCAAGCTATTTGGGCTTTGCTTAATCCTGAGTTTAATGAAGAAGGCAACTGGACTATTACTTATGGTATTTCTGCCGTATATGAAGACTATGCACTTGTAGTAAACTATGAGACCGGTGAGTTTAATCGTGCTTATTATAAGAAGAACGATGAAACTGATATGGTTGAGTTAGGTGATATTGTTAAGTGCTATGTTCTTGATGTAACTGAGAATGAAAAGCAGACTTTAGATACTCTGCGCGCCCTCAATGGTGGAACCTACGAGTTAGTCAGTGACGTTTTAGTTAACGCTCAAGATACTCTTGATAAAAATTCAGAATTTTCCGCCAAAATTGATGAGTTAACTAGTACTATTGCTACTTTAACCACAGAGAAGGATGAATTTTCTGCTCAATTAGAAACTGCTAATGCTAATATTGAAGCACTTACTGCTGAGAATACAAGTCTTCAACAGTATAAATTAGATATTGACACCGCTCAAAAGAATGCTGTTATTGATGAATATGCAGAACAGCTTAGCGATGAAATTCTTGACGCTTATCGCGCAAAGCTTGACCAATATAGTGTGGAAGAGCTTGATATGCATTTAGCTTATGAGTTAAAGAAGAGCAATCCTACTGTCTTTAGTAAGGCTCCTGATAGTGGCTATGTTCCTAAGGACACCCACGTAGATGGACTTACATCAATTTTATCTAAGTATAAGAACAACTAATTTTAGGAGGCTATATTAAATGGCTAGAATGGTTATTGATGGTTTCGGCCAAATCGAACTTAATAACGTTGCTTTCCGCCGTGACGGCCGCATTGAAGCTCAGTGCGCTCTTAGTACTGTTGATTTTGCTTCTGTTCCTGCCGAAAATGGTATGATTCTTGTTGTTAAGAAGGCTGACCATGAGATTTGCTTCGCCGATGCTTCCGCTGAAAATCAGCTTTATGCTCTTAACTATACTTCTGAGCATATGTATGATGAGCGCAAGCCCGGCTTAAAGAATTTTGCTACCTATGCCCATGTTAATGGCAAGGATGATTTCTATCCTCGTGTTGGCTACCTCGCAGCTGGTGACCTTTGGACTACCAACTGTGTTGATCTTGGTGCATATGCTAGCGCTGATGCAGTTGCATCCGCTCTTGCTAGTGGCGCTGTATACGCTGCTGTTGGCACCCAGGGCGCACCTGTTATCCAGGCTGCTGCTCCTAGTGTTGGACCTGTAATGCAGGTAATTAAGAAAACTACAATGCCCGATGGACAGGATGCTTTCCAGCTCCAGGTTCTTAAGGTTTGATAAGGAGGGTATAATATAATGACACTTAGTGAGTTTAGAGATATTGCCCTTCATGCTGCTAAGGGCACCGCTCCTGCCGAATTTACTGTTGATAATGTAAATGCTGCATTTATTGATGGTTTAAAGGAGCTTGCTGGTACCTATAATAAGTTTATGAAGAATCGTTATGATATTTATGATATCATTATTGAGTCTATTGACCAGATTCTTCCTAAGAATGTTGAAGATGCTCTCGGCGCTTTCGCTGAGGTAAAGCGTGTTGGCCAGGGCGAGAAGGCTATGTTCGTTCAGAAGACCGGCCGCGCTCGTGCAAAGAAGTTCCTCACCCAGGTTGGTCTTAGTGGTGTTTACGAGACCTTCCGTCTTGATAGCAAGACTTTTGAGGTCGGTGCTCATGCTGTTGGTGGCGGTGCCACTATCGACTTCGAGCGTATGCTTGATGGTGCTGAGTCTCTTGCCGAGGTAGTTGGTATTGTAACTGAAGGCCTTGAGAACGCTGTTTATGTTGAAGTACAGAAGGCACTTAACGCTGCTCTTAGCGTAATGCCTGCAACCAATAAGTACTCTGGCTCTTGGAGTGCTGATGAAATGGTTAAGTTACTTAACGTTGTACGCGCTTACGGTTCTCCTGTTATTTATGCTTGCCCCGAGTTCGTTTCTGCTATGGGTCCTGATGCTATTGTTCCTGTTCTTATGAACAGCACCACCAATGTTGCTCAGGGTATCTATAGTCCTAAGGATATTGAGGCCATTCATGATTACGGCTTCATTAATGTCTTCCGCGGCGCCCCTGTTGTTCAACTTCCTCAGTCTTTCGTTGATGAAAACAACAGAGAAACCTATGTAAATCCTCGCCTTGCTTATGTCTTCCCTGCTGGCCAGGAGAAGGTTGTAAAGGTTGTTCTTGAAGGTTCTACTCAGATTCGCGACCACGAGAACAAGGATAATTCTATGGAAGTTTTTGCTTGGAAGAAAATGGGCTGCGCTATTCTTACCCACCACAACTGGGCTATGTATGAGAATAGTAGCTTAACTGATACTTCCGCAAAAGATATCTACGGATTCTAATTAAACCAATGATGGGGAAGGGGATATTCCCCTCCCCAATTTTTATTAAGCGCATTTGCGTAGGAGTTAAAGGAGAAAAATTATGTCTGAAGAAAAAATTAAAGTTATAAGTGCCTATAATGGCCGTTGCGGCATTGACAATGCCGATTTGCGTATTTCTCGTCGTTGGCCCGGTAGAGGGGCTGTTGTCACCTTTACGAAACAACAAATCGAAGAATTAATGTTTGACCCTGCATTTAGTAATATGGTACGAGAGGGTTATCTTTATATCGAAGATATGGATGTAAAGAAGGAAATCGGAATAGAACCCGAAGATGCTACTACTCCAACTATTATACTATTAACTGATAAAGAGCTTACTCGTTTTTGGAAAATTATGCCGTTTTCTCAATTTAAAGTTGAAACTGGTAAATTGACTCGTCAACAGATTGTACTTCTTGCTGAATATGCCATGAAACATGGTAGCGAAGGTACTATTGATAAAGCTAATTATTTAACTCAAATTAGTGGTTATCAAATTTTAAAGGGGATTGAATTAGAAAATCAAAGTTAGGAGGGCTAATAATGACTGAATTTTCAGTAATATATGATGCTTTCTTGGCAAAAATGCTTGATGATGAATGGAGCGATTGGTACGAGGCAGATGTCCAAGAGGACTTAAAAGCATTATTAATGGGTGCGTTGCCTTGGTTTAAATTTCCGCGTGTTTCTCTTGAATATACTAGTAATGACACTTTTGTTGAAGATTTAAATAACGAAGAAGTTTAGTTATTATCTACTTATATGAAATGCGAATGGCTTAATCGTACTATTCTTACTTGGGAGAATGTAAAGCCTTTATATGAGGAGCGTGATTTCTCTTAGGCAAATCTTTTAAGTAAGTTTAACGATACTCTCGCGGCCGAGAAGAAAAATGCGGCCAGACTTGAAGCGATATATTATCGCTCTATTAATAGAAAGCCATTCGACTATACAAAGTTAGCGCGGTAGAGTTAATGGAATACTTAGAAGGTTATAATAATAATTTAAAGAATCGTTTATTTGGATTATTATGTGAATATGAGAAAGGTCGAGAATGGGAAAAGTTTTTAGATTCCATTTTGATTGAATTAATATCATATCCAGATGAACATAAGACAATAAATTATTATAGACTTTATACTAAAATTTCTTCACTTCGTTATTTAAGTTATGATTATTTTCGTACAACCGTTTTTGATTGTATGAGTTTATTATCGAGAATATAATGGGTAGTTATTTTAATATTTACCAATAGCGTTTAAATCGTTTTGGTAATGATTACTAGTCACGTATTCAAGGAGAAAGAGAGCATTTATTTGAATTATATTTATTAAAAACCATTTATCGAGTAGATTTTGAATATAATAACTATCATTATGCTGGTAGTTTGGAAAAATATAAACAAGATGATACTAAAACATTATAGTATTTATTAACTGACGTACATTTAGATATTCCTAGTGGAACGGTTTTATAGATAGTAGATAAAAATAATTAGTATCAACCTTGGATGATATATTATTTAGAGAATATAAAAGCAAGTGGTTATAATCGCTATATTGTTTTAAAAATGACTCATTTTCTTACGTGGGCTGCGCGCGACGGTAGTACATAGACTTCTTGGGCTTATATGTATGGTCAAGAAGATAATATGCTTAAAGATGAAATTCGTTCTCGTTCCCGTATGGATACTCTTTATGCAGAGAATTTAAAATCTAGTTTCTTTGTGATGCCTAAAAATCAATACGTAAAAAAGGATAGTTATTTTGTTATTGGTGAGCAACCATTTTAGGAGTATTATCGTGTAACAGGATATGATATTCAATCTACTGATGGTGTTGAATATGTAACTGTTGACCCCGTTTATGAATTTGATTTAAGTGCCGCGCCCGCGCAGAGTTCTAGTGATAATGGTACAGATTTCTTTTGGATTAATGGGGGGATAACAAGTGCCAACCCGTAATTTAGGCGATTTAGGTATTCATTTATAGAAAATTGTTAGTCGTTTATAGACAAATTAGCAATTACTTAAACTTTTGTTTTATACTGACAAAGACCCTTGCGCCAATACTGATTTGACAGATGAACAAATATAGACTCTAATATTTGAAAAATTAATCAAAGTTGTACCTCGTGTTGGCCCTAAAGAAACTGCGCAGAGTTTGATTGCTTTACGTATAGTGCGAGGCCGCATGAATAGTGAAAATAATGAATTTCGAGACTTTGAGATAGATATTGAAGTTTTTGTTCCTATGACATAGTGGATTATAAAAGATTCTAATTTGCGACCTTTTGCTATTATGGGCGAAATTCATAAAAGCTTAAATGGTAAGGTTATTGATGGATTAGGTAAAATAATTGGTGGAGATTTTTAGATCAATTTTTTAACGGACGAAATCGGCTGTTACGAAATGGTATATTATATTACTAGTTATGATTAATCCCAATTTTTTCCTCGGTTATCCAGTCGCATTTAAAGAAATTTGCTGGGTATATCCGCCAAAATTAAAAGACATAATAGCAGATTAGAATTATCCAATGTATCGCAAATTATTATTAATTACTTAGGAAGAAATAGAAGATTTATTTGCTGAAGCTAAGATTTCTTTTGAAGAATTACCAACTCCTTTCTAGTATTTATTTTTAATGTCTGCGACAAATGAAGAATTAAGAGAGTTAATAATAAAGGGTTTTTAGTTTTTTTTACATGAACCAGTTTTATTATTACCAGATATAGGTCGTATTATTGTAGGAGATTTAAAAGAGACTTTAGAATCGGTTCAATCAATTGATGCTTTACGTATTCTTACTGAAGAAAATTATTTTGAATTACAAAATTTAATGCGTAGTTCTATTGGTGAAAAAGAAGCAGAGCCTTATAATCCTAATGAAAATCCAAAAATAAAGTATTTTAAGGCTAAGGCGCGCCTTCGTGATAAAGTTAAAGCAAAGTCTGATACTGTCTTAAATTTAGGTTCTACAATGGCCGCATTTTGTTGTATGAATTTTGGTATTAATCCACTTAATATCGGAGAGTTAAGTTAGTCAGCATTAACAGTTTTAATGCGTTATTATCAAGAAAAAGCAAAGTATGATAATGATGTTGCATTTTTACTGGCTGGCGCAGATAGTAAAAAAATACAACCGCAAAATTGGATTAGAAATATAGAAGATTTGTAAAATAGGAGGTCATTTCTAAATGGCTAGTATTTTAGACCGTTATGGTATTAAAGAAGTTGCTGACGTAACTTTTTATAAGATTAATGACGATGGCACTCCTGGTGCTCCTGTACTTTTTCTTGATACTTTAAAGGTTTCTACCATTGAGCAAACCGCAGAGCAAGTTGACGCTCGTGGTGGCAAGGGCAATCCTAAGCTTATTACTTGGGACTATGGTAAGGAAATTACTGTAACTATTGAAGATGCTCTTTTCAGTCCTAAATCAATGTCTATTATGCTTGGTGATGGCACTGTTGCTAAAGCTACTTCTCAAGATGTTCCCCATACTGCCGTAATTCGTGTTGGTGAAGATGGTAAGATTCCTGAGTACTTTACTGCTGATATTTATGATGCAGAAGTTGGTTCCGCGCGTAAGAAAATTTATATTGGTGGTAGTTCAACTCCTGCTAATATGGTTCCTTTCTCAAGCGCCGGCATTACTTTAAAGACTGCCGTATCTGAAACTGGTGATGTAATTAGTAGTGCATTAACTTCCGCTATTATGTCTAGTGCTGTTAGTGGCTCTGCTACTTTCGGTAGCCATGCAGGTGAAAAAGTATTTATTACTTATACTGTAAAGGCTACTACAAAAACCATCACCCTTTCTGGTGATAGCTTCCCTGGCACTTATTATGTAACTGGTGATACCTATTCTCGTTCTGACGTTGATGGACGTGACCAGTTCTTCCAGTTCATTATTCCTAAGGCTAAGTTATAGGCACAGAATACCATTACTCTTCAGGCTGAAGGCGATCCTTCAACATTTAATATGAACCTCACCGTTCTTCGTCCAGAATCTGGCGAAATGATGAAGCTTGTTCAGTATGATTTGGAGAGCTAATAACAATTAATATAACGTTTGGAGGAGGGAGGAAAACTCCCTCCTTTTATTTTGGAGTGAAAGGAAATGGATGAAAATTTCGGTTCTTTTAAAAGTTTAGAGAATGTGCATTTAAAAGCTACTTATAATATGAAAGTTAATGGAAAAACGTTTGAACCTGGTGAAACAATCGCACTTTTTGATAAGATTTAGATTAGTGGTTTGCACGAATTTAAAGATTATATCACTGCAAATGGCGGCTTTGATAATCGGGCGCACGTTTTTTGGTAGAATACACGTTAGTTACAATTAACTTTTAGTTAGGGTGTTTTTTCTTCTTTTCAATTTGGCTTATTGAATAATGCGAGAGTTATACAAGTCGCAGAAGAAGAGCCAGTATTATTAACACAAGTGGATAAACTTGAAAGTGATAAAAATGGAGTAATTGATGTAAGTAAAGAGCCAATTGAATCTATTTTTGTATATGATAAAGATACTGGAGAAAAACTTAATTTTTCTAAAGTTGGAGATAAATTGGTAATTGCGACACCGTATAAAGATGTAATTGTATTTTATAAATATAATTATATGGGCGGCGCGCAAATAGCTAAAATTGGTCAACAGTTTTTAACTGGTTTTTTAGAATTAGAAGGAAAAACGAGAGTAAAGGACGATACGTCTGGACTAGTTACTACGGGAATTATACGTATCCCGAAACTAAAATTAATGTCTGGCTTATCTATAAAATTAGGCACGTAGGCAAATCCTGTAGTTGGTAATTTTTCTGCAGTAGGCGTGCCAGTAGAATCACGACATAGCAGTTATGTTATGGAATTTGATTTCTTAAATAATGATGTAGATAGTGATATGTAAATTCCATTTACTTTTGGTCAGCATTAGTTTTAGCTAATGCTGATTTTTTATTTGTGAGGTGGAACAATGGCAGGTTAGACTTAT
>Ga0310786_10000154_pt1 | contig 114910 bp, 153 predicted proteins | sample AusTroGonzalo_MG_FD_203881 | JGI IMG/M metagenome (GOLD analysis project Ga0310786, IMG submission 203881) | Bovine rumen microbial communities from tropical cattle in Woodstock, Queensland, Australia - Gonzalo_03 (v2) (version 2) | ecosystem: Host-associated > Mammals > Digestive system >...
AGTGTCGGTCGCTCGGTCGGTCGGTCGCTCGGTCGGTCGGTCGCTCGGTCGGTCGGTCGCTCGGTCGGTCGGTCGCTCGGTCGGTCGGTCGCTCGGTCGGTCGGTATGTTGTCCTTTATTGGATAGCTTATACCGAAACAACAGAATGGTGTGTTTCGGTATGGGTTACCCCAACAAAATAAAGGAGGACATAATCATGGCAAAGACCAAGAAAGCAACCGCAGTAGCAGAGGCAGAGGAGACCGTCGCAGTCGTTACGACGAAGCTCGAAAAGCTCAGAAAAGACATGCGCGACACGGCAACTGCATACGCCGCCGCATACAATCGTCGCGAGTCGAAAAGAAACCTCAAGCCCCTCCGTGAAGCAGCCAACGCCGCACTTCAGGAGTACAACCTGGAGCTCGCAGCAGAGACATTCCGCAGGTGGGACAAAGAGGGCGAGCCGGTGAAAACCGCAATCCGCGAGAGGTATGTGCCTCATGCGCAGAAGTGCAGCTTCAAGACCAACGACGACGATGTAATGACGGTCGTCTTCAGTGACACCGATTACAAGGTCAATCTCCCCATGCTCTGCAAAATCGTCGGGATCGAAAAGTTCGCAAGTCCGAACTGGTTCGAAAAGGTGGAACGCCTTGCATGGCTTCTCGCAGGAAGTCTCAACAAGGAACTCGGAGACAATCCGATGTTCGACTATGAGATATCAGAGGCCACCAAAGCATTCAACTTCCCCGAAGAGATCAACCCGCATTCCGATGAGGGGACTCTCGCAGCACTCCAGCAGGTGTTCGACTCCATCCTGTTTATCCCCGATGAAAAGGGCGATAACATCATTCAGGTCAAGAGTAAGACCCTTGATAACAACCACGTATCCGCAAAAGAGTGGGCGTCCATCAAGAACTCTATGACTTACAAGGGCAAGCGCCCGGGTGAAGTCGTAATCGGCAACACCGGCTTGATGACTGAGCTTGTGGCAGACGCCATGCACGTCATATCCACGCTCGGCGACTTCAAGCTGTGCACTGCTGACAAGTAATCCATAGCACGCGCAAAAGCCGGGAGCAATCCCGGCTTCCTTAATGCAGCCAATGACGGTCACAAGCCCGTATAAATGCAGAGTGAGGAACGCACTTATAAGCGCATGTTATAAGAGTACATTTGCTATCAAATGCGTCGCCGGCAGCATGAGGAATTAAGCCCATGGTTCGGATAGTGAAAACCGCCGGAGTTAAACCGAGTTAGATGTGAAACAAGGTCGCATATGGTTTAAATGCGTCAACAAAACTAACCGAAAATAGAGATTATTAGGTTTTATAAACCTATAAATCAAGCAGTCAACCGCCGGGCTTTCTGGTCTGTTGACTGCTTTCTTATAGGCTTATAGGGTTTTTCATATCCAATCCTACAACCAACAACACCTCCGGGTTTTTGAAATATCAGGCTTCATGTGCTACCTCCTTCTTAAGCCGGGTTTTTTCCCGGCGTCCTAATGCAGCCGTTGGCGGTCACAAGCCCGCATAAATGCAGAGTGGGAATTTAAGACAACTATCGACGATTTATTAAGAGGGTTTTTCATGTCATACGAAAGCTTTAAATGCTGGGTTTTTTCCCTAGCAAGCAACAGCGGTTCGTTTGTTGTGGTTTCTAAGGATGACTCAACGCATACATATTGCGCGGATTTTCCAGACGGAACCAGACTTACGGTAAACCCTGACAGCGGGAAAACAAGGTTGGATTTTGGGAAAAAGGTGATTTGTTGAGAAACATTTTAGGGTTTTCATTGAATTATATCGCCCAGCTTGATATAATTTATCACAGAAGGGCGGTGTGCGGGAAATATGGAATTTGAAAAAATCCGCATGGTTTTTTCAAAAGGGAATATCATAACGACTCCGAAAGGGTTGTCGGCGGTATATACAAGCCGGGAATCCTGGGTTGTGCAGAATATAACGGAAAACGCCTTTGAAGTTCTAAAGGAAATGATAAGGGTTTCCGACGGGTTTACATTCGATACATCCGGGAATTTGATTTGCTTTACATTTCACGGGTATTTTGCAACAGAAAACATGGTTTTATATCCTGCGGTGGAAAATCAGATGTCCATCGAGGAAATGAAAAATATGGTTTCGGCTTTTTCAAACCCCGACAAAGAGAGGGAATTTGCCGATTTTTTCATAGGCGTGGATATTAACGATCCGGACGCTTCTCTGTCGAGGCTTTTGGAATGGTATAACGAGAAAATAAAAGTAAATACGCTCGATTTTTCGGCTTTTAAACGCTGGAAAGATATGATTCGGTTTTTCAGGGTTCTCAAATCTCAGGGTTTTTTTGCAGACGCGGAAATTTCAGAGCCGGAAGACGGGTTTAACGGGTGTATTTCGATTCATATAACCCCGGAAATTCAGGATAACAGGGTTTTTCGCGGGAAATCAAAAGACGACTTGTTAAATCTTATTAATGCGTCCGGGGCTTTTGATTTTGAATGTTTGGTTTCCGAGGGTTTTTTAAATCTTGATTTTTACTCATAAGTACATATAAATCAAAACGGCAACCGGCGGATTTTCGCTGGTTGCTTTTTAATTTGAATTACCTTCATTCTTCATATTGGTTTCCTCCTTTCGATTGCCCGGGGTTTCCCGGGCTTTATGCCACCATGTGTATGCCTCCTCGTGGCGGTGGCGGGTAATGCAAAATACACATTATATTTAGGAGGGATTTTATGGAAAATCCGAGAGGCGATAAGCTCGCAATCGTAATAGGCAGGAATCGCAGGGTTTATACGCGGTTTCTCAAAAAGGAAAGTTCTATCCGAGACTTTGCAAATCGATATGCGGATAGAGAGAGGGAAAAGTCCCGCGCCGAGGGATTCGAGCCGGTGGGTATGGAATTAGAAAAACCTAACGAAACCACCTTTATATTCACGATCAAATACTCGGAGGGAATTTTAAAATGACGTATTATGAAGTTTCGCGTCGTATCGCCGACGCGATTAACTGGAATCAGGTGGATCCCGAGACTATCCTTAAGTTTCGGAGGGGCTTTTTAGACCCTTATGAAGTGGTATTAAAGCACCCCGATTGCGCGTCATCATATTATCAAAGGCTTTCCGAAAAGGTAAAAGAAGGCGTCAGGGTAGACGCGGAAAATGACGCGAGAATTGCTAAACAAATGAAAGCACGGGGTTTATAACCCGGGAAAGCATTACTGTAATCACACACCGGCAGGGTTTTTGCCGGTGTATTTTTTATGCATTCGGGAGGGATTTGCATGTTATTTAATGAGTTCAAAAGGAAAATCGCCGGCTATGTAAAAGCCGCCGGCGGAAACACCCCCGTGTCGTTCATCAACGACACAATAAAAGGGAAATACATTGCGGTTTTTCCCGACGGCACGCGCATTTCCGGACATCCTTCGGGTCTGAAAATGACGGTGACGTTTGGCGATCACCATCAGATGATGGTGAACGCATAAGGAGGGAATATGAACAGCAGGCTTTTACTCATACCTACCAAAGACCGGAAGCGCGAGTGTTGTTACTGTGGCACTGATAACGTGAAGTATCTTATACGGTTTTTCGATCCCGACACAAAAGAGGATATAACCATGCGGCAAGAGCGAAAAGTCGCGTGCTGCACTAGATGTGCAGCGCTTTTCATGAACTTCCGCACGATATAGTCCATAAATATATGGAGGAGGGAATATGAACAGCAGCATAAGAAATGGTCGCACACTTTTTATTCCCCACCCGTGGGAAATCGAATCGCAGATATTCCTCATGATAGACTGGGAAAAGGTCGATTATGACTATATCCGCGCATACAACCGCGGGAATATCACGGCTCCCGAAGTGGCGGTCAGGTTTCCTGAGTCAGTCCCGGATTATTACTTTCAGCTCGCCACGGAAATGACGAAAAAGCTGAGAACCAGATCGTGGTGGGACGTTTACGAGTTCATCAATAAGGACAGCACGTTTCGCAGGGATTACGCGAAACGCTGCGAGTTATAAAATAAGGGTTTTACCCATAAAAACGGAGAGATCTTATGGCAAATAATCTTCTTATTATTCCCACGGAAAATCGGAATAAGTATACATGCTGCTTTTGCGGCACACAGAAAGTCAAGTATTTCATCCGGTTTTTCGATCCCGACACCAAGCAGGAAACGACTATGCAGATGGATAGGAAAGTTGCTTGCTGTAACAGATGTGCAGCACTTTTTATGGGAGGCAATTCATGAAATACTACCTCAATCGTGACACCGGGGAAATGACATGGAATCACGCGGAAGCGGTCGAATGGTATCGCTCCGGCGTGGAAGTGGAAATCTGGAAAGACGAGAAGATGGTTCTCGCATGGGTTTTCTGAGGAGAGCAGCATGCAGGTTTATCTTGTTTTCGACATTATCCCGACGCCGCACGAGGTTGTCGGGGTTTTTTCTACCGAACAAAAGGCAAGAGAATGGCTTGACAGGGCACACGACGATTTCGGGTGGACTTTAGGCGAAGTTGCAGGTGCGATAATCGAGCCGTGGACTGTCGACGCGGATATATATCAATAAAACTATACTTTCATAGGAGGGCATTATGAATCAGCTTGTATATTTACTCATCGCTGTTTGTGGGATTTGTCTTTTCCTTCCCGTGACGGCGGGGATTTTCGAGATTACATATCGGATATCCCCGGTTTTCCGCCGCATGGTCGACGGGTTTATCAATCATGTTCGGCAGTAAAACGAGGTGGACATGTCACGAATAGATATATCCGCAAACAGGAATTGCTATGCTTTGGCATGGAGCTATGGCGAAATATGTGTAGGCTGCGGATGTTGCTCTACCAATAAAAAGAAACGAATAAAGGCAAGAATCAAATATCATGAAGACTTACTCCGGGATTGCCGAAACTTCAATTTCTGGGACGATAATCCTGAATGGAGAGCAGCACAAGAAAGAAAGATAGCTGAGGATATCAATCATCATGAGAAATGCCTGAGAAAACTACGAGAAGAATTAAGGCAACTGGAAAAATAAAGGAGAAGTGATATGTGGTATGCCGATCTTCCGATTGATAAATGCGAACATTCATTCGTGTGCGTGCTCTACACAGATAAATTTGATAATATCGGAATCGAGTATAAATTAGGCACAAATCAAATAAATCCAAAGGGATGTGATACGTTACAGGAAATAGTAGAACTGGTCAAACGGGAATTGCAGAAGTTTCACCCGGACTGGTATATATGTACCAACGTATGCTATCCTCCGAAAGATTATGGCGGTATGTCATTTTTGATCATTCGCCGCCGATATTATGGTGAGTGACACAGGAAGAAAGGTAGGTGTGGTATGTCACAAACTTTGATAATCGAAAACAACATTAAACATATATGTTGTGATGTTGCTTTTGACGACGGAGAGTTTTCAATAATATTTCCTTGCACTATAGATGAATCTTTCCTTAAAGGAGAGTATGAGAAAACAGTGTTAGGAACGATATACGGCTGTATATATTTCTACACATTCAAACAGGTACAGACATTACGAGATCTCATGCATTGCGTAGGTATTGAGTATGGGGTAGGTAAGACGTTTTTCGACGGCGCATTCTTTAACGAACATGAAATTGACGCGCCATATCCTGTTCTTGACAGCCGTACGCATATTTTGACGACCGTGCGGTGAGCGGAAAGGAATCGATGATATGGAAAATGAACGTAGCCTTTATGACGATATATGCTCTGAACTTACCAACTATGAAACCGGTGAGGGTCAGGAAATGACGGACGAGGAACGGATAGATGTTTTTTACAATTTACTGTGCCGTGTCCAGAACGCGATAGATTTCGGGGATTTAACTTTCGATTGGGAAAGACATCCACTTTTACACAAAGGAGTGTCATATGACGGAAACACGATACGCAAATGATCCGAACAACTCCGGGTTTTACAAAGTGAAATTCATGGTAAATGAAACCGGGGTTTTACTTACTCGGGGATTTGACTCCCCATATTTCGCAGAGAAATTCGTAAACAAGTTAAAGCACAGTAAAAAGTGTACACTGGTTTCATATCCGATATTTTAGGAGGCTTGCAATGTTTTCAAAACAGTTTATAGATGAGGCGAAAGCTTTATATCCCACATGGCATGCTCTTCATGAAGCAATAGCAAATGGTTCTGGAATCATAGGCAGGTATCTTGATGATAGCACGCCGACGGCGATTGATTATCGCGAAGTTCTCGCCGCAGCTTCCCTTGAGGAACTCAAAAGAAAAGCCATAATAATCAAACGGAAGAACGATTTATATAATGCGTATAGATCCGGTTCTTGCTACCAGACAGAAAGCGATAAGCGTAAAGGTGTAGGTTGTCCGCGTCTATACGCACAAATGACGGACGACGAAGCCGCGCTCGATGCTTTCCATTGTTATGGAGTTTATCATATTCCCGACTGCAAAAGGTTTGATACCGGTGAATGCTGGGAACTCTTTGATGCTCTCGGCTTAAAGATGAAATAGGCAGCGAACATTCGCCCCGATAGCTCAATTGGTTAGAGCACGTAAAATAAGGTTTGTTTATGAAAATCTTTGACAGCAAAAAGATAATTGCTCTTGTAAAGCCGAGGTTGCAGGTTCGAGTCCTGCTCGGGGCATTTTTATCCGGCGGTAGCTTAACAGGTAAAGCGTGGAGCGATGGTTGCGGGTTCGAGACCCGCCCGCCGGCTAGTTTTCATGAGGAGATGCCAACAGCAAAAAAGAACACAAAATATTCTGATTTTGAACAAACGGCATCTCGTGTATTTCAAAAGGCACATACAGCAACAAAAAAACGTTATCAAAAAGGTTGATTTTGATGAACTCGGTTTATCTTGCCTTCCTGATAAACCGAGTGAAATGTGCCTTGTAAATAACTAACCCCTGATAAAGACGCCGAAGAAAAACAAGACTGCAAATCTTTTTAAGTTCAAAAAACTTCGGCGTCTTGTGGGGTTAAAAAACAGAAAGGGGTTAATTAAAATGGGTTTTTATGACGCGATTAACGACGAGCTTCTCGAAGGCTCAAACGTATCCGTGACTGAAAACGGAGCGATAGGCTACCGAACTACCGGCAAAAATCTGCTCGATTTAAACTTTGCGGTTGCTTCTTTGCGTTTCGCATCCGACGAGGATATTATTGCCAGATTCAAGAAAGCCTTTTTTGAGGATAAAATGCTTGCCATGAAGTGGCTGTTCTTCGCTCGTGATATCAGGGGCGGTCTCGGAGAGCGTCGGCTTTTCCGCACAGCCATGCGGTTTATAGCAGACTACGATCCCAGCATTGTTATAAACCTGATTCCCCTTATCGCAGAATACGGCAGGTTTGATGACCTGTGGGAATTTCTTGAATATCCGGAGATATATCCGGAGATCATCGACTACATTCGCGCCCAGCTTCTCTCAGACATAGAAGACCGACGGGACGGCAATTCGATTTCTCTTCTTGCCAAATGGCTGCCGTCCGTAAACGCATCTTCCGCAAGAAGTAAGAAGTATTCAAGGATGATTTGCAACGGGCTCGGAACGAAAGTGTCTACGTATCGCAAGACTCTCAGCAGCCTCAGACGATATCTCAATGTCGTTGAACAGAAGATGTCTGCCGGAGAATGGAGAAATATAAATTACGAAGCCGTCCCGTCCCGTGCCAACCTTATCTATAAGGATGCATTCCTTCGCCACGACGAAAAGAGGCGCCGGAAATTTTTGTCAGCGCTTGAAAGGGGCGAAGCGAAAATCAACTCAGCCGTGCTTTATCCGCACGATATAGTCCATAAATATATGGTTGATAATTTTTACCGTATGGATTTACGTTATCGCGACGAAGCCATAGAAGCAATGTGGAAATCGCTTCCCGATATGGTTAAAGGCGGCGGAAATACTATCGTAGTCGCTGACGGTTCCGGGTCAATGTGTTGCAAAGTGGGAGACGGAAACAGCTCACTAACCGCACTGGAAGTAGCCGACGCATTGGCGATCTATTTTGCAGAACATTCGTCCGGTGAATTTCGGAATAAATATATCACATTCTCCGAGCACCCGCAGCTCGTTGATTTTTCAAAAGCATCGAGCTTGCATGACAAGCTCAACATTGCATTGTCACACAACGAAGTCGCAAACACTAACATAGAGGCAGTCTTCGACCTGATTCTGAAAACCGCAGTCAGCAATCATATGCGTCAGGATGAAATTCCCGCAAACATTCTGATCATATCCGATATGGAATTCGATGGGTGCGCGTGCACTAATGACGGATACTGCTGGGGCGGCTTGCCTCAGAATTTATTCAAGACAATCGAGCAGAAATATATAGCAGCGGGGTACAAGCTCCCCAGGCTCGTATTCTGGAACGTCAATTCCCGCACCAACACAATTCCCGTACGCGAAAATGATATGGGCGTCGCGCTTGTCAGCGGTTTTTCTGTCAATATCTGCAAAATGATCATGAGCGGCAAGACCGACCCGTACGAGTGCCTTTTGGAAACCATCAACTCCGAGAGATATCAGCCTGTTGAGGATGTGTTAAAAGAAAATAAGAGGGTTTTCATATGAATAAACAGGAGTTGATCAACCGTGTCTCCCGCGACACGGGGCTGACAAAAAACATCGCGGAAATCGTTATGGACTCCATAACGAAAAACATCACCGAAGCTCTTTCGGACGGCGACGACGTCAGAATAATGGGATTCGGAATTTTCGAACTCAAACGGTATTCTGCACGAATGGGCAGAGTCCCCGGAACAGGGGAGACCGTAGAGATACCGCCGAGAACCAGTCCGGTTTTTCGGGCGGGAACAAAATTAAAAAAGGCAGTTGCCGGAAAGGATGAAAGATGTTAAGCATAATAATCAAGCCCGAAGGGGTATGGGGGTATTTCCAGCGTCATAAGCTGGAACTCAAGGAAGCGATGCATCTTATCGCGAAAGACGAAGCTCTTGCGATAAAGATATACGTCACGGAAGAAAAGGGGTTTCCCGAAATAATCCTTACCGACGGAGATATCGAGGTGTATAAGGAAAATACCGAGAACTCCACAGACTGCTGTGAAACGGTCTCCACGATCTACGATGATTACAAGGAGTACGTGGGATTAGGAGAGGAATCCTATGCCCTGAACGATGAACTTCCGGAAGAGTATATCATTCTCGAACGCGAAGAGGAGCTCGACGATGCGTTCACGGAGCTCATGCTTACCATCCTCGATGAGCAGTGCGATCCCGGCGTGATGGAAGATATCAAAGAACATGTGCTCGAATACATCGCCAGGAAACACAAGCTCGAAATCTGGCGCCCAATGTACCTCGAAGACGAAAACGGACAGGAATTCTACGAAGAATATCCATACGAGTGCATGGAGTTCGAGGACGAAGACAATCCGATATATCAGTAGTCCGCCCGGCGTTTTCGTGACGCTGCGGCGCGAGCCCCTACGCTGCCAGAGGTTATGTCTGGACTGGGGCTTTTTACATAGTCCGCCGGCAACACTCCCTCCCACCGCCGGCGGACTTTCCTGTGTTCTTGCCTCCGTAAACAAACGGAGAGTATATAAAAAAGGAGAAAAAAGTATGGCAAAAATCACTATTCTTCCCGAGGGTGCAGTAATCGTAACTCTCGCAACCAAGCTTGAGGATCTCAAGATGGTGGAGAAGTATCATCCGGAGGCGCTTGTCGTCAAGGGCGGAGAGGATGGTAAGGAAGAGCTTTTCAAGCTCACCACCACCGAACCGAACGGCCACATCAACCGTTACGGCGCGGCATTCACCAAGGCAACGCACGGCGAGGGTTTCGCGGTAGTCACCACCACCCTTGAGAAGCTCGGCGGCAGCGGAGACCCCGTGGATATCGTCGCGGACAAGCTCGGTTCTGCGGTGATGTATCTGAACAAGATCGAAGAGGGTATTCCCGCCGTTCTCGCCGAGACCGCCGCAGCAAAGGCAGCCGTCGTCGGCTGCATCACCGTGGTCTGATAACCACGGTTCCCTGCATGAGCTGCCGCAGGCTTCGCGGCAGCTCTTTATTATTACATCAAACTACATAAATTAATGTGAAAAGGAGATTTTATCATGATCAGAGTCAACATCAGAAACAATATGTCCGAAAAGGTGTTCGTCGTTTCCCCCGAAACCACCGTCGCGGCCGCAATCGAGCAGTCGGGCATGACGCTCGCAAGAGAGATCTATCTCAACGGCTCCCCGGTTTCCGCCGCCGATCTCAACAAGAGCTTCGCCGAACTCGGCGTCGAGTCGGAAGCGTTCATTCGCGGAATCGCAAAGGCCGTCAACGCCTGATCTCACGTATTTCCCGCCGCTGTCAATCAGCGGCGGGTTTTTCATGGGGAATTGATGGAATGGCAGACATAGGGGACTTAAAATCCCTTGGGTCAAACCCGTATCGGTTCGAGTCCGATATTCCCCACCAACCACATTAAATAAAAGAGGGAGAGTTGATAATGTTCAGAAACAGAATTGAGCTGACGCCGTTTAACGACGGCGTAGCGGAATCGCTATTCGGCGAGAAAATAATGGGCGGCAGTTTTCAGTACGACTGGTCGTTTCTCGCCACTCTGCGGGCGCTGACGTATCCGAGGATGCCCCAGGGCGATGTTTTAACGCTGAATTTTTCGGCGTCAAGCTATAGCGGACTCGATACACAAAACTACAACGACGAGAGTCTGGCAAACGCTCTTTTGCAAAAGGGCTCAGCTCCGAGGAATATGTTGAGGGTTCACAATTTCAATAATTCCCGGCATGAGGCAAACGTCTCATGGGTAGATTATGTGGAAAAAAACTTTTCCCGTCTGCGCCCCGGCTGGGTAAGATTTGAAAAGGCGTCTCTCTGGTTCAGCCAGAAGAAATTCAGTGGGGCGGTTTTCATCAACGCGGAGCTTAAAAGCGCCATAGTGTTCGTTGCGGATATGGATATACCGCGCATGCACTGCATTCAGAGCGCGATACCGGCGTACCTTCCGTGGTATTTTGACCCCGAAAAGGGTATGACGGAAACGGAAATACAGCTTCTCCAGTCGCTCAGGGAAAACACAGATGTAAATTATCGCAAATGTATGTCTGAGCTTGCTCAGAAATACAACTTCCGCGAAGAGATAATCCGCACCAAGCTTGCGGGGTTCGAAACGGCATACGAGAGAGCCGAAATGAATCGCGTGCAGACAAAAATCGAAGAACTTTTAGACAGGATCAGCGCGGCGAAAAGAAATATGCTCGAAGCGCTCGAAAGGAAAAAAGAATACGACATCAGAGCGCTCGGGCTTCAGGAAAGGATCAACAACAGTCCGTCCGGAGACTCGGAAATAATGAATTATTTCCTTGTAAACCCGAAGCTGACGCTCGTAGACGTATCCGGAACGTTAATCACCTTTTATGTCAGGGACTATCTGGAATACTACAATGAAGACGAAGCAAAGATATGTATAAACAACAGAAACAGTTGTATCTATCCGTATAGCAATAATGGTCGCCACAGCGATATGGAGCGCCTGATGAGGGCGATATTCATCGACAAAAAACTGCGTATCCGGTTTTGTGCCGCATACCAGTTCAATATTAACGGGTACGTAAGCGCGCTTGCGGGGTTCTCGGGATACGGGTTTGACTGTGCTGAGTTTACTCCGAATCCCCACATAGACCGGTATGCTTGTATGGGGGATTACGAACGGTTTGTAAACGAATATCTCGCGCAGAACGATTATATTGGCGCGATAGAACAGACCGTAGCTTCGTGCAAAAGCCTTAATTTCGGAGATGCCTATGTTATGCAGGAGTTTATGGGGCGGATGTACAGGGGCTCCAGAGACGATGTGAATATGCGGTGTATCGAACTTCCGGACGGCAAGGTAGTAACGCCCGAAGAGGCAATCGGATATTTAAAGCAGGAGGATAACAATGGCAAAGATAATTAAACTGACGCCGAAGTATATATCGGAACTTCAGACGGACTTCCTGAACGCGATTCAGAAGTCGAAGCTCTCCGACGGAAAGATAACTTTTTCAAAGTCCTTCGGGAACATCGACGAAAAAGCCACCGTGTTCTTCACTTCGCCAGCGTGGGCTAAGATACAGGCGCTTGTCGACGGATTCAGCAAGGAAGTGGCGTGGCATGCTTTAGCTTCTCGCGGAAGAGACCCGGAAAAGAACGAATATTTCGTTTCAAACGTAATAGTTTATCCGCAGATAGTTACGGGAATCGACGTGGACACGGATCAGGAAGAGTATCAGAAGTGGCTCGATTCTTATGACGGAAATACTTTAAACAGCATACGTTTTCAGGGGCATTCGCATGTGAATATGGGCGTCAGCCCGTCCGCCAAAGACACCGGATTCTATAATGAACTGCTTGCGCAGCTCGACGACACGGGCTTCTATATCTTCATGATATTCAACAAGCGCGGCGAGAAGATGGTAAAGATATACGATATGGCGAAGAACCGCCTGTTTGAGACGTCCGACGTCAAGATTGAAGTTCTTCTCAACCCAAGCTGCGCCGGAACCGTAAGTCTGACCGGAAAGAACGGAGAAGCCGCATCTCTGAGCGAAGAAGAGCAGACAGTCATGCTCGACGCTCTCCGCACGTTCAGAGAAAAGCAGATAACCGACGAGTTTATCAAGGAAGCGAAGGCTGTGGTGAAGGAAAAAACATATGCCGCGAATTCACAGTACCCCGCGAATTCATACGGTTATCCGTATGACCACAGCTACTGGGGCGAAACCTGGGCGGGAGCCAAGACCTATCCGGCTCAGAACACTAACCCCGCAGACAAAACTCCCGAGCCCGTCAAGCCCGCACCGGCTTCACCCAAAACGCAGGAGACAAAACCCGCGCCTGCCGCTCAGGGAGCCGCCGCAACCGGCGGAAAGAAGAAAAAGGGAAAGAGGAAGAAGTCCGGAGGCCTGAAGTATTACGGTGCAACCGAGATAAAATACAATTCCCCCGCCGCGAACGACGATGACGACGAAGATGATCCGTACGGGCCGTACGGATATCGCGACGGACGCTGGTAAAGGAGGTTTTTATGACTCGGGGAGAGTTTTTTGAAAATGTTATAGACTGGAGCGATCTGAAAGATGTCTGCGAAGAGTACGGATGTGACATCTGCGATGACATATATAACGACGACGGCAGAGACGACATAATAGAAGACCGCCTGTATGACTGGGTAAGGAGCGAATCATGGAGAGATGTGAGAGACTATCTCACTTGCTACAGTACCAACTCATACGACTGGTGGATATATGACGATAATTATGACGAATGGGAAGAGGCAGGCGACGGCCTGTTCGAAGTGCGCAAAAATGACGTCGCAGAGTGGCTGAGCGAAAACGGTCATTTTGAAGACGAAGAAGTATGCGACGAAACCGAAGACGAAGATTTCTTCGGACAGGAAGAAATACACGACGAGCCCGAAGAGGACGCCGAGCCTGATAACTTCGACTTCGGAGAAATGTTATCGTCTTCCGCAGTTTTCATACGCGAGGCCGAAGAGCAGCTTAAAAAGAAAGAAGAAGAAGACAGGCAGAGACAGGCAGAAGAAATGCGCAGCGAGTCCGAGGCCGCCGCCGCGTTCAATGATTTCGTATCGGGTTTCCAGATTTAAGGATTGAAAGGAGTACAAATGAATCTTAGTAAGTCATATGATTTTTTCCAGCCGGAAAAGGATAAGGCGCGTATACACATCATAGGCTGCGGCTCCGTCGGCAGCACCCTTGCGGAAAATCTGGCAAGGTGCGGCGTCACGAGGATGACGCTGTGGGACTTCGACAACGTCGAATCGAAGAACATAGTCAACCAGATGTTCCGTCAGCAGGATATCGGCAAGCCTAAGGTAGAGGCTCTGCGCGATATACTGCTTGAGATCAATCCGGAAATAGAGGAGGATCTCGAACTCAAGCCCGAGGGATGGCAGGGAAATATGCTGTCCGGATACATCTTTCTTGCCGTCGACAATATCGATCTTCGACGCAAAATAGTAGAGCAGCATATGAATAACGCATATGTAAAGGCGGTTTTTGACTTCCGAACTCTGCTCGAAAGCGCACAGCACTTCGCGGCTGACTGGAGCAGTCCGGCTTCAAAAAAGAATCTGCTGAGCACGATGCAGTTTTCGCAGGAAGAGGGTCTTGAAGAAACTCCCGTTTCGGCGTGCGGCATAACGCTCGGAGTTGCCACGACCGTCCGCCTTATATGTGCACTCGGCGTGAACAACTATATAAACTTCGTCAAGGGCAACGGCATCTGGAAGTTCTGTCAGATAGACGGCTTCACCGGCACGCTCGACTGTTTCAAGTAAAGCAGAGATGAAAGAATCGAATCCGGAAAGTTAAATCCATGCTGGTAAACAAAACTCACGCAGAAAGAAATATCTGCGTGAAATTTTTACAAACTGATAAAACAGATTTTTACAGGAGGGATGCCTATGAATCGCGATTTTGACCCGATCCCGCTGAGCGCAGCGATAGTCCGGCAGGCTTTCGACGATTATCAGGAATTGCGCAGGAATAATATCGAGGAAAGGAAGACCAGAGACAGAGGAGAATACTCTATGGAAGAGCTGAGAGTATTTTTTTCAAGCGACTGGGGCAGATTCCTATTGATGATGACGCACAACATATGAAAAACAGACTGTAATGATATTTATGTAACCAAAAGTTACATGGCTCTTCGCCGTCGGCAAGAGTAACGCCATGACGAGGGGACGTATGTCCGGAGACGACCCGTATCCTGAAGAAAAAAACACCTCAAGAAAACGACAAAAAAAAAAAAAACACAGTATCAAAACAAAGCTGAAAACAACAACAAAGCACCCACCAGCACAAACCCCAGGATACAAAACGCGGATTTCCCGGAAGAAAAGACCACAAACATCGTACACCAGATCTTCAGACCATACCTCCCACATCCTAAATAAAGATAACTAGATTACAGTCGGCAAGAAAGGAAAAGAAAATGATCTACATTACGACTCCGCAGTCTCCGGTATATCCGCAGATAACACTGGAAGAACTGCTGTTTATGCCGGATTACAATCCAAAGCCGATATTGTGGAATTTTGCAAACACGCGAACAAGAGAGGCGGAACGCGCCCCGGCAGAGCTGATGCGCAAGATCGACGTAAACGCGCTGATATCACGGCTTTCCAAGTTCAATGCGGATACGGAATACCTGCGCAGCAAACCGCGAAAAGAACTTTACAGAGAGTTCTTTATTCCAAAGAAGGGAAGCGAGGGAGGCAGGATAAAGTGGCGCCGTATAGACGCCCCAAACCCCGATCTCATGAATGCTTTGTACACGCTCAAGTCGATATTTGAAGACAATTTCCGTGTTCTCTATCACACTTCGGCGTTTGCATATATAAAGAAGCGCAGCACAATAGACGCAATAAAAAGACATCAGGAAAACGAGAGCAGATGGTTTGGGAAGTACGACCTGTCCGATTTCTTCGGAAGCACGACGCTCGACTTCGTTATGGACATGTTCTCGATGGTGTTCCCGATATCAGAAGTCGCAAGGCGTCCGGACGGAAGAGCGGAGCTGAGAAAGGCGCTTGAGCTTGCGTTTCTTGACGGCGGGCTCCCGCAGGGAACCCCCATATCTCCGCTTATAACGAACGTCATGATGATCCCCATAGACTTCAAGCTCTCCAACGGACTCAGAAGTCTGGAAAATCAGAGGTATATTTATACAAGGTATGCAGACGATTTTCTGGTGTCCTCAAGATTCGATTTTGACTTCAGAAAGATCGAGAAGTACATAGTCGACACGCTCCGGGGTTTCGGAGCGCCGTTCAGCATCAACTCGGAAAAGACAAGATACGGTTCTTCGTCCGGCAAAAATTTCAATCTCGGACTCATGCTCAATAAGGACAACCAGATAACCGTGGGGCACAAGAAGAAAAGACAGTTACAGGCGATGCTCTCTTCGTATGTCATGGATAAAATGCACGGAAAGAGTTGGGAAAAGAACGACGTACAGGCCATGGAAGGCTATAGAAACTATTACCATATGGTGGAAGGAGAGGTGATAGACAGAATAGTACAGCATCTGAACGAGAAGTTCAGAGTAGACATCATGCAGATGATAAGAGAAGATTTGAAAGTTTGACAGATGCACCAATGATGATATTCCTTTTGGAGTATGCTCTTCGCTGTCAGCAAGAGTAACGTAACGGCGGGGAAAAGCCGGATACTGCAGCAGCAGCATCGCCAGGAACATGTAGACTCTAGCCGGAAATCCTCAACCCCATCCCGGGAATACCCAAGATTAATACAAGATACCCGGATCCAGCTACCGAATCTCCACCATATCCTGAAAAGAAATAGAGCGACACCCGTCTACCAGGCTCGAACCAGCTCTGCCGAGCGACTCGGCGCCTGGCCTTCCGCCCGCCTCACCAGTTAGACATCACCAAGTTCGATTGAATGCAATGTCAGACAGAGAAAGGAAGCGACCTTTGATGTATACCAGGAAAACCAGAGACAGATGGGACATACTTACAAACTGGGGTTATGGCTGGGAATGCGAATACAGCGCATATTCACCCAAAGAAGCCAGACAGACTCTCAGGGACTACAGAGAAAACTCGTGCGGAAGATTTGCCGTTCGCATGGAAAAACATCGCGAGAGAATATTTGAATAAGTAACGAGAAATTTGATATTAACCTACGATGCAGATTGATTGTCGCAAAACATACATAGCAATCGCTCTCCGCTGACAGCGAGAGTAACGAGATAATACGGATTCGCCTTTACTTTCAGATCAGGCAGGCAGGAGCAGGATCAAAGAAAGATCCTGCCCGCCTGCCGATCAGGAAAGTAAGGGCTCTCTCCCGGCATAAGCTTTTTATAACGTCGGATTAAGACGACGTTATAAAGCTTTTATGGATCGTAGGACAACACAGATCGAGTAGTGAGTATAAAGCCGTATCGAGTATGCTGTGGCGTACAACCCTCGCATAGCGTCCGTACAACGCTCCGGGGTCGCAGCAGGAATTAGAGGTCTAGTGTAGCGGAAAAGCACGCCCCCGCAGACGGGGGATGGGTTAGGTTCGACTCCTGACGGTCTCGACCAAAACGAAAATTCCTTAAAATTACAAAGATATGAAAAAGCAGCGTAAAACTAATGAAAGTATGGTCAGCAGAGTAGACCGCCGGTGAGATATGTACAGTCAAATCCGGCCGCTGTTCCCGTGGGTGAAAGTCCCACGGCTCGATTTCAATTAATACATAGGTATGAGGTATTTGCAAAATGAAAGCAACTGTTTCGCGTGTTTATGTCTTAATAAGACATCTCCCATTCGTAGGGGGACAGATTGAGGGAATCTTTTTGTCAAACGACAGCGCTCTGAAGTGGCTGGAAGAACAAGTACAAAACGGCGAATGGTGCGCGTTTGATGCAAAGTATAATACCGAAATTAAAGAATGGGATGTCAAAGGAGGAAAATATGTTACGTTACGTTGATATTCCAGATGGTAGATACAGCGGGTTGTGGTTCGACTCTGACCCCTGGAGGCTTACCGCAGAAGATCAGTGTTGGGACGCTGAAACCCTCCGTCAATTAAAAGAAGAGTATAATGTTGTATTTTGTACTGATGGAGACGGGGTCACCCCTATAATGGTTTCAAAAGAATGGGGAATAGTTCTTGGCTGTGAAGACGATGGTACTATCTATTTCAATCAAAAATACGGGCAGCCCGACATGTGTTTTTCTTTGGTGTGGGTAAAGCACTTCATGGCAGATCTTAAGGAGGCATATAAGATGGGCGTTAAGGAACTGTGGGAAGAATTTGGAGATGTCCCCATGGATCCGGAAACGGAGTGCATAGAAAGCGATTGGCGCAGCTTTCCAAAAGGCACGCACAGAGAAGATATTTGGCACTGGTTTGAAGAAGAGTTTGGGATCGAAGTACATACTCTGATGTACGGAGAATAAAACACAACTGTATAGAGAGGAATTGTATATGACGGTCTATCTCATTTTTGACACAGTCCCCATCCATCGCGAGGTTGTCGGGGTTTTTTCTACCGAGCAGAAAGCGAGAGAGTGGCTTGACAGAGCATACGATGATTTTGGATGGACATACGGAGAAGTCAGCTCAGCAATTATCGAACCGTGGGTTGTTGACCTCGAATAATACTTAGAATAAAACATAACTTTGATGAGAAACTTATGAATTATAAGATTGGAGACAAGATATTTTTTATAGGAATCCGTTGCAATATCAGCAAGCTAATGGGAGATGTAGGCGACTGTAGTTGGTTTTGCCCAAAACAAGTTCCAGATTGTGAACGATACGTCTGTGAATGCGAGATTGGCAATCAGGCGGCTGCCGACAGCTTTAATAATGACGATGACTCTTGTTATGCTTCACGAGCCGAAGCAGAAAGCGCGTTACGGAAGTTGCAACAGAAACATATTTGATAATGCCCTATGATTTAATAAGGAGATATGACAATGTATGAGTGAGAATCCTTTTGAAGCAATAGCGAACATTTACAATTACGCCGTTGAAGAAGCGGATAAGTTGGGGTATGCGAATACATTCAAGAAATGTGCAGAGCTTTTCTTTAAGGCTGTCAATGAAGAGAGCGCCTTGAGAGACAATCCGGTTCACTTTTCGGATGTCGAATATCTCGACGGATACTTCATTTTTGGCTCCGGCACGAACTCTGTGGTTCACTTCCATATAGATGAATGCCCGGGCTGGAAATTCGGCATTTGGTGGAATGTTCCAGAAGAAGGAAAATCATCTGTTTCCGGAGATTTCTTCGCTCAGTTTGAGGAAGCTATAGACAAGTTCAAGCCATCTGCATCCGAGATCAACGGGAAAATCAACATTGATCCTGATGGAAATTTCTCGGCTTCTGTATGGGGAGTATCAAGAGAAATCCGATTTATCCGAGATGAACCGTACCTTTCATTCTGCCGATCTTATTGCTTCTGGGATTACAACACCGAGCATCATACACGAGAAGAAGCAGAGCAGGAATACAGAGAATATAGAGAGCGCAAAGATAATGAGTATAATTACACAGCTCTGGTAGACGGTAAAATCCTGATGTTCGTGAGGGAAAAAGTTCTTCCAATATTTAAAAACGCAAGGATTGTAGACAGAGGTGATGGTTGGTCTCCAAGATATGATGTTGTTGCGCCTTTGAAGGACAATACAGACATTGTGAACAAGCGCGGCTGCTACAATTGGTTTGCTGAGGATGACGAAGAAGGTCAAAAGATTATGGATGAATTCAATGTATTAATAAAAGAGGGTGAGGATTACGGAGATAAGTACGGGTTCTATTATTCTGCGCCCATCCACAGCAACATTGGGTTCTATGAAGAATAAAATCAACACTTGATAAGGAGAAAGCAATGCGAAAATACATTGAAGCAGAAGCGGCGTTAAAAGCGGTCTGCAAAGATTGTGATATACGACATCCGTCTGAAAAAGATGAGTGCCCGTACAAGTTCACTGGTTGTATGGCGTTTTATAACGTATACGATATTCCTATTGCTGACGTGCAGGAAGTAAAGCACGGAAAGTGGATTGAAAAGAAACACCTGATGCCGCTCGCTTTCGATATTTTTCCCCTTGATTTTGATAATTATGACGAGAAAATACATACTGAGTGGGTGTCATATTGGCATTGCTCGTTGTGCGACAATGAACAGAGTCGCAACATAAAGCCATCAGACAATTATTGTCCGCATTGCGGCGCAAAGATGGACTTGAAATAAAACAATTATTGATATAAGAGGTGTAAAAATGAACATCGTTAAACCTGGAAAACCTCAGAACAAAGGAGAGTTTCATTTTATCTGTGAAAAATGTGGGTGTGAATGGTATGCCGACAGGGGCGATAAAGGATTGGGAATATCGCCGCCCTGCTGCGAGTTTTATGCATACATGAGATGTCCAAATTGTCACTCAGAAACTATAGACGAAAATCATAAAATAAAGCGTTGATAGGAGCGATAAAGATGTGCGGCAGCAACAATGGCAGGCATATTTGTGCCACCTGTTCTCATAGCGACGGATGCATGGCCGGGTTTTTTGATGACGACTGGTTTCCTGCGAATATGGAGAAAGTTATCGATAATCTCGACAATCATAGATATGATGATAAAAGGATAGCTATGAAAAAATTCCTTATTCAAGAATACCTGTACGACTATGACCGTCGAACATACATTGAAGTCGATGCGAGGTGAAAGACTGTGTTGTATAAAATAGTTCCTAAAAAACCTATTGCGTCAATCATCGACGCAGAGTCGCCGGACAGCGCAATAGATGCATTCGCTTGGAGTATGGACGACGACATGAATATTTATTTTGAAGCTGTTCCCGCAACCGACGCGGAAACAAAGGAGTTTGAAGAATCTAAGCAATCTTTTGCTACTCATCTCCGAATCTGCTCCGTCTGCGGGAGGCCGGTATATGCCGGCATGACAAACGCGGATGGAAGTTTTTATGTCCACGAGGAATGCTTTGAGACATACATGAACGAGACTTATGGTGCGTGGTTTGAAGTCGATGATGACGGCTGCGGCGGCTATTATATGGGTTGCGAACGTGAAGAACCTATCGGCCCCTATGCCACCGGCATCTTCTATACAGAGTGGGAAGACGAGGAGTTTGAAGAATAATGTATATAAGAAAAACGCGAGACCGCTGAAAGGATGAAATTTGAGAAGAATAAAATCAACTTTTCATAACGGATGGTGTAGATATGGAGAATAAGATTGTAATACGACTTCCAAACGGTTATCACCTTGTTGCGGAACAGAATTCAGATCCCAACTATCTCAACGAAATATTTATCGGGATTTTGGACGAATATGGAGTGTGGCATCAAGACCTCGCCGTCGTAAGATGTGCATACGAAATAGACGATGAATTCCGCGTTCATTGGAAAGACGAGGAATTTGACGTTCTGGTGTATTCCGACGAGAACAACGAAGATTTCACACATGACTTCACAGTCGGACTGTATCATAAAGAAGATGGCTTAAATATTTGTGGAGAACATGGTTGTGACGGTTGCTTGTATCAGCATCACAACGATATTGATATATGCAAACAGGAAGCCGCAAGAAAGAATAAAATGACTTTTTGATAAGGAGAATATTTATAGTGGCGAAATGTAAAGCATGCGGAAAAGAAATGCTGTCTGCCGTTGGTTGCACGTTCAATTTAATACAGATGGCAGACGGGAAAACAATTAAACGTCATAAGGTCGGCGACGAGGGGTGGTATGACAAAGGGCAGAGATGCGGTGACTGCGGTGCTTTATATGGTCATTATCATCACCCCGGATGCGACGTGGAGCGTTGCCCCGTTTGTGGAGGTCAGCTTATTAGTTGCTTTTGTGACATAACGAGCTATGTTAGGAAGTAAAACCAATATTCGATAAGAGGTTTAGAAGGATGATAAAAGAATTCATAAAGAATAAGTCCAAAATCATCGTCATTTGGGCGAAATACGATGATGCCCATACATACTTTACGGGCGATATTCCGACGAGCGCGGACGCGATTGCTTCTATTCACCGTTTCGAGTCGGTCGAATCATTTTCAATGTATTGGCGTGCAATACGCGATTGCCCGGAAGATATGTGGTATTGGGTTCTTGTTGAAGAGAACGGGTGTCAAACCTGTATCTGTTCAGGAGCTTGCGATAGCGGTGACGAGGATGTCTTTGTTGAGTGTTTCGGCGCGGGATATTTTGAAGAAACATAAAACCTTGATTTGATAAAAGGAGAACTGATGAGAAAGTTTATTTGTATTTTTCTAATGACTATGATGATTCTGTCTGTTATGTCTGGGTGTGACTTTGACTCTGAGGAATTTGGGTCGGCATCGGATACGATCAGGACAAAGGAAGCAGCAAATATACTGCAATACAACCAGCCAACTCCGACCGATATTTCGTATTCGCTTGAACGATATAACCTAATACGCAGAACATACTGGGTAAACGGACAGAGGGAGAAAGCAAACTCTCTTCCTTGCGAAATAGAAAAGCCGCTCGGATATATAGTATTATTTTCCGGCAATGTTGTTGTCGGAAATTTTATTGTAGACGGCAAGGTTTCAAGCTTAAACAGTTTCCTTACCCCAGATAGTGAGTATTACTCCAGCAGTGCTATAAATAAGTGGCTTGCCGATGTAGATGGGTCGTATGGAACAAACGACAGTGGGATTTTCTTCTTTACTCCGGACGGCAAGTATATCGAATGGAGCGGTGACTATCTTTATTCTGATATTCCGTTTGTGGTTGAATCGCCGGTTCTCAATATTGGAGATGGTAATTGATATGAAGAAACTCGGAATAGCAATAATAATAATTTTTGCAGTGATATTAATAGTCGTTTTCCCTATTTATTTTGGTGGAACTCCGACCGGCAGAGCAGCATGGAATAGTTGGTTTCACGACGTTCAGAAGGCAGATGACACCACAAGTTACCATACAAAAAAGCAGGTAGAGGACGCTTGCCGTTCTATGATAGCGTCTTATAATTCAGACAGGTTAACATACGAGCAGTATAAAGATAGCGACAATGCCGTCAAGCAGGAATGGGCGGAGCAGGCGAAAATGAGAGCAAATAAAACCGCAAGTACATATAACAACTATATTCTTAAAAACAGTTATGTTTGGAAGGGTAATGTTCCGGCAGATATTTATATGGAGCTTTCGTATATTAAATAAAACTCCAGATTGACGAGGTGAACAAATGAAATATTGCGTAACGATTGTGAGAACTGGTTGTGTGTTCGTAAAAGCTAATAGCCCCGAAGAAGCAATGGATATTGCAGACCATCAAATAACTGATACTGTGAATTGGTCAGATGATTGGAATCCGACAGCCGCAGATGCCATAGAAGATGACATCTTTCCGGATTGTACATTCGTAAGCGAAAAGGCGTTTGAATAAAACAGTTTTTGATAAGAAGAGGCAATAATGGATTTTCCAAATATGACTAAAGAAGAACTTTCTAAACAATTATATCAAGAGGTTTCATACTATAATGAGGATTTAATGGGCTTATGCCAGATACTTGTAAAACAAGTCCCTCGGAAATATATATATAGAATAATTAGCAAAATGTATAGAGTGAGAAAGACTACTACTGATAAAACCGGGATTTAACGAGGTGTTAAATGAGAACAGGTAATATTCAAGCTAGCTTTACAATGAGTGTACCATATGATAACCCAGATAAAAATGGTGTGTCATATAGTTATGAAGCTATCCAGAATGCGCTTTCTTCTGTGATAGTCCCATTACCAATTATAGTTTGTCCTAATAATGGAGATTCAATGATAATTGGAAATACAACTTGTAAGCCATATGCAATTCAGCATAATAAAAAAGAAAACATCATCGAATTCACGGTGGATGGTGTCATATATTTCGGAGGCACGGAATGCTTCGTGAATGAGATAGACGGTAATAAGACTATTACCGATTTTGAGATTGCAAATTTTGGCTTTTCAGAATAAAAACCAATATCTGGCATATGAGAGATATGGGTGGTGTAAACCAACCGTCTCTTATATAAACAATACATATCAACTATCTAATAATGCAGGAGGATAATATGACTTATGAGGTCTTAATGAGAATCTCGGCAGCCTACCGCAAAGTCGTCGATGCGGAAAACGAAGAAGAAGCAAAAGATATTGCGTGGGACGAAGGGGACTTTGGCGAAGCGTTTGACATTGACGGAGAGTTTGTTTCTTGTGTGCCAGTCACGGATACCGAGGTGTAATGATAGGTAATGAGCGATAAACATATCAACAAGAAACTCTTTTTAAAAGACCTGAAATGGGTTCTCCGTCCATGTGTGGGGAGCAACTACGCAGATTGTATTGCGTCTGACGAAGATTTCTTTAACGATGTGATTCGGGATGTGGAAGAGACGAGCGCATGGGAAGACGAAGGCTGTTATAACGAAGATGATGTCCGTCTCGCGGTAGGCCGGGTTTTAATAGAACGATTAAACATAGCTTACTATTAAGGAGCTGCATATGAACACAAGAATAGATTATTTGTACCGTGACGCAAGCAACTATAAAGCCTATAATTCCGTAGTGTTATCCGGGAAGATGTCCGCAGAAGACGCAGAGCGCATTAGTAAGTGCTTGTGCGACGGTACATACTTTATACCGAGAGATGTCGGACTTCCCGAAATTCGAGTCTGCGGCTATCGTACCGATGACGACCACTGCTGGTTCGAGTGGGAAATAGGCGTCGACAAATATACCGGAGAAGCATTCGGATTTGAGCTTACCGAAGATAAGCCCACGGTGGGCATAAGAGTTTCTGAGCTTGTAAAAAACTTTGAAAGTGTAAAGAAATGGAACGAGACAAGCTGGATGGAAGACTACGAATATAAGTCATACGACCAGTTTTGTGAGTAAGCAATACAATAAAAGCGACGCAATATTTAAATGGGTGACGTGATAACAAAAAAGGATAAAGGCAATGATTGAGATTGGAATGGTTTATACATTTGACACTCATGGCGGAGATTCTACATGGAATGATAGAAGCGGAGAAAATGCGTTGTTGTTCGTCCGCTTACGGAAGATGAAGCAGATCTTTTTGATGTTGGTCAGATGTATCGCATCAGGTTTAGTGATGGCGTTGAAACGGATGCTTTTGAGGATGAACTTTCGTAAATTAGACAAACTTTCATTGGATGTTTTAAAGGAGTTATGAAATGTATTCAGAAACAGATATAATTAAAAGTTTGAAAATTGCAAGCAGAGAAATCACGGATGACTGTTCTTGGAGCGGAGCGATTATATTGGCTGAAATAATTCTTGATAAGTCAGAAGATTCTATTATGGAAATGATCGATGATTTAAAAATAAAATTTGCAGAGGATGATAAATAATGCCTACACCCGACTTTGTAAAAGCAAAACTCGACAAAGTGTACACGGACTCCGTACTGAGAAAAGAAATGTCGCCGAGCTCATGGGCTGGCGACGTCTCGTATATGCCGGTTGTCAGAATGAAAATGACATGCGGAGGCGGGATGGGAGGATCTCAATGGTACGAATATATACAACGAGAATCGTTTTTCTCGGCCTGTTCTTTTGTTATAACAGCGGGCGGGAACTCATTTTCCCACCATCCGACGCTTGTTTCTGCGGCAGGAGACCACGGCATCATTCACGTCAAAACATGGGATAACAAAGATATCATTCTGAATACGGCTTATATGGTCAAAGCGGATTATTTTACGATAGCAACCGCAAATCTGTACAGCCAAAATCATAATTTTCCAATCGGAGTCTATGCTTTCAGCTATCTGATTCCGGACGGGCATACATTGACACTGTCTAACGAATGCAGACCGGTGATATAAAACACATGAAAGAAATCAGGCTTAAATGGGACGATCTTAGCCCCACGGAAAAAGAAATTGCAGTTAATAACTACAGAAGTATAAGAACGGTTGAAGAAGAAGCGGAGTGCAGCGAAGAGCGTGCGAGAAACGATACCCCATTTTGCAGGGGTTTTTATAAGAACATGACGACCGGAGAGATTACGGTCGATATCTGACTTAAGATCGATTATAAAGGAGAGGATATATGTGTATGCAGTAGTGTTTACATACAGTTTTGACCACGACGTCGCTGTTTACCTTTACAAGACACAGGACGAAGCCGTACAGCATCTGGAAGATTATCTAAAAGAGAGATTCGCGCATGAAGCTACAGACCAAAAGACCCACTACGGCATATCATTTGATATAAGCGAAGACGGTCTTTACGGTACATATAAGCAGCATTTTTTAGATCACATCGAAACTACCACGGTTAGGGTCGGGACGGTATACGATTAACTCATGGAAACACAAAAGGAGTAATTAATATGGAGTTTATATTAAATTTATTGTTTGCAGCTTTGTGTGGAGCTATGGTGGGGTTAGTATTCGGCACAGTTTTCTTTGTATATAGTCATCGACCAGCAAAAGATGAATTCGAAAATAACGACAGTAAATCACAAAGCGGCATTTTAGTAGATATCATGAGAGACGGAAAAAGAAGATTCGTTCCGTTTTACGATATCAAGTCCGGAGATTTCATAGCCTATCTGGGAGTGTTCGCGGGTGATGACGCGCATCAGAGCGGAGATGCATCATATGACGGATGGCTATTTTATGACAGTAACGGACTCAGTGTGTTTCCCGAAGATCTTGACGGAGACGTCCGCGACGACAGAGAAGATAAATGGTTTGGGATAGTCCGGTGGTGTAACGAAGATATAGCATGTAAGATGGTATGCATGGGAATCACCCCTACAAAGAAAAGCATATTAGAGGTCAGGGATTTTTGCGAAAAGAATAAATCTTTCAATGATACAATGTGCAAAGCCGGTTGGGATATGATCGAAACGGCGATACGGGAATGCGATAAGGAGCGGAAATATGGAAGATTCTAATAATAATGTTGAAATAAACGTGTTTGATGTAGAGGAAATACATAATAACTGTACCGTTCAGATTCTCAAGAACAGCGTGACCGGAGAAACAAGCGTCGGATGGTGGGAAAATGAGTTCCCGCCCGCTGTTATAACAAAAGAACAGGCCGACTAAGGAGGATATATGGGTTACTATGTGAACGCAGACGGGTTTATAACATTAAAGGAAGGCAAGTACGATAAGGAAATGCTCCTGGCTGTAAGAAATAAACTTAATAAAGCATTTGATGAATATGACTGTGGCTCTAACGACGATATCCCTTACTATTCTTTCGGACTGTGCGGAAATTATTATGCAGACGAAGTGTGTAAAACGCTTGATGATGTAGCCGACATGGTCGGCAATTATATAACTGACGGGGAAGTACAGTTTTCCGGCGAAGATAGGGAATATTGGCGATTCGTATTTAAGAACGGTATGTGGATAGAGGAGCCGGGACATGTCGTATATAACGAGGACGACCTTGCGACTCAATCCGACGTGGTTATAGAAGTATGCCCGCATTGCAGCAACGAGGTTGAGATGCGCTGGAATACAAAAGTTTCCGGGCTCAGAGCCTTTTGCCCCTTCTGCGGAAATAGGCTCATGCTGTGCAGCGAGTGCGACGGGATGATTGTCGGATGCGACTACGACTCCGACTCCGATACCTGTAAATTTAGCAGACCCACATACTAAATAAATTAACCCGTCCATTGGGTATTGACAACAACGACGGGGTTACAATGTTTCTTTATAAAAGTCAAGTTCCGAAGCTATTAAAGGGATTCTTTTATACCGATATATAAAAAACACGAAAAAACAGAATGCCGCAGACCCATTGGCGCTCAATGGGTCTGGGCTATTTTGATGAGATGCTATAGTGTATGGTATTTCAGATAACGCAAAAAAACAGTTGTCTGTTATTTTATTCCAAAAAGAAAGGTGGTGCGACGATGATAAAGTCGGAACAGTTTCTCCTCATCATGAACGATTCGCTCGGTGCTGCTGCGGTCGGCGGAGCATTGGAGAACCTGATGCCAAACGCCGGTTTTATTGACGACGTAAAGAGGCATATGGACGCCCGCAGAAAGTCTGCGTGCCGCAGAAACAGAGCATTTGCCGGACAAAAAGCACCGGCTCAGGCTTAAACACAACAAACTGGTTTTCCTTTTAAGAAGCGCCCCGAAACCCATTGGGGCGCAGGGGATCGGGAGATTGTTTACAACCGCAAAGGTTGTAAACGGTTATATCTGAACGTGGTGCAGTGGGTAGCACTCCTGATTTGGGATCAGGAAGTCGCAGGTTCAAATCCTGCCGTTCAGACCACGGGCGAAGCGGTTACGCACTCTGCCCGGTCATGGTCTCCTTTCTCTCCATAGCTCCTCCCGCCGCCGGACTTCCCGCGTGCGGGAGGGGCGCACTTATTTTCTATAAAGATAAAATTTATTACCTACGATGCAGATTGATTGTTCAGATCACAACAATCGCTCTCCGCTGTCAGCGAGAGCAACAAGATGACACGGATTCGCCCTTGCCCTTCACCTCCGCGTCACTGCCGGGACGCAGGACGACCCGGCAGGGCGCGAGAGGAGAAGGCTCATACCGGCATAATCAGCGAAAACTCCATTATGGATCGTGGGACAATAAAAGTTCATACTCGGGCGGCTCGCAAGTCCCCGGGTTTTCATGCTGGCGTGGCTCAAAGGCAGAGCAACGCACTTGTAATGCGTAGGTTGTGGGTTCGATTCCCTCCGCCAGCTCCATTGGCGCGGCGTAAAGGTTGGTTGCCGAGGCGAATATTTATAGCCAAAACTGTGGGAGACTGTTATTCCTGCCAAGTCGCGCCTTATTTGCCGACATAGCTCAGCAGGCAGAGCAGGCGCTTCGTAAGCGCAAGATTGCAGGTTCGATTCCTGCTGTCGGCTCCAATTTTCAAACACACAGAAACACAAATAAATCAGAAAGGAGAATTACAATGGCTTACAGAATTGTACAAAAAGAATTTAACCCAAACACAGGCAAAAACCTCGTCGAAATCGTACTGGACAGCGATTCAGATCTTTCGGAAGTCGGTACTGATTATTCCCCGGGCAGCATCGCGGTAGTGGCAGACTCCGGAGCTCCGTCATATATGCTGAATGCTTCAGAAGAATGGAAGGAGTTATAAAATGAGCGTTTTACGAGATATAGTCCGCGCAAAAATATTCGCGTCGGGCGGCGGGGGAGGCGGAAACGCCGTGCTTTCCGGCACGTTTATAGCGACTCAAAATACCGCATCGCACATAATCGAAGAGCTGATCGGATCGACTGTAACTCATTTTTTGATAACGGCCATGCCGTCACCCAGCGCAACAATCCAGTCTTCGGCACGTGCTTTCAGCGCCGGGTTTATCAACATGGAGGATACCATGAGCTTCTCTATTGGAACGAGTTCAAGCGGAACATCGGTTGCAGCCATTAGAATAAAAGACACCGAGGATGAAAGCTTTTCGTTAGACAAGACGACGGGAGTTTTTAAGGTTGCCACGGGAACCGCCGGACTCGGGTATATTCTTGCCGGAATAACATATAAGTGGTTTGCTTGGTGAGGTGGTGTATATGAGATATTATAAGACCGTTGAAAATGGATATATTACGTCTGTGGGAACAGGTCTCAGCGGGGAAGAAATCAGTATAACAGAATATAATAACCTGCTTTCCGTGATCGGCAATCGTCCACAGGACACATACGATACATGGTATCGCCTGCGTGAAGACCTTACATGGGAGTCGTATTCGGCTCCTGCGGCAGACCCCGATCCGGAAATAGACGCTTCAGAAGCGTTCGAGATTATTTTCGGAGGTGCTGAATGAGATACAGCCATGCTATAAAAATAAGAGATGTGATGCACAAGGCATCCGAATCTCTTTCCGATAACGATGCTTATGAAGCCATGGAGCTTATCGAAGACTGGAAGTCCGGCATTGAATACCCCGGCGAAAAACGATTAAGATACGGAAATGATCTGTATAAAACAAAGAGCGCACACCGTTCGCAGTCGGATTGGACTCCGGATATCGCTACGTCGCTCTACGAAAAAATACCGGAACCGGGTCAGGGAGACAGCCCGAGCAGCCCAATTGCCTACAACGGCAACATGGCGCTCGAAAACGGAAAATATTATTCTCAGTTTGAGATAACATATCTGTGTATCCGTGATACCGTAAATCCCGTATATAACAACCTCGCAGACCTTGTAGGTTTGTATGTAGAGGTAGTAAACCAAAACTAATAATTTAAATCATCCAAACCGGAGTTACAATACTCCGGTTTGTTTTTCTCAAAATGAATGGAAAGGAATGTCACAGTGCGAAAATTAGCAAGTATAAAGACGATCTCGGACATACTTCCGATTGAGGGCAAAGACAGGATCGTCCTGGCGCTCGTAGACGGATGGAGCGTCATTGTTAAGAAGGACGAGTTTCAGGTCGGTGACAAGTGCGTTTATGTAGAAATAGATTCCGTAATGCCGGAGAAAGAAGAGTTCGAGTTTCTCAGGAAGGTAAACTTCAGAATTAAAACCATGAAGATGTCCGGGGTTTTATCGCAGGGTATCTGCTTCCCGTTAAGCATTCTTCCGAAGAAAGAGGACGGAGAATATGAGACAGAGGAAGATGTCACCGAAATACTCGGTATAAAGCAATATGAAAAGACGATGGATACAGAACCGCAGACAGCTCCGTGCAAGAAGGTTTCAAACAAGTATCCGCACTGGTTAATGAGAATGGCATGGTTCAGAAAGCTGGTTCTTCCGAAGAAAAAGGCACGCGGCTTTCCGTCTTTCGTGTCCAAGACCGATGAAAGCAGGATCCAGAACATGCCGTTCATCTTAAAAGATAAAAGAAAGTGGATTGCAACAGAAAAGATAGACGGACAAAGCGGTACTTTCTGCCTGGTCAGACATAAGTCCCGTCTGCCTTTTATAAAGGATAAGTTTGAGTACATAGTATGCTCCCGTAATTACAGAACCGACGACAAAAGCACGTCTTACTGGAAGGTATCTGACAGATATAACATCAGGGACGTTCTGGAAAAGCTGATCGGCGATAACGACTGGGTTGTGATTCAGGGCGAATGCATCGCTCCCAACGTCCAGGGCAACAAATACAAGGTCAAAGAGGCAGATCTGTATGTGTTCAATCTTATCTACCCGGACGGCAGAGTGGGATCACTTACCGCCAAGTATGCCTGTGAAGCTTTCGGTCTGAAATTTGTTCCGATAATTGAAACGGGATATATACTGCCGGATACCGTTAATGAAGTCCTTGAATATGCTCACGGACAGAGCATGATCGGAGACACCATAAGAGAGGGAATCGTGTTCAGAAGCATGGACGGCAGGCTGAGTTTCAAGGCGGTCGATCCGATTTTCCTTATGAAGTATGACGAATAACGACAGTTCTATAAGCGTAAGAATTTTCGGGGTTCCGGAGAGGATGGATTGTATAAAAAAGAATCAGAAAATTCTCTCCGTTTCCGACGACCACATATTCATCGACTATGACCACGACGGCGTGATTCCCACAGCGAAGCGTACGTGGTCAAAAGAAACGGACAAAGAGTTTACGATGGTTTTACAGGACGATATCGACCTTTGCGACAATTTTCTCAGCTATTGCAACAGGATAGTGAGAGCTCATCCTAATGAAATCATCGCTCTTTTTCCGGTTCAGTTTGTCCGACGTGTCCCGGAGAGCAGACTGCCGAAAAAGTCTCCATATATTTCTACAAATACCTTGTCCGGATGCGGTGTCATTATGAGAACCGAATATGTTTCACCATGTTTGAATCGATGGACGGACGACAACGCTCTCGGAGACGACACAAACATACAGAGATGGGCAAGAGAAAACAGCGTGGGCGTTCTCACCACAATACCTTCTCTCATTCAGCATATAGGAGATGTTTCGGTATTTCTGCCGGGGAGAGTTATCGGCAGAACAAAGTATTTTGAAAAAGACCCGAAGAATGTCGATTGGGATAATGGGTACGTCACACCGTGGACAAATATTATTGAAGATTGAGAGTGATTGAGTATATGAACAACCTGTGTTCGAAGTGCGGCAAGACAACGGCGAGGATCTATCCGGATCATACATGCCAGGGCTGCTATAATTACTTCCATCAGGGCGGCACAGAGAATGAGCTGCCGAATAAAGGAGAGATAGTACGCGACAACCGTGGTTATGTGGTTTGTCACATATGCGGACGAGCCTACAAACGTCTTGGTTCCCATGTCCGAGAGAGCCATGGCATGACTACGGCGGAGTACAAACAGGAATTTGGGCTCTGCAATAATGCAAAGACGACAGAGCCTGAGTATTCTCAGCATATGAGGGACTTGGCTTACGAAAACGGAATGCCGGAAAGACTGATCCGGTCTGGATACGCAACTCGCATTCGGAAGGGTGAACGCTATAAAAGGCTTGGCAAGAAATCTCGTCTTCAGGAGTGCTTAGACCGCTCAAAAAGATATAAAAAGACGAAATAAATGTGAATAAAATTCGGGTTTTATAAAACGGTGGCGGAATAGGCAGACGCTTACGCCGTTAGGTTATGCGTGGTGCAAATACACGCCCGTTAAAAAGGAGAGATAATATGATTTTCGTAACAGGCGATTGTCACGCAGACTTCAGACGATTCTCCAAAGAGAATTTTCCTGAACAAAAAGAAATGACCAGAGACGACACGGTGATCGTGTGCGGGGATTTCGGTCTGTGGCATGATGCGCCCGGCGAGCAATGGTGGTTCAGATGGATAGAGGAAAAGCCGTTTACGCTGGTTTTTGCAGACGGCAACCATGAGAACTTCGACAGGCTGTACTCAAATGAATTCCCGGTGGTTGATTTTCACGGAGGAAAAGCTCACAAGATTCGAGAAAATCTATATCATCTGATGAGAGGATATATATTTGACTTCGAAGGCAAATCATTCTTTGTCTTCGGAGGAGCTCAGAGCCACGATATACAGGACGGAATCTTAGACAGAAGTGATTTTGAATCAGACGAAAGTTTCTTAAATACCGTTAAATCCTGGAATGAAAAAGGGAAATATTTCCGCATCAATCATATTTCGTGGTGGAAGCAGGAACTTCCCACACAGGACGAAATGGACTTCGGAATCAGCACTCTTAAGCAGCACGGCAATAAAGTTGACTTTGTAATATCCCACTGCTGTCCGCAGGAAATAGCGTCGATGAACGGGTATCACACCCCGGACATACTGACTTCTTACTTCGATGGTATTGCAAGGCAGATCAAATTCGATAAGTGGTTTTTTGGGCACTATCATAATAACAACACAACATATTCAAAGTTCGTAATGCTGTACGAAAACATCGAAAGAATCTTATAACATAAGAAATGGAGTTTGATAGGGAATTATCAAAATATAAAAAGGAGACATTTTTCGTGAGTGATATCTTGATTCGTGGCATGAGCTTGCCAAAAGAAGGATATCGGCAAGTCTTTATCACCGCAGAGGGCGAAGTTATTTGTTTTCCGACAACTCCGGCAAACGGTGAAAGGCGGTACATGGCAGTCGAACTTCCGCCGCATGGGGATTTGATAGACAGATGCGACATTAAAAATAAAGAAATAACCATTGATTACGATGAATGGGATGACACTTTTGAAGATGGGCTTTTGTTCGTTACTAATCTAATTGATGACGCACCCACCATCATTCCGGCAGATGAGGAGGCGAGGAATAATGGGACTTACTACGACTGAATATATAGAACTAGAAGCTGCGCTGAAACAAGCCGGGTTTGTACATGGAAAATGGGATGACAAATATATTAGTTCTGATAAACTGAAATCCCTTCCCGTAGCTGATGTTCGTCCTGTGGTGCGGGGAGAGTGGGAAAGAGTGGGAAACACAGATCATTTTAAATGTACTTGTTGCAATAACATGATATTGGCAACTTGGGATATGCCATCAGAATTGTTTAACTTCTGTCCGAATTGCGGCGCGGATATGCGAGGTGGATAATGGAAATTAAAGAAGCAATAGAATTGCTGGACAATCTGCTTGGGATGATTGAAGACAACCATGGCAACGATTATGACGAGGCTCTTCACATGGCAATCTCCGCGCTGGAGAAGCAAGCGCCGAAAAAACCGATAGGAGCAAAAAGATTTGCAGATTTGTATCTTGGTTTTTGCCCATCTTGTGGGGAAGGCAACTATTCAGAGTACGGCTTCTGCGGTAAATGTGGACAGGCTACCGACTGGGCGGAGGCGGCTGACGATGAAAGTATGTTTGAAAAGGAAGGCTGAGAATGACTGAATATGTCGAAGTATTGAGCGATATTGCATACAGGATGGTCTGTCTTAGTGCAGAGTTAGGATTTATCGGTTTTGTACTTTTGTTATTACTATTGTTTAAGAACATGGGGGGCAAGAAGTAAAATGAAGAAAAAGTTTGTCAAAGGTACTTTTGAGCTTGATGTAGGCGTAACGGACTTGTCCGAATACGAAGAAAAGCACAGACAAATAATTACCAGATTGTTAAAGTGGGCTGAGTTTTTTGATGTGGCGATAATTTTGAGGACTTCAAATGATAATCATTATCTTTGTGAATATATGATTACCGGAGAAACGGCAAAATATTGTCTCAGTTTATATTCAGAGCTAAAGCAGATGTTAAAATCTGATTTCCCAAAATTTGAGACCTTATGGCAGGGCAGCGGCGACATCCTTTATATCCTAGATGATATGAAAGATCAGAACAAAAGGGGTGTAAATATGAGCAACTACGAAAGAGGGCGTTGGGATATGTTTGAGCTCCTGTCTTCAATCTGCTATGACAAACAGATGTATTTTTTACAGGATGACGGCAGCGTTTATTCCAGATTATCAGGAGATTATTTATCGAGAGATAACGCAATTAAAGAATTTTGTGATTTACAGCACTGGAATTGGTAATATAAATGTGGTTTGAATACTGATTGAAATCATAGGTGAATAAAGTATGACAAAACGTGAGATTAGCGAATGGATTGAAGCGCATGATGCGCAGAATTGGAGTGTAGACGAAATAGCTAAAGGGATTGTTTTAGATACCATCAATAATACATCCTTTGCAGAAGATACTTACCCCGGACTAAAAGATCAGTTAATTCACATGGTAATTAATTGGCACGATTAAAAATCAAATGGAGTTTTTGTGAAACTTATAGACAAGATTTGTTAAGCGCGGTTTGGGAGTGCATAACCACATACATGGAAATGTAAGTCAAAAAGGGGGTCAAAGGATGTTACATATAATCGAGGGTGATATTTTACTTTCAGATGCAGCGGCAATTTGTCATCAGGTTAATTGTCAAAACGTGATGGGTTCTGGCGTTGCTAAAGAACTCTATATAAAATGGCCGGAGGTCAAACAAAGGTATCATGAGTTCTGCAAAGGCAAAAATCCGTATGATTTACTTGGCAAAGTTCAAGTCGTTGAACTTGACGAGTTCCCGGCCGGCAACAAGGTTGTTATAAACATCTTCGGGCAGCTTAATTTTGGACGTCAGAAAGTTTGTTATACCGACTATAGCGCCCTTGATGAAGCATTCCAGAACCTTAACCGCCTCTGTGCCACTAAAAAAATAGCACTTCCCTACGGATTCGGATGCGGTCTTGCCGGTGGAAATTGGAAGACAGTTGAGCGAATAATGCTAAAGCGCCTTTGGCTGCCCGAAGTATACATATATATGAAAGAGTAGAGTTTATGCCCGCCGAAATCTGCGGATTGCCGGTGAAAGACAGCCATTGCGGTGGTGTCACGAGTAGAGATGCGTTTTGAAAGTGTTTATTGCGAAAGGCGAAATCACTTATTAATTATAATGGAGGCGTTCTATGAAAATCATTAAGATCGGCGACCCGTCTCGCCTGAAACAAATTAAACGATTCACCTGTAAACAGTGCGGCTGCATATTTGAAGCCGGTAAAGAAGAGTATAATTCCGGAATGCAGTATAACGAGATTTACTACATGTGTCGTTGTCCGACATGCGGGCGCACGGCATATAAGGGAGAAGGCGATGGTGACGATGAAGATTGAAATTGTGTCAGGTGTTGAAGGTTCTTGTCTGGTTGTAAATAATACCAGAATTTCCGGCCCGAAACCGTGGGGAGGAGGAACGGTAATACATACGTGGGATCTTACACCGAAAGAAGTTGAAGAGCTTGCAAAAATATGTAACGAAACACTATCACATATGAAAGCGTGATTTGATTATGGATATTATTATTAAAGACAGAGCTCATGGCAAAACTTCCGACCTTGTAAGGTCTTCCGCATACACCGGAATACCTATCGTGTGCCCAAGACCAGATTATATAAAAGATTGCGCGGAACAGCTCGGCATAGAGATTCCGGAGCCGATTCCGTATTACCAGTATGTCAATAAGTTGACATCTGCAAAGAAGGTTTATATTGACGAGCTTGATTTCTTTATCAGATATGCATTCGGTTCTGACGTTGAGTGCGTAACGATATCTCGAAACGAATAAAGCAACGAGTGGTGTTCGCAAAAATGAAAAAACAAAATCCACGGATGCGCTGGGGCTCAATGGGTTTAAGCTAGTTTGATGAAAAACTATAGTGTACATTTCTTTGGTGGTGATGAAAATGATTTATTTAGATAACGCGGCAACGACCCAAATAGACCCGGAGGTTTTGGACGCTATGATGCCGTACCTGACCGACCAATACGGAAACGCGGGTACGCTGTACGAACTCGGCAGAAATGCTAAATCGGCAATAGACCGTGCGAGAGCGCAGGTCGCGGAGTTTGTCGGCGCCGCACCCGAACAGATAATCTTTACTTCCGGCGGAACGGAAGCAAATAACATGGTGTTCTTTTCTCTGCGTGACTTTTTGAAAAAATCCAAAAAGACTCACATAATCTCGGCATACAACGAACACGACTCTGTTTTCGGAGCTGTGAGGGCGCTGTGCATGAAAGAAGATTTTTATTCTACTCTTTTACTTCCTGACTCACGAGGAGTAATCGACCCTGCGAACCTACATAAATCCATACTCGACGACACCGGGCTTGTCTCAATAATGTATATGAACAATGAGACAGGCTCTGAAAACGACGTGTCTGAGATATCAAGGATTTGTTCGCAGAAAGATATACTATTCCATACGGACTGTGTACAGGCTGCGGGTAGCTGTGTGCTTAATGCAAAGGAAATCGGCTGTGATTTTATGTCTGTTTCTTCTCATAAAATACACGGCCCGAAGGGTGTGGGAGCTTTGTTTGTAAAGGACGCAAAGTATATCGCTCCAATGATATATGGCGGATCGGTTCAGGAATTTGGATTAAGGGGCGGAACCGAAAACGTTGCAGGAATAGTCGGATTTGGTAAGGCGTGTGAGCTCATGTCCAAACAGATCCACGAGATTGACATCCATAACTCGGTGCTGAAGCAGCTTTTCTACTCAAATCTAAAGAACGAGCTTTCTGAGTACGGACTGGAGGACATACTGCACATCAACGGGGACACAGTGGTCAAGCATGGGAAAACGATTAATGTCAGGTTTGACGATGTGGACGGAGAAACTCTGCTGGTGTTCCTTGACGCAAGGGGTGTCTGCGTTTCTTCGGGTTCTGCATGCAACAGCCATGAGTCCACTCCCAGTAGAGTGCTTTTATCTATGGGTATAGACCCGGAAGATGCCAGGAACTCAATCAGGGTATCGTTTTCAAAGTTCAATACAGAACACGAAGTGATGGAGGCTGCGGAAGTGGTCGCTTTGTGCGTAAGGATGCTGCATATATGAAGATAAAGTATCCCAAAAACGAAACTGTCTGGCTGTCATACGCCAATAAAAAAGGAGAAACAATTTATATTCTTACCAGCAAGCCGGACAGAGACTATTACTTCCTTTACGAAGTAGACGCTCAAAGCGGAGATACTAAGAAACTCGGAAGGGCAAAATCTCCTATTGAGCTTGAGAACAAATTCGATGTAATATCCCACATGAACAGCAAATAAAAAATTCCCGACAAAAAATAGTCGGGAATTTTCATCTTTTATTTTGTATTTCCTTGCAATAGCATTTCTCAATAGTGTAAAATATATTTAAGAGAGGGGATGTATCATGAGAAACGACTATGACTTTGACACAGATTATATGTCCGAAGAAGAAATCGAGAGTTTGATTAACGAGGATGTCGATGAACTTGCTAAAGCTATCGAAATTGACGAAAGCAGAACTTCCATAATCAATCCTGCAAGGCTTAAAGAAATTCAAATCTCGTATAGCATCTTAAAACGAATAGCAAAATCAAAGGGCGTAAGAATTAAATGCGATCTTTTCGAACCGTTTAACAGCGTTGGATGTATCTCTGTTATAGGTGAAGACATAATAATTAATCAACCTAAATGGTTTAATTATGTTTCAAATCTTGCGTCTAACATCGAAGTATATCCAAAAACAAATGGCACAGTTCAAATAAACTTTACATTTCATGGACTCACTAAACCTATAGAGTAAAAGGAGAATATAATGGGACGAATTAACAGCTTTGATATAGTCAAGATGGTAACAGACGAAGCAAGTAAACAGTTCGGTCGTGCGTGGACTGTCAATAAAGACAAAGAGTCTGAGTTAAATGATGCTTGTAAGCGTATAGATGAGTTTGCGGAGAGGATAGACGCCGAGACTATAGAAGTAGAAGTTGATGACATCTCAATGGATATCATAATTTCTGTCTGTTGTTCGGATTTAATTGTAGACGAAAAAGACGATGTATTTTACGACATAGCTAAAAAATCCAAGGCGATGTTCTTTAGATGCGGAGAATTGAAAGATACTTTAGATGTAGGTTTTATATTTTCGAAGATATGGGAAAGGTATCACGGATAATATGAACGACAGACGAAGAGCATTGTTAAAAAAAGCGATTGCCGCTCTTAATACTGCAGAGCAGTACATATCTACCGCGCTCGATCAGGAGCAGGAGTGTCTTGACAATCTTCCGGAGAACCTTGAGTCAAGCGAGAGATACGAAAAAATGGAATCTGCAGTCGAGAGTCTCGAAGAAGCGCTGGAAGATATCGACAACACCAGAACAAAAATAGAAGAAGCATCTGAATAGCAAATAAACTATAGAAATATAGGGGGCGGGATTGATGTTGGATATTATGCTCGGTATCGCTCTTTGGGGAGTTGCTGGTGCTATATCAAAGAAGCAGGCGAGAGATGAAAAAATCCGAAAGATGAAAGAAGAAAAGCGCAACGCTTACTTAGAAGAAATGACCAAGAACTTCCGTGCTTCAAAAGAGCTTGAGACAGAAGTGGAAGACTATATAAGAAGCGGAAAGAATGTGTATGATATATATGAGACAATAGAAGATAATCTCTTAGAGGTTTTTGGGATCGAATATCCTAAACAATTCATGCTGCCCGGTATAAAGGGATATCCGAGATATATGAGCGATGATCCTCAAAACCCGTTTTATTGGACAAAACATCTTTTGCTTTCTAAACAGGGAAAGATTGCTCAAAATGAATTTTACTCTGGGTTTCCTATTTCAAAAGGCGAGAACAAAGATTTATGCATAAAGATGGGTCGGCAAATAGAGCGAAACTTAATGAGCAACAACACGGGACTAAGACTTATACTTAAGCCGGATTTTTCTTTTGGAGGAGCTCCAATTTATAATCCGGAAGGCAGCAAGATGATTCTTGATTTTTGGGCAAACACAACAGATCCAGAATGGAGGTTATGGTAAGTCATTTTCATCCCGTCTTATTCGCCACAGACGAAGTAGTCCGGGGTAGATATTTTCTTCTCTAATATTACCCTGCCTAGACACCTGACAGATATATTACTATCTGCTCCGATGTATACATTCGTTTCTTTAAGCAAAGGGTTAGACGAAATCAAGGAAAGGTTTCTTGACGAGTCGATATAGTATTGCTTGCAATACATTGCTCCGTCGACATCAAATATTCCAACGTCCCCGATATTCATCGGGGCATTTTTCTCGACATACACGATATCTCCGTCGGATATATACGGAAGCATGCTGTCGCCCTGAATTCTTACGGCAAAATTCGCAGTTTCCGGGATACCGTTGTCGAAGGGGATCATTTCGAACTCATCGTTTTCCAAAGGAAAAGACGCGCCGGCAGCAGACGGTGTAGAATAGAGTGGTATGTATCTGCGAGTATCAGACTTTTTCCCTTTCGTCGAAGTCTTAAAGTCACCCCTCTTTTTTTCAAGAGAGCAGACGGAGCTCACAATTTGTTTGCCCAACCTGTCCAGCAGTCTGTAGTCAAATAATAGTCTCAGTTCGTCTGTTGTTAATGACAGTTCGTCAAATCCATTGTTCTCTATGCCAAGAATATCGTCAACAGATACACCAAATACATGAGACAATGAGACCAGAGCGTCCAAAGACGGTTTCTTGGCGGCGGATTCCCAGTTTCTTATCGTAACAACAGACACACCGACCTTTCGACTGAGCTCATGCTGTGTCATTGAGGCGCGTTCTCTTAACATCCTGATTCTGTTACTCAACGTCATTTTGTTATTATCTCCCAATAATTTATGATTGATTCTGCATTGACAAAATGATATGTATTATGTTATAGTTAGATAACAAAAGTTTCTGTAACAAACATTAACATAAACTGTTGTTTATGTCAAGAGTTACCATTAATTATAAGGAGGTTCATAAAATAAAAAAAAGACCGGGGCACATTTCTGCACCCCGGAGAGAGGAAAAGAGTTGTATTACTACAACCCCGGGGTTTATGTACACACACCCAAAACATAAACCCTATTGTAGTATAACATACTCTCCGTAAAAAATCAACGGAGGTATAATGTGAAAATTTTATCTTTATCAGAATTCAAAGTTTTCTGCGACAAACAGGGCTATACACAGTACATCTACGACACTACCAATCAATCATGGAAATCGAAGCTGTTTACATATAACGAGGTTTCAAGATATAATAAGGTGCAAGTATTACTATATCCGTATTATTATATCGGATTTAAGGGGCAGTCAAGCAGCATTTGTTTCAAATCGGTGAAGTATATTAGAATCCACGATGAAATAATAGGCACCGTTTTCGATATAGTATGCGGAGTTGAACACGACCCCACAAGGGAAGTTGTGTATACTATGATCGCTGATTAAAAAAAATTTTTTATCATAATTTAAAATTTCCTTCTGTAAGCGGTTTTCTTATGTTATAATATACTTATAACAGCAACGGAAGGAGCATATTACTTGGACAGCAATTGCAGACACCCGAAAATAGGAGAAATCTATCTTATGCGCTTCGGCGGAAGCGGCAGCGAGCAGAGCGGATTGAGACCCGGGCTTGTTTTCCAGAACAATACGGGAAATCTCCACAGTCCGAACATAATTGCGCTGCCGCTGACAAGCGCCATCAAAAAGACAGAGCAGCCTACCCATGTACTCATACCGTCCGACGAAACCGGGCTTCTTAAAGACAGCATTGTTCTCTGTGAAAACCCGGAAAGAATGTCTAAGGATAAGATCGGCGCTTACATAACGACGATCCCGGATAAGTATATGGGCGATGTCGCCGCAGCCAGTATAATTGCGTCTTCTGCAATTTCTTTCTTAGATCAGGAGACACTTATAGACTTATGGCGCAAAGCGGTTTCTCTCAACGCAGTTCGAAAAACTGCGTGATACATATAAAAAGGAGGGCTGTTATGTATAATGCTGTTTTAAAAGAGGAGTTTATAAAAACCCAAACAAGTGTCTCCGTAAGAACCGCATATAAACATCTGTTTGAAGCCATAGAGAAATTTGAAAGAGAGTGGGGCGCAGATATCTGCACAAGAACGCCGGAGGAACTCAGACCGGTAATGGATGATATATTGGGTGTGACCAGATACGGCAACAGAATGAGAACCGGTCTCTTAAAAAAGTACGCTTTATGGTGTATGGAAAACAATGTCCCCGGGGCTTGCAAGGGCGTTTTTGAAGTCGATCTGTCAAACGTAAGTAAGATGCGGACACAGACCGTTAAAAACCCCGCACACCTGCAAGCTTATCTTAACGTCCTGTTTGGCCCGGAAAAAGACGAAGGAACAGACAACGCATTAAGATGCTTTTTCTGGCTTGCCTACGGAGGATTGCTTGAAGAAGATGCCATCAAGGTAACAGCAAAAGATGTAGACCTTGTGAATATGGTGTTTAGATTCAACGGTGAAGAGTATCCCATATACAGAGAGGCGGTACCGTGTTTTAGGAACTGTGCGACGTTGACTCAGTTTGCTTTAAAATACCGTAACGGAACCGTATATAAAGACAGATGCCTCGGAGACAGTTTGTTAAGGCGTACCTCCTTTCCAGATAAGGATATAGTAGGAATAAGATCTCAGGTTTCAAAAGCAGTCACTACAGCATATAAGTCCGGCAAAACCGATATATGTCTGAGCTACTTTAAGGCGTGGCTGTCCGGAGTGTTTTATCGGACATACATTGCCGAGAGTATGGGCATAGCTCCGGACTTTACAAACCCGGTCGCAAAACTGATGCAGAACATATCATACTCTCTGGATAACACAAGGGCGTCCATTAGCTCGTACCGAAATTATAAGGCAAAATGGTACTTAAACGATTATGAACAATGGAAAACAACGCTGATAGTATAATCTAATCCTTGACAATCAGGAGCCTGCACAGACAGGCTTCTTATTTTGATTTTAAAATATTATTTTAACCCATGTTATAATATATCGGGATGTCGCCAAGCGGTAAGGCACGGGATTTTGGCTCCCGCATTCGTCGGTTCGAACCCGACCATCCCAGCCAAGGCATAGCCTACAAAAGAATAGAAAGGGATGATCAGATGGATGGATAACAAAGAAAGATTTCTGTCTCTTTGCGCAGACATAAAGCGAGAGGGGGTAGAAGAGCTTCTCTCCTGGCTCGGGAAGAGCGACTTTTTCATTTGTCCTGCAAGCACAAGATTTCACGGAGCATATCAAGGCGGACTCCTGGAACACTCTCTGAACGTATATGATGAGCTGAGAAGGCTTCTTACAGTATACCCGGAGATCAATGTTCCCGAGGAGTCCATAATAATCTGCGCATTGTTTCATGACTTATGCAAGGTAAATATGTATGGGTCTGAAAAGCGCAACAGAAAGAACGAGAGAGGACAATGGGAAACATACGATGCTTATACGATCCAGGAAAAATTTTGTTTCGGCGGACACGGAAGTAAATCGGTTTTTATCATTCAGCAGTTTATGAAACTGACGCCGGAAGAAGCAGTGGCGATTAACTGCCACATGTCCGCATTCGACGAAAATAAGTATGTCGGCAACGCCTATGAGCAGTTTCCTTTTGCATGGCTGCTCTCGGCAGCGGATCAATCAGCAACCTATATAAAGGAATCCAAAGCTAATACATAACTAACGGAGGAGTAAATGGCTGAAGAAAAACTCAATCTTTATCAAAAACTTGCAAAAATCAGAGCGATAGCCGACGTAGTGGCCAAGGATAAGAAAGGTTACAACTATAACTATGCCGATATCATAACTATCCTGGCAAAAGTAACCGGCGGCATGAAGAAGTACGGAGTGACGCTTATTCCGTCTGTCGTACCGGGTACGGGCAATGTTTCTCAGAATGTAATAGTCAATACGAAGTTTGACAAGACCGGCAAACCGTATGAACAGACAGCTTCGGAAATGGTGGTGACCGCAGATATGGTGTTCAGGTGGGTAAACGAAGACGATCCGAGCGAGTTTATCGACGTCCCGTGGTTTCTTACCGGCTCACAGGGAGACCCGTCTCAGGCTTTTGGTTCCGGTATTACATACTGCACGAGATACTTCCTTACAAGCTACTTCCAGATAGCGCAGGCGGACACAGACCCCGACGACTACCGAAGTAAGCAGAAGGCGGCGGAAGAATCTGAAAACAGGGCGGTCGCAGAGAGCATAATAAGCGAGCTTGATGTTCTGGTAAGAAACTACCTTGCAGATAATCAGGGCAAATCGGAAGACGTCAAACAGCTTATGTCCAGATATGCCAAGAACGGTAATTATAAAAGCATTAGAGAACCGATGCTTGCGTCCAAACTTCTTGAGGATTTCAAGACGAGGTTCATAAACAGTAATAATTAAATCGGAAGAAAGGGGAATTTACTTTGGGATTCAGAAATAACAGTTATGCCGTTGTTTGGTCAACCGAAACGGTTTCGGACACTTTGACCAAGGGAAGAATAAGCATAAGCAGAAAGAATAAGCAGACCGGAGAATACGAACAGGACTTCGGAGGATTCGTTAGTTTTATAGGAAGCGCCTGTGCGAAGAAAGCATCGCAGTTAAAAGAAAAGGATCGTATAAAACTTGGAGACGTCGATGTTTCCAATAAGTATGACAAGGAAAGAAACACGACATACACAAACTTTAAGATATTCAGTTTTGAACTCGCCGATGAGCCGGCCGGATCACGCTCAGCGAACACAGAGCCGCAGCCGTCAGTAGACTCCGGTGAGATTGACGATGAAGACCTTCCGTTCTAATAGGACGAACAGATGAGCGAGGCGATCTATCGACCACTTATAGACGATATGACGTGGAGCTACAGCAGAGTAGAGTGCTTCAATGATTGTCCTTATCGATGGTTCTTGACATATATCTGCAAGGAAAGCGGTGTTCCGCAGTTTTACAGCTCTTACGGTACTTTCATTCATAAACTAATCGAACAGTATTATCGCGGAGAGATCACAAAGGAAGAGATGCATCTGAGATTTCTGATTGATTTCAGCAAAGAGGTACAAGGAGTCCGACCGAAAGAAAGCACCGTAAAAAAATACATAGAGCAGGGAAATGAATACCTGAAAGGGTTTGAGCCGTTCCCGTTTGATATGATAGACGTCGAATCCAGAGTGGAATTTGACATAGACGGCATTCCTTTTGTGGGAATCATCGATTATATCGGCGAAAAAGACGGAGATATATATATTGTCGACAACAAATCCAGAGATCTTAGGCCAAGAAGTGGTCGAAAAACACCCACACAGAACGATAAAGATCTGGATGATACTCTTCGACAACTGTATATTTATTCAACTGCTGTAAAACAGAAATACGGAAAGTTTCCGAGAGCACTATGTTTGAACTGTTTCAGAACCGGAGTGTTTATAAAAGAGCAATTTGATGAGCAGAAATACAACGAAGCAATCGAGTGGGCGAAGACGAGCATTGAAAGAATAAAGAACGCAGACGAGTTCTATCCGAATGTAGAATTCTTCGGTTGTCAATATATATGCAATCACTACAGCGACTGCTGTTACTGGCAGGGGAGGTGATAAGAGTTTACTATGCCGAGAGGTGATTTTAGCAGTTTATCAAGCGAATCCGGGATTATAGCATCGCTCATACATAACCCCGAGCTCATATATCATTCAGAAAACCTGCTGCCGACACACTTCAGTAACTACGATAACAGATGCGTGTACGCTGCAATAGGGGAACTTGTAAAGAAGGGAATAACTTCCGTTGATCCCTACAACATTATAGAAGTTTTGAACTCGTCCACGGCTACAAAGAAGTATGCTGAGAACCTGACGGTAGAAAAACTCTTCGAGCTTATAGAGGTAAGCGATCTTCTCGCCAGAAACTCGGTAGAAGAATACAAACTTCTTGCAAATAACGTTCTTGATGCCGCGCTTCGACGAGACATGTATCAGGGTCTGCAGAAATGCATGAATATATGCATGGATGAAAACCAGCAGGATATACAGCAACAGGTTTATCAGGTAATCGACGAAACAATCTCGTCGTATTCGTCTGCGGAAGACGTACCGGCTTACTCCGACGTCGTTGACGGGCTCTGGGACGAGATAAAAGCGAGACAGGAACAAGGATACTCCGGCATCCCGTTCAAATTCCCGGCGCTTAACGATTATGTGACCGGAGAACGTGGAGAGCTTATCATTTTCGGAGCTCAACAGAAGGTGGGCAAGAGCATAATGCTTTTAAATGTGGCGGTGGATCTGCTGAGGCAGGGTTACTCGGTTTTATATATAGATTCCGAGCTCTCTACAAGACTTTTTACCGCAAGGCTTCTTGCTCATCTCTCCGGGGTGTCATACCGTGATCTCACATCCGGACATTACAGTAAAGAGGACGAAGAGAAGATCCTGGCATCAAAAGAATGGGTAAAAACAAAGAAGCTTACACACGTTTACATGCCGTTTTTTGATCAGCAGAGTATTTTTTCTCTTACAAAGAAGGTCGACCACAAACAGGGCATCGACGTTATCATAATCGATTATTTTAAGTCTACCGGCAACGAAATGGACGCTTATCAGACATACGCTGCAATGGGCAGATGCGTTGATCTGGTTAAAAATGAGATAGCCGGAGACATGAATGTGGTTGCAATAGGCGCAGCTCAGGCAACCATAAATAATAAGCTTGCAGACTCCGCAAAAATAGCCAGAAATGCATCCACGATAATAATGCTTGTGGATAAGACCCCGGAAGAAATAGAAGCTGACGGCGTGGAGTGCGGAAATAAGAAGATGATAGTCACAGTAAACAGAAACGGTGCTCAAATGGCGCCCGGAGAATACATAGACCTGATGTTTGACGGCGATCATATTTCTTATGAGCAAGCAAAGCAGCATATACCGCAGTCTCCGTTCTGATATGGGGTGAAAACATGCGAATAGAAGATCTCTTGAACTCCATAGACGCAGTCGAGTTTCTTTCTCAGTATACGGATTTAAAAGAAGAGAACGGAGAATACTGGGGAATCAGTCCACTGTCAAATCCGCCCGAAAAAACACCTTCTTTTTCTGTTAGAAAAGAAACGGGGAAGTTCTATTGCTTTTCAACCGGCATCGGAGGCTCGCTAATAACGTTTTTAAAATATTATCACGGCATTTCGGCGTCGGAAGCAATAGAAATGCTCAAAAAGTACGCCGGTGTAGACGGAGAAGTCTTTGTACCAAGAGAAAAAATGGCCGCAACTATAGTTTGCAAGCAGTTTTCAAGGCCGACACATCTGCAAAAGACGTCGAAAGCCGTGATTTTGCCCGACAATTACATGGAGCGGTATGAAAAAACGGATGAAAAGCTCTCCGTCTGGGAAAATGAGGGTATTTCAAGAGCTTCTTTGGATAGATTTCAGGTATACTACGATAGTTTCTCGGACAGGCTTGTATATCCCATAAGAAATATGGACGGAAAGATAGTAAATGTGGGCGGGAGAACGCTTGATCCAATGTGGAAAGAGAAAAAACAGCGTAAATACTGTTATTTTCACTCTTGGGGCACTATTGAGACTATCTATGGGGTTCCTGAAAACCTTGAATATATCAAACAGAAGAAAGAAGTCATTCTTTTTGAGGGATGCAAGAGTGTTTTGCTTGCCGACACATGGGGCATACGCAATACAGGAGCGATTTTAACCAGTCATCTTTCGCCATCTCAGTTGAAAATACTTGCCAAACTCGGCTGCAGAGTGGTTTTTGCGCTCGACAAGGATGTTCGTGTCCGCGACGACCATAATATCGCAAAACTAAAGCAATTTGTTAATGTTGAGTATCTATGGGACAGCGGAGATCTGCTCGACGACAAAGACGCGCCTGTAGATAAAGGCATAGAGGTTTTTCAAAATCTATACGAACATCGTCTTAAATATAGATAAATTCAATGAATAAAAGGAGTTTTCATGTCTAACAAAAATCTAATCAAAACAACCATAGCTATTACTTGTATAGTGCTTGCCATCATATTTTTCGCAAGCTGCTCTGTCGTTGTCGGTGCAGGACACACCGGAGTAGTTTCGACATTTGGCCGCATCAGTTCCGATGTGCTTCAGGAGGGTTTCCATTTGAAAGCTCCCTGGCAGAGAGTTCAGAAGATGGACAACCGTATCGTCAAGCTTGAAGTCGCAACAGAAGCTTTTAGTTCAGACCTTCAGACAGTTTCGGTTAATCTCGCTGTTAATTATAGAGTGGACACCACCATGTCCTACTATATTATCAAGAATGTCGGTAAGCACTTCGAGGATGTTTTGATTACGCCGACTGTAAACGAAGTTCTCAAGTCTATTATTGCACACTACACGGCAGAGCAGTCGATAACCAATCGTGTCACTATCTCAGAATCCATTATTGAAGGATTAAACGGCAAGCTCAATCAAAACGGTATCTATGTATCCGATATAAACATCATTGACTTTGATTTCAGTGATACATATATTCAGGCAATCGAAGCCAAGCAGGTTGCAGAACAGCAGAAGCTGAAGGCGTTGATTGAGCAGGAGCAGCTCACCATGGAAAAGAGCGCTCAGGCAGAACGAGATATTATCGCAGCGGAAGCGGCGCTTGAAGTTTCTAAAATTGAGGCAGAAGCAGTTGAGTTCGCGGGCAGAAAAGAAGCCGCCGCGAACAAAGCGATTGCCGAAAGTATCACGCCGGAGCTTGTAGAGTATTACAAAATCCAGAGATGGGATGGCGCGTTACCTCATATCACGGGTATGGACACCATTATCACCATGTCTGAAACTGATAAGCAGTAGGAGGTGGTAAAAATGTACAGCGGCAACGGTAATCCGGCATACCCGCTTGAGTAATAAATGCGGTGGTGGAATAGGTAGACGCTTAGTAAATGCATAAAAAGGCGTAAAGGAGCCGGAAATCTGGCGAGTGCAAGCAAAAGCATATGTGTGGTGCAAATCCACATCCGCATTTTCTAAATATAGATTTATTTATGGAGATGATCGCATTCTTTATTATTCTGACGCGGCTTTAAGGTACGCAGTTGATAGGTGCCTAGAACGTGACCGTTATATAGTCGGCATCACGGTACCCTGGGGGAAGAGAAACGAAGTTTCTGAAAAACTGCTCTCAATGGCAAAGAACGTTGCCAGATATCGTACAACAAACTTCCGATTTGAAATAATGTTTGAGAATGGGAGTATAATTCAGTATTTTCCTCCCTCTGAAGAAAGTCGTGGACGTGCGTTACACCTACTGATTGTTAGTAAAGACATAGATGACGATCTGTTACGAGATGTATTTATACCAATGGAACGAAGATATTATAAAAACGATGTTTTATAAGGAGAGACAAATGAGCAAAATTTACCTTGCACATCCCATTACGGGATTAAACACGAAAAATGTATTTGATTATTATGATGGAATTTCCTATGCGTTAGAGGAGAGGCATATCATTTATTCTCCAATGACTGGGAAAGACTATCTGCGAAACGAAACGACCATGCAGAAAAGCTATGAAGATTATCCAATTAGCACAGGACACGCAATCTTCGAGCGAGATATGTGGATGGTGTCATCTGCCGACATTGTTCTTTGCGACTTCACAGGAGCGCAGACCGTTTCTATTGGATGTTGCTTTGAAATGGCAGTGGCGGCGAAACTTGGCAAACACACAATTGTTGTTATGGAGGACGGAAATCCACATGACCACCGCTTTATACGTGAAGCCGCTGATATTGTATTTCCTACAATAGAGGATGCAATCGCTTATATCAAATTATTGCCTTAAATCATGGGTTTTATAGAGTAATAAAACGATGGTTTTATAGAAAGTAAGAAGGAGGCGGTTTTATAGAACGAAAAGCATTATGTTTAGTAATGACCACAATACTCTTGATTTTAATATGTGTAACCATTCCAGTTAACGCAAGAGCGGACTTTGCTCCGAGACACATAATGTTTGAAGAAAACTTAGTGTGCGGTGTTCCGCTGAGAGAAAAGAAAGACTTCTCGGAAGAGGAGCAGATCAAATCAACACCTTATAATATATGGGTTACGCCTGAAGCTCCCGTAAAAGATAGGGAAGGGATGACATATTTAGGCTGGTATAGAATTACAGGATACGACACCTGTATTGCATGCTGTGGAAAGACGGACGGAATTACGGCGTCTGGCACGAACGCATCTGTCGGACGTACCTGTGCAGCCGCCAGGAATTTACCATTCGGTACAGTGATTTACATAGAAGGAATCGGATATAGAACGGTCGAAGATCGCGGAGGTGGCGTAAACGGTAATCATATAGATGTATTGTGTGCAAACCACGACGACTGTTATGCGATAACCGGATACGCGAATGTTTGGATTGTAGAAGAATAAAAGCGTACAGCTTTATCATGACTTAGAAAGGAGGATGGAGTTGTGCGCACATAAAACTTATAAGTCTCTCCTTCTGAAGATTGAGAGTATTAGTAGCTTGCGAAGAAAGTCAAACAATTTGCAAGGCATTTCGAGAACTGGGACACGAAGCATATAGTTGCGATATTCAAGACTGTTCCGGAGGGCATTCGGAATGGCATATAAAAGGCGACGTGTTGCAGATACTTAATCCAAATCATCAATACATGCCCGGATACGACTGGTATGGATTTAAATTCAGAACAATGGATGGATTGTTGCATTGTATAGAAGGAAAATGGGATTTGATTATCGCACATCCACCATGCACCTATATAACTGCCGCCGGAGCTTGCAGAATGTACCCGACAAAAGGCAATATAGATCAGCAAAGACTTAAAAAAGCATTAGAGGCCAAAGAGTTCTTTATGAAGTTTTGGAATGCGGATTGTCCGAATATTTGTATTGAAAATCCAAGGCCACTTAAGGTGGTGGGTTTACCTGTTGAATCACAACGAATACAACCATACGAGCACGGAGAACCATGGAGTAAGCTCACTTACCTTTGGATAAAAGGACAACTCCCGTTGCTACGGCCATCTAAAATAATGACTGAATATAAACCATACATATCATGCGGGACGAGCCGAAATAAAGGAAACCCGGACAAAGCCGGCTTTAGCCGCAGCGGAGGAGCTCAAAAAGTCAGAAGCAAAACATTCCCCGGCGTTGCGAAAGCGATGGCCGAGCAATGGAGTAAGATAGACACTTTACAATTTACAGATATAAAAGTGTGAAAAATGACAGTAAAATTCCAAGAATAATGTGATGTCGGAAAGGAGGAGTGTAAATAAAGTCTTATATAATGTACCACTGTCACACGGAATATAGTCTGCTTGATAGCTGCGCCAAATATACTGAATACTTAGACTTGGCAAAACGAGACGGCTCAAAAGCCATATCATTCAGCGAACATGGAAAACCGATGAATTGGACGGAGAAGTGGGCGGCATGCAAAAAAGTCGGCATGCGATATATACACTCGGTAGAAATCTATCTTACCGAGTCTCTTGAGGAAAAAGTCCGCGATAATTACCACACGGTATTGATGGCTAGAAATATGGACGGCGTACAAGAACTCAACTCTTTGGTGAGCAAATCCTGTGACGAAGATCATTTCTATTATACAAACAGAATAAGCTTCGACGAGTTTTTGGGGATGTCCGAAAACATTATATCGACTAGCGCTTGTCTGGCGTCGCCGTTGAATAAGCTCCCCGACGACCATCCGAGGTATATGGAACTCGCTCGAAAGTATGACTTTCTCGAAGTCCAAGCTCATAATCATCCTGAGCAGATCGAATTTAACAAGCGTCTCGCAAAACTTTCAAAACAAATCGGGAAACCGTTGATTGCGGGAACAGATACGCATAGCCCGAGCAAATATAAAGCCGAGTGCAGATCAGCTCTACTTTCTGCAAAACACAAATCATACGGCGATGAAGATGCTTTCGACCTTACATATAAAACATACGATGAGCTTGCGGAAATGTTCCGCAGACAAGGGGCTTTGTCAGAAGAGGATTATGTAACAGCTATCGAAAACACCAACCTCCTTTACGACATGACAGAAGATATCGAGTTAGATACTTCTATAAAATACCCGATACTCTATGGCTCTAGAGAAGCCGATTCACAGAAGTTTACTGAGACAGTCGAACGACTGTTTAAAGAAAAGCTTGACAAGGGTATTATTCCAAAAAGTCAGGAGCAAGCTTTCCGAGTTGCCATTGACGAAGAGATGCGGGTTTTTCAAAAGCTGCATATGGACGGGTTCATGCTCTCGATGAGCGAAATAATCAGATGGTGTAAAGAGCAAGGAATGGCGATAGGAACCGCAAGAGGTTCTGTAGGCGGTTCAAGAGTCGCTTATGTGACCGATATCATAGATTTGAATCCCGAAACATGGCACACAGTATTCTCGCGCTTCGCAAATGAATACCGAGAAGAAATCGGTGATATTGATATTGACTGCGTTGAATCTGATAGACCGGCAATTTTCAAATATATTACCGGACGATTCGGTACGGATAAGACAGCGCGTGTTGCATCGTTCGGCACAATGCAGGCAAAGGGAGTTATCGATGATGTTGGGAGACATCTTGCGATCAAATGGAAAGAGTCACATCCGAACAATGAGGATAACCCGTGGTCTTTGCCGAACATTGCAAAAATAAAAACCGAGTTTGATTCAGATCCGGAAAAGACCAAGCAAAAGTATCCGGAACTCTTCTATTATTTCGACGGTTTGTTCGACACAAAAATATCTCAGTCAGTGCATCCGGCGGGAATGGTAATTAGTCCGATCACACTTGCCGACAATTTTGGGGTGTTTGATAAGGATAATGAAAACTGTCTGATGCTTGATATGGAAAACATTCACGACTTTACCGGTCTTGCCAAGTATGATTTTCTTATTTTGAAAACAGTTCAGGTAATACGTGATACTTGTCGTTATCTTAATGCCCCATATCCACAAACCCACGAAATAAACTGGGATGATGAAAATGTGTGGAAAGACATGGTAAGAAGCCCTTCGGGTATATTCCAGTTCGAAGGCAGTTTTGCATTCGACAGTTTGAAAAAGTTTAAACCCAAAAGTATTTTTGATATGTCAATAGTTACCGCCTGTATACGTCCGTCAGGATCGTCGTATAGAGAACAGCTCCTTGCAAGAGTTCCACATAAAAACCCATCAGAACTCATTGATAAACTACTTTCGGACAACCTTGGATATCTAATATATCAGGAAGACACCATCAAGTTTTTACAGGAGATATGTGGGCTTTCAGGAAGCGAAAGCGATAACATACGCAGAGCAATCGGGCGAAAACAAAAGGAAAGGCTCGACGCGGCTCTCCCATCAATACTCGAGGGTTATTGCAGAAAGTCGCCGCAGCCACGAGAGACTGCCGAAAGCGAAGCAAAAGAGTTTCTTCAGATAATCGAAGACAGCGCCAGCTATCAATTTGGTTATAACCATAGCGTTGCGTATTGTCTTCTCGGATATCTTTGTGCCTATTACCGCTATCATCATCCGATAGAATTTATAACGTCATTTTTGAACAACGCGGCGAACGAAGACGATATCAGAAACGGAACTGAATACGCAAGTCGGGTAGGCATCAAGATCACGATGCCCAAATGGGGGCTGTCGAAAAGTGAATACTTTTTCGACAGGGACAAAAACATCATCGCAAAGGGTCTGACTTCAATAAAGTACATGAGCGACGGTATTGCGGAAGACCTGTACAATCTCGCTCATCAGAATACATACACTACATTCATGGACGTTCTCTTTGATCTTGACAAAAAGACTTCGCTTAACACAAGGCAACTTGACATTCTTATCAAGCTTGACTTCTTCTCGGAGTTTGGAAATCAGCGCGAGTTGCTTCGCATAACGGATATGTTTTATGAAACTTTCAAAAAGGGCGAAGTAAAAAAACTCAGCAAAGAAAAGGTTGATGGCACTCCGCTTGAGCCTATAGTCAAAAAATACTCCATCGGTGTGACAAAGTCGGGGGGCGTTGCCAAGAGCTACACGATACTCGATGTGACGTCCATCCTGCGAGAAGTTGAAAAGGCAATCAAAGATATCCACATGGACGACCTTGGAGATGTTTTAAAGGTCAAAAACTTTGTCGATGTCATGGGGTATGCCGGATATGTTTCCGGTAAAGAAGAAGACAGAAGAAAACTGTATGTAATGGATGTATTCCCTGTGTGCAGAAAAAGAGACGGAAAGCAGTTCGCTTATTCAATCATAACGAAGTCGATAGGCAGCGGGAAAGAAGCGAGGTTCACTGTTTACAACAGGGTTTACAACACAAATCCTATAAAGGAAGGAGATATCGTGTATTGTAAGTCATACGAAAGAGACGGGTCGTATTTCAGAATGACTGAATTCGACAAAATCTATTGTTAGGAGGTAAAAATGCCGATGGGATATTTTTACAATGATTTTATTACCAGTAGCACAAGCGGGTCTATAAGGATACCCGGGAATGGGACGCCCCCGATCCTAATCCGCCCCATGGAACCGCCTATTACCGTAACGTTGAGCAGCAGCAACGTGGATCTCTCCGACTATTATAATGAGTTGATGAAGACATATAATGATGAACTTATTTATAATGAGTTGATGAAGAAAGATAATGATGAACTTATTCGGATATATGGCAATGCGTTTGATAACTTCTACTGCGAGAAAAGAATTTTTTCAATTAAGGAAGACGACCCAGACGAAGCAACGGAAAACGACGGTCTGGATGAGTTTCTGAGATCGTTCAAAATAATCCCGGAATAAATATTTTAATTTGAGAGGTATATATGAAGGCAGAAAACAAATGCAGTATGTGCGGTAAAACATTCGATATTTGGGATGAGCAGGAGGATTTTTCGATAGAAAAACAGTTGGGCTACGGAACAAAGTACGACGGACACAGAGTAAGCGTACGGTTATGCTGCGAGTGTATGGAAAAAATCATAGATCAGTGCAAGATCTCTCCTTTGGGTGAACGCATATGGGAGTAGAGATTCTGAAACACCCGACCGAAGACGACTGGATACTTTGTAAAAAATGCACGCTTGTAACCATATCCAAGGATTCTAACACCCCGCCGACAAGCGAATGGAAGGTTAAGCTCTTAAAAGCAAACCATTCTCCGATACGAACGCTGCAGTTCTGTTTCAGACTTACTGATATACCTTACTGGGTCTCGGTGCATCTTGCGCGACATGTTCATGCAACACCGTTCGTATCTACGCAAAGAAACGACCGTCAAAATAAATATGACCGCGCAAACGCACCGCAGGACGCCCCTGTTACTATGTGCTGGTATATGAATGCTGAAGAGCTTATAACGGTTGCTCATAAGAGGCTGTGTATGCTTGCGGCCAAAGAAACCAGGGATATAGTCAGAGAAATATGCGACAGAGTGATAGAAACAAACCCGGAGTTTGAGAGTCTGCTCGTTCCGAACTGTGTTTATCGCGGAGGAATCTGTGATGAATTCAATTGTTGCGGGAAGAACAGACAGTACAGAAAAAAGGAGGCGGATGATTGAGAGTTTTAGCAATATCCGGACATGCTCAGAACGGAAAAGACACCATAGCCGGTCTGCTTGCAAGTGAATTGCAAGCCAGAGGGCTAAGAGTGCTGATAGCACATTATGCGGATCTGCTGAAATACATATGCAGAACGTTTTTCGGCTGGGACGGAAATAAAGACGAAAACGGAAGACACATCCTACAGTATGTGGGAACCGACGTTATCAGGAAACAGTCTCCTGATTTCTGGGTCGATTTTATATCTTCAATCCTAAAGTATTTCGGAGATAACTGGGATTACTGCATAATCCCAGATTCGAGATTTCCGAACGAAATAGACAAACTGAAATCTGACGGGTTTGATGTTACTCATTTAAGGGTTGTAAGAAGCAACTTTATAAGCCCATTAACCGAGGAACAACAAATGCACCCATCTGAAACCGCGCTCGACGATATAAAAGCGGACTTTTATATAGAGAACAACGGAAGCATAGCAGATCTTAAATCAAAGATAGAAGCATGGGTGGAGGAAAATGTTTATGAGTAAACGAAGCAGACTTAAAAGGAGTAATGTTGAAATTGACCTTGAACGTCTTCTTGTGGAGAACGGATTCGTTGACGAGTATTACTATCTCGATGCTCTTAAGCAACGGAAGCTTTTTCTGGAAGAAGAAATCAGTCAAGAGACAGTTTCCGAGATAGTAAAACACATTTTAAGATTCAACAAGGAGGACGAAGCAATCCCCGTAGCGGAGAGAAAACCCATTATATTATATCTCTCTTCCAACGGCGGAGATGTCGATCCGGGTTTTGAATTAATAGACGTAATCTTACACAGCAAGACGCCGGTTTACACAGTAAATCTCGGATACTGGTACAGCATGGGATTCCTTATCGGAATCGCAGGACACAAGAGATATGCGTCTTCCAATTCCAAATGTCTTATGCACGACGGCTCTCAGTTTATTTACAACAGCGGGTCTAAGGTACAAGATCAGTTGGAGTTTCAGAAGAAGATCGAGGCGCGTGTAAAACGTCATGTTCTTAACTGCAGTAAATTAACCGAAGAGGAATACAACGGCAAACTCCGGGTAGAGTGGTATCTGTTCGCAGACGAAGCAAAGGAAAAAGGATTCATAGATTATATTATCGGCGAAGACTGCGAACTTGACGAAATCATTTGAGGAGTTATATGGCTACAAAGAAGAAACAAACGACGGACTCTTCGTCTCCCGAAGCTCCGCGAGAAATAGAAAGAGATTTATTCTACGGCCTTTATTTAGACGACGAACAGCTTGCGTTTGCAAACGCGATCTGGAATCCCGATATAGATATAGTTTTCTGTAATTCATGCGCCGGTACGGGCAAAACAACAATAGCTACAGGGGTTGCAAATCTTCTCGTTCAATATAAATTCTTCGACAATATTGTTTATATCATGTCGCCTTATGGCGAGAAGAAACAAGGGTGGCTTCCCGGAACAATTACAGAGAAGTCCTCGGTATATTTTGAAGCCTTTTATCAAGCTCTCATGAACTGCGACATCAATCCGCACACATCCGTAAATACGGAAAGCATGGTTAATCAGAAGAACGGGACGGGATTTATAACCTGTATTACCGACACATTCCTTCGCGGAACCAACCTTGACAACGTGGTTGTCATTGTCGATGAAGCACAGAATTATACCGTTCCGCAACTCAAGAAAGTTCTTACGCGAATCGGCAAAAAAGCAAAAGTAATAGTCATAGGTCACGAACTTCAGTGCGATCTTGACGATAACAAAGTAAGCGGATTTATAAAGTATATCGAACACTTCAGAGATAAAGAACGCGCCGCAGTATGTTCGCTTTCCACCAATCACAGAGGATGGATAAGTCAGCATGCGGACGAGCTTGAGGGGTAGGTGAGAAGTATGACGCCTATGCAAGCAATTAAGGCAAAGTGCGCCGAGTGTTCAGAGTCCGCAAGAGAGGTAAAATATTGCCCTGTAAAAGACTGCGCTCTATATCCTTTCAGACTGGGACGCAACCCAAACATAAAGCGAAGTTATACAGAGGAACAAAAGCAGGAAATGAGAGACAGGCTCGCCGCTGCCAGAGACGCGAAAATCGCCAAGGAACAGTAACAAACCATTAGCAAAAGTCTAATGGAATCTCTCATGACTTAAAAACCTTGCGTACTGATATTATCAGACAAACCTACATAAAACATAGCGAAATATCTAATGAAAAGGGGACGAAAAAATGAAAGCGTTAACGGTACTTGTGGATATGGATGACGTTCTTGAAAACCTGTGCGACACCTGGCTCTCTGTGCTAAACGAGCGTCACGGGACAAGCGTTGGCGTAGAAGATATACAAGAATGGGATATAACAAAGTTTTTCCCATCACTTACAAGAAAGGAAGTTTTTCGTCCCCTTGAAGAAAAGGATACATGGATCAGGGTAAAACCCTGTCAGGGAGCCTGTGAGTATACAAAGAAAATGATTGAAGACGGGCATAGAGTTATTGTCGTAACCGCTTCAAATCCCGGTTCGAAGGCTGTGAGTTATAAATTTAAATATGTACTGTTTAAATACTTCCCGCATTTTTCATATAAAGATGTGGTAATCGCCACTCAAAAACAGCTTATAAAGGGCGATGTTTTAATTGACGACAATCCTGCTAATCTGGAAAATGCGGATTACTTCGGTATACTTGTCAACAGACCACACAACCGGAACTATAAAATACAATCAGGCAGGATGAAGCGTGCGGACACATGGGATGAAATTTACCGTCTCATCTGCAAGCTCGCACAGGATTAAAGGAGTGATTTATGAGAGAGATTATATTGTACTCGACGCACTGCCCCAGGTGCTGGGTGCTTGAACGCAAGCTCAACGATAAAGGAGTGTCTTATAATACAGTAGACTCTGAAGAAGAGATACTCTCGATGGGAATTGAAGAGGTTCCGGTTCTGAGCGTTGACGGTGAGCTCATGGAGTTTTCAAAGGCAGTGCAGTGGGTGAACGCTTTGGAGGAATAAATGAACATCAACATAGACTTAAAGCGGAATTTCGTTAATGCATATAACGCAATGCAGAGCCAGTACGGAGAAGAAATGGCCGCGTTAAATGGATTTTCCGGCAATCAGCTTAGCTACACAGACTTTATAGATAATTTTATTGACTCGGACACAGTGGCGGATGCATCTGTGGACGGCAATGCAAATGTTGGGCAAAAGGATATAGTTACTCTCGTGAATGAAATGCCTAAGCCCCACCAAAAGCTTCTTGCTTTTAATAAAGTTTTCTACGAAATAAATAAAAAATATGGATTCAAGGCCGCAAACGACTGGCTCAAGAACGAATGGGACGGTCATTTATACATGCATGACGCCAATACATGCACATTCGTTTCGTATTGCTTTGCTTATGATCTGAAAGATCTGGCAGAAAAAGGTCTGTTCTTTATTGAAAACTTTAACTACGAACCGCCGAAACACCTTACAACATTCATAGACTTCGTCAAAGAGTATGTATCGTACTGTTCCAACAGAACAAGCGGTGCGGTAGGTCTGCCAAACATAATTCCTTACATGTATTATTTCTGGAGCAGAGACGTCAAAAGAGGATATTTTACTGAGACGCCAGAGAAATATGCAAAGCAGAACATTCAACGAGTGTTATATGCTCTTAACCAGCCGTATACAAGGAACGGCATTCAAAGCGCTTTTACGAATTTTTCGATATTTGATCATCCTTATCTTGAGGCTTTATTCGGAGGTTCTGTGTTCCCAGACGGAACATACATGATAGACGAAATAGAGGGCATAATGAGTTTCCAAAAAATGTACCTGGAAACGATGTCTGAAATTCGTGCGAAGAATATGATGACCTTCCCTGTCAATTCCATTTCGTTACTGAGACAGAACGGTAAGTTTGTAGACGAGGAGTTTGCCAGATATGCGTGCGAGCATAATCGCAAGTGGAACGACAGCAACTTATTTATAGACTCTTCAGTAACAAGCCTGTCCAACTGCTGCCGTTTGAAATCAAATATTGAAGACCTCGGATATTTTAATTCCATTGGAGGTACAGCACTTAAGGTAGGATCGGTAAAAGTAAGCACCGTTAATCTTGCAAGACTCGCTCTTGAAAACAGAACAGAGACAGAGTATATAGATGCGCTTAAGAAGATCGTGTGGTTAGATATGCAGGCTCTTGACTGCGTAAGAAGTATTATCCATCGCAATGTCGATAAGGGCTTACTTAAAAACTTCTCTCTCGGGTTAATAGACTTTGAACATCTTTATAATACAATAGGATTCATTGGCATATACGAGACAATGAAGACGTTCGGATATACTCGTGTAGACGAACTTGGCAACACTTATTATACGGAAGACGCAGAAAGATTCGGCAAGATGATATTTGATACATTACACGAGGTAAAGGCCGAGTTTGCAAGAGATAAAGACTATCAAATTAATTGCGAACAGATACCCGGTGAAACCGCAGCCGCAAAATTAATGAAAAAGGATATGTTCTTTTATCCGAACTCAGTAGTTAGAGATCTGCCGTTATATGGAAATCAGTTCATACCCCTTGGCATCAAAACTACCTTACAGGAGAGAATACGTATTGCTGCAATGTTTGACAGATTTTGTAATGGAGGCAGTATACTTCATGCAAATATTGAAGCTCCTTTCAGTACACCTGAGCAGGCGTGGGACATGCTTAACTATATCGCCGATCAGGGCGTTACATATTTTGCATTCAATACTAAGATTCAGGCGTGTAAGCACAATCACGCATTCTTCGGAAAGGTTTGTCCAGAGTGCGGAGAACCCGTGCATACTGAATATACGAGAATAGTTGGCTTCTATACCCCCATCAAAACTTATTCAAAAGAAAGAAAGGCAGAATACTTAATGCGAGAGTGGGAGAACTTAAATGCTGATTAAAGGAATCATAGACGAAGACTTTGTAAATTATAGAATACCATCAATGTTCATCAATACTGCCTTCTGTGATTTTAAATGCGAAAAAGAAAGCGGGGTTCGCTGTTGCCAAAACAGCGACCTCGCTCACCAAAAATGTATTAATCTTGATACAGACGCAATCATTCAGAGATATTTAGATAATCACATAACGAGAGCGATCTGCTTCGGAGGACTCGAACCTTTCGAGCAGTACGATGAACTGCTTGAGTTTGTAGCTAAATTCAGGAATGGGTATGATTGCAACGATCCGATTGTAATATACACCGGCTACAATAAAACCGAGATTTCATTTCAGGTAGAGATGCTCAGATTATACGGCAACATCATCATAAAGTTCGGACGCTTTATTCCGAATCAGGAGTCGCACTACGACGAAGTGCTCGGCGTTAATCTCGCCTCCCTAAATCAATACGCAGAAAAACTGTAATCTAGGAGTAAAAAATGCATATCAAAGTTAATCCAGATGAAGAGTATGTCCGCGAGGTCAGAAAGAAATTAAAGGATAATAGCGGATATTGCCCCTGTAAGCTCAAGAAAACACCCGAAACAAAATGTATATGTAAAGAGTTTACCGACATGTGTGAACGCGGAGAAAGCGGCATGTGCGGCTGCGGTTTATACATAGCAACAAAGGAATGAACGGAGGGTTATATTGAAGATTAAACTTAAAAAGTTAAGAGAAGATGCCGTCATGCCTATTCGCGGATCTAAGCATGCCGCCGGAGCAGACTTATACGCATGTCCCGAAGAGCAGATTATTATAATACCCCCTAATGAAACAGTCAAAATACCAACAGGAATCGCAATAGAAACGCCGAGAGGTTATTTCGGGGCTATAGTTGCGAGAAGCGGTCTTGCGACTAACTTTGGATTACGCCCCGCAAATTGTATAGGCGTGTTGGATGAAGATTACCGTGGGGAAGTGATAGTTGCTCTGCATAACGACTCCAAGGCAGACCGGGAAATACGCAAGGGTGATAGAATCGCACAGCTTGTTATGATGCCGTATCTGCCCATAGAATTTGTGGAGGCGGATGAGCTTAGCGAAACAGTCAGGGGCGAGGGGGGATTTGGTTCGACGGGAAAGTAAAGTATATAACCGAGAATAGTGGATATAATTGTAGCGAAGGTGATAATGATATGATCGTTAGCTGTTCAATAAACGGCGTGCAAATGAGTATTGAAGAAATAAAGAAGATCAAAATCCACTCGGAAGTTATAGATCGCGCGGTTGAGTCAGTAAATAAAAAACTGAGAAAGCCCGCAATTCCTTGTTGAGCCATTTCTAACATGGTATAATATAGGCAGGGCTTAACAGCTCTGCCTTATTTTTTTATACAAAAGAAGGTGTGATGTGGCAAAATCAAAAATGAGAAAACCAAAAGAGACCAAAGCTACGGAGAGGGTTGTGATAGCTAAATACATCAGAGTGTCAACAGACAAACAAAGAGAAGAGGGTTACTCTGTTGATATTCAAAAAGAAAGACTGGACAGTTATGCAAGATCTCTCTTTCCGGAATCAACATACGATGTCGAATACAGGGAATATGTTGATGACGGGTTTAGCGGCGGTTCCCTTGAAAGACCACAAATGACGCAACTCATTGAAGATGTTAAAAACGGAGTAATAACCCATGTCATTGTAATGAAACTCGACAGGTTAAGCAGATCGCAGAAAGACACGCTTTATTTGATTGAGGATATATTCCTCCCAAATAACGTGGCATTTATTTCGATGGGGGAGAGCTTTAACACAGACACTCCTTTCGGAAGAGCCGTTGTAGGAATACTATCTGTGTTCGCTCAGCTCGAACGAGAGAACATTTTTGAGCGAACACGCAGCGGAATGCAGAAGAGAGTAGAGCTCGGCTACTGGCCGGGAGGAGGCGCCATTCCCTTCGGTTACGATTACGACGCCAATCAGGGCATACTCATTCCCAACGGAAACGCCGACACAGTACGCACTGTGTTCGAACTGTATACAAGAGGTTATTCGGCTCAGTATATAGCCAATCTTCTAGGACTTAAGTACGATAAGCTCGTAAACAATATACTGACTAGGAAAACATATACCGGTGCAATTGTCTATAATAGCATAGAGTATAAAGGAAAACATCAGCCGATTATCTCAGAAGAGTTGTATGAGAAAGTACAGGCGATGATTCAGGACAGATCATCAAAAAGGTTTGTTTCAGCAACGACCAACCTGCTTACCGGCATGGTATACTGCGGCAGATGCGGAGCAAAGATGCGATATATCAAATGGGGCAAGCACGGAAGGTCGAGATTGATGTGCTACTCACAGGAAAAGTCCAAACCATATCTTGTCAAAGACCCTGACTGCGAAAATGAAAAGCCTTGGGCGGACGATGTAGAAGACACCGTAATTAAACTACTTTTCGAACGAGCGCATGTCAACGAATGTAATAATACGAATGAAGAACAGGCCGACCCGGTTAAGATGCTTCAGTCCCAAAGAGTTTCCCTTGTCAACAAACTAAAAAGACTATATATTATCTACGCAGAAGGCGACGATGCTATTACACAAGTCATAAACGAGACAAAGGAAGAAGTAGCGAAAATAGAAAAGAGAATCGAAGGAGAGATTGCTAAGAGAGCGACCACTATTATCGAGCAAGACATTCAAGAGAAACTGTCCTCTCTCGAAGAATCGTGGCAATATTTAGATGTATCAGAAAAACAAAATATAGTCCGATCTCTTATAAACAAAGTCACGATAACCGGACATCGTATTCACATTGATTTCAAAATTTAAAATGTACTCGACATCAGATAGTCATTCCGATGACTGTCACATGTCGAGAAAGGCAAATGAGGTACAGATCATGACAAGAAAAGCTGCTCTGTTAGAAGCCATAGAAATTATCAAAACAATAGAAATTAATCCAGAACATAAAGAGATCCTACTCAAAAAGTTACAATCATGCGCCGACGATCTGCCCTATAATAAATGGACGAAGGAAAGCATATTTGACGCATTCGATCAGTTTATCGAAGAACATCACCGCAATATCTCAGTCCGCGATATGGACTCTTACGGACTGCCGCCCCGATGTGCGATAATGAGGGAGTTCGGAATGACGGGCGCAGAATTCAGAGATACTTACTATCCGCTTGAACCTATATCAAGGATTTATTACGACCCAGATCTCATTGCAAAGTTTAAAGAAGAATACATCCGATGTGGAGCAAACACAAAACAAGAATTTGATATACTTCGTAACAGGTCAATACCAAACAGCGCGACGATATTAAGACGCACAGGAATCAAATCTTGGAGGCTTCTGCTATACATCGCTAACATAAAGAAACCTGTTCCGCCGAAAGAACATACACAGTTTGAGATAACATATCACTCAGACCAACTTGATAAAATGCAAGCAATCAACAGATTTAATCTATTGCCCGATGAAGAACGAACAATAGAGAATTTACAAAAGATGCTCGAACGGCGTATTGAGCATATATACACAGCGTAAAAAAAAGGCTCACGACATCAAAATCGTGAGCCTATATTTTTACCTTGTGTCTATATTCTCAAATGAACACTTAGTGCAACAGTCCGATAAGAGCAGCAATGACTGCGGTAACAACAGTTGTGCACGCCGCTGTGATAACAGCTATTCTTACTGAGTTATAATTATGTACAGCTTGTTTACTGGGAGCGTTTTCAACTTCTGAAATCTTCTCAGTAAGTTTACGGTCTGTTTCTTGGAGTGCTCGTCCCTGTTCCTCCACCTTTTCTTTGGTGTCTTTGACCGTCTCTTCAATGGTTCCAAGACGCTGGGCTATTACCTCAACGGATGTTGCTATTTTGTATATTGCCTTTTGGTCGGTTTTAATATCCCGGATCTCGGCTTCCGCATTGTCGAGCCGGTGTGAATTGCTTTTGGCGCGTTGATCTGTTTCAATAAGCATGATTCTTTCTTGATCAGTCATCGATTACTCCTCCGTCACATGACAATCTGCGACGACGGCGGCAATAGCACCATTTGTTTGGATGAGTTCCTTCATCTGTGCTAAAGCGTCATCGACATATTCGCTGAACTGTGCAAACGAAATAACTCTAACAAGCCAAGGAAATCTTTCGCAGAACTTATCGTACACGGCGGAGAGCTTGAGTTTGCCGGTGCCCGACCCAAATTCTTTTTCAGCCAAAAGAACGGCCTGAAGCAGCCAGCCTAAAATCATGTTGTAACGCTCCTCGGAGTTTAATCTTATAAACTTAATTAAAGAAATGGCTCCGCCGCAAACAAAAATGATTATGCAGGTTATCCAATACCAATTGTTTAATATAAAATCCATTCCTACACCTCTCTTATATTGGGGGACTGACCACGTCCGTATCCAACTCTTTGAAATTATTTGCTTTAGCGGTCTCGAAAGTGATTCCGCCTTCTGAATGGTCAGACTGTGCGAGCTTTAAATAAAACGAACAGACGGTTCCGTGCGCTGCCCATGGCAAACCAACCATAGAGCTGATCCATGGCAATGAACCCATATACCCTTTATAGATGCAGTAAAAAGCCAGAAGAAATCCGCCTGTCGTTACGATCCAAAGAAGCGACCGTATGTCCGATACTAGCTTTTTGGAGTAATCTATTTTCTTTTTCTTCTTTTTGCTCTTGCCGTTTGCCATATTATTTGTCTTCCGTCAGTCCTTTGCTGATTTCACGAAGAGACAAAATAAGCTTGTCTATAACCTCTTTGACGCTCTGGGGAGAGTCGGAGCCGTCGGGTTTTATATTCTTTTCCATCCAGGCGGCAAGTCTGTACATGAGAGTGATAAACTGCTCGCGTGTAATAAAGGACGGCCACATATAATTCGGCTCACCGTTAATACTCTCTCCATTGCCGTAAATCAGACTATTCTTAATAGCCCAATTCCGCGCTTCCGCACTATAAGGGCTTGCGTCGTTGTTTTGTAAAGATTTAAGATAAGTTGTAAACATCTCGGCAAACTTTTCGTTTGTCATATCTTCATCCTCTCCTTCTTCCGTGCCGGTGGTATCCGTATAGTCTACCCAGGGGATAAGCCCCCACTTAGTCCATTGCCTTGCGTTATACCCGGGCTTTTCTCCGATATTCTTGACGGCGGTTATCTGCACCCCGTCCTTCCAGATCGGCGTGCATTCTACGCCCAGTCCGTTTCCGATATATACACCGATGTGTCCGCTGCACCAGAGCGCGGCACCTATCGGGATATCTGCTTTGAAATTCGTAGTCACGCCCTTGCAAAGCTGTATCATGCCATCCGCAGATACGTCGGGAACTTTGTTAGAAGCGTATTTTGCGCCGCCATATGTGGCGGAACGGTCGCCATTCCACCCCCAGAGTATGGCTTTAATAAGATTAACGCAATCAAAACCCCAATAGTTTTTGTTTACAAGAGTATTGAACTTATCTTTTTTAGCCTGAGTGTACCAATTAGGATACTGTGCAGCCTTGCTTGCAATAATTGAGGGGGTGACCGGCGAACCAACACACCCCCACATATACACCGTATTATAATTCTTTGCTATATCGAGACACTTTGCCACCAATTCTTTGGCGTTCATTTTAATTCCTCCCAAACAAAAGTTGGTTTAGCCTGTTTTAAGTTGCATCAGGAGTGACAGAATAAACATTTTTCTCTGCGGTAAATGTACCCATACCAGGTATAGCTTCCACATATTGTAAACATATCGTTGTAAAATGTAACTTACTATCGCTATAATTTATGCCACCGCTAAAATACGCATAAGAAGTCGAGCCAATAGACGACGACGCATCGATTACTTTGTCGAGCATATAATACTCCGGATTTTCAGACCCCGACGGAATATATTTAAGAACGACCGCCTTTCCGTTTCTGGCTGCGGAGTTTATATCACCTATTGTGGGCGTCCCTGTTGCCGTCTCTGTCATTGATGTACTCCCTGCGGTTCCGCTTGTTTGTGTAAAGGTGACAGTACAAACAGTGTTTGTAGCGGCCGTGATTTGCTCTGCGGTCACGGTATGATCAGAACGGACGCTAATAGCGATAAACGACATGTCTCCGGTAGTTCTCGGATATCCTGACGGGTCAGACAGTACGGCGCGATATGTACTCAGATAAGTCATCATATCCATAACGTCTCTGGGTTCCGCAATGGCGCTAGACGACACCATTAGATTTGTGTATCTGAAGATTACAACACTGCCGGAGTTATAAGCTTCGTCTATCTCTTCATATGTCTTGTCCGCGCTATAGCTGGTGGTACCCGATTGTGATATAGTTACAAGAAAAGTACCGGAACTATCGACGGACTCCTCTTCTGATCCGTCCTCGGACATTGCATCGAGCCTATCTGCGATTTTCAGCATAAGCTCCTCTTCGGTATTTGCGGCTACCGGAGGAGTCATAGTTTCAAGACTGACGTCTTCTCCGGCAATTTTTGCAAGTAATATTTTCTGACGAGTATTAAGATTATTGTTCATTTAACGCCTCCTAAAAAATAATTCCCCATACATAAGAAATGTGCAGGGCTGGTATATTCGGATATTGGTTTGCCTTCCTTGTAATAGAAGCTGTGACCAGAGAACCGACATATTCGTGTTTATTACGACACCGTACATACCAGGTAGCCCGTTTCGGCGTCGGTATGGAATTCAAACTCGGAGTCTCCTGACATTGACGTAAATTTTGCATAATTGTTCTCCGGATGATCATAGTCGTAGTTGTAGATTTCTGTGCATCGATAAATGTCAACCGAATATACATTAGTGCTATGGTTGTAAATGCGAAGTATGAACAACACCATATTATTAGAATTGAGCATGGTGTCTACAACATCAGTTAAAGTTTTATCAAGAGTAATTTTATTTAATGTAAAATCTGGATATCCGCTAGTGTCAACATCCGTATTACAAAAAGAAAAATGAGGCTTTTGAAAAGGCAGCGCATCCGAAAGTTCTCTTATATATAATGAGCTAAACTCTGATTCGGGATGAATAAGTTGAAAAGAAAATGTATAAGTATTTCCAGGGACGAAGGTTGCATCCATAAAATAATCAAAATGAGCGTAATCCGGCTCCCCGTCCTCCCCTTGGACAAACAGCAAGGTGCCACAGCGCAAACCAACATAACCTACATTGTCAGAAATATGAACGGTTGCACTGTCACTGGCATCATTTACTTTATAAGTAACAATGTCGCCATCCTCTGGGTATGGAACCTCAAAATGATAATCCGCAACAGGCACATCGCCAATTTCATATCGATAAGATACTGTCGTTGAAGCCTTAATAACCACTTCCTCCGATGCATATGTGCCTTCTTGGTATTTATATCCTGTTTGTTCAATACCAGCGGGTATATTATCAAGTCTCTCGGCAATCTCAAGCATAAGCTTTTCCTCGGGGCTTGTAGCGACTGGTGGTGTCATGGTTTCAAGACTCACATCCTTGCCCGCTAACTTAGCGAGTAAGACCTGCCAACGGGTTTTAATGCTTTCTGTCATATAAATACCTCCTAAAATAATAATGCCCGCGCATAAGAATGCGCGGGTTATGGCAATTTCTTAAACTCTATTATTACAACGCTGAGCCCGGGTTCAGCATGAATCCGGAGATAAGGCGCCCGATGTGTTCAAACCCGTTATAATACGGGAAGGGATTTATGCCGTCATATGGCTCAAAATACTGATGTCGATTATATTGATTAAATCCGCAGGCACGATATAAGTCAAAGCAGGGTATCTGATAATCCTCTGTCGCCATTTCACGTAAGGCGTCGCAGTATTCTTTCAAAGTTTTATTCTCTGAATTCTGCTGAGTATTCGAATCGGTATATGAAACAACTCCAGACGGATTGTTTTCAGTATATTCATCCCACCATCTCCATAAGGGCGTTACAAATATTATTTTGATATGTGGATATGCGCCGAGTATATATAAGATTACAGAACGAGTTGCGCTTAACATAGAAGACGTGACGCTTGTGGGGCCGCTAGGATTGTCAATGGGAATATTCCCGAGCCAGTCATTACCGCCATAATTGATAACAATGTAATCAACGGTATTCCAGTCCAACGCCTTAAGCATTGACAACTTGTATTGAACATAATTGGTTTCCGTGCCCCACCACTTAATATCGTTATAGTCGGAAGATGATACGCCAGACTCAATCCTAGTCCAATTGCCGTCATATATAGATGCGGCCAGGGAAGCCATTGAAAGCCAGCGGTGTACGCCGGTATAGCTCATGTTGGTGTTGCCGAATCCCGCGTTTATCACATTCAGTCCGGTGAACTTCGCAATATACGACGGATAGTCGTACGGAGTGTAATAGTCTCCAAGAACAGAATCTCCGAAGAAAACTGCTGTCTTCCCCGACAATATTCCTTTAGCGCCGACCAGCTCATCGTTACCAAACAGAGATTCATGATCCATCTCGCCGGAAACAGTGATAATTCCGGAGCCTTTCGCAACATTAACACCCGAGATAATTCCGATGGCCGCCTTGGTGCCCCAACTGACGCGCTCTTGAGCAAGTTCATACTCCACTGTTACCGGTGAGTCGTTGGTGTTCTCGTACTGAAGGAAATCCTGGAAGTCTGCCAGCTTTTCTGCGTTCGTTGTTCCGGAAGCATTGTAACAGAAAATATATTGTTGCCCGGTCGCAGATAATCCACACGTATTATAACTGGCATGATCATATCCGTTCCTTGCCGCTATAAAGTGACTGCATCTACTTAAGCCGGACGCAACGCCATACCCGTAGGTATAATCAGATGGTATTGTATATTTGAATATCGTAAGCCCTTGGCTGTTTGTATCTACAGCGAAATTGCTCATTTCATCATTTGAGCCGCTGAAAACGATCTTGCCAAACGTTTCCGCCAACCTGCCGGTGCTCCAATTATATAAACCCTCGGACACATCAGGCAGTGTTTTAGAAAAACTGTCGGTGTTGACGGATAAGTTGACTGTGGTAACGGGTACAAAGGGTCTTACGTTTCGGTTGTTTGTTGCAGGCGATACTGCTATTGGGTCTGGGTTCGGAAGCCCCACACCGGTCTGCCTGCTTTTGATTTTTGTTGTAATTATCGGTATTGATTTCGGAGTATATTTAACGGTCGTGCCCGTTATTTGATATTCATATTCTTTGGGTATCAATCCACCGTCTTCTCCGACCCGCAGAGGCTTTCCAGCGTTGACCTCGCCCTGATTTTTATCAACTTTATCAAACAGTGTTTTTATTACGCTTTCGTCGTTTGTCCACTGAAACCCGTAATACTCCGATGTCGATACAACGTGAGGTAAAACATATCTCGGATTTACGGTTACATACGGTCGTATATTTTGATTAAATGCCGCTCTGGTAGCTTCGCTTGAAACATAATACCAACTCGTGCTTTGCCCATCCGTATCATACCTTAGTGTAATTCTGTCTGCGTCAATATTGCATCCGCTTCCGACATATATTATATTATATCCGCCTGTCTGGGTCGTGCCCAACTGATCCATTCTGATATATTTCCCAGATGGCAGGTTGCAGTTAGATATGTGAAGTTTCGCATCTAATATAGTTCGGAAAGATATATATTGAAGATCTGAGCTGGAATCAAAGGTACAGTGATCTAAGAAGATGTTTGGATGGGTATTAGAATCATCTCCGATATAAAAAGCAGAATTATTCCAGTTTGCATCGTTCGCCGGCGTTAAATCCCCAATATATGATCCCGATCTGACCGTGGCGTTTTGAACCATCGCCGTATTTCCTGCGCCGCCAAAATAAAAACCGCCATGACCCCTTGCCTGGTATATGCCGCCGTCAACATACAGATTTCCATTATTGTTGACAGCGCTATGCAGTCCGTTAACATTTATCCCTTTTAGATACGTAACAGAACCGTCGCCGGTATTAATTCCTATTATGTACTGGTTTCTACTATCGCCGGAGTTTGGATATCGAGCGTCTACAGAAATGGTCGTTTGTGAGTCGGTGCTCTCAACCGTCAATCTTCCCTGATAGTTGAATATTCCATATGTTCTTGAATTTCCGTATATGTAGGTTTCTGTTTCCGAATCCCATCGGCCTGTGTACTTCGCGCTGATATTGCATCCTCGTATTACGGCAGCTCCACGGCTCATTAGATATGCGCCAACTACATAATATGTATTGCTGTCGTTTTCATCATAATAGCTTGAAACTATAGAAATATCACAATTCTCCACCAGTATATTTCCGCTTTGCACCAAAAACGTCATGGCCTGTCTGCAGTTGGCAGTTATAGAATATGTCCCGCCATAGACGCGCAATTCAGACGAATCGGATGGCGACTGAGCATTGGTTCCCCAGCGAAACAATTCCGCCGCACCATTAGCCGAGGTTATATTACTCATAACGACTGCGCTATTTGTGGTACTGCCATCAATCGTAACGTTCGCAACTGATGATGTCTCGCGCCTTATAAGTCCGGCAGGAGATGTAACAGTGATCGTATATCCGGCAAGGTCTATAACAATATCTACGGCGGGGGAGCAGGTGCGCGTCTCGGTATAACTAGAGAGAAGGGTCATCCTTGTACTTCCGTTTATATGAGTCTCTACGCGCACTTTTGCATCGGCGCTTGTTTCAGCAACGTCCGTTCCTTTGGAAAAACTTGCGTTCGCATCATCTACAGCATCGTATAGACTCTTATAGAATAATACGGGCTTAAAGCTAGGCTGAGGGGAAAGTTCTCCGTCCTCACCGACTTCCATTATCTTTCTGTAATTCTCCGCGCCCTGATTCGCGTCAAGCTTACTAGAAACGTCTACATCCTGAAGCGCAGTATCCGCTAATGCAAGACTGTCCTGAACATCTTGAGCCAGATCATTCCTTTGTATATTGGTCAAATTGAGGGTGATGACAGCGTCCGGAATGTCTACTCCGCCGGACTGAAGTTTTAATTCTCCGGTTTCGGTATCGAAACTAAAGCCGTCTGCTTTGCCGCCAACCGATGTATTGAGCGCTTTGACGGCACGGTCAATGATTCGCATATTTGAATCGACCTGTGTGCCGTTCATCAGCAAACGCCAGTCTAGGAAGGACATTGAGGTTTCAAGCGCATCAGTAAGCGCGAGACCTAAAAAATCTGTACTACTTGTACTCATGTATCCTCCTTTGTGTATTTATAAATCTATTTAATTTACACATAAGTCGTATTGTATGGGTCACGACTGAGACCCGTAGTTTTCTCCGGTATACACCAGATGTTCTTCTATTTTTGCTGTATCTCGTGTCAACGTCTCATTTGCTCTTGGTGTATATTGCACGTCATCTGCAAGCACAATATCCGACCACTCCACGCCATTATTCCAGTATCTGGCGGTACGCATGTATATCTTGTCCGCCCTTAATGTGGACGTGTTAGTGTCGTACAGGTTGCAGTTTTCGCCGATATAAATCATATTATAATCATCTGGTGTATCGGGGTAAGTGTATATCCGTCCTTGCGGATCATAATCTCTCAGAAGCTGGTCTATGCGCACAAACTTACCGTCCGGAATATTTGTATTTGAAATGTAGAGCTTACATTTCCGGCTTCGTTTAAACGAGACAAAGTCCGTACCAGCTCTGCCGCTGAGAATGCAATTATCCATATAAACAGTTGGGTTTACTACATCTGTAAGATTCCATGTAAAATAGAAAGATACATAATTAAGAGATAACCCCGGGGGCATCAGGCTTCCCTGATAATCTCCATCTCTAAGAGTAGCGTTTCTTACATGCGCAACCGTGTTTACACCGCCGAAAACAAATCCGCCATGAGCAATTGCCTCATATATACCGCCATCTACGTTAGTGGTACCCATATCAAATACACCGGAGTTTACTCCGGTAATATGGCAATCCTTCAAATTTAAAACGCTTGCGGAATTATGGTTGAGAATGCCATAAGTAGAAGCGCACACGCCCTCCTCATAGTAAGGTGCGTCAACAAAGATTCTGGTTCCGTCTGCGGTAACATTACTGCCGATATTCCAAACGCCGAGCGTATATGCATCACCCGATCCGGTATATCTAGTGTCTATATTACAGTCCTTAAGACTTATAGGATCGCTATTGTAGGCAAGAACCCCCGCAAATTGTGAACTCACAGCCGAACCGGATCCCCTGACAACAATATTGCAGCTATCTAAGTTTATTGACCCGCCGGCAATTGCATAAAAAGCGGCTCCAAAAGAACTTTCACCAAATAAAGAGTATTTTCCGCCAACTATCTTTAGTGTAGCATTGTCGTTTCCGGTATATCTCCAATACGCCAACATGAGCGCGGCATTCGGGCTTCTGAGTTCAACCTCACTTCCTGTCGTTTGACCGTTGATAGTGACATCTATGGCTGTGCTGCTGTCGTAGCTGATAAACCGCGCCGCAGTGGTGCTTATTTTATGTCCTGCAAGATCAAGAGAAAAACTTACCTGTGGCGTTATTATTTCTGTCTCTCCGCAGTCGTCCAAGAGTTGCATACTTACCTGACTGCCGGTATTATCGACAACGACTTTTGCAGACTCGGCACTTGCAGTAGATCCTCTGGCAAATCCGTTATTCATGTCGGTCACAGCCTCATATAAACTCGGATAATAGTAATACGGGTCGTTTATGATCGTGGTAACTTTAGAAGTTGCGAGAACCAGACGACTGGATGCAGGATCTCCCTGAGAACCTCCGAATGTCATGCTGTCAACTATCCCGAGCATATAAGGATCAAGTTCTCCAAGCGTGGTGCCCATAAGTGAGCCGGCGCTCGAACTTGCAATGCCGATCAGGATAGACTTTATCGTACCGACAAGCTCGCCCGAAAGGTTCAGGTATCCCGCAATGTCTTCTATGCTTACCGCCTTGCCCGTAGTCAAGATGGAGCTACTGTTAAGCACAAGCCTCGATATGTCGGGATATACATATACTTGTCCCTCTACGGGTATATCACCACCGGTGCCAACGCTTATGATAAAAGGAAATTGGATTGAAGACTTCCCAAGCCCAAAAGGAAATGTGATAGACTTACTGCTAAGTATAAACGGGACGGAATGTGTGTTATCACGCATTATAAAGGGGAATGATATTGTCTTCATCAAGACACCCCTTTATGTAACAGTCTGGTAATCCGACAGTGTAATTTTCAGAGACTCAGCAGCTATTGTAACTGTGGTGTTGCTTTCTATAGTTCTTGCTTCGTCAAGTAGTCCGGCGGACAGCAAATGTGCTCCCGACCCGCTGCCGTCAAACAAAACCCAATATCTGGCTTTATGATCCGAGTCAAACCATGTGGCCGTACTCTGCGGGAATGAAAGTGCGGCGGTATTTTTCACCATACCGTTAGACGGTTGAGAAAATGCTAGGATCTGCACTCTGGAGTAGGCGCCGCCGGAAGGTTCGCTGACTCCCGTTCCGCCAGCTACTGGCAATGTACTCGACAGGCCGAGCCAGAATTGACCGGAGCTATTAGTATAGGCTGTACTCATGATGGAGTTAATCCAGTATGTACTGTTCATAAATCCAGTCCTTTCTTTTATCGATTATTATTCGCTTTAATATAAATATGACCCTGGCATACCCTTGCAGCCTCGTTAGACACCGCTTCAATCTGGTATATGTATTTCCCACGAAGATCTTTGGTGTCATTCCGGGCAAAATCAAAGAAAACCAGAGCCCCTCCGTCTGTAGAAATTCTCACCTCTCCCTGCTTTGTGAGGCTGGGGGAGACAGCAACAGAACTGTCTCCGAGCCCAGACGTAACGCCGAGAGGCGTCAGGGTTAAAGTGAACGAATATAAAGAAGCATCTTCTGTGTCATACGGAGAGCGGTCTTCATTTAGCAAAGGTATTTCCCAGGGGGTAGTATCGCCCCCATAAATTTCTAAGTCGGGGAGGCGTTCAATACAAAAATAAAATTTATCTTTCATAATCAGACCCCCACATTTATAGGAAACTCACAGAATATTCTTAATATACCGTGTCCTGTTACAGTTAGGTAGTTGTCGCCTTTCACCAATCTGAAAAACTTCAGGTTGGAATTTGGATATAGGTTCAGCCCCGCATTGTTTGTGATTATACCGGCATTGTTGTCGATACAGATGGACGAAACCGCATTGGGAATGTTTTCAAACTTGAACAGCCTGTTATTGTCTGATCGGTTAAGTATAGAGAACTCCTCTCCGGGCTGAAGGATCTCAAGCTTCGGCATGTAGTATCCATGGTGGCTGCTTTCATTATAGAAAACAATTGGGGTAGCTCCGTTAATCTCATACTCGAAAGTCTGCGGATAAAGATATGCGTACTGGCTGTCGCATTCTATCTTGGCCTGAAAAGCCCAGGGTATCATTTCAAATTCTATAATATCCAGCTTGGTCACGATGCACCGATATCTGACGTATGACAAATCTTCCTGTTCAACTTCTAGCCATAAGTATTTATCATATCCCGTCAGCCATGTAGCTATCGCGTCCATTTCATACCGGTCTAAGTATTTTCTTTCGTCAATCCTGTGCTGATTAACACCGAACACCATAGTGTGTTCCAGTTTATTGTTGTTCTTAGTACCATAAAACAATGGTTTCCATCGACTCGCAAGCTTGTCTTCCACAGGAGTGACTGTACTTGCGAACGTACCGGCGCCCTGAGTATGACTTTCGATATCATATATCATAAGATCGAAGTCGTCGCATGGAGTCCCGTTAAATATAAATGATTTGCCCCAAAAAGCCAAAACCGCACCTCCTTTCTATGAATATATCCAAGATTTATTCTTCTTTCAGCATGGGAGTAGCAACATTGCACTGACTCAACATGCCGATTGTTTCATTCAGTATCTGATAGCATCCGACAAGACTTGTAGCGTTTTTAATGCCCGCGACATTAATGCCGTCCAAAGCCTTGGCCACCGCGTCTATGCGCTGAATTATTCCGTTTTTAAAAGACTCGTCGAATACAATCTTGTTAACTGTGTTTTCCATAATATCTCCTTTTATACAAATATTTTAGGCACGGCGACACGCCATGCAGATCCGTCGTAAACGTAGGGTGTTGCGTTATGCCACGATCCGTTGTAGTAAATTTTACACACAACAGAGCCCGCATCACTTCCACCGCCGCCCGAACCGTCCGGAGGTACAACATATAATTCCAGTCTTCCTGCATCGGTGCCTCTTACGCATCTAAACCATAAATAATACGTTTGTCCTGCTCTGACAGGGAAGCTGATGTTGAGATTCCTTGGCTGTCCGAATAAGTTGTCGTAATATATATACGAAACCGGACTTCCTTCATAGAGGTTATACATATTGTCGGTACCAACATAGCCGCAAGTTGCAAGATCTCCTGTAGTATAAAACTGTGCCGTCCCTGAATAAGCAAATCTGACATTTAATCTGTATAGATCAAACTGTTCCATGTCTACCGCGCCGTAGAACAGCGTCGTTAGAGCATCGGGCGCCACGCGAGGCTGGAGCGTCCATGGAGTATTTTCGTCTCCCTGATCGGGTATCCCGTCCCCTGGAGCAATAATCTGTATATCGAATACTCCGCCGGACTCTCCATACCGGAAGCACTTATACCAGAAATAGTATTCGGTTCCCGCCGTGACGTTTGCCGATATCTCAAGACCGCTTCCGTCTAACGACTGATTTTCAGCAGTATATAGCGAATGAAGGGGGAATCCGTCGTATAAATCGCAGTATTCAAAATCATATAAATAGTCATTGTTCTGGGAAACTACATAACCCACGCATCCGTTATGATAGGTTGTGGAGACAATTTGAAATTTTGCCACACCCGATGTCTCAAATACAAACCTCCTGTATCCTATTTCAAAGGGCACCAGTTCGTGTTGATATCTAAAAATCTCGTCTTCTGACAACACCGGAACCACAGTAGAATAGCGGCTTATACTCCACTCTTCGTGACGCAGAGGTGAAATTTCAACAGTAGTTGTTCCGCTTGCGTTGGCAGATTTTGGTCTCACCCAAAAGTGATAGGTATATCCATGTATTACATATATGTTGTATAGGAAATGATTTCCGTCACCGCTCACAGACATATCTTCAAGGCTTTCCGCGTTGTATGGAATGCCCGTGGATCTATCAAATGTGGTGTTCCCTTCCATTGTAACAAATCCCACAGTCTCAAGGTCTGGCTCTCCGTCTCCTTCTAGCCCGTTATAACTAAAGAAAGAAACTCGCCCGTCCTCAGTAGCGGTGAATGTAATTTTCTGAATCTCACAAACTCCAAGAGATATATAGTTTATTTGAGAATAGTCGCGTATCTCGATAAACATTTCACTCTTGGCTGTCCAATTCATCGCGGGAGTGTCTATGTGTGCCACGCACGACCCAGACCAGGAAACACATTTATACCAGAAATAATATGTCGTATTCGTATCAACATTTATACTGATGCGAAAATTTCTTCCGTCTCCCGAGTTTTCATCGTAATATATGTAGCTGGCCGGTTCGCCGTTTCCATTGCTGAAGTCGGGCGTGGTGCCGACAAATCCGCAGGTGTCTATGTCTCCGGTGGTATAAAAAACAGCCTGTCCTGAAACATCAAATCTGCATTTGATACATCTCACATCTTCCGAGCCAAGGCTGACGCTTTGCGTATAATTCGTATACAGAGGAGAATTGCTCAGGTCTGTCGTCGTCAACCGCCAGTTTCCGATTATTTCGGGAAGAGGTTCGCCTCCTCCTTGCCCTCCGCCTCCGGATCCGCCGCCTCCTTCGCCGCCTCCGCCGGACGTGTTTGTTATTGTTATTGAAAACTCTCCGGATGCCAGTTCATGCCACAATCTGCACCAGAAATAATATGTGCCCGGCTCCAGTGTATGCGTAATGTCAAAATTTCCGGTGGCCGGGGTGTCCGATACCACAAGATCGGTAGGCACGCTGGTATCTACATCAAAGTTATTGCTTGTAGAAATATACCCGTATACATGTTTTGTGCCGGTAGAGTAATACCTGACAGTACGGCTCGATCCCACAACTACCGGCATGCAATATATCTCCCAATAGTTTAAATCAGACTCAAGATATATATCTTCCTGAATAGATTGATCCAGAGTGCGCCATACCGATGATTCCCTTTTTACCCAGCTAATATGACATCACCCCTTTTATATCTGGAAAAATAATTGGCCTGTAACCGGGTTGGATGGCAGGTCGCTACTGCTTCCAAAATTTTCACCATAAGTCAAAGTAATGCTGTTCATCAAATTTATATCAGATATATATATTAAACCTGCTGCACTTATCGACATATTACCGGACGATTCAATTTTCAACGCGACACCATTTAAAGTAGTAAGAAAGACTCTCTCAGCCGCTTCAGACGTAGTTCCGCTGCCCTGATTATCATAGCTTAAATATCCGATCCTGTCGCCAAGAATGACGTTTCCTGTGTTATTATCTAAAGTACATCCGTTATAAATATAATAAGCCGCGCCGTCATCGGCTCCCTGCCCCGTAGCATAATATTTACCTCCGTAAATCTGCGGAGAGAGTATTTTGGCTGCATCAATATGTGAGCTTTTAATATACCCTGGTACCTGGACTGAATTCGCCGCAGTAATTGCTTGATTCGCTGCGGATAACGCCTGACCCGCCGAAGTCAGCGCACTATTTGCCGTATTTTGAGCATTTGCCGCAGCCGTGCCTATAGCGCTTACAGACTCCTGAAGTTCAGAAACAATTCCGTCGGTATCTATGTCGCTCCAGCTAATACTCGACCCGGGGCCGAGCGTAATGTTGCCGCGCATGGTTATATTTCCATCTCCGTCAATAACCAGAGTATTTTGACCTGTATCATCGTTATGAATCACAAGCCCTTTAAGATCAAGATAACCCGGAAGGAATTGCCCGCTACTATTGGTCATCGCCCTTCCGCTGCCGTCAATAAAAGTGGCGCCTTTGACCGTCCCGGAAAACGTACCGCTACTTGCGTATAATTGACCGGAACTGCTAACTTCGAACGGGTGCCTTCCATCTACTTCTTCCCCGATTGCTATAGAACCACCGGTAATGCTTCCGGAGAACGAACCGGTAGCGCCCGAAAGCTCTCCCGAAAATGTTCCGGTAGCCGCCGACAGTGTTCCCGAAAACGTACCATCGCAGCCCTGAAGCGTGCCCTTTATATAAACATTGCCGTTTGTATCTACCCAAAACTTGGCATGTCCGTCCGTATTCCAGACTTCGTTTCCGTTATTGTCCAAAGTCACGATGGATCCGGCGCTGTCTACACTGCCTATTCCGAAGCCCAGGTTCGGATCGAGGATGATTTGACGAGCAGAGCTTGAAAGCGTAAACTTTGCGTTATATAACGAAGCCCCGCTGCCGTCGACCCTAAAGGACATGTTACTTCCGTCCGGCTTGGTGCTTTCGATTATTAAATTCTGTCCGGCGACCATCGTGCCGACAATATATGGGGCTGCTATTCCGTAAGCAAATCCCGTCGGATTACCGGCAAACTGCAGGTTGGGATCAAATATTTTACCAATCGCCATCTTTGCTGTCGCCCAGTTATCTTCCGTAAAAGCCACCATACTGTTAACAAGCCAGATCTCTTCTGGTTCATAAGCGGTATGAGTGCTGTCAGTCCATTTCCTGATTCTTATACCGGTGTCATCAAAAGAACTCGCCTGTTCGCCGGATGACATGATGCTGTTTTTCGCGACGTCTACCGCCGAGTCGATGAACTCTTTTATCTTTGACGAAGCGCCGCTGTCAACAAACGATGAGTAAACTCCGTTCTTATAGTTTAGTGTTTTGCCAAAAGAAACGCTCTTATCTAAAAGCTTTGTGAGCTTGAATGAACGGTCGAACGAGGTATACGCGCTGCTGAATTCAATAGAAAAAGAAGACGGGTCTTCATAGTTGATATGAACGCCGATAACATACGGCTGAAGAATCTCGTCGTTTATATTAAGATATATCTTTTTGCCAAGAGATAACTGCTGGTTGAATATGGCGAACTCTTCGAGGCTTAAAAAGTTTGCGCTCTTAACGGTGAAATTATATGTCGGGCTCGCGTGTTCATATAAAACCCCCTGCCCATATTCATACAACTCCCACTCAATTTGATGCTGTTCGTAATTCGTAACTTCCTGAGTAAAGAACAGTCTTCCATCTTCTACGGTGAATACCGCGCCGATTTCACTGTGGGATGAGATTGAGCGCACCCCCGTAAGGGTCAGATTGCCGGAAGGAAAATATGAATCGCCGACGTGTCCGTTTGTTAAATACGCGGTAAATACATAATCCCCGTCCGATTGTTCGGATAATACCGCGCTGACTATATATCCCGAGAATGTATCAAAACTTATGAATCCGCCAGAGAAAGAATATGTATCGTATTCTCCGTCAACATACGAAACAAGAGAATCCGCAATCGTAATCTCTGCATTTTCCACAGCGGTATTCAGATCCGTACTGTCATACGTAGCAACTGTCTGAGCAACGAACGTACTGTCCTGAACGGTATCTTCAATAAAATACCTGTTAAGTATTGCCATTTCTTCGGCTGTAAAGAAATTTTCAAAAGCCACCTGAGCGTTAATGTTTCTAAGATCATTAAGCAACCCCGCTGCCTGAGCCTTTAGCTCCTCTACCATCGCAGACCTTGAATCGATTTCAAAATGCATGGCAGATATCTGACTATTAATGTCGTCGAGATTTTCCTGTGTGTTTATACCCTGCGAGATGCCCTGTATGATAACGGCCTGCACATTTTCAAGGGAAGACAGCTCTGCTTCCGAGTCGGAAATTCCGGCCTGTTCCGTAAGTATCTGAAGAACCTTTACATTGTACGCGACCGTCGTATTGTAATAGTTGCTCTGAGCAGACTCGCATGCGCTTTGCCACGCACGCCACTTGTTTATTATCTCCTGGGAAAAATTATCGGTAGTAAGAAAATAGTCAATATTGTAAATCTTATTTGTGCCGGTGGGGTTGACGCTGCGTATAGACACTCCGTCCGCACCGTTTACGTCAAGACAGGTAACAATACTGTCGCTGTCTTCTTCTATTTCTATATTTTTAATCAGAGAATCGCTAGACAGGTATACCTGCTTTGTTGGTATAATCGACTGTACCGATGTGACATGTACGATTCTCCCGTATGTATCGAAATCAAAAATACATCCGTAGCTTTCCTGCGCATCAGATTTTATAAAGTCGTATACCTTTTTATTTATATCTTTGAATGTCCTGTATTTGCCTATCAAAGATTCGTCTATATCAAATCTCCAGTCTGGCATCTTCTCTGCGATACGCCCTATAACGGTGTCGGGATTCCCGACGTTTGTTCCGTCGAAGAAATTGAACGTGCCGTCTTCGAGATAGATGGTCTTTTTTGTAAATTCATATTCAAGCGAATATGCCTTGCATGACTTTACCCTGCGTACACCGTCCGTAGTTTCGGTAGGGTCTACGAGAATAAACTGCCCAACTCCTACGAGATCTATCATGCGCATACCGACAACCTGATCGTAATACGGGATCAGTTCGCCGTCTAATGAATACGGTATGTCAAATTGTAAAACGGAAATTTCATTATAATTTAGTTCGAGTTCGACATTGAAGGCATAACCTAATGTGGAAATCGGAGTATCGTCAAGGTTCTTTAAAACCAGGACAGGCTTTTCTCTGCAATCAAATCGGGAAAAATCTACAATCAAGTTATCACCCCCATGTTATATATTTTGAGCCCCGATAAACGGGGCTCATTAACGTTAAAATAAACTCGGATCACGTTTAACTCCTCTTTTTGAAAAGCCTTCTTCGATGTACTTCGCAGACAAAGTTCCTATAATCTTCGCGTGCTGTTTGATTGCATCATCATCGAGCTTTTGAACTACCTGTATAGGAGCAGTCACTTCAATACGTTCGATGTTATATGCCGGAGCTGCAGCCGTAATTCCAGACACTGCTTTAGACAACTCTCCCATAGGAGAAGCCAGTCCTGAGAAATACGCTCCTCCGAAAGCTTTGTCTATAAGATTATGGTCTAACGCGGTTCCCAGCTTTTCAGACAGTACAGAAATAAAATCAACGATCTTGTAAAGGCCGCGTTCGCGCTTTTCATCGAGCACAGCTTCTCCTTTTTCAAGAATCGCCATTACTTCATTTTGTTTGAGAGTAGGGTAGTCTCCGACAATTCCGCCGGCGTGGTAGATATCATACAGCTTCTTGCCGTTGATCCACCAGACTCCATTTGCGTCTCTTGTGACGGACGCTCCTAAATAGTCGCCAAGCCGAGTGCCGAGAACAACGTTCTCGTCTGCAAGAGCTTTTCTTGTGGATTCGTTGGCGGCGCTCCAAAGAGCGCTGTTCTGTTTCATCTTTGCAACTATTGCTTTTGCAACGTCGTCGTCGTTAAGATTAAACAGGCGGCTTCCGTCCGCGCGATACCAGAATCCGTTATCGGAATATATATTTTCTCCGGTTAAAGACCTGTATTGACTCGCGAGAGAATTCTGCTCTCGCTCAATGTTAGCTCTCTCGGCGTCAGTACCAGACCACCATTTGTATGCGTTATTGCGCATTGTGCCGACGATCTGACTGACAGAATCAACCATCTGGCTTTTATTATTCGGGAGTGCGGCTCCGAGATTTTGATATGTATCAACTCCCGCATATGCGGATACAAAAGAGCCGTATCTCTGAACCGCCTCTGACGCAGCATCCCACGCATTTACAAGGTCTTTCTGCAGCGTAGAGCCATACTCATAGTTCCAAGAAAGAAGCTCCTGGTAAAGCGTGTCCCACCCGTTGCTGATTCGGTCTAATGTCGCCTGATACAGTTTCTCTGCGCTATTCAGAGTATCTTTTAGGGCGTTTATCTCTTTATCCTTTTCGCCCTCGTACGCCTTGAGTTCATTGTCAAGAGCCTGAGTTTGGATGTCATAAGCATAGTCGCTCTGCTGATCTGCGAGATCCTTCTGGAGCTTTGCGAGCTCTTCTTCAAGACCGCGACGCTCAGCCTGAGCTTCACGGCTGTCGTCAAGCGACAACTGTGTTATCTTAGACTGCAGTTTTGCAATCTCGGCAACCTTTTCAAGTACGCTCTTTTCTCTGTCTTCCTGCTCTTTTTGCAGCCGCAGAAGTTCCTTCTTTTGACTTATGATATCTCCATAGTCTTCTTTAAGCTTTTCAAGCGCTTCGACCTGATTGCTGTTTTCCCACTTCACCATCTCCTGCGTAAGATCAAAGATGGTGTTAAGAGCATCCTTCTGGCTTATATAACTGCTGTCAAGAGTTTTATAGTAAGCAGATACGGAGTTTATCGCGGTTCTGCTCAGAGACTGTATCTTAACGATGTGTTCTACAGCGTCGTCAAAGAATCTGGATTCTATGCCGTTTGCCGTGCCGATTGCCTTGGCAAGTCCGATAGTAGCATACGCCAGATCCCATGTAGAATTGGCTCCTGCCGTATTGACCTGCGTTAAGTTCTCAAGAACAGAAACTTCTCCCTGTTCCGCCGCAAGAAGAACCTGCTTTGCATAAGCAAGAGCGGTCTCAACCGCCATGTCTTCTGTCTTGGCGGCAATGACGTCCTGCATAGCCTGCTCGTTTAAAACCAACTCGCCATTCTCGTCAATAAGCATGCTCAGATATTTCGGCCCGAGCTTGAGAAGGGACTGCAGACTATCGACGCTGAGATATCCGGTCTCTGCGTACTCTCGTCCGGCACTTACTATTGTAGAATAGGCTTCTTCGAGATTGTCTACAACCTCGTTAGCCTTTGATATGATATCATCAAGGGCGTCGCTCAGAGATGTTATATAAGACTGAAGCTTACTCTGTAACTCCTGAAGATACTCATCGCTGTCTCTCAATCCGCTTGCTCTCGCAGAAGCTATTTCTGCCTTAACTCTTGCAATAGCTTCTTTATAAAGAGCTACCACCTTATCGGTGTTATAGTCATCCTCCCCAAGCATAGATATCTCATGTTCTATATCTTCTAAGGAGTCGCGGAATACATCGCGCAGCCCATTAAATACTTCTTCCTGATACTGCCAGAAATCATCAAGCGCCAAGATGCCTTCACTATACGCTTGCTGATACGCAGAACCGAGCCACTCAAAATATTCAGAGTCGGTCTCCTGCTCCATGGCAACAAGGTGTTTATGATACTTGTACTGCTTCTCGAACCATGTTTCTGCCTTTGAGCCGCCACCACCGCTGCTGCCCGAAGGCGCGGTATAATCAATAGAGAACTGACTTAAGTCGAAAGGCTCAACTGTTATTGGTTTGCTCGCAAGGTTTTGTGCTTCGCTCTCTAAAGCTGCTATTGCTTCCTCGCGGAATTTGGACGGCGACGATGCGTTCTGATTCCTATAGTCTTCGGCAAGATCCATCATCGCCTTGGCCTTGGCTAGATTCTCAAGAGCTTTAGTGTCCGCCCTTGCTGCAGCGGCAAGATTCATCAACTGCTGAATGTCATTAGCCGTCTTAATTCCGTTCTGGTTGACCATCTGCTTTGTCTGAGCAAGTTTGATAAGGGTTTCGATTGTAAGCTTCCCACCCTCGCATTCGTCATACAGAGCAGTTAACTCATCTTTACTCAGCTCGACATAATCTTCGGTTGTATACATCAACCGTCTCTTATTTTCATCAAGTTGGGCATCAACAAGAGCCGCCGCGTTACCGACACCATTCTGTTCGAGCCAAGCAATGGTAAGATCGCGTGTGTCCTCCGTGATGTTTTTCATTGCGTCGGAGTTTAGGATATATGCCGTGGTGAGCTTATTAAATGCGTCCTGACAGGCCGCAATATTGTCTGGAGATTTTGTAATTGTTGCTATAAAATCTTCGTACTCTTTGCCAAGACTTCCAAACTTTTCAATAAACTTATCATTGATTAATAACGAAAAATCGAAGTCCCCTTTGTCGACTATATCTTCGTAAATCTTAGATATATCCGACAAACCGTCGCTGATAGAGTCGAGTCCTTTAAGAGCCCTTGCGGTGTTTGTCAGCTTGGAAGCCGCATCGTCTGCGCTCTTAGCCATATTAGCGTAGGCCGTCCGCAAGATCTTTAGCTTTTTCTGGTTCTTGTCGATAGCGCTTGTTGTGTTGCTTAATGCTTCAGAAAAATTCGAAGCAAATTCCGCATCCATAAGACCCGCTTCATCAACCAGATCTTCATGTTCGCTCTTTATCTCAGAAAGTTTTTCTTCAAACGGCAACCAATAAGATGCGTCGTACTCTCCTTGCTTAACATTGACAATAAGATTGTAGCGGTCAGACGCCAACAACCCATCGATACCATCTTCTACGATTAAAGAGTCAATATACTCTCTTAATGCTTGTTTTGATAAAACTGTACCATCTTCAAGAATTGGTGTTATATCGATGGTATATACATATTCGCCATATCCTATGGTTTCCCCTTGAGTATATGTAGTGGCATAGTCGCTTCTTTTATAATCTCTCCATCCGGCGTCCTGCATTTGTTTAGGAGATATAAACGGCCGCTTATTATATTCGACATTTCCGTTTGTCAAGTTGTCGTGTTCTTCCCCGAGTTCTTTGATGCGAAGAAGAACCCTTTCTTCCTCCTCTAAGGATTTGATTTCTTCTTCGATAGGAGAAATAAGCTCCCGAACATCTTGATCCAGATATTCTTTCCACGCTTTAATATTCAGCTTGATAACGCCGTTTTCTTCATAAAGATAATCTAGGTAGTCGTCTGTTTCGTCAGCAAGGGCTTTAATGGTTGCGGGAGACAATCCTATTCCGGAGTCCATCTCCTCCTGAGCTTTTGCTATCAAATCATATTTTGATTTAAGCGAAGTCAACTCATCGGAAAGGGTTTTAATATCCTTAATTTCATCCGATACATTTGATAGAGCCCAACCCGTATCTTCTGCGTCAACCGTAACCCCATTAAACGCTTTTGCTAACAAATTGAGACTATCTTTTGAATCGTCTGATACAACTCCGAGATCAATTGCCTTCTGAATGAAATCTGCATATGCGGGATCGTCTAATATGTCTGCCGTGATCTGCCCCTGTTTGCCCAATTCGCGTAAAGGCTCTATTGCGTCAGCGTATCTCCAGTTATCAATAAGATAGTCAAATGCACTCTTCTTTGATCCTTCGCCACCAGCAAGGATATCAAGCTTATGTCGAAAATCATTTATAAAATCAAGATTTTCGTTTATTCTTTTTTCAAAAGACGTATGTGGGTTTATTATATATTCAACATTATCGAACTCTTTAAACTTCTCGTTTTGATCGATTAATAGCTGAAGAATTTTGGCGGTTTCGTTTTCAATACGTTCTTTATCTTTTTGATACTGTTCGTTTGCGAGATCGTCTTTATACTTTTCAGCAAGTTCAGCAAGTCTATCGAGGTTTTCTTGATATTTGCTAAACTGACCCATTATATAATCTCTGCCGAGAACGCGATCTGAACTTGTTCCGCCTATGCGTCCCCCGGACGATGCGGGCTTATATTTGTCGAGCTCGAAATCCATTGATTTCAGGAACGCTTCCTGAGCTTCTCTATTCTTTATTTGCTGTTCTAGCTTAAGAAGTCGAATTTGTGTGTTAAGCTCAATATTGGATTGTTTGAGTTTGTCTAATTCTTCCTGTTCAACAAAACTTATAGAGTTTCTCTTTTGGCTTAGTTCTTTTATGCGAGACTGAACATTCCTTAGTTCTTCGCCCAATGAATCGAGTTTTTCTTGGTTTGCGCTGATTTCGTTCCTAAGACTTACATATTTTTCACGAGCTTTATCAGCCTGCTCGCAATATGACTTTACAGCCTTAACCATAAGGGAAATAGCGGCGACGGTTGCAGCAATGTACAATGTCGGCCCTTTAAACGCTTCATTTAATACGGTACCAAGTCCGCCTCCGGCGACGATCTGCCCCCGAATGGTGCTTATAACTTTTGAAAGCTTAATAAGCGCAGGAACCAAAACCGTAGTTATAATACCTGGCACACCGCCAATTAAGTTAATAACAAATGAAATAGCAACCCCAATATAGTTTAATCCCTTAAGTAATATTGTCCCAAGAGATATAGCATCTGTGATGATGCTCTTATCAGCAAGAGTATAGGCCATCTCCTGAAATACCGCTTTGAACTGCTCGGCCTTTGCTTTCGCACTATCCATATAAATGCTGTTTGCTTTGGAAGCAGTGCCTGCCGAATTCATAGCGGACTCATATGCACCCATCGCGTCCTTGATGTTAGTGATAGTAGACATGATTCCGGAAAGCTGTCTCGTTCCGCCGAGAATCTCAGAGACTCTTGCACGGGCTTCGTCGCTTCTCATTTTGTCCCATACGGCGGCAAGCTCGGTAAAGATGGTATAAAGGTCTTTATACCGATCCTCGTCGAGCATTATATCGACTCCGGACAGAGCCATTATTTCTTTTCGATATTTTGAGAGACCGTCTGCAAGGTCTTCGGTATCTTCTCCCATAGATTCAAGCTCTGTTTTGGCGCCCCTGATACGCGCGCTTACCGTCTTCCACATTGTACCAACGTTAGCGGCATTCTGAAGAGCGGCATTGGTAGCGGCAAATAACGCAGCGCTCTGCTCAAAGCTTGTTCCGGAAGCATTTAACGCGGCGCCGCCACGCTGGAATGCTTCCATAAGCTCTTCGGCGGAGATGGCGTATTTCTGACCAACTTCAACGAGAACGTCTGCAACATGTTCTGCGTCGCTGACATCCAAGCCGAATCCCTTAATAATAGAAGTAAGTCCGGTCGTAGCGTCGTCCGCATTAACCGCCGCAACATTCGAAAGAATGGTTGCATATTCCGCAAGGCTCGACGCATCCTTAAGGGAGTATCCGAGTCTTGAGAATACTTCGATAGATTTTACTACATTAGTCGTACTCTGACCCAGTTTCTGAGAAACTTCAAACGCGGTGTTTGCAAACTCCCGCATCTGCGAGTCGGTCGCGCCGGTAACTATCCTGAGCTGAGTAAATGCGCTGTCCAGCTCCATTGTGGTAGACACCATTTCTCTAATGGCTCTACGCGCCAACATTGTAACGCTATAAATACCTGTTAACTGCCCCAAGACAGACATTATATTTTTGAATCTGTCGCCAAAAGACATTATGTCTTTGCCGGCAGATTTAAGCGTAGAAGCGTTTTTGGAAAAAGATGTCGTAAGCGAATCGAGTTTTTGTTTGAAATCCTCAAGGGTGATTTCGTGCTTTTCGTATTGACTTATCCAAGTTTTTAAATTTTGAGCGTCGTTTTTAATCGAACCAAATATGCCAGCATATTTTTCATTCTTCGAAGCTGAGCTATATTTTTGCATCACTTCATACTGTCGCGTTTCAAGAGCATAAGCGCGTTGTAAAAGACGTTCACGTTCTTCTAAAGCAGCGGCCTCTTCTTTCTTCATCGCCAAATCCGCCTTAAAGATTTCCGCGCTTTCCTTCGCAGACTTAGAGGCATTATTGATACCGATCAGATTATTTATCTGTTCTTGCAGGGAAGTATTTGTGGCGGCGGCGGCTTTTTGAGCCTCTCTTTCGCGAGCTTCAAATTCTGAAAGGTATTTATTAGCTTCCTTTTGAGCTGCCGCATCTTCTCTATCCATCGCCCAAGCCATTTTCATTATACTTGCGCTATCTTTAGCGGATTTTGCGACCCTGTTTATTCCTAACAAATTGTTTATTTGCTCTTGTAGCGCAGTATTTGCAACAGCAGTTTCTTTTGCAATATTTCGCTCATACTCTCGGATATCAGATAAAAACTGAATATTTGACGGCGGAACGCCTAAGTCGCTTCGAGCATTTGTTCCAGTAGATAATTCAAGAACACTCTTTCTTAACCTTTGAATGGCGGCGTTTGCTGCTGATAAATCTACGCCAATCTTGATTTTTAGCGGACGCTCGCTTTCAATTTTTTTAATTATGTCTTCGAGGTCTTTAGATATCGCGTCAAAACTGCCTTCTTCCGCACCAAATATAAGTTTTACATCAGCTTCGCTCAATTGCATCACCGTCCTTCGTAAAGTAAAGAATTAAAAAAGACTATATCCGATATGGATATAGTCTAGGCTTTTGTTATGGTTCCGTTTAACGATCCGGCATAATTTCCATCATACTCGTCATCATTAAGAACCGCTGTTATATTATATTTGTTGTGGTACTTATTTATAAAATCTTCAATTGATCTTTGCATGAAATGCAAACTTGGTCTCGCGGGCACACTATGAACATAGGTGTCATGCTTTTTCCAATATCCGTACACGCTCTTAGACGCGACATATCCGTTGTTAAACAGCGCTACAATATTATTTATACCTTCGCTTGTGTTGTCTCCCCTGTAAAGCGACTCGCGTCCCAGGTCGTCTCTGAAATAGATAAAGCATTGAAAAACATTATTGCCCGCGTCTTCAATCATATAATCCAATGAATCAAAGTGTTCCATAACAGACTCAGCCAAATCAAATGACGCCGCCTGCTTTTTTAGCATATCAATAAATTCTTCGGCAAGCTCGGACATTTTACTGTGGGTCAAAACTTCGTCACCCGAACTTGTCACGCCGGAACCGCTCTTCTTTAAATTTGTTATGGCTTCGCTCATCTTTTTTTTACCGGAGTCTGTTTTTGAATATGCCTTTGCTTTATCCGAAATAGAAGACCAGTTTATAACTGCCATTATCCGTTATCTCCGACATTCTGCTTGCCGGATACGCTCATGTATGCTTCAACCACTTTTTGAGCATCGAATTTTCCATCCGCCATAGCGCTTAAGAAGTTTGCTAAATCTCCCTTATCAACCCCGGTAAAGATATCTTTAAATTCATCTTCAAACTTTTCAACAGAAGAGAACAGGTCGTTAATTCTCCTGGTTGTTTCGTTGATATTTGACGATGCCTTTTTATCTATCTTCTCGTCGATAGCGTCTATCATTCTGAAAAACTGGTTTTTGTCAATACGCTCCAGTATGAAATCTACAATCTCTCCGCTCCTGCAAATAAATTCATATCTCTTTGTGAGGTTTGAAGGCAGAGAAAAATTAGCATACTTTTCTAAAATACTAGATTTGATCATAAAGTCTTTTAGTTCGGGAAGATAACTGCCATCCTCGGAAAAACAGAACTCTGTTACCTGGTCGACGAATGTCATCATTTCCGAAATAGAAAGAAAATGCTTAATCGTAATATCCATATCTCCGATGCTATCGGTAATGACAAGCTGTGGAGTATGTTCGTTTATATATTTTTCTAATGCATTAATCGAAATTCTTTTTACCTTTTCTGCCATATAAAATCCCCCTTTTATTTCTGGTCAAACTTTCTTTTCTTAAAATTCTTGCATGTGTTGTTTTGAATTGCGTCCTGAATTTTGCCGGCCTTTGCATTTTTTAAAACAGAACAATTCCTGCTGAATCGAGTGCATCCGACGCATCTGGAGATAAATTCATCCATCTGAGGCGCGTTATCAAAAACGCCTATGTAATCCACGGGATGAATATTTAATTCTACTCGCGGATTGACTGTATCGTAATAAATTCCCTGCACTCGTTCGCACACAACATTGTCATCAAGCCAGATCAATTGTGTGTCGGTAATAGCATCAAGCATTACTTTGAAATAGTTGTTTGCGTCGCGGTCTATCTTATCAAAGTAAAAAACGGCATCCACATAAAAATGCTGTGTTTTATTGGGTGTATAATCCCAGCCCTGTTTTTCGCACTCGGCCTTAACATATTTCGCAAACTCTTCTCGATATTTAACCGCCTCCGGTGTTTTGTAGGACATCGCCATAGGCCGTCCGTTTTGTATAATCGCTCTGTAGCTCAGGTAATGATTTACAGACGGAGGAATCACGCTTGTCAAAATCAGTTCTATGTTTTCACCCCATAACGAAGAAGAGGCCGCATCCATGCAGATGCAGCCCGTTCAAATTATTCGTCTTCTATGTCATCGTCCCATTCGGAATCGTCTGTATCGTCGTCCCAATCGTCAAAGTCGTCGTCTTCATAATCGGCATCGGCGAAAATGACTACCGGCTCTTCCGGAATATTGTCTTCTGCAACGGGTCTCGTAATTCCGCGAGACTCATTGATTCTTGCAAGATAGATGCTTCCGTGCTCAGGGCAGCATGCCACATCCTGATAACGGAAGATCGTGCTTTTACGCTCAGTCCTGCAGTATGGATATTCTTTTCCGCAGACTTTGCATATTCTAATTCCTTTAGTCATATTAACACTCCTTGATAATATATAGGCTCGGCGTAATGCCGAGCCTATATTTAATTAGCTTACGCGCTAACGGTAATCGCCTGAGTCGTGGTCTTGGTGATAGAACCTTCGGTATACTTAATAAGAATAGAAGTATTACTGGCGGCCAGAGAGCCGTTCGGGGTGTATGTATAGGAACCCGCATTCAGAGCCGCAGAGTCTCCGTTAGAATAATTGGCAGTTACAACCATTCCGGTGGGATCAAAGGTATCTCCTACGGTGTAAGAAGTTGTGGTAGGCGCGGTAGTAATTTCAATGCTGGACAGTAATCCGGCGTCGCTGTCTTCCGCGTTATCACCGAAGACGGTATAAGTCCACAGCAGTCCGGCTGCGCCGCAAGCGCCCGCGAGAGCCTCAGCCTCGAAAGAGTGAACGGTCTGATTGTCGCCCATCTCAAAGGTGAAGTTGCCGTTGAAGTCTGCCTTCGGAATGTAGATCTGCACACGATAGACGTTAGCGCACTTGTCTTCGCCGAACGCATCGACATAGAGAGCGCACTTGCCCGCGAATACGTCGCTGTCGTTTTCAAGAACGTCGGCAACGATCTTTCTCTTGTAGTAGACAACGATCTCTGTGTCGTCTTCTAAGCCGGAGAAGCCGAGGGTCTTGGTAGCGGGGTCGTAAGTGAATACGCCGTTGCTTGCGGTGTCGCCCTGAACGAGCTCAGCACCGAGAGTACCGTCGGTAGAATTTCTCAGGAAGAGACCGTCGATCTCAGCACCGGCGGTGCCGACAGCCTTCCACGCGGTAGTAGCTTCGCCGTTAAGAACGCTAAGATAATCAGTCCACATGACTTCGGTAGCCTTATTCTCAAAGGTGCCGCCAGTCTGCATCTCAAGCAGTCCGCCGGAAACAAGGCCGTTGGAGCCGCTGATGGTTACGGACTTATTGCGCTTAAGGTTTGCCAGTCTGCGTCCGCCCTTACCGGTAAGTTCGGTAACGTCTTCAGACTGCTCGATAGTCGCATTCTGAAGCTCATCGATAGTAAACTTATAGTTACCTGTAACGATATCAAAAGCGGTAATGGTTTCGAGACTGGTAATTACGATATCTTTCATATACGCTTATCCTCCTTGTTTTATTTGTGGGTGAGCCAGTTAAGATCTTCCTGACTCAGCTCCTTCGCGTTAATGGTGCCTGAATAGACACCGTACATTCGATTGTCATAATCAATCTTTTTAATTATTTGTCTAACACTCTCATTAAATTGAAAAATCGAGAGCTCCTTGGTGCTCTCGAAGTCATACTTATATTGTTCGGTGTTGACCATTGCAATTATGAGCGCTTCAAGTTGAGAGTCTTCTTTGCGGTTTTTGCTGTGCCGCATCTTGGCTCTTGCTCGCTCTAACATAAATTTCTTGGCTTCATTATTTGCCGGCTTGCGATTATTTTTTTCCAGGTGGTGGATCTTACGCAGGGTCGCGGCTATCTTGCCGTGGATCGCGCGGTCGATTATAATCTCTCCATTCTTATTGACCAGCGCCAGTTTGCCGTTTTGCTCGTTGACTGCCACTTCAAGATCTGATATGTCCAAATCTCCGAATATGAGGCTTGTGTCCTTTGATTTAAGAATCGGGAACAACAATAAAAAAAGCTCATAGTCGTTGATTGAAGTGAAGTCTATCTTGAGATCGTCAAGCTGTGCCATAAGGTCTATCGGCATTGCCGTCAAGAGAGAGACGAGCCCGTAATACGAATCTTCGTCTTCTATGATTTGACCGACCGTCGGAACAATAATATGGATAGAGTCATTTATCGCAAACTGCTTTTTATAAAGCAGACTTAAAGTAGACATTAATTGTCTTTGCGGTTAGCAGGAACAGGTTTGGTGGGATCGAACTGTCTGTTGAATTCCTTAGCATGGAAAATCAACACCTTTCCTTGATAGTCCGTCTGCGGAGCAAATCTTTTTACAGAGTAAAGATTCAGCTCGCCCAGCCCGTAATACCTGCTTCCGTTTATCGCTAATGCGATCTCTGAGCACAGCTTGTCTGTCCGGACACCACCTTCCGGAAGGCGAAGCTTGCTTTTATGTGTAAAAACCCACACATAAAGCGTGGGTAAAAGAAAGGTTTTATTCAGGGACTTGTCTATATCTACATCAACACAGATATACGTCTTGGCTTCCTGTATTGTTTCGGGAACGTATTCGAACGGGAATACTTGAGAATACACCAGACTTCTGGCGTCTTCAATTGAAACCGTATCGTTTATAAGGTTTACGATTGTTTCGTTTGTAAGCAGATCCTGCATTAATCGATTTTTATAATCATAAAAGTCCTGAAGCTGCATTATAACCACCCTCCATTCCCGGTTTCCGTCGGCGTGTCGGGTGTAGCGCTCGTCCCGGGTTCATTCCCTGGTTCGTCAGATGTACCCGGCGTGTCGCCTGTTGCGGGATCATCAGATGTACCCGGCGTGTCGCCTGTTGCGGGATCATCAGATGCGCCGGATGTATCGCCGCTCCCGGTGTTTTCATTTTCGATTCTCGGAAAATACTTATAATAATCTGCTATACAAAGTTCGTGATTGTCGTCGTCCGTAGAATTAACTTCCTGCAAAACAAATTTAAATGCTCCGTTGCCGTTAAACGACCACCCCAGCTTAAGGGGCTTGCTTAAAGAGTAGGAGAGCATCAAAGGAGATTCGGGATCGTCTATCAGGAACCGGTTCAATCTGTTAAATTTAACGGTATGCTCATTTTTTGCAATTGTCATAGCTATACGAGAGTCGCCCCTGGTTACGACAAAGTTTCTGTCTTCAAACTCACCGGTTAAGTATTTCGTACCATCTTCTATAATGCACCACTGCGTAAAGATACTTCCGTTTTCTATCCACTTGAGTAAATAGTTGCACTGAATCATCTTTGCACGGGTGTATACCGTGGTATTGGCGTCTCTTTCGGTCACAAGCCAGTAATTGTCCATCCAGTATACAAGCCCGCCGTGCTCTATATCTTCTCCGGGCATCGAGAATATAAACTTCTCGTCAAGATTGTCCGTATTGACAATTGCGACATCCCTAGCGTATTTCTCGTCATCTGTGTGACTTGTAATATTGAACCCATGATCCTTATCATAAAAGACCACATGTTGATAAGATAAGCTATCCGGAAGCTTGGTGTTAATAAACCGCACCTCGCGCTGTAGTGCGGCACCGCGCTTCGTCGTCCCATGAGCTTCTATCCTGTCCTGATATATATCCCACATTCCCATTATTGCACCTCGTTCTCGGCGTATATAGCCTTTAACTTATTGCATATGCTGATTGCGCGAAATACTTCTCGTCTTACTTCTGCGGTCTCGCAATCGGGGTTATCAATCATATATTGCAGTATTGATAACAGAGCAAGATAGGACGCATTGGTGCCGAAGTCCGGCACGAACTCCTTATTTCCGAGAAGTTCTATCTGAAGGCTTCGAAGATATACAGGAAGGGTATGCCCTTCGTTCTCTCGTATCGGGAGAATCTTAAAGAACTGATTCACGAGAGATTTAAAATAGTTGCGGATAAGTTCCGCTCCGACCGGTGTTCCGGCTGCAGTATTGATAATCATAAGTGCAAATCCGTCAGGTCTCCGTGATTATAACTGTATTCGCGGATCATTTGTGTATAGTCTCTCTGCGCCTTTGCATAAGCGTTCCCGACCTGCTTAAGCAGTTCTGCAGGAGAATATGTAGTCCAGTCGCGGGAGTTCAAAGCATTCTCCAAGAGCTCCTGCTTGTAAATGTAAGGCTTGAGCCACTGCACTACCATTCCCTCTGAGACAATATCAACGATTTCATCAACATCCGTTTCAGGAATGCTGACGGTAAACTCGCGTTCTTCATCATCCGCGCTGCCGTATAAATTGTATTTGCAATTCTTTCTGAACGCACTGACGGCTCTTTTCAGATACCCGTCAATTACTGCCTCCCTGTTTTCGCTCTGAAGCTTGATAAACTCAAACTCTGTGATCTTTGATAAGAACGCGGAGGCAAACAGATCATAAGGAACGCTCATTTTTCAGCCTCCTTACTTTTCGATAAGTTCAATACCCAGAGCCTCTTCCAATGCGGAAACCATCTTCATTGAGTCAATTTCTCCGCTGGAGATCAGCTCCGTAGCTCTGTATGCAACAGATTTCTTCTGCCCCTTTGAAAGCCCTTTGATGATTTTCTTAACTTCTTCCGGAGACTTTTTGAAAATATCGTCAAACTTATCAATGCTGATTGCATTCTTGTAATACTGCTTTACACCCAGATAATCTACGATCCAGCTCTCGTCGAACATGAACCAATTGTTGATGAAGAATTTCTTGCGGGAGTTTTTGGCATTGCGAAGCTCACGGAGCTGCATTTCCTGCTCCGATCCGAACGAGCTCCACACAAATTTCTCTCCGGTTCTGGGGCTCTTGTAAAGTAGTCTTCCCTGAAATCCGTTTCGAACTATAACATACTGTTCCGGATCTATATCTTTTGCGACAATCGGTTTCTCGACAGTCGACTCCGCCGCATATTCTTCAGTAACTGTATTATCATTGGCGTCCGTTTTGGGTGCAGTATTCTTTGATCTATTGCTGTTAGCCATAATTCATTCCTTTCATTCATGCATTCCCGCGAGGTTTATAAGACCTCGCGGGCGCAGATTATATTCAATTTAGATTTGTGTTTATTAGTCGTTGTCGATCTCGTAACGACCGATGCCAGCACCGCTGTTGCCGGCGAGTACAATACCAACGCCGTACTTTTCAGCGTAGAAATACTCCTGGGTGAAGTCTGCGTTGGTCATAGGATCGCCCATGAGAACAAGCGGATCGCCCTCGCGGACAACCTTGATCGGCTTCTCGTCGCCGGCAATAATGGTAAGCATATTGTCGTCAAGCACAAACTCGGTGGAACCGATCTTGTGGCGCTGAGGAGTAACGATTACCGGAGTGCCGTAGAACTTGCCATAGTAACCGAGGTTGTAGAGATCTTCCTTAGCAGAGTCGCTCTGAATGGAAGATACGAGATTACGGACTGCCTTCTTGGTGCCGATGATAGTTGCGGTCTTTCCGCCGGCAGCAGCTTCAACATGTGCAATAAGGTCGAGAAGCTCGTCCTCGTCATAGCTGCCTGCCTCGGGGAAGTATGTAATTCCGCCGAAATCAGTTGCAGTAGCATTGCTCCAGAGAGCGTAGACGTCGTTCAGGATCTTCTGACGGAAGGACTCCGCTACCTTTCTGATGAACACATTGAAATCAACTCTGCCGGAGAGAACACGGTTAAGCTCTTCATAGATTCTTACAACCTTAAGGGAAGTAGGAACAGATGCTTCGCTGGAACCGCCGAGTCTCTGGCGACGAATGCCCTGTGTGCCGTCTGCGGCTTCCGCAACAACAAAGAGGTTATTGTCTTCGACGATGAAAAGATTCTGATCGCCGAGAGAGAGATCTCGATATTCAACGATAGCCTGGAAATACTCGTCTCCCTGTAAGCCTTCGGCAACAGTCTTGTTCAGGATCTCTTCGATAAGGCGGAACAGACCCTTGCAATTACCGTCGCGGATATCCTTATAATCTAAATATGTCTTGCCGTTATTAGCTTCGATAAGCGCCTGACGGACAACTTCCTGGGACTGAGGTACGGAATACTTTGTTACGGTGCCCTTGTAACCGTCAACAGCAAGCTTGACAATATCGTTCATTTCAGCCATTGTAATATCCTCCTTCTTTCTAAAAATTACGCTACGAGAATCGCGTAGTACGTGTATCTGCCGACAACGTCAACAGCGATGATCTTGCCGACTACGGTGGAGCCGGAAGTGGGTTCGCCGGATCCCGCGACAATATTCAGCTTTGTGCCGGCGGCGAGTTCAACATAGTCGCCAACATCGGGAGCTGCAGCGCCGGTAAGCGCATCCTTTGTAACGGAGAAAATATCTCCCTTATGGAGACGGTAGCCACGGCAGGGCTTGCCGGCCTCATTGATAAACTCGTCCAGATTACGCTTGCGCTCGTCATACATAACTTCCGGAGAAGCAATAAGGACGATATCGGAAAGAGCGTCAGTGGCTGCGGGAGCGCTGCCTTCGAAAATCTCGCGCTCGCCTTCGATAAGATCTCCAACCTTGAGAACGTTGCCGTTCTCGATCTCGGTCTCGGTCTTTATGGTCGCATCGTCGTTGCCGACAGATGTGACAATATACTTAATAGAAACAAGACCTGCACGAACGTCGGTACCCCAGAGGTTGTCCGTGCGTACAACACCATATGCCATATAAAATTCCTCCTATTAAAATAATAAAAATCCACCGATACAGATCGGTGGTTGTGTACTGCCGCATAAGGCAGTCGTGTGATTAGTGCTTAATGCCGTATTCGACGAATACTCCGCCATACGGCTCGTCAGGCTCGTCTGTCTCCTTCGACACCTTCAGCTTCGGAGACTTATTTTCGTAAGAAAACTTAGCTCCCATACCGCTCCTTCCGCGAATGGCAAAGCATTTTTCTTCAAGATCTTCAGCGGTATATTCCATACAATGCTCGCGAAGGGTCTCAAACGCCTCTATGCCGTTTAAATCCGCAAACCGTGCGAGGACGGCTTCGTTGGCGCTCCTGGCAATTGCGGTTTCGGTGTCAGACTTAAACTGACGAAGCTCACCAAGCTCTTCGTCCATAGACTTAATCGTGTCGGAGGCGTCCTGGTATTTCGCTTCCCACTCGGCATTGTCCAGAATCTTCTGCTGCATCTGATCAAATACCTGCGCAAACGGAGAAAGCTGTTCTCCTTCGTCGAAGTCTTCAATCACGTATTTCTTACGCTTCTTGCTCTCGTAATCGATTGATATACTGTCTCCATCAACAGAATACGCAAAGCCGTAAAGCAGCCAGTCGTTTGCATCCCAGCAATACACTTCTCCCGCTTCGAGGTCACAGTCTACATACCAGTAGCGAGTGTATTCGCCCCAATCGGTCTGAACCTTTTCATTTTCGAGTACGCGGATCATTTCGCTGATAATATTGTTTGTGAGAGCAAAGCTGTCTTTTTCCTCATTTTCTTCGACAGTCTCATCGACGTCTTCGTCGTTTGTCTTCATGGCTTCAAATCTCTCAGTTAACTCTTCTATCGTCAGATCTTCGATAGAGTAGTCAAGACTGTCAATATCGATGCCATACTTTGCGGCTAAATTCTTTTTCTCCTCCAATACCTTCTCTCCTCCTTCCGTTGAATATTTCTGTGAGTATGTATCGTAATCCCCAGACGGGGCGCTCACCGATCCGAAACTTTCCTTTAAGTCTTTTTTCATCTCAGCCATCTGTTCTGCGAAATCCTTCATTGAAAACACCTCAAGCGCAGAGCTTTCAAAACACGGCTCTACTCCTATTAAGGCAAACGCGGTAAACTCAAAATCGTTTATACAATATACTCCGTCCACCATTTCTCCATCTTTAACAGTTATTTCCATGGAATGGGCGGTGATACCGTCTTGTTTGATTTTCCGATATGCCTCCTGGCGCTTCCAAAGCAGTGCTTCTGCAAAAAGATACTCGTGCTCAGTTCCGTCTTCTTCTACCACGGTGTCCCACCAATACTTTGCCGATTCGGGTATACATCCGACCGGAGTGGTTGCATTTATAATACGCAAAGCTCCTTCTGAGTCGCGCACAAGTTCCATGTCGTGCCCGCCGAGCGTATCCGTCTCCCTGTCGTAATTGCAGACAATGGGGCAATTGTACATGGTTTTTATACTCCGCTCAAAAGCAGGCTTGGATATAGAACTCTTGTTCCGGTTTTCTCCGGAGTAAGCAATCCTAAGCACGCCCGAGTCAAAAGAAGAGTTGATTTCGCACAAATTGGTTAGAGATGATGCGTACGTCATATTAAGAACTTTATTCATCTCAACCCCCTATAGAAAAAGCCCCGCAATTAATGCGAGGCAGGCAGTGATTTATTAGAATGTCAGGACGTCCGAAAAAACAAGTGTTGTATTTGCAATTATATCAATTGAAAATTTGAAATCTGAACGATTTGCAAATATGAAAACCTGTTGTCTTTCATCAGATTTTATTAAATCAAATCCATAAGATAACAGTTTGTCTCTGTCGTCCGAACTAAAAACGTAAATAAACCTTTTATTCATATCCATCTCCATTAACCCCAATCATCCTTGTCTTCGGAAGACTGCTCTCCGCTATCTGTAAGCTCGCTCGGGTCTTTTTGCGGCGCTCCGCCCTCGTCCGTAGCTCCGCCGCCATCAACGTCGTCAGAACTCATTTGCGCCGAACTTCTTAATGGCTTAAACAGCTTAGGCAAGTCAAGCACCTCTCCCTCAAGGAAGCTCATGCTGTCCAGTTCTGCCTGTCCGATGCCTTGCGACGCCGCAAACGCAGATATTGTGGGCAGTCCGTATGTCGCTGCCTTTAAATACATGTCTCCGACTTCTTTGCGATTGAATGTGGACACGTCAAGGATATTTACCTTAAAATTCTTCCCGTAGCTCAAGCTCTGAATGAATCGATTGATCATATCCTGAACGCTTTTTACGATTCCGTATGTGATCGCCTGGTCTGCCTTTATTGACAAAAGGAGTGCGTTGGCGGACGGCTTTGTATTATTAAACAGATGAGACGAGACTCCGGCTGCGCTGTAAAGCGCCTGCTCTGCGTCCGCCACCGTGTCTGTGTCTCCGGTGTGAGTCTTTTCAAAACTTACCTTGCCTATATCCATCGGAGTAAGCACGGAGCCGACCTCTTCCGGAAGCACTGCGTCTAAGTTTTTCCAGAATTCTTTCGCCTTTTTAAGATCGATGCCCCACTCTCCGTCCTTCAGCGGTATCTTCATAAAAATCATCGCGTAGTTTTCAAGCGCGGTTCTGGCAAGTTTCAGCTCTTTATAGTCTTCAAGTTCAAATACTTCTCTTAAAAGACCCACAAAAGGAGGGATCGCATAGTCGAGGATATCTATATTGCACTTGATTGCAAACGAGGTAGGGGAGTCCAGCTCGATCCAGGGAGACAGCGCTCCTTCTTTGCTGTTTCTATAGATATTGTATTTGATCCTAAACTCTTCGGGATAATTATCAAGAAGGTCGTCATGTATGTCAAAGTATGTGAAATTGAAAGAAACATTTGGAACGTTTCCTTCAATAGAAGAGATTTGGCAAAAATCACTTGGCAGTTGCTGAATCGCTATATGATCCTGAGTTATCCACAAAGTTCCGTAGAAGACGTCTTCCCTGAGACAAACCGTTATAATCTTGGGTACCTGTGTCTTGATGCTCATTATTGAAAGAGTGTTTAGCACCCTGCGGTAGTTGAGCTTCGTAGTCCTTTCGTTGGCCTTCTGAGGGTCTATCCTGTACGGCTCTACTATATAAGCAAGATCCGTAAGTCCGGCAAAATACTGTATAAGCCTTCTGAAGTGGGAGCTTGCGTTATATATATATCTGATAGCTCTGCGAAGCTGCTTTTCGTACTTTCCCGGATGCCTGAGAAATTTTCTTATATCGTATTTGTTATATATGTAAAAAGGCGGCGCAGATGTGTGCTTGTTCAGGTCTCTGGTAATCAGACGGTTGATTATTGCAAATCGATCCGAAATTCCGATTAGCCCTGCGGGTACATCGTCGCTTTTAACTATATTATTGCCATCCCGAATATCCATTTCTTCCGTCAAACCCTGTCACCGTCCTTTCTTTTTGTTGTGGCGCTCTTATTACAAACATTTCCGCTCCATTGCAGTTGTTTCCTTGGCGCTTATTATATTTATTTTCAAGCTGTGTAGCTACGTAATAGTTGTACGATAAACTGGAATACCGGTCTTTCCGCATGCCAGACCTTTCAAATACACGCACCTTCCCGCCGGCTTCTTCATGCTGAAGTTTTACCAGCTCGTCTATAAGCAGAGTGGTGTGTATATAAGGCAACTGAAACAGTATTCGCTCCGGGGGATTCAAAGACCCATATCCGCGCAGTTCGCTCAGAAATTCATCCGCATCGTATTCGTTCACAAGGAGTCTGATTCTTCCGCTTCTGAATCCTTCTCTTAACAAAAAAGCACAATCCGAGTTGAATTGTGCACTGGCTTTAATAGCCCATATTACTTTGTCTGCGCCGGGAACCGTACATCTCGCGGCCATTTCGGTGTTATTGCAGCACGAAAGCGCCGGATATATCTCCCCGGTTTCCGGATCGACTATGTCTCTTGCAAGGCAGTCATATACCCCCATACCGAGGCCGCTTGCATCAAGCACTATATAATCGCAGTGATACTCATCATACAGCTTTCTGATAGTAAGAGCCTGATCGTCGGTTCGTTTACCTTCCTGCGCATCACCATATACTATATTGCTTACAAATCGTCCTGCCTTGGTCGGCATAAGAGAATTAATAAAAATCGACGTTGCGTCGTTGTTGTTTTTCCTGCTTGACATTAACGCTATGTCGGCAGACAGGATTCTTATTTCTCCGTTTTGCTTGGGCTGAATCCTGACCTGCTGTGAGCCCAGCACCTTTCCGGAAATATTATTCGGAAGCATTGGATATCGAATATGTCTGTTCTTTGATATTGAATCGAAATCAAAGAACGCGCCGTCGGCCGAGCCGAAGAACTCGGCGCACATCTCCATGCTCCATTTTATTTCGCTGAAATCGCTTTCCGCCATTTCATCGGCTACAACTTCGGGATCAAGAAGTCCTTCAAGAATCGAAAGCTGATAGGGGAATCCGCAGACAAACTGTCTTCTTTGCGGGTCTATCATAGCTTTAAATGCGTCCAGGCATTTCGTATAAGACCAATGGTCTTTAAAGTATGCCGAACTAAGATACATAGTCATGTTCTTTTCCTTAGCATACTCTTCCTTGCGCTGTTCGTCGGTAAGTTCTTCATACCTGGGCATTCTGCGAAGGGTAAGGAATTTACGCAGAACTGTATCTATCGTATTCTTGGAAATAAGACGATACTCGTCCAACAGCAGAACATGGCATCTGTTACCTCTTGCACTGTCGCTCGCCGTGACTACTTTAATAACACTGGTGTTAAAGAACACAATCTGAGCGTTGGTGCCGTTCACCTTCGATTGCTTCTCGTCTATCTCCGCACATAATTCCGGGGATATAGGTTTTAGCTCATACATAATTTTTTCGAGGACATTTATCGTTTGTTATTTATTACATTTCTTCTGTTGCGAGATTGTGCTTGCATATTAGTCCATCTGCAATTTGACGGCTCATAATTTCCATTAACATCTATTCTGTCTATAGTACACTCTCCGTGAGCAGCTTTGTCGTCATATCCGTTTAAAAGTGCCCATTCTCTGAATGCCGCATAATCCTTTAGCCATTCATCGCAGATTCTAATTCCACGTCCTCCATAGTATTGGTAGTCCTTCGAGTTTGGGTTATAACATCTATTTCGCATATTATAAAATACTTTATATAACCTTTCTTGTCTTCCGCCGTGTCTTTTATTGGTTCCAGCGCTTAGAGTTTCATCACGAAGACATCCGCAAGACTTTGTTTTGCCTGATGTAAGCTGACATGCGTCAACAATCGTCTCTGCTCCACAGTCACATCTGCAACGCCAGCGGACATGCTTGCTGCCGTTCGGAGCCGTGTAATCTTCTGCTCTGGATAATACCACAAGTCTGCCGAACCTTTCACCAACTCTGTCTTTTAAAGACACACTGCTTACGATGTCTTTATTCAAACAACCGCAGGACTGTGTATGGCCGTTACGAAGACATTTTCCAAGTACAATCCTCTCATTGCCACAGTCACACCTACACAGCCACATAGTTCTACCATCTTTATTATTTGGAGCACGTCTTACAACAACGAATCTCCCAAATCTTTTTCCGGTTAAATCAATCGGATTTGGCATAATAACACCTCTGTAAATGTAATAAATTATCGAACGCCACTTCGATATTACTTGTATTTCTACAAGAACCAGACTATATCTTCACCCAAATAATGGGGTCTACCGCTTCGCGAAACCAGTCGCTTGTTTCGCTACTCCCTTCCGGGATAGTCGTTGAACCTTCCCCTGTTCGGGGCTTGGCTGCTGATTATCCAATCCATATTCTTTTCGGCTTTCGCGCTTGTCAATGTTTCAAGACTACGCTGTAGCGAATATGGCTCTAAGGACATTCCAGCAATTCAATAGATTGGTCATTTGCATTACTGCAAAAGCGGCCTATTTTACTAAGCCTGTCCCCGTGTTCCCGACGCGATACAAACCTTTGTGCCTGGATATAATATGCATCGAGTCACACAGTAAATCGCGCTGAGAAACGTCTTGCCTAAACCTCTGCATGCTATCACAATACATGTGGTGCACCAGAACATCATCGTCAGAAGTATTTTTTGAAACCGCTTCAGTTTTAGATGTAAGTAGTCTTCGGCAAATTTGTCTACGTTGTTTCTATAAAACGAACCCCAGTACGCAGCGCCCTCCATCACCCGTTGATATCTGCTCATGTTGAATCCTCTCCGGACTCATATCCCGGAGGCTCGTCCAGCATAATCTCTTCGAAGAAGCTCTCGTCGTCGTCTCCGTCGTATTCGGGCTTGTCGACCCTGAGCCTGGCGATCTCGTCTTCATACATCCTGGAATAAGCGTTCTTAAGACCAAGCATCTTACAGAGATGACCCATCCATGTGAACACATATCGTCTCAAGCCGTTAACGTCTTTCAGATCGTCGTCTATTTCAGGCAGGGGTCGTTTGTTCTCATATCTGTAAAGCCAAACCCCGAGGGGAGTGCTGGACAACGTGGAGTCCATTTCGTCCTGCTTTTTCTGTCCCGGCTTCAAATTGGCGCTTCCCAAGAGTCCCTCAAGCACCTTTACATTTTTATCAACACTTCGGCCTGCGGCTCTGTCTCGGTTGATATCTATTTCCGTAGAACATATCTGTCTGATTAACGCCTCGGTGCCGATATCCAGTTCATATCCTTCGGGAAGCTTCGACATCCAGTATTTTCTTCTCTGTTCGAGTTCTGCGTACATTGCGGGCGTGTTGCCCGGCCCCCAGAAGGCAATTACTTCTTCCGGGATATCGTATTCATTTTCTGAGGTGTCTGTTTTGGGGTTGTCGTCTGCTGTCTCAATATCAACGACCGGGGCTGTCTCTATTTTGCCAAAAGACCATAAAGTACCTTCGCCTGCAAGCGTATCGTCATACGACTTTCCCGCATATGTAATACTGCTTATTCTTGCGATATACTGAGTCATCATCGAACGGGTCGTGTTTTTCTTTTCAACCGAATTATATACAGATTCATTCCAGTACAAGTCGAGTTTCCTGCACATCTGTCTGACTGCGTCTTTTGCGTTTTTGCACTGAGACAGATATGTATTGTACATCGTATCGATACATGTCTTGCAAATCGGTGTGTATCCCGTGCCTTTGTGCGTCTGCGCGTAGCTTACGGGAAAGTTGCCCTTTCGTCTTCCGAAGGCGGTTCCGCACTTATTACATATCGCACGATCCGTATTTACTTCAATGGGCATTACTCATCACTGTCCCCCTCGCCGTCTTCATCGAACACGGGGAGCGGCTCTGTATACTGACCATCCTGCAAGGAAAGCTCGTACATCTTTGCACAAAAACGAAGTCTGTCTCCAAATGAAAACTTCGGGACATATCTTGCGGCGACATCTACCCATTCGTCGGATATCATACCGCGTGTTTTCCTAGCTTTTCTGTATCTAAGGCCGAGTGTTCCAAACCCGCGTATCGTCACGGGCTCTCCGCGTTTTAAAGAATCTTCGATAATGCTGAGACACGCATCGAGCACCGCATCGATGTCTTCTATCGTATACATTACGGTCTTATCCGTCTTCTTTATAATAAAGTCTTTGGTATTCCCTTCATCGTCCGAAATATGGAAAACATGCTTCGGTGACGATATGGGTTTTCTAATGTTATTTTCGCGCATTGCTGTTGCAATATGCCTAACAAGTTCCCTTCTATTCATATATTCTCCTTTAATTCATGTTTTATATATCTTCAAAATTTTTCTTATTCGGCACAGATATTTCTCCGTCCTTAAAGAACTGAGCTATCTGGTCGTCTTTGGAATTGTCATTGTAAATATTAAACATTTCGGATGACGTCCAGCCGATTATCTGCACAACAACGTTATCAGGTATCCCGGCTCTGGAAAGAGCAGATACAAAGAAATGTCTTAAAGAGTGCGGATAAAAGTCCTTGCCGGTTATGGAGCTGAACGTTTGCGCCCAGCTATTCAGTGTGGATATCTGTATCGGCAGAGACGGATCTTTACTGTCCGGGAAGAGCCAGTCGCTCTCGATACCAAGTTCATTTCGCTGCTTCATCCAGTTATCAAGGTAGGGTTTGAATTTCTTCGCAAGGGTGTAGCATTCAAGATACTTATTACCCTTGGTGAGAATAGGGGAGCTCTTATATAAAGCTCCGTCGCATACCAGCCTGTCTTCCGTAAAGTCGCTCAGCTTAAACCTGCATATCTCAGATTTTCTTCTCCCGCCGTACATTGCCAGCGCAACGAAGCAAGCCTTCTTGTACTGACCGTTTTGAGTGAGCGTATCAAGAAGACTTTCAAGCTCTTCGTCTTCCCAGACGGTCTTTTCTCGCACGGTCTGAAGGGGAGGATTTTCTATTTTTCTTACTATGGAACGATATCCCTCAAAATCAGGGTCGTCGTCAGAAAGTATGTTTTCACAGTAGTTTGATAACGAACTTATCGCAGCTTTTATCCTGCGGATTCTCGCACTCGAATTCTGATTTGAGATCAGCCAGTTCTGCAGTCCGATTAAGTCACGCTTCGTAAGCTTCTGAAAATCTTTATTGTCAAGATGCTCCATTACATATGTAAACACGATCAACAGGTCATTATCATATCCCGAAATTGTGCCGGGACTTCTTTGAACCGACTTAAGATATATAAGAAAATCGTCCTTTAAGCGAAGGTTGTTCTTGTTGATCTTTGCCGTTTTTTCATCGCTTGTTATTCTGTTCATAACAGTCTTGCGCCCCAACACAACTCACCCCCGTTCCGTTGATATGCGCTATATATAATGTTACAGTTGTATATCATAGGAACACATTATGCCATCCGAGTTGCAAACACATACAAGTTGTTCCGGCACTCCGTATATCCTTTTTTCAACACAAAAGTCATCCATGCCGAGGAATGACCCGGCCATGATCGTTTTAACTCCCTGAATACTGTCTATCTTGTTATGGTGTTTATGTCCCGAGAGCACAGCATACAGAGGCCTGCCTGCCATCTTCTGAAGATTTGAAATCTTATCCGGAGTTCCGTCAAAATCCCCGTGCACTCCGCAATACGTTTTGCCGCGAATGTCCAGGAGATACATGGTGCTGTCTATTTTATCGGCGCCGTTTATAACGACGTTTTCAAAGTCCTTGAGCCTAGCTGCCAGGTACCATTCGACAAGGTCGTCAAGTCTCTCGTCTATAGGAGAATTCTCCTTGGTGTCGAGTCTGCTGTGATTGCCTGATACGCTGACAAATTTAACGGTTTTAAAATGGGGACTGAGAACAGCCAGGAATGCAGAGATGATCTCGGACACACCCTTTATCTGTTCAATAATGTTTTCTCTGTTAGCAAGCTGTACGGTCAGATGTATCTTTCCGCTTATACTGTCGCCGTTATTGAAAACAATACAGTTTTCGCTCCCGTGTCTTTTTGCTATATCGATGATCCTGTCGAGATACTTGCACATCATCAGTCTGCACTCTTCGGGGTTATATGTATTCCATGCGTTCGATACGTCCATTCCATAATGTATGTCGTTAAGGCTGACAAGCAGGTCGTTGTCGGACTGCTGAATATTCACCGGCTCATATTTCAGTTCCGGAAGATTGCCGGACTGTATGGACGATATGAGTATTTCGTTCAGCTCTTCCTGTCTGGCTCGTTCTCTTATTACTTTGTTTAGCGCGGTGCGCTGATCAAACATCTTCTGTCTTTCCTTGCGAAGTTCTAACATCTTCTCGTCTATCTCAGAGAGAAGATCTTCTTTGCCGTCGTCCCGCTCGAGCCTGTTAAGTTTGTCGGCTTCCAGAAGAGCAATCGTTCTTCTGCTCCCGTACATCATACGCCGGGCGACGTCACTCGAAAAAGACTCCCCGTATACCGCTTCGGATAATTCTGTGTAGTCCGAGTCTGACAGCGTTCTGTCTACAAGTTTTCCGTATATAAGCCTTTTGTGGTATTGGTACTGGGTTTCATCTTGCATTCTTTCCGGCAGTATGGAAACCATCCCCCTTTGTTCTCGTATTGCTTTCTTCTCCGCGCAGCCTGTCAAGGAACTTCATAACTTGTCTGTTTTCTTCACAATAATACTTATGCCTTTTCGATTTCTGCTTCATCGTTCTGGCAATGTATACATTCGGGAACCGTTCCCTGATGGCATCCTTTTCCATCTTGTTAATTGCAACCATTTACACCCTTCATCCTTTTCTTCTTATTTATAGTTATTGGAAATAAAACGTCCTAAGTAATACCGGACGTGATATACCCATCATATAAGTATCTCATCAAAAAACCCCGGATGCCCTGGGGCTCAGGGCATTCGGGGGTGTCTGTTTTTTCATGTCGGTTGATATAATCAGTCAACGCGGCGTCCGTTTCCGTCCACTTCAACGCTGATAAGTTCGGGGCTGTCATTTTGCCGCACCTTAGTATAACCGGCGTAGTTTGTGTTGTAGCCGTATTTCGGTATGTATGAGCGCCGGCTTTTAATGGCGAACGCCTTTGCTGTATCCGCCTTGCCTTTGTCGGAGCACTCGTAAATAATATAGTGTTTTACATTATCCCACCCGTATGATTCTATCGCATTGGATAAAGATGAACTGCGGTACGCATGTCCGTTGCTCCACGCATCTCTGAGAGTCTTTTCGGTGAGACCGATATACACCTTTTTATCCGGAAATACATGCATATAAACCGTGTATTTCTTATCGTTCGGACATTTGTTTTCTTCGCCGCGAATACGCATTACGGAGTTGATCTTCTGCTGTGTAACAACTTCAACGGAACAAGAGGAACAATATCTCTGATTGGTTCCCTTTGTAGGGTTGTTGTATTTTGTGGTAATGCCGCAGTTCTGACACTTGAAGTATGGCTCTCCGTGGTACTTTAAATACTGATATCCGAGATTCCTGAAATCCGAAACCTTAATAGCCGTGTCGCCGTCTTCAATAAAACAAACCCTGACATTGGTGTTGTCCACCTTTTTTGAAAACCGCACCATGCCGGCCGCATTAAGCGTATTATACATAAGGCTCTGGCGCTTAATAGACGTATTGATGTTTGCCATGCGCATTATATCGCTGTCTTTGCTGTTGACCCAGTGGTCTCCGCGCGGATTTACGGCGTCCCAGTATTTCGCCAGGCACAGGAGTGTAAACGCGAGCCGTCTTATTTGACGTCCCTGCAGAGAGTCTATTTTTTTCATCTCCGGCTTTGTAATGCAGATATAATCTATTTTGATCGCATCGTTTTTAAGAGCCCTGTCCAAAGCATAGTCTATTGTGTCAGACCACCTCGGCAGAGACGCCGTCGGCTCACACTGAAGCAAAAACGAATCGAGCATCTTTCTTACTTCTTTCTTCGGACAGTCGTTGTCTATATAATACCTTGCCACGCGGCTCAGGGTCTCAAAGGGCTTCTTTCCGAGGCTTCGGGATGTTATCATGTCCTTCGCCCATTTATGTTCATTTAATACAATATTCATTCACTCACTCCGATCTGTATGGATTCTACGGCAAACTTCTCGCCGCAATATTCTATGTCGCCCTGACTGTTTTTTACCGGAAAGGTTATCGTGTTGTTGTTATGTATCAAAAGATTATGTATGATTTCCGACCCGCACATACTCCACGCAAATTGTTTTGTTGAGTTCCTGGTGTAGCATATGTCCAGAATAATATTGCAGAGAGCGTCTGCGTCAGAACATACAAGCTGGCACTCTTTCCTGAACTCGTCGTTTATCGCACAGAACATTGCGTACGAGTCATATTCGTCCACTCTTTCGCTGTCTGCAAATATTGCATAACTGCTGAGCCTTTTATTGTAGTTCTCGTAGAGCTTCTTGATTGCTCGGAACTGATAATTCGTATACTGAGCAGAGCTTCTCATAATACTGTAGTCGAACTTGTATGTAGAATTGTGCTTTCCCACATACCCGTCAAACTCCGCTTCAAAACGCCTGCATATCTTGTTCATGATGCAGTCGCCGACTCCTACGGGCATTCTGTAATCATAGTATTTCAGAAACTCCTTCTGCCTGGGCGTAAGGTCTTCATACGGAAGAGAACGGAGTTCCGAAACAGTGAGCTGAAATTCTCTCAGCGCATTTCTGTCGGTATTCTTAATGTATGTATTGTACTGTTTCATGAGAGCCGGGTAGATATACCTCATGAAATAAGGCTTCTTATCCGCGACGATCCTTCTGTACAACTCTCTGACATCCGGATCTTCTATTTCATACACGGCGTGTCTATCATGCCATTCTCTGGGCATTGGGTTACAAACAATCCCTTTTGCTTTATCTATGGAATTCTGTTGGTAGAGCTGGCCGCACCTTATTCTGTATGAAAGCATTTTGTATTCATCGGACTCGGGGGCAAATCCTGATCTGACTTCGAACATGCTCGTTATCCAGTTCGTGGTCTGCCCGATCTCATTTCCGAAGCTTTCTATGTTCGACCTTATGAAATCTTCTTCCGCAGATACACGCTTCTGTGCTTTGCGCTGTATACACATGAGCGCAGGCAGCGGAGTAAGCCTTTCCACGAGTACACGGTTGTCGGTAAGCATTACGATGTCCCCATCGGAGTCCATCCCGTTCAGAGCCGCAAAGGTTGTATCCCATCCGTTGAATATTGTCACGGTGTTCATATATCGATACCAGTATCTGGCGTCGGAGTTATCGACCGGGCGCATTAGCCTTATATTGTTGTGGCAAGTCATCGGAGCGCGAAAGCAGGCAAGTTTCTCGGCTCCACAGTCCGCCCAGTATTTATTGTAGATCTCTCCGGCCTTTAAAAGCCCCGTCTTCTCCAGACCGAATACGCTCTGGCAGAGAAGATACGGATCTCCGGAGACGATGGAATAATTGCCGTGGACTTTTAATACTCCTACCTTTGCTTCGTTGATACGGTTACGTATCGTTTGGTATATGGCGTTTTGAATAAACGGGTCGTCTATCATCCTTTTGTCTATCATCAGCGCCTTGATATAGTCGTCATCCGCAGCGGCGATGTTGTTCTTGTTAAGGCCGGAGCCCTTGAGAAACAGGATGGTCTTTCTCCAGTCTCCGCGAAGCACGTCCCTGATCTCGTCCATCGTGGGGGATATGAGCTCTTCTATATCTTCGTCTGTAAGCTCGTAGCTCTGGATGAACTGGTAATTAAGGTTGCGTTCGTTTTCGAGTTCTTCCGGGCACGTCTTCGCAACGCCGAACGTATATCCGTTCTTAACAGACTTTTCAAGGTAATCTTCACAGCTCTTATAACTGTCCCACAGCTTCACCATTGATACGGTCATTATCAGCTCGACTTCGCGCACGTCGACGTCGTTTCCCCATGCGTCCTTTACTATATAATTACCGGCGATTCTTTCCGCGAAGTCTATGAAGTCGAACGTGAAAGCCATGCCCTTTTCAAAAGAGAATCTGGTGTTTACGCCGCTTACGATATAATCAAGTCCAAGCTCCCGGCTCCACCTTTCCGCAAGCGAGGGCAGCATTATTCCGAACCCGTCCGATGCGTCCATTGTAATGAGCCGTCCGGTCTCTTCTTTCATCACCGGCTCCCCGGCGTTCTCGTCTGTAAGCGAAATAATATCAGAAACAAACTGTGTTTCCACATCGTTTACCACAAGTATCCCATGGGGCATTGAGACCGGGTTTGATGCACTGCACGTAAGAGCGCGGTACGCTTCGAGCTTCGCCGTCACCAACTCCTTATTGGGATCTCTGTCGTTTTCTATTCTTCTTTTCAGTTCTTCCGAAAGGCGTTCGCTTACAAAAACGATGGTTGAATTCTTGATGCCGCCGTTTGTACCAAGCAGGCGCTTATACTTTATATTGTTTATAGTAAATCCATGGCAGGCTCTATGGTAATCCTTTTTCTTGTCGATTATCAAACACATGTAATCCGGCTTAAACTGAATATCGTCCAGCTCGGCATAAAGCTGCTTGATGGCTCTTCTGTTTTCAGTCCCGCCCGGCTCCCTGCGCAGTTGTCTTATTCTGTATTTGATCTCGCGGGCTCTGTCATCCGCGTCGGTTATTCCGTTCAGCTCGTCTATCCATCTCAGTATCTGGCTGTCGGCAATCGATATGATCTCTTCATTTCTTCTTGCCTCGGAAATAGGCAGCGTAAGCTTCCACTTCTCTCTCCGAAGGCGGCTGCTGTGGATCTTATATATATACTTCTGGCACACCAACTGTTTGCTTATATCCTACCACCCCTTATCATCATGGCTTAGAATCATATTCTAACGTCAAAAAAAATTAATCAGAGTATTCTTTTATGTATAGAAACCATGCTTTGTAGAATTCTTTCCTGTCCTGCTCGACGGCTTCCAGAAGAGATTCTTCTTCGTCTTCAACGTCCGCAGGAGCGTAATATTCGCATATTCTGCCCGCGCAACACACATCGCGGAAGCAGCAGCGTGAGCAACTCTTAGCCAACCGTACCTTCCTCCTTGCTTAAGCTTTCTATCCAATCAATGAGCAGCGTTCTCATTCTCCTGCTCGGTATGTATAAATAGACTTCAGTGCCGTCCCTTATTGCAGACCGCCATATCCACTGCACCATAATGGAGAGCGCATAAACGTCTTCATTGACATCGATGCCGTGCATCTGGTAGAACTTCTTTTCATTTACGTTCATAAAAAGGTTTGCAATATAGACAAGGCAGTCCTTGTCTCTGAAATCGTTCGTGGCTTTTGCGTTGAACGTAAGAAAGGATTTTGTATAACCCTTTCCTTTAATGGCGTTGTAAGCCCCGTTGTACGAACCCCAGAGTCTCCGGTCTGATGGAATATCCCGCCATATATTATTGTAGCAGTTTATTACGTTTCTCTTTAGCTGTTCGACGCCGCTTCCGCCGCGCTTAAACCAGTTTACCGATAGAGCGTGGTAGTCGTCTCCGACGTCGTTGATCCTGTCCCGCTCCATAATATGAAGCATATCCTTAAGCCGGCTGACATACTCCGGCGTATAGCCGGGGTATTTACCAAAACGGTAGCCCCCGCTCTCAGTCCGTTCTATTCCGATGTACTCATACGGGATATTATATATTTCCATAAAGTAGTGCAGGCTCTGACCTTCGAACATATAGGTCAGAATAAAAACGTCGTTGAACGAAGTAAGAAGTTCGGGCGGCAGCGCCCAGTAAAACAGGCTGTTCTCGTCCTTGTCTGTCATCTTAATAAGCTCTCTCGAACGAAGCAGACCGAACAGGTCTGCAAGAGCCCGCCCCCTGTACTCCTTATCAGTAACGGAATACACTCCGTTGTTGTCCTTAATATATCCGGCCTCCACAGCGAGTTGAAGATCATCGGTGTGAAATTCGAATGTTTCAAGCACATCCACGTTTTCATCTATTATAAGCGTATAACCCTGTTTCCGTATATCATCCAGAGTTGCCGGGGTGTAGCCTTTGAACGCCTGGTGCGTTGTCGTGATGTTCCGCCCCTCCTTAATCAGAGCCGCAGTATGGACGGATTTCTTGAACTCATACTGCTTCAGCTTATTGCTGGGCTCGGCGAAGTGCATATGCGGGCACTCCCTTTTTATCCTGTTCGCTTCGCTCAGGTACGGAGTGATGTAGATGAACTTCTCGTCCGGGTGCTCGTTCAGGTATGTGATGGCAGCGCTGGATTTTCCGCTGCCCATAATGGCATCGCACACTTTTACCGTGGTGAACCGCCCCCTTTCTCACACTTTTCCATATACATATATATCATCCTTTCTTAGCCTCCGGGCAAACCGTGCGGCTGTTTTTGTATTTGTATTATTAGCCGAGCATCTCATCCGACTCGCCGATGTTGCTGTCAACAAGCCACCCGCAGTCAGAGCTGCCCAGGTTGAGATTGCGGTATGCGTTCTCTATCTCTTCTCCGGTCAGTCCTATATAATCGAGAGTCTGCGCGGGAGTAGAGTGCCCGAGCATCTTCTGCAGAAGAAGCAGCCGTCTGGAGTCGTTGTAGCCCTGCACCATCATCCAGTAGCAAAACGTCTTTCTTAAGGTGTGGGTAGACATCTTCATATTCAAATCAAGGTCTTTCGCAATACCCTTGAGTATGCGGTCTACAGACCATGTGGCTAAAGGCTCGTTCAGGTTCCCGCCGCGATTTGAAACGCTGCGGAACATGTAGTCGCTGAGGCACACGCCCGGGGTGTGCTCCAAATATAAAGTTACGGCTTCTATTACCGCGCTGTTAATGGTTATGTACCTGTTCTTCCTGCGCTTACGAGTGTTGCGGGTCTTCTTTTCAAATACGGGGAAGCTGTCCTTAAACGTACAGTTGTCGTTTATCAGGTTGGAGAACCGCAGCACGCGAAGATCGCTGACTCTGAGCCCGAAATTGATACCAACGATGAAGAGCATATTGTCACGGTACCTTCCGTTTGATACAAGGTACTTGGAGATCCTTATAATATCATCCATGCTCTTAATGGGTTCCGCCGCGTGTTCGGGCGCAAGCTCGCAGAGCGAGTCTTCCCTGGGGGGAGCTATAAGCCCCGGGGAGAGCTTGCGGACGCCGCTGAGTTTAAGGGAGTTAAGGTCTATTGCTCCGCCTGCGCTGTTAGAAAAATCCAGATGAATAACTTCTGCCATAAAAAACACTCCTTAATGTAATTCTGAATGCGTGTTTGAGCTGCGTGTGAGATGCGGGTTTATGACCGTTTACAACCTTTGAGGTTGTAAAAGTTCTCGAAACCCATTGGGGCTCAGGGGATCGGGGGTTTGTCCTTAAAAGACAAAAACCAATTTGTGATTGTATTAAATCTGCTGTTGTTTTGCCCTTACATTTATGTGAGCGTCCGCTCATCACACCCCGCCGACCAAGCCGTTCACGACCCGATCCTTTTGGTTCTTACGGTCGGCTCCATTGCTCACCGATCCCGTTAACATCCAAAACATAATATATAATAATATATTAAAAACCGAAAAAATAAGTCAACTATCAATTGGCTATAATTAATTATAACATATTAAACCCCACGTTCAGAAGGAAATCACAAAACTTTTTGAAATAATTTTTCACAAACTTCCTTCTAAGTTTATGTGGGGTTTTATGACATTTGACAAAAACATTGCGATCCTAAAAAACAAAAAAGAAATCAATATATAGGTTGTTATAATGCGTAATAACACAAAATATTGTGGTGTGATGGATTTTTTGGGTGGGGATGGGAGATGGAGCGACTGGCACCGTCTGCGCCGCGAATCGCCGCGAAAATACCATAACCAAGCTACTTTAATGTGCGATAGCAAGAACAAAGCACTTTGAAATTAAACCGTCAAAATGTACAAGTAAGTTTGTGCAAAATGCCGATATACAAAATCGGCGGCATGGATTATAATAATTGACATAAACCCGCACGGGCACTTTGAAAATTTTATAACGAAAGAGAGGAGCAAAACACATGAAACACACGACCGAAAAAACCGCGCTTGTAATCCGTGTAAAGTACGCAAACGGACGATACGCAAAACAAGAAACCGCAAGGGGTATCTGGCATGAAGTAGCAATAAGAAAAAACGGTGAACAGTATCTATCAAAAAAATCCGAATTGCTTTACAAAGGCAATTTAAAGTATGAAGCCATGTCGCGCGATGAAATTCCGAACATGGCAGTCTCTTATATGGCATATAAAGCTCCAACATATGTTTATACGGCACTTAATCAGGTGTACAAAAATACAGGACACGAGCGTATATGGCAATTAATGTGTGAGACATTGCAAGTCATGAAAAACGGAAACCGCACACGAGCAGACGTATCAACGAACATTGATAAAAAGTATATACTCCACAGATCACAAAAAAAGCGCATACAAACTTATACAATGAAAAGGAACGGAAACCGCAGATACAGAATCGAATTACTTAAACCAGTTGAAAAGCTAGAAAATACTGAATACTGGAAGGAATATGTTGAAGCACTAGACGCGCACAAACTCGTTGATGTCGAAGCTTCGGACTTAATTCAAGAAGCCACAGAACACATGATTCTTTTATATCGGCTCGGGGTAATTAATTCTTTCGCGGATGTAAACCTTTTTAGACACTCTGTTTATCGGGCCGTACAAAGATATATACATCGGCAAAAACGCGAATGGACGGAAATAGATATTGCCGATGTGAAAAACAAAACGGCAGAGAACGAAGCCCTTGCTCGGATAGAATCGTCAACGGTGATTGAAGCTATTTTAAAACATCTTAAAGATGCAGCGCGTTCCAATGTCAATCTTAATACGCTAGAATCGATTTACAAGCTTGTTTTGATACAGGGATATAGTCAAGCGTACACAGCGGAAAAGCTCGGCATATCGCAACAAAGAGTTAGTAAAACAGTAGCATATGTTAGAGAGAAACTGACAAGCCCCGAAATTATCGATATTATTCATGAAATGCTTATTGTTTAAACAGAAGCATTAAAGAGTGGTATAAACCACTCTTTTTTTTTTTTTTTTGAAAGTGTAGTAAAAACCGTCCTAAAAACTCGTGTATAGTGTCGGTCGCTCGGTCGGTCGGTCGCTCGGTCGGTCGGTCGCTCGGTCGGTCGGTCGCTCGGTCGGTCGGTCGGTCGGTCGCTCGGTCGGTCGGTCGCTCGGTCGGTCGGTCGGTCGGTCGCTCGG